>Ga0326726_10001482_pt1 | contig 21792 bp, 19 predicted proteins | sample MHFenrmetagenome_2_FD_207603 | JGI IMG/M metagenome (GOLD analysis project Ga0326726, IMG submission 207603) | Lab enriched peat soil microbial communities from Michigan Hollow, Ithaca, NY, United States - MHF15MN | ecosystem: Environmental > Terrestrial > Soil > Wetlands > Peat | place: USA... | reverse complement strand
GGTTTGTAGGGGAGCATGGCCAGGATGGCGATTCCATCAAGATTTCAGCCGACAAGCTGCGATATCTCGATCGCAAAGGCAATGAAAAGCAGTTCAACGTTTCTGATATTACGGCGATTTATCAGGAGAGCATTACCTATAATCCGCCGCCAAAGATTTATATAGTTACCAAAAAAGCAGCTGCGAGGGACTCACTGTTCATCACGACGAATCTTCCCGGTTACAGACGTTTATTGTCAGATCTTTCACAGAGAACCGGTGTTGAACCGAAGCTGCGCTGAGTGCTATTTTCCAGGGATACACGATCATGTTTCTTTCCGGTGAACAACCTCTTTCCGACAGACTTCTTCTTGTTGTCGAATTAGGTAATACCACCGCTTCATTTGCGGTGTTCAGAGGCAGTGCATTACTTGAAGTGCACAGGGTGCTGTCGGAAACCCTTTCCGGACCGGATGATGTTGCCGGGCTTACGGCGCCGATATTTCTGAGTTTTCCCGATCTTCAGGATGCCGCACTATGCAGCGTCGTACCCTCACTTGAACCGCTGGTTATCACGGCTCTTCGTCGTCACCTTACCGGCAGGATCGTTGAGGTAACCTCCTCACTGCATCTGCCGTTTATGCTGCATTACGACTCACCCGCGGCATTCGGCGCGGACCGTATCGCATTTTGTGCGCTGAGCCGCAACCGCTATCCTGGTGGGGCGGTAATAGCGCTTGACATCGGTACGGCCATTACGGTTGATGTGCTCGGATCCGGCGGCGACTATCTTGGAGGTCTCATCCTGCCGGGACTTGACCTTATGGCGATGGCACTGCATGAACATACCGCACGCCTTCCCCTTGTGGGAATAGGAGTTCCGGATACTTTGATCGGCCATTCAACGACCGAGTGTATCCGAAACGGGATTATCTGGGGTTGTGTTTCCAGCATTGAGGGGCTGATTTCGAAGATTACAAACCTGCTGCGCCAGGATCATCATGAGGAAGAGGTAACGGTGATCGTTACGGGCGGCAGCGCAAAGCTGATTTCCGGTCTGCTTGAATGCGCTCCGCATCTCGAAGAGCAAGCCGTTCTCAGGGGCACCCGATATCTCTTTGCGCTCAACTCGCAATAACTTCACCGAAGCGAATCTCTGTAAATTGTCGCGAGTCCCGACCAGGTCGGGCGCTGAACTTCAACGCCGGAGCGTTCCGATAAGGTCCGGAAAATTGTGGAATATATTTACCGCGGTGCCCCGAAGAATGCCTTTGCATCGCTGATTGATTTCAGTACGTGACGGTCATCGATGTTCTCTTCAAGAAGAAAGGATTCCCCAAGCTGTTTCAATAGTACAAAGCGGAGCTTTTTGTCAAGTTTTTTCTTGTCGGAGAGCATGTTTTCGAGCAGCACTCCACTGTCGATATCAAGAAACCTTTTTCTGAGCACCCCCTTTGGAAACTGAAACTTGCGCAAGACCGACAGTCCAAGTTCAAGCGATTCACGATCGAGGTAACCGAGATTGTTCGATAGATGGAGGGCGGCGACCATACCGATGGTAACCGCTTCGCCATGACGGATATAACGGTACTCCGCCAGCTTTTCCAGCCCATGGGCAAAGGTGTGTCCGAAATTCAGGGTAGCGCGCAGACCGGCGGTTTCGCGGAAATCTTTCTCGACGACATCGGCCTTGATGAGGGCACTTTTTTTAACAGCTTCGCTGAGATATGGCTCCTTGAGGGAGATGATGTCGGTGAAATGCAGGTCGATAAAGGAGAGAAATTCCTTGTCGGCAATGAAGCCGTATTTTACCACCTCAGCCATTCCGGAAAAAATTTCCCGTTTCGGCAGGGTTGTCAGATAAGACGGATCGATCAGTACCAGATCGGGCAGATGGAAGAATCCGATCAGATTCTTGCCGAGCGGGTGGTTGATGGCCACTTTGCCGCCTATTGAGCTGTCGGTCATGGCAAGCAGAGTCGTAGGAAGCTGGATGACCGGAATACCCCTGTAGTAGCTTGCTGCGATGAAGCCGCCGAGGTCGCCCACAACCCCTCCGCCTACTGCGAGGAGATTCCAGCTCCGGTCAACATCCGCTTCAATCATTTTCCCGTACAGCCGGTAAGCTGCGCTGAAACTTTTTGAACCTTCGCGGGCAGGCACCACGAGCTCGATCCACTGAAACCCTTCATCGAGAAGAATTTTCAGAAGAGCGTCACCGTAAAGTTTACGGGTATTTTCATCGAACAGAACCACAGTTTTCCTGGAAAGCCCATGGTTTTTAAACAATTCGCCCAGTCCGGCAGTAACCGGAGTTGCTGTAATGATCTTGCTCACCGCTTGTTGTTTTATTATTGATCCTTGGTGGATACGGATGCTTTGCGAACGTACCGTTCTATTTTGCGGGTCAGCTCCTCGACTGTTGACCCGATGCGTTTGATATCGGTCTGTACAGTGATATTCGCACTTTCATATCGTGGTTCACGTTTGGCAAGTATGGTCGTGATTTTATCCTCAATCTCCTCACGCGAAAGCTTCCGTTCATTATCGCCCTTCAGTAAGGGGCGGTCGGTTTTGTTGCAGAGTCTTTTCGCCAGTGTTTTTGGTGCTGACTTCAGGTAGACCAGTGTGCCGGACTGCCTGATCAGCTCGTAAGAACGATCGTTTTCCAGTACGCCGCCGCCAAGTGATATTACAAGATTGTTTTGATTGACGAGCCCGCAGAGTGAGTTCAGTTCAAGCTCTCTGAAGTATTGCTCACCTTCTTCCGCAAAAATCCGTGTAATGGGCTTCGCTGCACTTTTCTCGATAGCCTGGTCCAGATCAACGAACTCATAACCGAGCGAGTTGGCAAGGAGCGGACCTATCGTGGATTTACCCGAACCGCTGAACCCGGTTAAAAAAATGAGGGAGTAATTTTTATTCACGGCTTACTATCTGTTATGGGCACCCTTACGCCTTTTGCCCCGCGAATCATGCGAAGGTATATGAAAATAAACAAAAATCCTCACCTTCAGTTTCATAATTGAGGCAAAAATAGTAAAAAAGCCATAAAAGTAATGAATGTCGAATGACCTGCTTTTACCCTTGCCGAATCGTTTAAAGGAAGCTGAATGCGTTGCCTGAATGCCATGAAAACCATACCTTGCAGCATTCGCGGCACTATTTTAATCGTATTGACACATTGAAAAAATAATGGTCGCCCTGTAACAATCGCTGAACAGATTTATCGAGGTATCCTGATGCAAAAGCTTTACATCATCAAAGCCGGTACAACCTTCTCTTCGACTCTTGAAACGCTTGGCGATTTCGAGGACTGGATTACAGCTGCACTTGGCGAGAACTCCTTGCCTGTTGAAGTTATCGATGCAGTGCAGGGCGCCTCTCTGCCAGTTCCGTCCGACTGCGGCGGTGTTATTGTGACCGGTTCACACGCGATGGTAACTGACGATTTGCCGTGGAGTCTCAATATTGAATCATGGATTCCAAAACTGGTTGATGCATGTGTGCCGTTTCTCGGTATCTGTTACGGCCATCAGCTTCTCGGGCGAGCCATGGGGGGCGAAGTGGGCTACCATCCGCTCGGCAGTGAGGTCGGGACGGTTGACATCGTGCTTGCTTCAGCAGCCGACGGTGATCCGCTTTTCAATGGAATTCCTGCATGTTTTTCAGCACATGCCACCCATGCTCAAAGTGTTCTCTCTCTTCCATCAGAAGCTTTTTGTCTGGCATCAAGCCGGCACGACCAGCATCATGCTTTCCGTGTCGGCAGCTTTGCCTGGGGCGTGCAGTTTCATCCGGAGTACAGTGCTGCAATCATGCAGGGCTATATAACCGCCCAGACAGAGAGCCTCGGAAAAAAGGGGCGAAACGTTGAATCGTTGCTCAATGAGGTTTCCGAGACGCCGTTTGCCCGAATGGTGCTGACGAATTTTGCCGCACTGGTTAACGCCGGGAGCTGACGCTCAGCCGATCTGCACGGCAAGCATTGATACTGAGCCGCCGTCAATGCCTTCGACGGGAAAACTTACCGGTTCTCCCGATGAGCGTGTTCCCATTACATAAAGCAGCGGCAGAAAGTGATCGGGCGTCGGTATCGAGAGGAGGGCATCATCTCCAAGTGTTTCATAGTCGATCAGTTTTTCATCGTCTTCTGCCAGCAGAAATTTGCGAACAAGTTCATCAAACCGTATTGCCCAGTTATAGGGAGCGGACTCATGACGCCCCCAGGCATAGGCATGCAGGTTGTGGACAATATTGCCGCTGCCGAGGATCAGAACTCCTTCACGGCGTAATGCACCCAGCCGGCGACCGATCTCAAAATGTGTCCGGCTTTCGAGTGTTTCATCGATACTGAGCTGGACGACAGGAATATCCGCTTCGGGATAGAGGTGAGCCAGTACCGACCAGGTTCCGTGGTCAAGACCTCTTCGATAGTCAATCGAAACAGGTAATGGCGCAATCAGCTCCTGAATCCTTCGGGCAAGATCAGGTTTTCCGGAAGCGGGGTAGGTTACCAGATAGAGCGCTTCGGGAAAACCGCCGAAATCGTGGATGGTAGTGGGGGCAGAACTGCCCGTAACAGCACACTCAGGCTCGTACCAGTGAGCAGAGATCGACAGTATTGCCTTCGGGCGCGGCAGGATCATTCCTGTTTTCTGCCATGCATCAGTCCACTGGTTGCTGGAAATGGCATACATCGGGTTTCCGTGACCCACAAAAAGAGCAGGCATCAGAAAGTCGTTCATCGGGATAACGTTATTTGTCATTGCTTTAGAGTTATTGCCGGATACATGCAAACCGAACAGAATCAACACTCAATCCGGGGTATTTAATTTCCCGGAGCTCCGGTTATTCCGGTTTGCCATGGTAAATCTTCGGCTTTACCAATACTCCCCGTTTCTTTATTTCTGCCGCAGCAATGCCAGCCCCAGCCCCGCATTGTGCTACCGTATTTATGGTATTTATACGGTATATGCTTGCATTTTATAGTGATATAGGGCTTTATTGGCCTTTGTTCATCGATCGAAAGCAGCCTTCTGTGATCAATGCATCAAGTTGTTTTTTCTTACAGGCTGTTTATGGAATAAAAAGTGGAGTGATGACAAACAGGACAGGCTGATCCCGTAAATCACGAGAATTGAGTCAAGGAAAGTGAGGAGCCGGAAGTCCTACCGCATTTATGGTATTTTTATGGTATATGCTTGCAAATAAAGGAGATATTCGGTTTTATTAACAATTGTTAATCAGATATCGAACAAATGAACGCTTCAGGCTTATCACATACAATCAGTTGCTCCGGAAGATGCAGTTGCTGTTGTTTCCTGGTCTTTAGTGTACAACGAACTGCTGGATTTATGATTTAGTGCCCGTATCCCGGGCAATGAAGATCAGAAACCGGCCATTTCGCTCTGAGCCGGTTTTTTTATTGAATTTTTTTCGTGAACCATACCACCCAACAAACCAGATAATAAAAGGGAGAAAAAAGAAATGAAAAGGAAAAGAATTTTATCACTTGCTGCGCTGCTTGCGGTTTTATCATATGCAACACCCGCTTCGGCTGAAGTGAAGTTTGGCGGTGAAGCTGCAATCCGAGTGAGAGATGATTTCGGTCATACGCGTTCAGCCGCAGGAGTTACCAAAAATACAGAGGACCAGTATTTCCAGTACCGGGTCCGTTTGAAACCATCAGCCGATCTTGGTGACGGTTATTTCTTCAAGGGTTTGATACAGAACGAAGAGGTTGCCGGAAGCTGGCAGACGGTCGCTGCGTCCAATACGGAGAAATATAATCTCGAAGTCTCGCAGTTCTACTTCGGACGCAATCTTGCAAACAGCCATTATTCCATTGGACGTATACCTCTCGGTAGTTTAGACAATCCGATTCTTGATCTGACTCTTTATGCCGTTCCCGGTACCGGTCCACAGGGTTCAAAACTTTATGCTGTGGATACTCCGATTTCAACCAACCACTTTGACCGTCTTCTGGGGTTCAACTATGGCGCTAAAATCGGCGGCGGTGAATTCAATGCGGTTCTTGTCAATTTTGACAATCTGTCATCGACTGCCACCGCAACCCATGGGCTGCTGAATGACGGTTATGGCTTGTATGCCAATTACAAGACGACTGCCGGTAATGTTACCATCGTGCCGCAGGGATTCTATTCAGTGACTCGTATCTCAGACGGCCGTCGTCCTTACTCACTTGGAGCACAGGCATTCATTCCTGCAGGGAAATCAAAAGTTTCTCTCAGCGGCTTCTACACCGCAGACCACAATACCTATAAAGGCTCAAATTGGGATTACAGCGGCTATATCTTCCGAGTCAAGGGTGAGTCCGGTCCTGTCACGGCCTGGGTTGATTATAACCAGACAAAAGATAAATCGACGGCGACTACGGTCGATTACGACAACCTTTTTGTCTGGGCCTCATACAAGGTCAATGTGCATGAAGCCGCAACGGGAAGCTTCAGTGTGACTCCGACACTGCGCTATCGTGCAAGCGGTTCGCAGGCAGCCGGTGCTGGTAAGGCAGAGAATGATCTGTTGCGCACTGAGGTCTATGCAACGGTAACTTTCTAAAACGTTCGTTTACTCCGATATCCGGGTGGCTCTGTTGCAGTAAAGTCATGTGGGGACTTACAGGTGTGTGTGCATCTTCTCTTCAGAGCAGCCCGGATGTTTTTTTTACCCGGCGATGTGGGTGAGTGGTCTAAGCCAAGGGTCTGCAAAACCCTTTATCACAAGTTCGAATCTTGTCATCGCCTCCAGGGGACTTCTATCTATTTTCCCGACGTTGTCGGGGTCCGGGTAGAACAGAATAACAGAGTCCGCTGTAACGTTGTGTGTTGTGCCGTGATGTACCTTTGCGCATCCGGGCAGATAAAGAAAAGTGTAATCGGGTACGTTTTTCTTTATGTCTGCCCGGATGTTTTTTTCCCCCTTCCAAGACTCACGTATACCCTCTTTTCTGTGTTTTTACAGTTTCCCTGCATTGGAATCCGGTTACAGAGTTGATAAATTGACTCTTTATACCATATTTGCGGTATTTCGGCGAGTTTGGTTTGGAGATATGGCTCCCATTGGGTTTTATTAACAATCGTTACACTTGCTTTTTTTTGCTGTCAAAAGAGAGAAACGTAACGCGATGCTGGTAAGTGGTCAATGCAAAGGGTTATAAACGCTCATAAATAGCACATGCAAATCCCGCCGTTTGTCTCATCGAAATCAGAAAGCCCATATATTTTAAACACTTAGAACTTCACAGAGCATGTCTGATCAAGAGCTTGATATGTCAGCTTTAGGCAAAGTCGGTATGATGCGCCAGAAGCAGCCTGACAATTATGTAATGCGTCTCAAGGCAGTCGCCGGAGATATGACTGCGTCTCAGCTTGCCTGTGTTGCTGAAGTTGCTGAAAAATACGGCAAGGGCTTTGTGCATCTTTCCACCCGTCAGGGCATTGAAATACATTACGTCCATCGTGACCATCTTGAGAAAGCCAGGCTTGAGCTGCAGAAGGCAGGTATCGAGATGGGAGCCTGCGGCCCCAGAGTCCGCGTAATCGTTGCCTGCCCGGGTGACGAAACATGCCGCTGGGGAGTCATCGATACCAAAAAAATTGCCAGAGAACTTGATACGAGGTATTTCAAACAGGAAACGCCCTCCAAATTCAAACTGGCGGTAACCGGCTGCTCCAATAACTGCACCAAAGCAAACGAAAACGATATCGGCGTCAGGGGCGCCATTGAACCGGAATGGGTTGCCGATGACTGCAATGACTGCGGTTTGTGCATTACGCTCTGTCCTGTCAACTCTATAGAACGCAGAGATAACGATGAAGGATTCATATATGCCGTAGATCAGAACAGCTGTATCAACTGCAGTATCTGCACCTCTTTGTGCCCCTCCAACTCCTGGGTAATTGGCCGGAAAGGGTATACACTGTTTATCGGCGGCACCATGGGCCGAATACCACGATTCGCTACAGTGCTGAAAAAAATTGTTGAGAGTGAAGATGAGCTGTATATGCTTATCGAAAAAGCCATAGCCTGTTACAGGAACAATGGCCGCAAAAAAGAGCGGTTCGGACACATGATAGACCGGCTCGGCTTTGAAAAAGTAAAGGAGGAGCTTCTTGGCAAATCTTGAAATAGCAAAAACTCTTGATGTTCAGGGCATTTCCTGCCCGGTAAATGCCGTGCGCGTCAAGGCGGCCGTAGCTTCGCTGCAGGAGGATGAACTGCTTGAGGTGCTTGTTGATGAAGGCGAGGCTGTTCTTCGGGTGGCGCGTACACTCAAGGATTCCGGCCACCGGATCGTCAAGGTTGAAAATCGTGGCGAGGGCGTCAGCGTCATTGTCGGCAAATAATAAAAGTGCCGTTTTGTCGGAAAATCAGATTCCGCGTGGCTGGATTACTCACTATCACTAAAAAATTATGAGCAGGCAAAGAGTTGAACAATTGAACAGGGAACTGAGCGGAAAATCACCGGAAGAGATCTTGCGCTCTGCCGTCGACTTTTTCGGGGCAGCATCCACGGCACTTGCATCGAGTTTCGGTGCCGAGGACCAGGTCATTACCGACATACTGCACAGAGAAAAGCTGCGGGTGCCGGTGTTTACTCTCGATACCGGAAGACTGCATCAGGAGACCTATGATGTTTTTGACGCAACCAGAAAATATTACGGAATAAAGATCGAAGCGCTTTTTCCTGAAACACATGCGGTCGAAGATATGCTGGCGCTTCATGGACCGAATCTGTTTTATGAAAGTGTCGAACAGCGACGTGAGTGCTGCCGTATCCGAAAGGTGCTGCCCCTCACAGGGAAGCTTTCAACTCTGAAGGCATGGATATGCGGACTGCGCCGTGAACAGTCGGTTACCCGAACCGCCATAGCACCTGTCGAGTGGGATTCGGCGTTCGGCCTCTATAAAATAAACCCCCTTGCCGAAGTGTCGGAAGCCTGGGTCTGGGACTATATCAAAACTCACGATGTTCCCTACAACAGACTGCATGACGAGGGCTATCCGAGCATCGGATGCGCTCCGTGCACAAGAGCAGTCCAGCCGGGTGAAGATGTTCGGGCCGGCCGCTGGTGGTGGGAGATTGCAGAGCACAGGGAGTGTGGCCTGCACCGTGAAAAAAAGTAACATTATCGAATAGAGAACGTATGGATCATCTCGACAAACTCGAAGCGCAAAGCGTCTATATCCTCAGGGAAGCCTACAGGGAGTTTAAAAGCCTCTGCATGCTCTGGTCGATCGGCAAAGACAGCACCGTGATGCTCTGGCTTGCCCGGAAGGCTTTTTTCGGCCATGTCCCCATTCCGCTTGTACATGTTGACACGCACTACAAGATTCCTGAAATGATCGAGTATCGTGACAGGCTCGCGCTGGAGTGGAACCTCAATATGATTTACGGTGAAAACCGCGAGGCGCTTGACCAGAAGCTCACGTTTCCCGACGGAAACACCGATCGGCTGACCTGCTGCAAATATCTGAAGAGCGAAGCATTGAAACATACCCTTTCCGGTGAATGGCCGAGATATCGTATGGATCATGAACTCAAGCGCTATGTTCGCGATGAGGGGAAGGAGCCCTATACCGGAGTCATTGCCGGCGTCAGGGCTGATGAGGAGGGGAGCCGTTCGAAAGAGAGGTATTTCTCACCCAGGGATAAAGACAATGTCTGGGATGTCGGCGATCAGCCGCCCGAGTTCTGGAACCAGTTCAAGACCGATTTTGCACCCGGAACCCATGTGCGTATTCATCCGCTCCTTGACTGGACCGAGCTGAATATCTGGGAATACATAGAGCGGGAAAAGATTCCCGTGGTCTCACTTTACTTCAATCAGGGAGCTGGCATTCGATACCGTTCACTTGGCTGTTATCCCTGCACCAACCCGGTTGAGTCCGAAGCCCGGACGCTTCCTGAAATCATCGATGAACTCAGGAGCGGCAAGTTTTCGAATATCGCCGAACGCTCCGGTCGCGCTCAGGACAGCGAAGATGGAGGCGGGTTGGAAACGCTCCGCCGTGACGGCTACATGTAAAATTCTGGATTCAGGATTGGCTCATCCAATGTCATCCCGAACTGAAAGGAGGGATCTGATTTTCATGAAAGGAGATCTCTCTCTGTGTTCGAGATGACAGAAAAAGAAGGGATCGCCCATCAGGAATGATATTTCTCTTCATCGCTGCTGTCCCTGAAGTCCTTTAGGTCCTTTTCTTTTTATTTAGGTTGCCCCTGTGGAATAAAATTTATTGATCAGTTCGCATTATGAATGGACGTTCGCAAATGAATATTGTTATAGTCGGTCATGTCGACCACGGAAAGAGCACCGTGATTGGCCGACTGCTTGCCGATACGGGTTCACTTCCCAAAGGGCGGCTTGAATCGGTCAAAGAGACCTGCCGTAAAAACTCGAAACCTTTCGAATATGCGTTTCTGCTCGATGCTCTCAAGGACGAGCAGGCTCAGGGGATAACCATCGATATGGCCCGCTGCTTTTTCAAAACCGAAAAGCGGGACTACATCATCATCGATGCACCCGGTCATATCGAGTTTCTGAAAAACATGATTACCGGCGCATCAAGGGCTGAAGCGGCGCTTCTTGTCATTGATGCCGACGAGGGGATAAAGGAGAACTCGAAGCGCCACGGTCATATGGTCTCCATGCTCGGAGTGAAACATGTGACGGTGCTGGTCAACAAAATGGATCTTGCCGGATACCGCCAGGATGTATTCGAGAAGCTTAAAAGCGACTATTCAGCTTTTCTCGCCCAGATCAATGTGACTCCTGTCAGCTTTATACCGGTCAGTGCGCGCGAAGGTGATAATATCGCTTCGCACTCCGGGCGCATGGCGTGGTACACCGGTGCAACCGTTCTTGAGCAGCTTGACCGTTTCATCAGCAGCGGGGAGCTTCATGAACTGCCGTTCCGTTTTCCGGTGCAGGATATCTACAAGTTTACACGCAGTGATGACGATCGGCGCATTGTGGCCGGTACTGTGGCGGCCGGATCGGTAAAGGTTGGTGATGAAGTGCTTTTTCTCCCGTCCGGCAAACAGTCGGTCATCCAGTCGGTTGAGTCGTTCAATACGCTGCCGAAAACAGAGGCATCGGCAGGCGAGGCTTCCGGCTTTACCCTCACGACCCAGATTTATATTCGTCCCGGTGAGCTGATGGTGAAGCCATCAGAAGCGCAGCCGGCAGTGGGCAGCCGTTTCAAGGTGAACATTTTCTGGGTCGGAAGGGCTCCTATGATACGTCAGAAAGAGTACAAGCTCAAGCTGGGTTCAGCTCGTGCTACGGTCAAGCTGGCGGAGATCAGCAATACACTCGACGCCTCTGATTTAAGTTACAGCCGCAACAAGCAGCAGCTCGACTGCCGGGATGTCGGCGAATGCATTCTGGAAACCTCCCGCCCGATCGCTTTTGATCCTGCTTCAGCAAGCGAAACGACGGGACGGTTTGTGATCGTCGATAACTATGAAATTGCCGGCGGCGGTATCGTTCTTGAAAACCTTTCGGCCGGGGAGAGTCTGCTGCAGCAGCATATCCGTGATCGTGAAAACAACTGGGAGCCGGGGCTTGTCCGCTTTGAAGAACGGGCTGCGGCAAACCGGCACCAAGCCAAATTCATTGTCTTTACCGGAGCACCCGGTACCGGCAAGCGCGCCGTAGCGAAAGCGCTTGAACGGGGGCTCTTTGAAAACCGACTGAACGCCTACTATCTTGGCGTTGCCAATATCGATCGCGGACTTGATGCCGATCTCGGCAGCCATGCCGACAGTGCCGGTGAGCGGCTTCGCAGAATCGGCGAACTTGCCAGAATTCTGACTGACGCCGGGCTCATCTTCATCACCACCATCGACGATGCTGACGATTATGATATCGAAACCCTGAAACTGCTCAACGAACCGAACGATATCCTTGTCATCAACATGGGTGAAAACTGCTTTTCCCGTTACCAGCCTGATTTTCAGCTTCCGGCCGGTGGTGCTGTGCCTGATGCGGTCAGCCAGGTGGCAGACATTCTGAAATCAAGGGAGATTATCATCGACTATCAGATATGAACTATCTGCCCGTAACCCTGAAGGTTGAAGGAAAGCAGGTTCTCATTCTGGGCGGCGGAAAAGCCGCCCTTGAAAAGCTTCAGATGCTTCTCCGGATCGGTGTATCCGTTACCGTTATCAGCGAGGAGATCGATGAAGCGATTCTTGAGAGCGCCTCTGCCTGTCATCTCAGGGCTTTCCGGCGCGAAGACCTTGATGGAGTTCTCATTGTTTATGCATGCTGCCGCGACAGAGAGCATAACCGCCTTATCAAACAGCAGGCCAACTCGCTCGGCATTCTGGTCAATACGCCTGACGATCCTGAACTGTGTGATTTTCTTACCCCGGCACTGTTGACCGATGGGCTCATGAGTGTGGCTGTATCGTCGGGAGGTACGGATGTGCGCAAGGCGATAGAGTGGCGGAACAGGATAAAAACATACTTCACTGAACATGGCATTATATCCTGAAACCCTCCGCATTGTTGTTGAGTACATCGATCACCATTTACCTGAGCAGGGGTGTTTTTTTATCAATCCATTCTGCTGGATTCCGATTGAAGTGGATCCTTTTCAGGCACTGCTTGAAGGCAGGGGCGATGCCGCTCTCTTTCCGGCAGCTGCAGTATCCGCCGTACTTCCCGAAGAGCTTGAAATTGCGGCTGTTGTTCGCAAAAACGCTGCAGAATGCACATCTCCGGATCATCCGCTGCAATCAATGAGTGCGATTGTTGTTCGCCGGGAGCGCGCGGACCTCAAAGTGCTTTTTGCCCCGATGGACATACGGCAGAGCTATGGAAAGGTCTATCTGACGGGTGCAGGTGCCGGCAGCCGTGAATACCTGACACTCAAGGCCGACAGGCTCCTCGTTAATGCGGGTGTTATCTTTTATGATGATCTTATCGATACAGAGCTGCTTGAGGCTTATGGCGCCGAAAAAATCTACGTCGGCAAACGCAAGGGGCACCACCATGCGGAACAGGACTCCATAAACAGGCAGCTTTACCGGGCGGCAACTAAAAAACAGATCGTAGTGAGACTGAAGGGGGGCGATCCGCTCATTTTCGGGAGAGGAGGAGAAGAGATGGCCTATCTCAATGACCGTCATATTGATGTCGAAGTTGTTCCCGGCGTTTCCGCATTGCAGAGTGCAGCGGCATCAGCCGGAATTCCTCTTACCCAGAGAGGAGTCAGCGGAGGGGTGACCTTGCAGAGTGCTCATAACGTTCTGGCGGGCGGCACTCCGCGAACCCTCGTTTACTTCATGTGCGCCAGCCGGCTGTCGGAGCTTCAACGCATGCTCCTGCAGGATGGCATCGATCCTGAGCTTCCCGTTGCACTGGTCTATAAAGCAGGCTTTTTCGATGAACTTGTTACCATAACGACCGTCAGCGCCATGAATAATGTGGAGCTGGTTTCTCCGCTGCTGGCCATTATCGGCTGGACAGCCGCTCTCTACAGAAAGCGGAACAAAATCCTCCATACCGGAGTTGAGCCCTACCAATGCCTGTTGCCCGGTAAAATAGTTCCTTTAGCCGCCGTTAATTCGGCGTTTCAAGGCCTGTGTGACGTTGACCTTGACCTCTTTTCAGGAATTGCGTTCACCGATCCGGAGAAAATTGATGATTTTCTTGCTGCGTTCGGCAAGCTTCCTGCACATCTTGTCCTGTATGCCGATGGTCAAGAGTGCGCTGAATTGCTCCGTGCAAAGGGGTACGGCCGTGTGGTGATGGCGTTGGATCTTCAGAGGTAACTTTTTCAGAAACGGCCTGTATCGCTTTAAGAATTTAAAGTTGCCGGGTGGTACTTTTCTTTCCGGGCGAGGCGTTCCTTATGTGAAGCGGAACGGAAAACGGGAGAGGTAGTCCACTCCCGTTTTAGCTGTTGCAGTGCAATAGTTTCAGATATCGTAATCGCCCGTAAATACCTTGACCTTGTTGAAGGTGACATACACCTTGTCTCCCTTTGCAAGCTGAAGGTTCAGATAGAGCTCTCTGGGGATTTCAGCTTCAATTGGCTGTTCAAACCCTTCGCAATCAATGTTCAGACCGATTTGACCGCCAAGCAGGCGGATTTCGCGGACGGTGCCCGTAAGATCGTTTCCTTCGCTTTTGATCTTGCTGATCCCGATTTCATGAGGGCGTACAAAGGTCTGGCTCGTTTTTCCGGCAGTATTTTTAAGCTCTTCCGGGGCATCAACCGAGTGACCGCCAAGTGACACCATTCCTTCGTGCACACGGCCGTGGAATACGTTGACGTTGCCAAGGAAGTTGTAGACAAAAGCATTTGCCGGGTGATCGTAGACCTCCTGCGGCGTACCCAGCTGTTCAATTTTTCCCTTGTTGATGACGACAATTTTGTCTGCCAGTTCCAGCGCCTCTTCCTGGTCGTGGGTGACAAAAATACTGGTGACATGAATTTCATCGTGCAGTTTTCTGAGCCAGCGGCGCAGCTCCTGGCGTACCTTGGCGTCGAGTGCCGAAAAGGGCTCGTCGAGTAAAAGAACTCTTGGATTGACAGCCAGTGCCCTGGCAAGGGCGACACGCTGCCGCTGCCCCCCCGAAAGCTGTGACGGGTAGCGTTTGAGCGCCCAATCCATCTGTACAAGTTTCAACAGATGCTCTACCCTATCCTTGATTTCGCTGCGTCCCGGCCTTTTGCCTCGCGGAAGAACCTTAAGTCCGAACGCCACATTCTCAAAAACATTGAGACGCCGGAAGAGCGCATAGTGCTGAAACACAAAACCAACATTTTTTTCTCTTGGGGGAAGGTTGGTCGTATCCTTGTTTTCCAGTATGATTTTTCCTGAATCGGCGGTTTCCAGACCGGCAATAATGCGCAGCAGGGTAGTTTTACCGCATCCCGATGGTCCAAGAAGCGCAATCAGCTCACCTGAGGCGATATTCAGGCTGATGTTGTCGAGTGCCGTGTAGCCGGTAAATTTTTTTGTAATGTTCTGAAGTTCGATACCCATTGTCAGATCTTAATGTTGTGAGCTGTTTTTCTGAAACTTGTTTTCCATGACACCCTTGACGATGACCGTGGTCAGGGCCAGAAATACGAGCAGTGAGGCAACGGCGAACGATGCCGTGAAGTTGTATTCGCTGTAGAGAATTTCCACATGGAGGGGAATGGTATTGGTCTGTCCGCGGATATGGCCTGATACTACCGATACGGCTCCGAATTCACCGATCGCGCGTGCGCTGCAGAGAATCATGCCGTAGAGAAGACCCCATCGGATGTTCGGCAGGGTTATTTTGCCGAATATATGCCACCCTCTTGCTCCGAGTGTCAGGGCCGCCTCCTCTTCATCACGTCCCTGTGCTTCCATCAGTGGAATCAGCTCTCTTGCAACAAAGGGAAACGTGACAAAAAGGGTTGCAATGATGATACCGGGTGTGGAAAAGATGATTTTGATCCCCTGTTCTCCCAGCCACGAACCGAATGGGGTGCGGCTGCCGAGAAGCAGCACAAAGATAAGACCGGCTATCACCGGGGATACGGCAAACGGAAGGTCCAGCAGGGTCTTCAAAGCAGCTTTGCCTGGAAAGTTGAATTTTGTGATTGCCCATGCCGCCGTCACGCCAAAAAAGGCGTTCAGGGGTACAACGATAGCGACAGTTGTCAAGGTAAGCTTGACCGCTTCAATAGTGTACGGGTCTTTTATCGCTTCAAGATAGAAATCCCATCCTTTCTGGAATGCCTGGGAGAAGACGAGACCGAGTGGAAGAAAAACAAATCCGATAAAAAACAGCAGGGTAAGGCCGATGAGGAGAATACGAACCGGCAGCGGGTCGGATATTTGTTTTCTGACAACCGGAGGGTTGCCCTGTGATGGTTCTGGTTTCAGCATGGTGCGTTTAGCGATATTCTTTCTGTTGCCACTCCTGCACGGCGTTGAGCAGGAGAATCATGGAGAATGAGATGACGAGCAGTACCAGCGCTACGGCTGAAGCTCCATTATAATCGTACTGATCAAGTTTCGACATGATCATCAGGGGGGCAATCTCGGTTTTCATCGGCAGATTGCCTGCTATAAAAATAACCGAGCCATACTCGCCGATACCCCGGGCAAACGCAAGGGTTGAGCCGGTAAGCAGCGCAGGAAACAGGTGCGGAAGCAGGATCTTTCTGAATGTCTGCATGCGGGTAGCGCCGAGGCAGTGAGCAGACTCCTCTATTTCCGGCTCAAGTTCTTCAAGCACAGGCTGAAGGGTACGGACGACAAACGGAAAGCCGATGAAAATCAGTGCTATGACAATTCCTGTAGGGGAGTTGATGACCTCAATGTTCCATTTAGCCGTTATATCTCCAAGCCATCCGATGGGAGAGTAGAGCGTGGCAAAACAGATGCCGGCAACAGCGGTCGGCAGTGCAAAGGGAAGGTCAACGAGCGCATCAAGCACTGCTTTACCGGGAAACCGATAACGAACCAGTACCCATGCCGTAAGGAGTCCGGCAACGGCATCAAAAATTGCCGCAAAGAATGCGGTTGAAAAACTCAGTTTGTAGGAAGCAAGAACACGGGGAGCGGTAACGGCACTGACGAAGGGTTCCCATCCCATGGGAATGGCGTTGAAGAATATCATACTCAAGGGGACGATTACAACGGCGGAAAGGTAAAAAACCGTGTAACCCATCGACAACCCGAATCCGGGCAGAATGTTGCGTCTTTTTTTCTGAAAAATTGCCATCGCTGAATTTAAGAATATATAAATACAGCGGAAAGCGGGATATTTGTCAATATCCCGCTTTCCGCCAAGAGTTGCGTCTATTTAACGATGACTTTCTATCAGGGAAGATAGATCTGATCGAACACACCACCATCCTTGAAGTGGGTTTTCTGGGCCGTACGCCAGTCGCCGAAGAACTCCTTCAAGGTGAAGAGCTTGATTTTCGGGAAGTTGGCCCCATATTTTTTCAGAGCGGCCGGATTGCTCGGGCGGTAGTAGTTCTGCGCAATGATTTCCTGGGCCTGGGGAGTATAGAGGAAGTTCAGATATGCTTCAGCAAGCTTGCGCGTTCCGTGTTTGGCGACGTTTTTATCAACTACGGCTACCGGTGGTTCAGCAAGGATGCTTGTTGCCGGTGCAACGATTTCAAACTTGTCCGCTCCGAACTCTTTAAGAATCAGATGTGCTTCATTTTCCCAGGAGAGAAATACATCGCCGAGTCCGCGCTGTGCAAATGTCAGAGTTGAACCGCGAGCGCCGGTGTCAAGCACGGGGACATTTTTGTATAACGCCTTGACGAACGCTTTTGCCTTCACGGCTGAACCTGTCTGTTTCTGTTTGAAGCCCCAGGCTGCAAGGTAGTTCCAACGCGCGCCGCCCGATGTTTTCGGGTTCGGTGTGATGACCGACACTCCCGGCTTTACGAGATCATCCCAGCCCTGGATGCGTTTTGGATTACCCTTTCTTACCACAAAGACGATGGTGGAGGTGTAAGGAGTACTGTTGTTGGCCAATCGTTTCTGCCAGTTCGGATCAAGGAGTTTGCTGTCGGAGATGGCATCGATATCGTAAGCCAGAGCGAGTGTGACAACGTCAGCTTCCAGACCGTCAATAACTGCACGTCCCTGCTTGCCTGATCCGCCGTGTGACTGGTCGATCGTTACCGTTTGACCTGTTTTGGCTTTCCAGTATCTGATAAAGGCGGCGTTTTCGCTCTGATAAAGCTCTCTTGTCGGATCATAGGACACATTGAGCAGCTTTGCAGGAGCTACGGCTGCTTCCGCAAGGGTTCCCGGAATGCCTGAGGCGAGTATGAGCGATGCGGCAAGTGTAAGTTTTTTAGTCCATTTGAAATGCATGGTATTCTCCTTGTCAAATAATTTGTGTGGGTTATATAATCCGAATAAAAAATCAAGGCAAAAAAAAAGCCGGTTTTCTGCTGTATTCAGAACCGGCTCTGGTCAAAAATACTCTATGGTGCTCAACAACAACAGCCGGATGCCATGTTGTCGTTATCGAATCTCATTCGGCAATAGCAACGCTCTTTGCAGCAAAATGGTGTATATGAAAAAGTGCTCATAACTCATGTATTTGATTCACAATTGTTAATAAAAATCAATATTTCCAAGCTTTCCAAGTCTCTACCATAAAAATACCATAAATAGGGTATGCCGGTCTTCAGCGGCAGAGGAAAGTCGTGGAATGACGTGTAGTTATTGGAGCCAGGTGCCGATTCTGCGTGCCGCAGTGAAGCTGCTCCAGGCAAGAGCGGCAATCAACAGGTCGTCACCCGGATAGCGGGTTGAAAATGCACCGATAATCGTTTCATCGACCCGGTAGGGAGCAAATGCCGTGAGGAGCGCAAGCCGTCCGGCAGCGATATCCATGACGGTCAGAGGCGCCATTGCTTTATCGTACCATTTGTTATCGATTCCCTGATCGCTGCCGTTCCAGTACTGAGCGGCGTTGAGTACGCTTGAACGGACTTCATCGGATAGCGCCCGCTTGCCGGCCTCTTCGATCACGTGTGCGAATCGGGCAAATGCAGCCGCAGTCAATTCCGAGGGCGCGGCCCAGGCCAGATCCTCAGGCAAAGTCGCTTCCGGCAGCAGGTCAAGCGATGATCCCGGCTGTTTCGGCAGCCGTAAAGCCCCGCCAAAAAACCATGCTGCCAATTGCATCGCAACCTTTTTAGGCAATCCGCTCGTAAACGGGAGCGGAGAGTCGCCAAGCAGAACTGTGACCATACGGTTGATATAATGGAAAAAGACAGCGGTACCGATATATGCGGGAGCCTCTGCGGCTGTAAACGGCGGTTTAACAAGGATCGGCGAACCGGGAGTTCGGGTTGCTCTTGCCCATTCGGCAATTTCCCGGAGAAAAGGATCTTTTATCTGCTCCGATTTTCCTTCAGTTAAAGCATCCGAAAAATCATTGCCTGATGAATTGAGTACCATGATACTGTGAGCATCGACGCAGTACGGACAATTGTTTATCGCTGAAACGGCCGCGGCAACGATTTCCTTTGCGTCACGCCGCCCATTGCCGGCAAGCAGGGTCTCCCTGCACGCTATCCATACTCCGGCAAGCAGTTCCGGAACGGGCTGGTGCAGTGTAAAAGGTTCAACTTCCGCCCCGAATTCACGGCGAATCTGTTCGAGCACTTTTTCGGAAAGCCTATCATCGGAAACTGATGCAGGGAATGCGATATACCGGATACTCATGACGGTATTTTACTTTGATATTATTTTTTGTCGGTCGTTCCGAAGGAAGGGAGGGATCTCCTCCGATCAGATTCAGTGCCATGAATTGAGATACCTCATCCCGACTGCATCGGAACTCGGGGTTGACAGAGAAAGTTTATGATCCCGGGCAAGCCAGCAGCCGTCATCCCGATAATCCGCTCCATAGCCCGGGTATTTCGCGCCTTATCTTTATATTTGTCATCCCGAACGAAGAGAGGGATCTCTGTAGTTCAGAGCGACGATCAACGAGCGAGATCCCTCTGCCGACAAGTCGTTTTCGGGATGACACGCCTATAGCATCGTTACAATCCTTCCGTTAAGCTCATAGGCGGCGCTGTCGGTGATTTCAGCCATGCAGAATGATCCAACCTTAGCCGGCTGGTTTTCTATGGCAAGAATGCACTCGTTATCAACCTCGGGGGCGTCATACTCCGTTCTGCCGAGTGCGGTGTCGCCTTCGATCTGGTCAATCAGCACTTTTATTGTTTTGCCCTCAAATACCCGGTTTTTCTCTGCCGAAATGCTTTCCTGCAGCTCCATCAGCTCTGTTACCCGCTCGCGTTTCTCTTCCATTGTGAGCTGCTCTTCGAGTTTGTATGAGGGGGCGTGTTCCTCGTGGCAGTAGGGGAAGCAGCCGAGCCGATCGAAGCGGGACGACTCCACAAACTGCAAGAGTTCTTCAAACTCTTCACGGGTTTCCCCAGGGTAGCCTGCAATCATGGTGGTTCGCAGCCGGATGTCCGGGTTTTTCTCCCTGATGGTTTCGATAAGCCGTATGGTTTCAGGCTTGTTGATCCCGCGGTTCATTGAGCGCAGAATGCGGTCGTTGCAGTGCTGCAGGGGAATGTCGAGGTAGTTGCAGATGTTCTCCCGCTCTCGCATGGTGTCGATCACTTCGAGCGGGAAGCCCACCGGGTAGGCGTAAAAGAGTCTGATCCAGTCGAATTCCAGATCCGAAAGCCGGAGTACCAGGTCGTTGAGCAGGGTTTTCCCTTCGAGGTCGTAGCCATAGAGGCTGATGTCCTGTGCGATCACGTTCAACTCCCGCACACCGGCACTTTTCAATAGTGCGGCTTCGCGAAGCAGTTGCTCGGGCGGCTGGCTGATATAGCGGCCCCTGATTTTCGGGATTGAACAGAACGAACATGCCCGGTTGCACCCTTCGGCTATTTTCAGCCAGGCGTAGTGGGGCGGAGTGAGCAGCGAACGGCGGTCAAAGAGTTCTTCGCGGTAGTGTGCCCCGAGAGCGGCAAGCACTTCGGGAAGCTCACGGGTACCAAAAAATCCGTCAACTTCCTCCATCTCTTCGTGGAGCTCCTTGCGGTATAGTTCCGTTAGGCAGCCCATCATGTATACATGCTGCACCTTTCCTTCTGTTTTTTTATCGATGGCGGCAAGCGTTTCGGCAATGGACTCCTCCTTTGCATCCTCGATGAATGCACAGGTGTTGATGAGAATGCTGTCGGCCTCGTCGGCATGTTCGGTAAAGACGATGCCGGAAGCTTCAGCCTGTGCCATGAGGCGTTCGGAATCTACCGTGTTTTTGGAGCAGCCGAGGCTGAGAAGGAATACTTTATGCTTTGTCATTGTAGTTGAATCTTTGGAGAAAATCTTCCTTCCACTCTTTGAACGAGCCCTCTTGTATCTGCGTTCGGGCAGTTGCGGTAAGCCACATGAAAAACGAGATGTTCTGCTGGGTGCAGAGCTTGAGGCCGAGAATCTCGCCCACGTTCAGGAGATGGCGGATATAGGCGCGCGAATAGTTCCGGCATACGTCGTTATCGAACCCCTCGTCGATCGAGGAGAAGTCTGTTGCATATTTGGCGGAACGCAGGTTCATCTTCCCCTGGCGGGTATAGACTCTGCCGTTGCGCCCTTCGCGTGTCGGGATGACGCAGTCGAACATATCGACGCCCCGTTCTATCGCATTCAGGATGTTTTCGGGTGTGCCGACACCCATGAGGTAGCGGGGTTTCTTTTCCGGAAGCAGCGTGTGTGAAAGTTCAAGGATGCGATACATTTCAGGGGCCGGTTCGCCCACAGCCATGCCGCCGATTGAATAGCCGTCAAAATCAAGATCGGCAAGGGCTTTTATGGAAATCGCACGAAGATCCTCATGAATGCCTCCCTGCGTGATTCCGAAAAGATACTGTTCGTGGCCGTAGAGCGGGGTGGTGGAGCTGAACGCCTCTTTCGCCCGTTCCGCCCAGCGGATGGTCATCTCGCCGGATTTGCGGATATACTCTTTTTCAGCCATGGACGGTGGGCACTCATCGAGCGGCATCATGATATCGCTGCCGATAATGCGCTGGGTTTCCACAACGTTTTCAGGCGTGAACTGCTGCCTGGAACCGTCCAGATGCGATTTAAATATTACACCCTCCTCGCTGATTTTGCGCAATTCGGAGAGCGAGTAGACCTGGTAACCTCCGCTGTCGGTCAGAAGCGGGCCATCCCAGTTCATGAACCGATGGACGCCTCCGGCTTTCAGCAGGATATCATTGCCGGGCTTCAGGTAGAGATGGTAGGTATTGGCCAGTATAATGCGGACATTGAGC
>Ga0326726_10001481_pt1 | contig 21805 bp, 18 predicted proteins | sample MHFenrmetagenome_2_FD_207603 | JGI IMG/M metagenome (GOLD analysis project Ga0326726, IMG submission 207603) | Lab enriched peat soil microbial communities from Michigan Hollow, Ithaca, NY, United States - MHF15MN | ecosystem: Environmental > Terrestrial > Soil > Wetlands > Peat | place: USA... | reverse complement strand
AAAATCCTTCGTGGCTTCTGGGCGGACTGCGACATTCACGGAAGTAGACAAACAGTTCCCTCCACGGTGAGACCAGCACGGGCGCTCCATCGAGCGGGGATCAAGCGCAACTCGATCCCTCGGTCGAAAGAGGGTGCGATTGCGCCCGGTGTGCGTCCGTTGTGAGCCCGATTATGCCCAATAAAGGGGAGCCCGACAACCGGAGCAGACGCGGCCCTGACCTAACGGAATCTACCCTGCCACTAGCGTTGGCTGACCACCGCAACCGCAGTTGTTCGAGTTGAGGATCTGCTCCAGATACTTGCTTGTTGCAGGGTTACGGCTGCTCTATATTTGAGCGCACGATTAACCACTTCCATGAACAGGTTATATTCCCGGGCCATTCCCGCGGCGTTGTCGCTGGCCATCGTCGCCGTAATCGTGACGCTGGTGACGCGGCGTCAGTTCTACACGGAGGCCATGCTTTCGGCCTTTTTTGCCTGCTCGCTGCTGGGCGCGGCGATCCTGCATTTCGCCGTCGCGCCGCGTCGCGACTACCAGTTCGTCGGCGGTTGCACGGCCGTGCTGGCGGCGATTGACTATGGTGGGTTGGGTTTTCCCCACGGCGCAACCATTTTCGTTCCGCTGCTCTCCCTCACTGGCTTGAGCAGTCTGATGGTTTTCGGGGTGCGCACCGCGTGGTCGCAGGGCAAAGCGCGCGGCCTTTATCTTCGTGCGTTCATCCCCGCCATCCTGTTCGTCGTGTCGGAATACGCAGCTTCCGATTTGCACCGCATCGCCTCCTGGCTGCACCCGAAAACTTGGGACCTCTATCTTTATTCCTTCGATGCGAGCCTCGGTATTCAACTGAGCTTCGTCTTGGGCCGGATGTTTCATGCGATGCCCTGGTTTCGAGTGCTTAGCTTAATCGGCTACATCGGACTGGCCGTGCCGGTTGCGGTTGTCGCCGCCGGCCTGCTGCGGGCGCGGTCAGAGAGAGTGTTACCGGCGATCGTGGCGTTTGTGATTACCGGACCTGTGGGAGTGATCTTCTATAACCTGTTCCCCGCCTGCGGGCCGAAGTTTGTCTTTCAAGGGCAGTTCCCGTCTTCGCCACTGACGACTTCACAAGCGGCGCGACTGCTTCTCGAGCCGATTTCGCTCAACGGGATCCGCAACGCGATACCGTCGCTCCACATGGCCTGGGTGCTGCTGGCGTGGTGGAACTCCCGCGGCCTCTCCGTCTGGATCCGCGCCCTGGCGATGTTTTTTGTCGTCTTTACGGTAACCAGCACACTGGGCACTGGCGAGCATTACTTGGTTGACCTGGTGGTTGCGTTCCCGTTTGCCATTATGGTGCAGGCCCTGGCGGACTACACGCTTCCATTGCGTGATCCGCAGCGTTGGCGGCCGCTGCTGGCCGGCTTGCTGATGACACTGGCGTGGATGGGAGCCTTGCGCTTTGCCAACCGGCTGTGGTGGGTGTCTCCCCTGGTGGGTTTCGTGGCAGCGCTCTCCACCGTGCTCGCGTCCATTTACCTGTTTCCTGCTCATGCGCGCGATGCTGCAGCGAGCCAGAAGTAGCCGCCCAACGCGTCGAACCCCGCGGGATCGCTTCCCGAGAGCACGTACGTGTAAGCCTGTCCTTCGGTGGCCCTGACAGCTTCGGTTCCGTTTAGGCGTCATTTATGCTGGAGGATTCAGCGGGAAGGAGAGCAAGCGATGAGAGTGGCGTTTCTCGGATTAGGAAGCATGGGGCGGCCGATGGCGCGCAATCTGCTGCGCGCCGGCCATGAGGTGATCGTGTACAACCGCACGCGCGCCAAGGCCGAGGAACTGGCGAAGGAAGGCGCGCATATTGCCGAGCACCCGGCGGGGATCACCGCCGACATCGCCATCACTATGGTTGCCGATGACGCCGCCCTGGAACAGCTCACGCTCGGTGCGCAGGGCCTGATCGCCGGGCTGCCGCGCGGCGGGATTCACGTTTCCATCAGTACCATCAGCGTAGCGCTGGCGCGGCGGCTCACCGACCTGCACCGCGAGCGCGGGCAGATCATGGTTTCCGCGCCGGTGTTCGGGCGTCCGGAAGCGGCGGAGGCGGCCAAGCTGTTCATCGTGGCCGCCGGACCCGCGCCGGCCGTGGAGCGCTGCCGCCCATTGTTCGACGTCATGGGGCAGAAGACGTTCACCGTCGGTGAAGAACCGGTCATGGCCAACGTCACCAAGCTGAGCGGCAATTTCATGATCGCCGCCGTCATCGAGTGCCTGGGCGAGGCATTCGCGCTGGGGCGGAAATACGGTTTGGCCGCCGACACCCTGAACGAAGTGTTCACGAATTCGCTGTTCGCGGCGCCGGTGTACAAAACTTACGGAGCCATCATCGCGCAGCAGAAGTGGGAGCCCGCCGGCTTCCGGCTGAAGCTGGGACTGAAAGACGCGCGCCTGGCGCTGGCGGCGGCAGACAGTGAGGCGGTGCCCATGCCGGTGGCCAGCTTCATTCACGATAGCTTTCTTTCCGCCATGGCGCGCGGCATGGGCGAGCAGGATTGGTCGGCGCTGGCCAAGCTGGCGGCGGAGAGAGCGGGACTGTAAGAAGGCTTCAGGCTTCGGGCTTCAGGCTTCAGGCTTCGGGCTTCAGGCTTCAGGCTTCGGGCTTCAGGCTTCAGGCTTCGGGCTTCAGGCTTCGGGCTTCAGGCTTTGGGCTTCAGGCTTCAGGTTGAGGCCGCGAATGACATCAGCCCCATAAGAAGGCGGCCTACTTCGCTCGACCGATCCTGAAGCTTGGCTGCCTCGTCATCGCTTATGAACCCGAGGTGCGCCGCGATAAGAATCTGGGTTTCCAGCTCGTGAAGCGACCCCCGAGAATGTTGTAGAAATAACGAGAAGTCACGATCACTGGATCTACCCTTCCCCTCAGCTATGTTGCTGGGTATTGAGACAGCCGCACGCCGCATCTGACTGACGAGCCCGTACAGTTCGTCTTTTGGGAAGTGCTGCGTCACTTGATAAACCAGATACACAAGATCCATCGCCTTTTGCCAGACGATCAAGTCCTTGTAAGTGCCACTCATTCCGCTTCCTCCGCAAGAAAGGCATTGTAGTTCTGTGGTCCGTCCGACTCCGCACAGGAACGACACTCAAACCCTGGCCTGCAGCCTGAAGCCTGCAGCCCGAAGCCTGTAGCCTGCAGCCTAGCTTTGCGTGATACCGCGAACGGTCATTTCCTGGGCCGGATCACCGCCGACGAGGCCCTGGGCGATGATCAGTTCCCGTACTTCGGTGCGCCAGCCGGGCAGGCGCGCGGCGAATACCGCCGATCCCGCAATACAGGCGACGCCGCCGATCGCCACGGTTATCGGGGCTCCCAGGTGTTCCGCGAGGGCCCCGGCGAAGAACGCTCCGAAGGGCGCCATTCCCATAAACATCATCGAGTACACCGCCATGACGCGCCCGCGAAGCTGATCCGGCACCATGGCTTGGATAAGCGTGTTGCTCGCCGCCATCTGCACCATCATGCAGAAGCCGACGGGCAGCAAGGCGACGAACGATACCCAGAACCATTTCGAGAACGCAAACAAGATCAGCGAAGCTCCGAAGCCCGTGCAGGACACTGCTACCCATTTCCCCAGGCCTTTCAGACCTTGCTTGGCCGCCAGCATCAGCGCTCCCAGCAGCGCGCCAATTCCGGTTGCGCCCATCAGCAGGCCGAGTCCGCGCGCGCCCCCGTGGAGGATCTGGTCGGCGAAGATGGGCATCAGCACGGCATAGGGCATTCCCACCAGGCTCACCATGCCGATCAGCATCAGCAAGGCGTGGATCGGGCCGGTCTCGCGAACGTACTGGAATCCCTCCAGGATGTTCTCCAACGTCGATGCCGTGCGCGCCGGACGCTCCGGGCGCTGCACGGTCATCATCAGAAGCCCGGCGAGTACCGCGAGATAGCTGACCGCGTTGACGAAGAAGCACCAGCCTTCGCCCACCGCCGCCACCATGACGCCGGCCACGGCGGGACCAACAATGCGCGCGCCGTTGAACATCGAGGAGTTCAGCGCGATGGCGTTCATCAGATCCTCTTTGCCGACCATGTCCACCAGAAAGGCCTGGCGCGCGGGAATGTCGAAGGCGTTGACCACGCCCAGCAGCGCGGCCAGCACGAAGATGTGCCACACCTGGACGCGTCCGCTGAGCGTCAGCGCGGCGAGAATGAAGGCGAGGATCATGGACGCGGTCTGGGTGGCGAGAATCAGCCGATGGCGGTTGTGGCGGTCCGTAATCGTCCCGCCGATCGGCGCCACCAGGAATACCGGAATCTGCGATGCGAATCCCACCGAGCCCAGCAGCAGCGAAGACCCCGTCAAGCGATACACCAGCCATGCTTGCGCCACCGATTGCATCCAGGTCCCGACCAGCGAGATGAGCTGTCCGCCGAAGAAAAGCTGAAAATTACGATGGCGAAGCGAGCGCAGCGCCTGCGACACTCGGTCGCGGAGGGCAGCGTTGCCGGAATCTGTACCACAGTTCGCTGGCGGCATGGCTTTCATTGGATGCTGCGAAGAAACAGGATAGCAGGGACAATGAATGCCGAGGGTGGGCTCGGATCCATCGCGTACAATTTAGCTGATGCCCGTCAACATTTCCCGCCTGAGGTTATGGTTCGCCACTGCAGCAATTCTGCTCGCCGTAGTGGTCGTCGGGTTCTACTTCTACGGGCGTATCCGGGTGCGCCGGGCGATCAAGGAGGTCCCGAAAAACCTCGGGGTCAACATCCAGCAGAGCACGCAGGGGTTCACGTTGTCGAAGTCGGAAGCCGGGCACACGCTCTTTACCATTCACGCCTCGCACGCTGTGCAATATAAGGAAAGCGGGCGGGCCGAACTGCGCGACGTCAGTATTGTGGTCTACGGGCGGCAGGCGAACCGCTACGACCAGATCTACGGCGCCGATTTCGAATACGACCCGCAGACCGGTGACGTCACTGCCAAAGGCGAGGTGCACATTGACCTCGAGGGCAATGCGGAGGGGCCGCTGAATCCCGACCAGGCGCCGCCGCCGGAATTGAAGAACCCCATTCACGTTAACACCAGCGGCCTGCAGTTCAACGCCAAGAGCGGTTTGGCGGGCACCAAGGAGCGCATCGAGTTTCGCGTGCCGCAGGCAAGCGGATCGGCTCTCGGCGCCAGCTATGACTCCAAAGCTGCCACTCTGACCCTGGATTCCAACCTCCAGGTGCATTCCACCGACGAAAGCGACACCACCATCACGGCGCGCCACGGAGTCATCACCAAGGGTCCGAATCGCGCCGTGCTCCAGGGTGTCCACGTGGAGCGCAATACGGGCAGCTTTGCCTCCAACGAACTGACAGTCTACCTGCGCGATGACAATACGATCGAGCACATGCGGGCTACGGGCGACGTACACGCCGAGAGCAAGGGCAAATCGGCCGCCGAGGTGCGTGCCCCACGGGCCGAAGCGTGGATCACCGACAAGAACGCGTTGCGCTCGGCCGTGTTTTCCGGGGGTGTCGCGCTCAACTCCACCGGACAATCGGTGGTGCGGGGGACCGCAGGCCGGGTGACGGTCAGCTTCGGCCCTCGGAACCGTCCCGCCAAAGTGGTGGCCAGTGAGGGCGTCAAGCTGCTGCAGCAGCCGGAGGGATCGAAACCGGCGCATCCGGTGGAGATTGCGGCCTCAACCATGGATTTCGTGCTGAAGAACGGGCGCGCTCTGGAGCAGGCGGTCACCGGCGGCGAGACGCAGGTGACGGTGCTGCCGCTGGCCGGCGCTTCGGGGCAGGATGCGGCGCAAACGGTTGCCACTGCGGGCAGGTTCGAGGCGCGCTTCAACCGCCAGAACCGTATCGATCATCTCACGGGCGCGCCGCAGGCAAAGGTGGTTTCCTCGGCCCCCGGGCAGCCGGACAAGACCAGCACCAGCGATCGGCTGGAGGTCGCGTTCAGTCCCGCCGGCGGGATCGCTACCTTACTTCAGGACGGCCATTTTCACTACTCCGAGCCGCTGGCTACGGGCGGAGGCGAGCGTGCCGCATGGGCGGATCATGCGCGCTACACACTATCCGACCAGGTGTTGGTCCTGACCGGCTCGCCGCGGGTGGTGGAGGGAGGAATCACGACGACGGCGCAAACCATCCGTCTGGACCGCCGCTCCAGCGATGCCTTTGCCAATGGCGAGGTCAAGAGCACCTACAGCGAGCTGAAGCCTCAGGCCGGCGGAGCACTGCTGGCGTCATCGGACCCGATCCACGTCACCGCGCCCGCCATGCGGGCGGTGCGCTCCACCGGCACGGCCGTGTACTCCGGCGGCGCCAGGCTCTGGCAAGGCTCCAGCGTAGTGCAAGCGCCGGTCATCGAGTTCAACCGTGAAGCGCGCCGGCTGGTGGCGCGTGGCATCGGCAGCCCCGGACCGGCGGCGGTCACGACCACGTTCGTCCAGCAGGACAAGGCCAGGAAGATGACCCCGGTCAGCGTCCGGGCGGCGCTGCTAACCTACACTGATGTCCAGCGTCAGGCTCGCTTTGAAGGCGGGGTGGTCGTCCGCGGCGCCGATGCTACCGTCACAGCGGACAGGGTGGACGCTTTTTTGCATGCCAGGGGCCAAGTCGCTGGGGCCGCCGGGCAGGCCGGGCCGAGCCAGCTTGAAAGGATAATGGCCGAGGGGCACGTTATTGTCCAAGAGCCGAATCGGCGGGCGACCGGGGACAAGCTGGTTTACACGGCGTCGGAAGGTAAGTTTGTGCTGACCGGAGGCCCGCCCAGCATTTTTGATGCCGAATGGGGCAAAATCACCGGCGGTTCGTTGACTTTCTTTAATCGCGATGATAGGGTGCTGGTTGAAAGCAGCAATTCCTCCCCTACCGTCACCCAGACGCGGGTAGCCAAGTAGATGCAAACGCTGGCGACAGACGAGCTTGGCAAATCCTACCGCGGACGCCGGGTCGTGAATGCCGTTAGTCTCCAAGTGCACCAGGGAGAAGTAGTTGGACTCCTGGGGCTGAACGGGGCCGGCAAGACTACCACCTTTTACATGATCGTGGGCTTGATTCCTCCCGATGCGGGAAGGGTTTTGATTGATGGCCAGGACATCACGTCCACTCCCATGTACTTGCGAGCTCGTAACTATGGCATAAGTTATCTGCCGCAGGAGCCGTCGGTTTTCCGCAAGTTATCGGTGGAGGAGAACATCCTGGCGGTGCTGGAAGCGCAGCCGCTCTCCTGGCACGAGCGCCGGGAGAGGATGGAGAAGCTGATCGACCAGCTCGGTCTCGGATATATCCGCAAGAATCGCGGCTATGCCTTGTCGGGCGGCGAGCGTCGGCGGGTGGAGATCGCGCGCGCGCTGTGCATCCAGCCGAAGTTCATCCTCCTGGACGAGCCGTTTTCGGGGATCGACCCGATTGCGGTGCTGGAACTGCAAAAGATCGTTTCCGGCCTGAGGGCCGGCGGCATCGGCGTGTTAATCACCGATCACCAGGTCCGCGAGACGTTGTCGGTCACGGACCGGGCGTACATCATTAACGAAGGCCGTATCTTCCGTGCCGGAACACCGGAGCAGCTCGGCAACGACCCGGAAGTCAAGCGCGTCTATTTAGGGGAAAGTTTCTCGCTTGTCTAGTGCGTTTTTGTACGCCAGTAACTTGCCCCTGGGCCCGTTCGGAGAGACACTTTCGAGAGAGGGATTTGCAGATTTGCCGATTGGCGGATAGCGCAAGTTTCGTGATGGAAGCACCAGGTCGGTGAATCACCCTATCAGCAAATAGTTCGTAAGGCATCCATGGCATTGCTGCAACCGAAGCTCAATCTGAGGGTCACGCAGAAACAGATCCTGACACCAGGCTTGGTGCAGATGGTCAGTGTTCTGGCGTTGAACAAGCTTGAGCTGAAGGACATGATCAATGCGGAGATGGTGGAAAACCCCGTCCTGGAAGAATTGGACGGCACCGTTCCGCTGCTCGATGAAGTCGCCGGCAAGGAAGAAGAGCGCGAGCGCCTAGCCGCCGCCGAGGTCGATCCCGCCGCTGCCGCCGAGAAGAAAGATCCCTTCGACGAGATCGATTTCGGTTCGTTTTTCCAGGACTACCTCGATCCCGGCTATCGCAGCCCGGAGGCGGAGTCGGTAGAAAAGCCTTCGTTCGAAAATTTCCTTTCCAAGGCCAGCACCCTGACCGACCACCTGATGTGGCAACTGGGCGCGATCGCCAGCGTCAGCCCCGGAGTGCGCGAAGCCGCGGAGCTGATCATCGGCAACCTGAACGAAGAGGGCTACCTCACTGCCAGCGAGGAAGAATTGATGTCGGCGGCGCTGCCCCCGGTGAATGGTGTTCGCCCCCAGTCCGCTGTCGCCGAGGCTGAACCTGAGCCGCATGTTGATGCCCCCTCGGACGATGTGCTGGCCGAGGTCGCCGGCGAAAGCGTGGTTTTCGGTTCCAGCGAGCTGCTGGAATCAGTTCCTGATCTCACCGAGGCAGCGGAGCTGGCATCGTCCGACACGGAATCGGCGGTGGCGATTGCCGAGCCGGCGCTGGCGGTGCCCCTCGTGATCGAAGCGGCGGCGCCGGCAGCCGAAGTGCAGGCGCCCAGCGGCCCGCACCTGATGCCGGCGACCGGCGTGAAGCCGTTGTTCACCCGCGACGATCTGCACGAAGCCCTGGCGCTGGTGCGTCAGATGGATCCGGTGGGGGTGGCCGCGCGCGATGTGCGCGAATGCCTGCTGGCGCAGTTGTATTTCCTTCAAAGTTCGCCGCAGGGCGCCAACGGCCATACCGAAACCCTGGCCGACGCCATCGTCATCGTCAGCGATCACCTGCGCGAGGTGCAGAACAAGCAGTTGAAGGAAATCGGCAAGGCCATAGGCCGTCCCATTGAGGCAGTCCAGGCCGCGCTCGACCTGTTGAAGACCCTCGATCCGCGTCCCGGGCTGCGCTACAACAAGGAAGAACCCCGTCTCATCGAGCCCGACGTGGCCTTCATCAAGCAAGGTGACGAGTACCTGGCCATCCTCAATGACGACGACGTTCCCCAGCTTCGCCTGAACACCACCTACAAGAAGCTGCTGAGCCGCGAGACCGCCGAAAAAGATGTTCGCAATTACGTCAAAGAGCGGTATAAGTCCGCCATTCAACTCATTAAGAACATCGAGCAGCGGAAGCAGACGATTTTGAAGGTCTGCTATGCCATCCTCGGTCGGCAGAAGGACTTTTTGGACCACGGCATCGATCAACTGAAGCCGATGATGATCAAGGACGTGGCGGAAGAGATCGGCGTTCACCCCTCCACCGTGAGCCGCGCCGTGGCCAACAAGTACGCGCACACTCCGCAGGGCGTCTTTGAGCTCCGCTACTTCTTCAGCGAAAGCGTGAACGGGCCGGAAGGCAGCAACACCTCGTTGCTTATTCTGAAGCGTCGCGTCAAAAAGCTGATCGAGGAAGAAGATCCCGCCAGGCCGTTGACCGACGAGCAGATCACCCGCATCCTCCAGTCGCAGGGTATCCAGGTCACTCGCCGCACGGTCGCCAAGTACCGGGAGGATATGCATATCCCGAGCACCCACCAACGCCGAGTGAAAAACTGACGGGGTCCCCATCAGGCGCCGATTGTGCGCCGGATGGGGTGCAGTAGCTGGCGCGATTTTCCCCGGCAACCGGCCGGGAAAAGCGTGTGGCACGGGTTCTGACCCATCTCGACCACACGGTGAACCCACCAGGGTGGTCACCGCGACGTTCGGAACACGGACGGCGGGCATCCTGGCGAAAAGGGGGCGTCCATGAACGTGGAATACACCGGCAGGCAGTACGAAATCACTCCCGCAATCCGCAAGCAAGTCGAACACGGTCTCGCCAAGCTGGTCAAAATCCTGGGCAACAACTTCGAATCCAAAGTCATCCTGGCATGCGAAAAAAAGCACCGCTGCAAGGCCGAAATCACGGTCACGGTGCGCAGCAATCCCATGGTCGGCCTGGCCGAGGCCGGCGACATGATCGCCGCTGTCGGCGAGGCCCTGGAGCGCATCGAGCGGCAGGCCATCAAGCACCGCACCCGCTGGCGCTCCATCAAGCAGAAGGCGCGCAAGAAAATGCCCGCCAGCAGCGCCGGGCCGCAAGCCGAGGAGTTACGCATGGCCGTGGGAGCTTCGGCCAGGACCGCGGTTCCGGTGATGGTGCACGGCTACCCGGCGGCGGTCCGCACCACCGAAGCCCATATCGTGCAGACCAAGGACTCGGTGGCGCTGCGTCCCATGACGCTGGAAGAGGCCGTCAAAGAAGCCCAGTTCCGCGACCGTGATGTCTTCGTGTTCCGCGATAACAACGGGAAAGTGAACGTGCTGCACCGGTTGAAAGACGGCAAGATGGAGCTGATCGAAGTGCCGTAGAAGCAGTGTCCACGAGTTTTAGTTTTCAGAGGGGGCGCAGCGATGTGCCCCTTCTGGCTTGGCCTCGGATTGCCCGCTTCCGCGTCCTCAGCTTCGTCCAACCTACGCGACCGAGTTTAGGCCTTTCTGAGCCACCAGGTTCAACAGCTTGAGAGAGGCGCCCTGCGGCCGCTTTTCGCCACGTTCCCATTGGCTGATCAGGCCGGTCGAGACGTTCAAATACCTTGCGAATACCGCTTGGCTCGCTCCCTCGCGTAGCCGAAGCCGCCGAATCTGCTTGGGTGGAAGGGGCCGGACCGGCGTTAGGCAAAGCTCGTCGAACTCGCGCAGGGTACGCTTCGACATCACCCCCGCCTTGTGCAGACCTTCCGCGGTCTCGTGAATGGAAGCCATTAAGCCGCTACGATACTGCTTTGCCATTGCATTTCACCTCAACCAAGGTTCCCGACGCGACCACGGTGGCGATCTGGGCGTCTGAATACCCAAGCACGATCTTCGCTAATTTCTTCAGCGCCTTCAGCTCTTTCGGACTGATGTTGCCAAGGTCTTTCTTCGCAAATCCGTGCACAAAAACAGCCCTGTTTTCCGCTTTGACGAGGATCATCGCGCGGAATCCGCCCGATCTCCCTTCGCTCTTTCGGGCGATCCGTTGCTTAATCACGCCGCCACCGAGGTCGGCGTCGATCAAACCCTGCGAGACCCGCTGCACGGCATTGCAAAGGTCCCCGTCGGAGATCTCGTTCCTGTCAGCAAACCGCGAGAACGCCTTGTTCTTGAAGACGTGCATCAGGCTATGTAAGTATAGCACTTAGTGCTACAGTAACTAGCGGCCTTCTTGAGGCTGACATACTGGCAAACTGCTTTTTGCGTTACGATGCAGTCATGCCGAAAGCCCGCGCCGAACCCGGTCGTTCGCGCCGCGTGAAACCGCAGCGCAAGGACATCGGTGTGCGTGCACGCCGTCGGCCGGAGCTGGTGATCATCACCGGCATGAGCGGCTCGGGCAAAGCCTCGGTGCTGAAGGTGTTCGAGGACCTGGGCTATTACGCGGTGGACAACCTGCCCATCGAGCTGCTGCCGCGCTTTGCCGAGCTGGCGCGCTCCTCCGAGATTGACCGCACGGCGCTGGTGGTGGACGTTCGCGAGGGCGTGAAGCTCGACCGCCTGCCCGGGATGCTGAAGCAGATCAAGCGCCTGCTGCACACCTCCGTGCTATTCCTGGAGGCCAGCGACGAGGCGCTGCTGCGGCGCTTCAGCGAGACGCGCCGGCCCCATCCGCTCGGGGCGTCGGCGCCGGTGAAGTCCTCCATTGCCGCCGAGCGCCGCCGTCTGCGTCCCATCTCCGCCGTCGCCGACGTGATCCTGGACACTTCGAAGTTCAACGTCCATGAACTCCGCGACCACATCACGCGCCGCTTCCAGCGCGAGCATACCGAAAAGAACATCCTCGTCTCCTGCGTCAGCTTCGGCTACCGCCATGGCGTACCCGACGACGCCGACCTGCTGTTCGACGTCCGCTTCCTGCCCAATCCGCATTTCGTGCCCCAGTTCCGGCCTTACACCGGGCGGCACCCCAAGGTCGCCAAGTACATTCGCTCGTTCCCGCAGACGCAGGAGTTCATCAACCGCATTTCCGACTTGCTGGTCTATTTGCTGCCCCACTACGTCAAGGAAGGGAAGAGCTATCTGACCATCGGCTTCGGCTGCACCGGCGGCCAGCACCGCTCGGTGATGATCGCCGAGGATGTCGCCAAGCGCCTGCGCAAAAGCGGATACCAGGTGAAGGCCATCCACCGCGATTCGCCGCGATGAGCTTTCCGCAATTCGTCAATCCTTTGGCCGCAGGATTCCCGTAAAATAGGAACTTGCCTGTTCCCGCCCAACGCTGCGCCTCCTTTGCACTCCCGGGGGTGCGCTGATGCACCATGCCTGGCGCCTGCTCCGCTACGTCCGGCCTTACATGCTCCAACTGCTGGCCTCGGTGGTGCTGCTTGCCATGGTCGGCCTGCTCGACGCCTTCCGTGTGCTGCTCGTAGGACCGATCTTTGACCGCGTGCTGCACCCGGCTTCGCAATCGCGTGACATCCTGCTCTTCAAATTCCCCTGGAATCAGCACGCCGTCTACCTGCAGCAACTGGTTCCCGAGCGCTTTCACAACGCCTGGACCATCGTCGCCTTCGCCCTCGTCGCTTCCACGCTGATCAAGGGCCTGTTCGATTACGCCGGCACCTACCTGGTGAACTACGCCGGCTTTGGCCTGATCACCGACCTGCGTGACGACCTCTACAACGCCGTCCTGCGCCGCTCCGTCGCCTTCTTCCACCGTTTTTCGACCGGCACCCTGCTTTCCGCGCTCATCAACGATATCGAGCGTGTCCAGATGGCGATGTCGGCGGTGCTCGCCGAATTTCTACAACAGTTCTTCACCCTGATTTTCACCGCGCTGGTTGTCATCCTGCTCGGCGGAAAGCTGGCATGGGTGCTGCTGATTTTCGTGCCCGTCATTATCGTGTCGGTAACGCGCATCGGCCGCCGCGTGCGGCACACGACGCGCCGCGGGCAGGACAAGCTGGCGGAGATTCACAACATCCTGCACGAGACGATCACCGGAAATCGCATCGTGAAAGCCTTCGGCATGGAAATCTGGGAAGCGGTCCGCTTCCGCGGCGCCGCACGCCGCCTGTTCCGCGCCAACCTGCGCTCGGTGCGCGCCGCCGCCCTCAGTTCGCCGCTCATGGACACCATTGGCGCGGTCGCTGTTGCGCTCTTGTTGCTCATGGGCCGCGACCGCATCAAGACTGGCGTCTTTACCGCCGGCACCTTCCTGGCATTTATCGTCGCCGTGTTCAAGCTTTACGATCCGGTGCGCAAGTTCGCGCAGTTCTACAACAACTTTCAGCAGGCGATGGGCGCCTCCTCGGCCATCTTCAGCTTCATGGACGCCGAGGACGACGTGAAGGAGAAACCCAAGCCGGTGCAGTTGCCAAAGTTTCACGATGCCATTCGCTTCGAGCACGTCAGCTTCGCCTACGACGGCGGCGACGGCGCCCCGCGCCCCGTACTCCAGGACATCGATCTGGAAGTCAAAGCCGGCGAAGTGGTGGCCATCGTCGGCTCCAGTGGCGCCGGCAAAACCACCATGGTTCACCTGGTTCCGCGCTTCTTCGACGTCACCGGCGGCCGCCTGGTGATTGACGGCCGCGACGTGCGCGACCTCAGCCTGGCCTCGCTGCGCGCGCAAATCGGCATCGTCACCCAGGAAACCGTCCTCTTCAACGACACCGTGCGCAACAACATCGCCTACGGCCAACCCAATGTTCCCCTGCCGGTGGTTACATCGGCGGCGGAAGCGGCCCTGGCCGACAGTTTTATTCGTGAGCTGCCCGACGGTTACAACACCATCATCGGCGAGCGCGGGGTGCGGCTTTCCGGAGGCGAGCGCCAGCGCATTGCCATCGCCCGCGCCCTGCTGAAAAACGCGCCCATCCTAATTCTCGACGAGGCCACCTCCGCCCTCGACAGCGAAAGTGAGGCCCTCGTCGCCTCCGCGCTGCAGAACCTGATGACCGGGCGCACCACCATCGTGATCGCGCATCGCCTCTCCACCGTGCGCCGCGCCGACCGCATCGTGGTTCTGGAAAACGGAACCATCAGCGATATTGGTTCCCATGAACACCTCATGACACGCCTCGGAACCTATCGCAGGTTGTATGATTTGCAGTTCGTTGACTTGGAACCGCCAAAGGTCGCGGCCGAGTCGGCCGGCGAGACGTGATTCGGTAATTTCGTAACTTGGTAATTTAGTAATTTCGCGGCGAGTCCGTGCCACCGTTGCCGCCGCAACTTACGATTTCGCAAATTACCCAATTACCCAATTACCCAATTACCAATTGCAATGTCCATTCGCTCCATGACCGGGTACGCGCAGGTGAAGGGCCAGGTCCACGACCGGCTCGGATTCACCTTGTCCCTGAAGGCGGTGAACCACCGTTTTCTCGATCTCCACCTGCGCATGCCGGCCGAAACCGACGCGCTCGAAATGCAGCTTCGCCGCGCGCTCAAGAGCAAGCTGGCGCGCGGGCACGTCGAGCTGACGCTTGCCATTGAGCGCGCCGATTCGCAAGGCCTTGCCGTCAATCGTGACCTGGTCGGCGGCTACATCAACGCCTTTCGCGCCGTCGCCAGGGAATTCGGCCTCGTCTCCGAGCCTGACCTCAACGCTATCTTCAAGATTCCTGGCGCACTCAGCGGCGGCGGCGGCGTGTTCGACGACGAACTGGCACAGGCGGTGCTGGCCTGCCTCGACGAAGCCGTCAAGCGCCTGGACACCATGCGCGCCGAAGAGGGCAAGGGCATCGATCGCCAGTTGCGCGGGCACATGCAGCGCCTGCTCGAGGCGACTCTTGAGATCGGCAAGCACCGCGCCGCCGTCTCGCGCGCCTACCTGGAAAAAGTCCAGCAGCGCATGCAGGAGTTGATCGGCGCCCATGCCGACCGCGACCGCATCCTGCAGGAAGCGGCTTTACTCGCCGAGCGCAGCGACATCGGCGAGGAACTGGTGCGCATGGAAACCCACGTCCAGCACTTCCTCGGACTGCTCGACCAGGGCGGCGAGGTCGGCAAGAAACTCGATTTCCTGCTCCAGGAGATGGGACGCGAGTCCAACACGTTGCTCTCCAAGACCTCAGGCGTCGCCGGCGAGGCGCTGCGCATCACCGAAGTCGGTCTCGGCATGAAGGCGGAAATCGAAAAATGCCGCGAGCAGGTGCAGAACGTCGAATGACTTCGGCCTTACCTTCGTACCTTAGTCGTAGGCCCCGGCGCCTCGCCGGGGCGGCCTTCGATGAGCCACCAAATCGCCGCTCCTGCGGGCGCCCTCGCCCGCGGGGAATTAGCTTGGACATTGCATGAGCGGCATTCTCTTCATCATCTCCGCTCCGTCCGGGTCCGGCAAAACTACTCTCACCAACGAACTGCTGAAGGTCGTCCCCGGCCTGGAATTTTCCATCTCTTACACCACGCGTCCGCCGCGCGGCAGCGAGCAGCACGGCCGGGAATATCGTTTTGTCTCCCAGGAAGAATTCCAGCAGATGATCCGCCGCGGCGAATTCCTGGAGTACGCCTGCGTCTTCGGTCATTGCTACGGCACCGCCCGGCACATTCTGCACGAGGCGCACCAGCGCGGACGTGACCTGGTGCTCGACATTGACGTGCAGGGCGCGGCGCAGGTGAAGGCGCTGCTGCCGGAGGCAGTCAGCATCTTCATTTTGCCACCTTCGCGCGAGGCCCTGGAGTTCCGCCTGCGCAATCGCAGCCATGCGGAACACATGGATTCTGAAGAGGTTATCCGCCGCCGGCTGGAGGCCGCGCGGATAGAGATTGAGAATTACAGGAATTATGACTATATTCTTGTCAACGACCGGTTGGAACAGTCCATTGTCCTGCTGAAGGCGATCGTGGCGGCCGAGCGCCTGAAGCGTTCGGGAGCGGCGCCTTCTGCGGAGAAGGCCGCTGTGTTGGCCACGGCCGAAACTTGTCTGTTACCCAACGTTCGCCAGCGCGCCGAGCAGATTCTGGCCTCTTTTGAAAAGCCGGGCGCGGACACGAGGTGAAAGCCAATGAAGTTGATGGAAGGCTTCGATAGCAATTATCGATACATCCTGGTGGCGGCTCGCCGCGCGCGCCAGATCCAGTCCGGCGCCCGGCCGATTATCAGCACCAATTCGCGCAAGCCCTGCCGCATTGCCCAGGATGAAATCCGGGCGGGCAAGGTGAAGTGGTTTATTCCGGAAATCCCGAAGTCGCCGGTCACCGTGGCGGAAGAGTTGTTGGACAAGGCCCTCGCAGCCGAAAAGTGATCGCGCTTGGCGGGCGTGAGCGAAGCGGGAGCCCGCCGCGATCATCCTGACGCCGAGTGCAACGAGGCGGAAGGATCTGTTTCCCGGCCTGCCGCATCGAATGACTGGGTTCAGTTGCCACAGCGAGTCAGCTTGGCTGATAGCGGATGGCGGAGCGGGGTCCCCGCGGCGCGCCGGTTTTGCGCGGCGTGGGGTGCCTGAAAGCTGATAGTGAATGAGAATCGCGCTGGGTGTCACCGGCGGTATCGCGGCTTACAAGGCGGCGGAGATTTTGCGTCTCCTGCAAGACCGCGACGTCAAGGTGCAGGTCGTCATGACCCGCGCCGCCCAGGAGTTCGTTCGTCCCCTCACCTTCGCCGCCCTCTCCGGTGAAAAAGTTATCACCGAGATGTTCGCCCGCGAAGGTGGCGAACCCAACGTCGAATCCGCCATCGAGCATATCGCCGTCGCCGAAAAAATTGACGCTCTCGTGGTCGCGCCCGCCACCGCCGACATCCTCGCCAAGTTCGCCAACGGCATCGCCGACGATTTCCTCTCTACGCTCTTTCTCGCCACCACGGCGCCCGTGATTGTCGCGCCCGCCATGAACGTCAACATGTGGAACCATCCGGCGACGCAGGCCAACTTGGCGACCCTACGCAGCCGGGGCGTGCGCGTGGTTGAGCCCGGCAGCGGATACCTTGCCTGCGGCATGGTCGGGCCGGGCAGGCTGGCGGAGAATGAAGCGATCGTGGCGGCCGTGCTGGAAGTCTTGGGCGCAACCCAGGATTTTTCCGGTGAGACCGTGCTCATCACCGCCGGGCCCACCCGCGAGGCCATTGATCCGGTGCGCTACATCAGCAACCGCTCCAGCGGCAAGATGGGATACGCGCTGGCGGAAGCGGCTCTGCGCCGCGGCGCGCGCGTGCTGCTGGTGAGCGGCCCAACCGCGATTGAGCCGCCGGATGCAGTTGAGCTAATCCGCGTGGAAAGCGCCTCGGAGATGCACGACGCCGTCATGGCTCGCGCCGCCGAAGCCAATATCATCATCAAGGCTGCTGCGGTCGCCGACTACCGGCCGAAAACCGCCTCCGTGCAGAAGATCAAGCGCCACGATTTTCTGCGTGAAGGTGTGGGAGGCTATGCGCAGATTGACCTGGAGCCGACGCCTGACATCGCCGCCGAACTCGGCGCGCGCAAGCAGAACCAGATCGTCGTCGGCTTCGCCGCCGAAACCGAAAACGTGCTGGAGAACGCGCGCAAGAAACTGGTCACCAAGGCGCTGGACGCCATTGTCGCCAACGACGTCTCCCAGCCCGGCATCGGCATGGATTCCGACCGCAACGCCGTCACCATCATCACCGCCTCCGAGGTCGTGGACGTCCCGGAAGCCCCGAAAACCGACGTTGCCCAGCGCATCCTCGACGTCATCCTCCGCCTTCGCATCCAGCGTCCTGCTCCCCCCGCAAAAAGATAAGCCCAGCGCCGGAACCGGGTGGCGCAGGGCTTCAGCCCTGCGTAAAACGCGACGAAAACCCGAACGCGCCGCCTTTGCGCGTTCGGGTTCGCGCGTCCGAGTCGAGGAACCTGCTTTTCTTTGGTGCTACCATGCTGACGCATGCCACAAAATTTCACTCCTGACCAGCGCCGCGCCCTCGCCGCTCGCGTCAACTACTATCGCGACCTCGGCATCTACGATTTCTACCGCCGTGCGACGGATGTAGCCCGGCCGCCCTCGGCCGGGGACAATGATCCGACCGATCACGATGCTGTGATCATTGCTGCCTCCAGCACAATCGCTCCCAACCTCCCGGAAAAAGTCGCCACCGATCCTGCCGCCGCCCTGCGCATCATCCGCGAAGATCTCGGCGACTGCACCCGCTGCAAGCTCCACAAGCAAGGCCGCAAGCAGATCGTCTTCGGCGTCGGCAATCCTGAGGCTGAGCTGATGTTCATCGGCGAAGGCCCGGGCGCCGACGAAGACCAGCAGGGCGAACCTTTCGTCGGCCGCGCCGGCCAGTTGCTCAACAAAATGATCGAGGCCATGGGGCTGAAGCGCCCCGACGTTTACATCGCCAACGTCGTTAAGTGCCGTCCGCCGGGCAACCGCACCCCGGAGCGCGACGAATGCGAAACCTGCATGCCCTTCCTGATGCGCCAGGTCGAGACCATCAATCCCAAGGTCATCGTTGCGCTCGGCGCCGTCGCCGCCAAAAACCTGCTCCAGATCAACGCCTCGATGGGCGAACTGCGCTCCCGCTCCTACGATTTCCGCGGCGCGAAGTTATTCGTGACCTATCATCCGGCCTTCCTGTTGCGCGACCCCCGCCAGAAATCAGAAGCGTGGAAAGACCTGCAGCAAGTGATGAAGTACCTGGGACTGAAGGTCCCTGCGAAACCTCGCGAGTAGCTATCTGCATTCAGCAATCAGCATTCAGCCGCGAAACCTCGGTTTGCTCCTCATCTGACTTCCCGGGCCTGCAGGGCTGAGTGCTGAATGCCGAGTGCTGATTGCTTTTCCACTGGAAACTGGAAACTAGAAACTGGAGACTAGCATCTCGATGCCCTCATTCTGCGATGTCGCCCTTCCCGTTCCTCTGGAGGCGAACTTCACCTATCGCCTCGACGGGACCACGCCGGTCATCGGCGGGCGCGTCATCGTGCCCTTTCGAGAACAGCGCCTGCCCGGCATTGTGGTCGCCCTGCACGACAAGCCGCCCAGGATGGCTGCCAAGAATGTCCTCACGGTTCTCGATTCCACGCCTGTGCTCGATGCTGCGCTGCTCAAGCTCGGCCAATGGATCGCCGATTACTACGTCGCGCCGCTCGGCGAGGTCTTCCGCACCATGCTGCCCCTGGGCGCCGAATTCCGACGCGCCCGCGGCTACCGCCTCACCGACCGCGGCATGGAAGTCCTGCACAACGCTGCCACCAAGGGAGTCGCGGGACGTGTTCGCAATCACCCGATCACCCGATCACCCGATCACCCGATTGCAACTGACGACACCGAAACCCAATTCGCCGTCCTCAACCACCTTCTCGACCGTGACGTCGTGCGCGAAGAATCCCTGCGCTCCGCCATCCGCGCCACGCGCACAACCCTAAACGCGCTGGTCCGCAAGAAATGGATCGAACGCGTTGACCTGTCCGGCGTCCGCGACGCCACGCGCACCATCCGCGTCGCCGTTCTGAACGAATCCATGGAACCGCGTTGCGCCGAGGCCACCAAGGGCCGCGCCCTGAACGCCAATCAAAACGCGCTGCTGCAGGCCATCCGCAACGCCGCCGGAAAGATCCCGGTCGATCAGTTGAACCAGCTGCCCATCCCGCGCACCACGCTTGCCACGCTGGTAAAACGTGGCCTCGTTCTGATCGACGAAGCTCCGGCGGAATTCCATGTCTCATCGCTGAAAATCCGCGGCCTCGATTTCATCTTCAACCCGCGGCAGAAATCCGCGCTGGAGCACGTCAACGCCGCCGTCGCCGCCAAAAAGTTTTCCGTCACGTTGCTGCACGGCGTCACCGGTTCCGGCAAAACCGCGGTCTACCTGGCCGCCATGCAGGAAGTCTTGAACTCCGGCCGTTCGGCCATCCTGCTGGTTCCCGAGATCGGTCTAACGCCCGCCGCCGCCGCTCATCTGCACCAGGTCTTCGGCGAACAGGTCGCCATCCTGCACTCCGGTATGTCCGATGCCGAGCGCGCCGAACAGTGGCATCGCATTCGCCGCGGCGAGGCGCGCATCGTGGTGGGTACGCGCTCCGCGGTGTTCGCGCCGGTCAGCGATCTCGCCCTCATCGTTGTTGATGAGGAGCACGACACCTCTTACAAGCAGGAGGAAACCCCGCGCTACCACGCTCGCGACGTGGCTATCATGCGCGCAAAAATGACGACGTCGGGCGCCGCCGTCGTTCTCGGCTCGGCGACACCCTCGCTGGAGTCCTATCACAACGCGCGCAGTGAAAAATACGCTCTCGTGGAATTGCCCGACCGTGTCGAGCGCCGCCCGCTGCCCGAAGTGGAAATTCTCGACATGCGCGAAGAGTTTCGCGAAACCGGCTACCAGCAGCTCATCTCACGCAAGCTGGCCTCGGAAATCGGCGAACGCCTGGCGCGCAACGAGCAGGTCATGCTCCTGCTCAACCGCCGTGGCTACTCTGCATTCGTGCTCTGCCGCACCTGCGGCGACACCGTGCAGTGCAAAAACTGCGCCATTGCCATGACGCACCACAAGCGCCGGCGCTTACTCGAGTGCCACTACTGCGGCTACACCCGCCCGGTGCCGCAAACCTGTCCCAAGTGCTCCAGCGAGTACGTGCAATTCCTCGGCTCCGGCTCGGAAAAGCTGGAAGAGCAGCTCCACGGCATGTTCCCGCAGGCGCGCATCGCCCGGCTCGACCGCGACACCGTCCGCGGCCGCGACGATTTCGAGCGCGTTCTCTCCGCCCTCCATGCCGGCGAACTCGACATCGTGGCCGGCACGCAGATGATTGCCAAGGGTCACGACATTCACGGTGTCACTCTTGTTGGTGTGGTCGGCGCCGATCTCGCGCTCGTTTTTCCCGACTTCCGCGCTGCCGAGCGCACCTTCCAGTTGCTCGCGCAGGTCGCGGGACGCGCCGGACGCGGCGGCATGCCGGGCAAAGTGATCCTGCAAACCTACTTTCCCGACCACTACGCCGTGCAATACGCCGCGCAGCACAATTACCTGGCCTTTTATGACAAGGAGCTCCGCTTTCGGAACTGGATGCGCTATCCGCCGTTCAGCGCCCTGGCCAACGTGCTGGTGCGCAGCGACCGCATCGATGACGCGCTCAAGTGGGCAGGCACGCTGGGAAACTGGCTGGAGCAGACGCCGCACGACGGCATTCGCGCGCTCGGTCCGGCGGCCGCTCCACTCTCACGCCTGAAAACCGAGTACCGGTATCATTTCGTCTTGAAATCTTCCAGCCGCGCCCGGCTCAACGCCCTGCTGCGCGCGATGCTGGCCCACGCCGTCGCGCAAAAAATCCCGCGTACCAATCTAGTGGTCGACGTTGACGCCCTGTCGTTGCTGTGACCATCGAATAGCGTTCTTGCTTTTCCTGAAGCCCGAAGCCCGAAGCCCGAAGCCCGAAGCCTATCTCACTGCTGCTCCCCGGAACGGTTCCGGCACGAACGTCAGGATCAGCATGATCAGCGCCAGCAGCGCCACCAGTTTTCTCTTGCCGCACAGACCGGGCCACGGCGGCACCTGCGGATGACGCAGCCCGCTGATGGTCAGCAACAGCGCCCACACCAGCCAGCCTTCCCAGCTTTTCCAATGGTCGGACAGAAAGTGCAGGTCTTTCAGCACCGCAATCGTGCCCAGCGTCAGCAGCGTGACCACCGTCACTCGCGACACGTAGCGGTGCGCCCGCGGCGAAATCGCATACACGATGTGCCCGCCATCCAGTTGTCCGCCCGGCAGCAAATTCAAGGCCGTCGCAAACATGCCCACCCAGGCCGCCAGTGCCGTCGGATGCAGGTACAGTTCCGGCAACGGCAAGCTGGCCGCGCCGCCCAGGGTGTGCGCCAGGATCCGGTGCGCCCATTGGAAAATCAGCGGGTACGTCAGCACGAAATC
>Ga0326726_10001480_pt1 | contig 21812 bp, 25 predicted proteins | sample MHFenrmetagenome_2_FD_207603 | JGI IMG/M metagenome (GOLD analysis project Ga0326726, IMG submission 207603) | Lab enriched peat soil microbial communities from Michigan Hollow, Ithaca, NY, United States - MHF15MN | ecosystem: Environmental > Terrestrial > Soil > Wetlands > Peat | place: USA... | reverse complement strand
CTGGCCAAGAGCTCGCGCGTATCGCTGGAAGGGCTGGCCGAGCAGCTCAAGACCGCCGGCGTCAAGGACCTCAACGTCATCCTCAAAGCCGACGTGCAGGGCTCCGTCGAAGTGCTGAGCGATCTGCTCACCAAGCAGTCCACCGACATGGTGAAGGTGAAGACTCTGCACAGCGGCGTCGGCGCCATCACCGAAACCGACGTGCTGCTGGCCTCGGCGTCCAACGCCATTATCATCGGCTTCAACGTCCGGCCCGAACGCAAGGCTTCCGAACTCGCCGAGCAGGACAAGGTGGACATCCGCCTGCACTCCATCATCTACGAGTTGCAGGACGAAATCCGCAAGGCCATTACCGGCATGCTGGAACCGGTGATCAAGGAGACTTATCAGGGCCGCGCCGACGTTCGCGACACCTTCCGTATCCCGAAGGTGGGCACCGTTGCCGGCTGCCTGGTGCAGGACGGCACCATCAAGCGCGATTCCGAAGTCCGGCTGCTGCGCGACAACATGGTGGTCTTCAAGGGCAAGATTTCGTCGCTGCGCCGATTCAAGGAAGATGTTTCGGAAGTTCGCAACGGCCTGGAGTGCGGCATCGCCATCCAGAACTACGGCGACATCAAGGTCGGCGACGTGATTGAAGCCTTCGTGACAGAGCGTATTGCCCAGGAAGCTCTGGCGTAAACGTCTCATGGTGGACTATCGCAAGTACATCACGATCGAACCTGATAAGATGGGCGGCAAACCGTGCATTCGCGGGATGCGCTTCACCGTTTTCGACGTGCTCGATTACCTCGCGTCGGGCATGACCTTCGACGAGATTCTCCACGATTTTCCTTATCTGACCCGTGAGGACATACAAGCGTCGCTAGCATACGTGGCTGATCTTGTCCGCGGAACGGCGCATCTGGAATCGTGAAACTCCTGTTCGACCAGAACCTCTCGCCGGAATTGGCCAAGCTTCTTGCCGACCTCTTTCCTGAAAGCGAGCACGTGGCAAACATCGGTATGGGTCATGCCGCCGACGATGAAATAGCTGCTCATGCAAAAAGAGCTGGGTTCGTGGTTGTGACTAAGGATTCTGACTTCCTCGCGCATGCTCGCGCGCCTTTGCAATGCAAGGTCGTCTGGGTTCGGCTGCCGAACTGCAGCACCGCGAAAGTCGGCGACTTGCTGCGACGGTTTGCAATTCGAATTCGCCATTTCGGCGATGATCCGCATTCCACGTTGCTGATGCTAAGGTGATGCCGATCGCCTTCCTCACCCTCGAACTGCGCATTGAAGCGGCGCACTCGCTCAAGGACAAGCGCCAGGTGGTGCGCAGCCTGAAGGACCGGCTGCGCTCCAGCTTCAATGTCTCGGTGGCGGAACTGGACGCCGCCGACCTGTGGCAGCGCGCCACCGTGGGCGTGGTCAGCATCTCGGATTCGCGCGACTACCTGCGCGGCCTGATGGAGAACGTGGAACGCTCCGCCACCAAAATCGCCAATAATGCTGGAGCTGAAATCACCGATTCCTTCATCGAATACTTCTAGGCTCGAGGTCCACGGCTCAAGGCGCAAGGCGCCGCTGCGGGTCGCATCGGTATCTGCCTTGCGCCTGGCGCCTTGAGCCTTGCGCCTTATGGAACGTCGCAACGTACAACATCATTTCGAGCGCCTCGGTGAAGCCCTGCGCGAGGAGATCGCCGCCATGATCGAGGGCGAGCTCACCGATCCGCGTATCGGCTTGGCCACCGTCACCGAGGTCAAGATGTCGCCCGACGGCAAATCCGCACACGTCTTCGTCCACGTGGCGGGCAACGAGGAAGAAGCCGAGCAGACCCTGGAGGGCTTGGAGGCCGCCCGCGGCTACATCCGTCGTGAGCTTCTGGCCCGATTAAGACTTCGCCATGCGCCCGATTTGTTTTTTCAACTGGACAGGTCGCAACAGTTCGAGACTAGAATTGACGAGCTACTGCGGCGAGTGAAAAAGCGGAGCAAGTAGTGATCGTGGACCTATTGCCGGTACTGATGGTGCCCCACCTCCGCCTGCCTTTGGCGGATGTGGGTGAAGCGCCACAGATGTTGAAGGAAGATTCGGCCCGTGGGTGAAGCGCTCAATGCGATTTTGCAGGAGATCGGACGGCGTGATCGCTTTGTCCTGACCTCGCACGCGCGCCCCGACGGCGACGCCATCGGCTCCGTCCTCGCCTGCTGCCAAATCCTCCGCAAAATGGGCAAGCAGGCCGAAGTCGTCCTCAACGGCTCGGTCCCGCACATTTACCGCCCGCTGCCCTTCGCCGATGCCGTCATCGACGCCCAGAGCATCAACGGCCACTACGAGGCCGCCATCCTGGTGGAATGCGACAGCGTCAAGCGCGCCAATCTCCCGGGACTGGAGCAGCAGTTCCTCATCAACATTGATCACCACGTCAGCGGGAAGCCCTTCGCTCACCTCAACTGGATCGATCCCAGCGCCTGCGCTACCGCCGAGATGATTTACCGGCTGGCGCACGCCGCCGGCGTGCCCCTCTGTCCCGACGTCGCCACCTGCCTCTACACCGCTGTCCTGACCGACACCGGCGCTTTCTGCTTTGTCGCCACCAGCGAGCGCACGTTCGCCCTCGCCCAGGAACTGGTGCGCGCCGGCGCCAACCCCGCGCGTATCGCGCAGAGCGTGTACTTCTCTTATCCGATTGCCAAGATGCGGCTGCTCGGCGCCGCCCTCTCCAGCCTGCATCGCGATGGCGACCTGGCATGGATGGCCGTCAATCGCGAACAGATGGAGCGCTGTGGCGCCCTCGACGAAGATTGCGAAGGCCTGGTGAACTACGCGCTCGGCGTCGAAGGCATCGAGGTCGCCGTTTTCTTCCGTGAACTCGCCGACCACCGCTGGCGCGTCAGCCTGCGCAGCAAGGGCGCCGTGGACGTCTCCCACGTGGCCGCCCGCTTCGGCGGCGGAGGCCACTTCTGCGCCTCCGGCTGCGCCCTCGAAGGCCCCGTCTCCGTCGCCGCCGAACGCGTGCTCGCCCAACTCCGCCTGGAACGCAAAGCGGCGAACTAGAATTGGCTTGAAAAATCGGTTTGAAAGCCGCGAACAACTACTTGCCCGGCACATTCTGTGTCACGGAAGCCGACTTCAGCCGCTTCAAGTTGGCCACTAGTTCCTTCCAATCGTCCGGCTTTTTCTTGGTGGCGAAATCGGCCTGCAGGTCGCCATAGAACTGGAGAATGTTGTCGCGCAGTTGTGGCGTCAGCAGGTCGAAGTTGCGCTTTGCCAGCTTGTGCAGCAGCGTGGCGTACGCTTTGTCGGTCAATTCGTATTCGCCCGGACGCGTCAGCTTGCCGGTGTCGAAGTCGCGGTTCTCGAGCTGCAAGCGGCCCGCATCGGCGTCACGCAGCAACCCGACCATGCGTTCCACGGACGCGTTGACGCTCTTGACGTACAGCTCCTCCGTCTGCGGCGTCGGGTCGGTGGCCTTCAGCGCCTTGAACCACCCGACCTTGGGGACAAGCCTGAGGACGAAGGCCAGCAGGCGCGTGCCGAATCCCGGGCGCTGGTAGTTGTTGCCCCACTCGCGCTCGTACTGCGCGCGCGAAAGGTAGTAGAGAAATTTCTTGCGCTCGAAGGTTGGATTCTCTTTGACGATCTGTTTCTCGCGCATCACCAGCGCCACCTTGGTCATTTTCGGAATGATGCTGCTGATGGCATGACGATAGCTGCCGATGGTGTGGTCCTCGTCGTTGAAGATGTCGGTCAGATCGAGTCCGTAGGTGTCGCGAAACGCGCGTTCCAGCAGCGGCTTGGAGACTTCGAAGCCGATGAAATCGTGGTACGCGTCCGACGAGTAGCGGTTCTTGGCCACCTGCACCACGTCAAAGCCGAACTCGGTGCGGATGTGCGCTTTGGGATTGTCCTCGAAGGTGACCATCGGCCCGTACTGGGCGCGCAGCTTGGGAAAGCGCAGCGCCACCGCCGCATTTACCGCCGGATGTCCCATGATGTCGGCGGCGTAGTGCTCCAGCGCGCCCAGGGCGAAGGCGTATTCGTTGATGTCCTGCGCCTCGCGAACCAGATTGACGACGAAGTCGCCGCTGCGGACGTAGTGGGTGAGCTCGCTGAAGTATTTGTTGCCGAACGGATAATAGCCCATGTCCTGGATCAGCGATCCGCCGTAGGCATGAGCGTGCGCTTTGCGAAGCTGCTCCTCGGTGGCGTTGGGAAAGCGCTTCAGCAGCATCGGGCGGATGTGGTCCAGCCATACCAGGTCGACGATCTGCTCGTGGGTCAACACCGAGTAGGCGCCGGAAGTTCCGGCCAGGCACAACACGACCCACAGCACCGCCGTTGCGCGCAAAAAAGGGAATCGCAAGCGGGTTTCTCCCTGGACAAGAGCGACGCGCAGTTACTTGGATGCATTCCGGCGTGCGCGCATCAGGGCTGCCACGCCTCATGGGTAAAATGGTTGGCATGCACCCAATCATCGTTGTCTTGAGGAGGACGTAATCAACGCCGTTGTCGCTTCTCCTCCCGCCAGCCGCGCGCAAACCATCGCCTGGAGCGAATGGGCGACGCTGGCGGGCTTTTGCGCATTCCTGTTCTTCTTCGGGTTGGGCAGTTTTGGGCTGGTCGGCGCCGACGAGCCGCGCTACGCCCAGATCGCGCGCGAGATGCTCGCCCGCCACGACTGGATCACGCCCGTGCTCAACGGCACGCCCTGGCTGGAAAAGCCCGCACTCTATTACTGGTGCGCCGCTCTGTCGTACAAGGTCTTCGGGGTGAGCGACTGGGCGGCGCGCGTGCCTTCCGCGCTGTTCGCCATGGCCATGATTGCGGCTGTCTATGGGTTCATGCGCCGGTATCGCCAGGGCATGCAGCTCGACGCGGCGCTGATCGCGGCGTCGTCGGCAGCGGTGATCGGGTTCGCGCGCGGCGCCTCTACCGACATGCCGCTGGCGGCAACCTTCACCATCGGCATGCTGGCGTGGTACGCGTGGCGCGAAACCAGGCACAGACTGTGGCTAGCCGTGTTCTACGTGATGATGGCGCTCGGCACGCTCGCTAAAGGTCCGGTAGCGCCGGTGCTGGCGGGCGCGATCCTTGTGATGTGCGCGTTGGTGTGGCCCGGGTCTTCGACCCCGGATCGCGGGTCAGAGACCCGCGCCACAGGCTGGCGCCTGATTCGTGAAACCCTCTGGATTCCTGGCGTGCTGCTGTTTTTCGCCATCGCCTTGCCCTGGTATGTTGCGGTGCAGATCAAGACGCCGCAGTTCTTTCGCGTGTTCGTGCTGGAGCACAACCTGGCACGCTTCGGGACGAACCTCTACCGCCACCGGCAGCCGGTCTGGTACTACGCGCCGGTTTTTCTGTTGAGCGCGCTGCCCTGGACGGTGTACGTGATTCTGGCGGCAGTGAGTCGCGAGTCCCGAGTCGCGAGGCCTCAGCCCCTGGCGCAAAGTGAGGGCGCAAGTTTTCGCAGACTTCTGCTGGTGTGGATTGCCGTCCCGCTGGTCTTCTTCACCATTTCGCAATCGAAGCTGCCTGGTTACATTCTTCCATCCATCCCACCTTGCGCCTTGCTGCTTGCCAACTGGCTGGGGACGCGATCGTCGGAGCGCGGAAGCTTCGCGCCTGCCATTCTGCACTCGCTGGTCTGCGGCCTGTTGCTCGGAGGCGCGCTGCTGGCGCCGTATTTCATACTGCGCGTGCACCCGCCGGCACCGGCGATGACGATTGCGGTGGTCGCGGCGGCGGTGATGGCAGTCGCCATGCTGCTCAGCTTGCGCTGGCAGGGACTGCGCGCGCTGCGCTTCGTCACGCTGGTCCCGGTGGTGCTGGCACTGGCGTTCGTGTTGCGGGTCAGCGGGCCGGTGATTGACCAGACGCAGTCAGCGCGGCCGGTCGCGAACGAGCTTGCGCGGCTGGAAACGACAGGCGCGCAGCTTGCCGCGTTCAACATCAAGCGGGAAACCGAATACGGTCTGGACTTCTACCGTAACCAGCCGGTGATGCGCTACGAACGTGGCGAAATCCCGCGGGGCGATCACCTGCTGATCGCGCGGACGGGATCGGAGCCGCAACTGCAACCATACCTCGAAGGGCGCCGGTTGTCGCATGTCGGCGACTTTGCTGCCCAGCATCTGGAGTTTTATTGGGTGTCGTCCGGCGCGGCGCATCACCATGCACGGTGACGCGTGGTAGGTCCCCGTTTGCTTCGATGGCGCGCGGCGTCTAGACTTCCACGTTGCGCAACCATGGCTGGCGCGCGTGGCATCGCAGCCAGTACTGGACTGGAGAGCGTGGAGATCCTCGACCTCAGGCATTTTTCCTCGTCGGACCTGCGCCCGCTGCTGGACGAAGAGGCCGAGCTATGGTCGAAGCTGCTTTCGTGGGACTACAGCGGCTCCACTGAGATGATCCTGCGCTACATTGACGCCCGCATTCTTCCCGGCTACGCGGCGCTGGAAAAGGGCCGTATCTGCGGCTATTCGTTCTTCGTGTACGAGGGAAGCAAGGGTGTGATCGGCGACCTGTTTGTCGAGGGCGACGGCCGCCGCTACCAGAGCCCGACCGAGCACCCGGTCGAAACCCGCCTGCTGACGCACGTGATCGAGACGCTGCAGCAGTCGCCGGGAATCCACCGCATCGAGGCACAACTGCTGGTGCATCCCACGGGCGCGGTGTCGCGGCCGTTCCTGGAGGACGGTTTCCATCGCCATCCGCGGCTGTTCATGATGCTGCCGCTGAACGGGAACGGCAAGAACGGCCAGAGCCGCGCGCCCGCGTCGCCGGAGGGAATCGAGATACGGCGCTGGAGCGAGCAGGACTACCAGTCGGCGGCGGCGGTGATTACGGCGGCGTATCGCGGGCACATCGATTCCGAGATCAACGACCAGTACCGCACCATCACCGGCTCGCTGCGCTTCCTGAACAACATCGTGCGCTTCCCGGGATGCGGGCAATTCGACGGCAGCTCTTCCTTTGTCGCGTATCACCGCGCGTCGCGCACGGCGGTGGGACTGATCCTGTGCTCGCGGGTGAAGAACGACGTCGGGCACATCACTCAGGTGTGCGTGCTGCCCGAGCATCGCGGGAAGCGAATCGGGGAGGCGCTGCTGGCCGCCAACCTGCACGACCTGAAGCGACGCAAATTTTCCATGCTCTCCCTCACCGTCACGGAAGCCAACCGCTCGGCGGTGGAGTTGTACAAGCGGCTCGGCTATCACATCGAGCGGGTGTTTGACGCGTTTGTGTGGGAGGGATGAAGAAATTTTGTAATTTCGTAATTTCGTAATCGGGTAATTTGGCTTAGGGCGTGTATGGCTCGCAGGAAAGTTGTTGCAGTGCATCCCGGAGAGATATTGAAGACGGAATTTATGGATCCGATGAAAATCAGCGCCTATCGCCTGGCCAAAGACCTCGACTTTCCGGGTATGTACGAAATCGTTCGCGGCAAGCGCGCCATTACCGCCGATACCGCGTTGCGACTCGGGAAGTATTTCGGCCTGCCGGCGCAGTTCTGGATGAACCTGCAAGCGGATTACGACCTGCGGCTGGCGCAGTGAACAACGAAGTTGGCGAAGATCAGGCCGCGGAAAGATGCTGCTTGAGACGCGCGTTAATGCCTCAACAGCCACATGGCCCAGCCGGCCACGATCACTCCAGCGACAAACAGAGAGAAGCAATAGGCGCCGTAGCGCACCATGTCGCGCGGGGTGTTGCGCTGGGTGATGCCGAAGACGACCGAGGCGAAGACGGCGAACAGCAGCGCACTGGCGAAGTGGGTCAATTGGAGGGTCATTGCTTCTTCCCGATGGCGATGTGGTAGGCATCCACGGCGCTGATGATGTTGAGCAGTCCGGCGACGATCAGGTACTTGGTGCCGTAGTCGGCGGTGGCGCGGGCGATATTGCCGGTCCCGTAGTCCAGCGCCTTGCTGACGATGTAGAGCGCGCCGGAGCCGATGTCGCCAACGAAGCCGAGGATATCGAGGATGTCGCCGGTGTTGGGCGAGTAGAGCTTGCCTTCCATCAGCAGGCCGATGACGAACATGCAGACCACCGAAACCATCAGCAGCAATCCGCGGATCCATCGCTGTTGGATGAAGTGGCCGGCGCCGGGAATAAGCCATCCCACGGCGGGCGCGATTACGACCATCACGGCATTCGGTTCGGCAACGGCGGCCGTGCGTTCGATGTTCGTTTTCGACGTACCCATCAGATGATTACCAGCTCCCCTTGCACCTTGCCGGTGACGTCGGCCGCGCCCTTGCGCACCATCACGTTGACCTCGCTGCGTACGCCGAATTCCGGCAGGTAGATTCCCGGCTCGATGGAGAAGCAGGTGTTGGGCAGGATCTGCCGCTCGTCGTGAATTTCCAAATTGTCCATGTTGGCGCCGTTGCCGTGGACCTCGGTGGCAATGGAGTGGCCGGTTCGATGAATAAAATATTTGCCGTAGCCGGCGTTGTCGATAACGTCGCGCGTGGCCTTGTCCACTTCCCAGCCGGCGATCTTTTTGCCCGCGGAGATGGCGGACTTGACGGCTTCCACGCCGGCGTCGCGCGCGCGCTTCACCAGGTCAAAAATTTCGCGTTGCTTGTCCGAAGGCGCCTTGCCGACGAACCCCATCCAGGTGATGTCGTAATAAATGGCGCCGGGCTGGTTCAGTTTCGCCCATACGTCGAGCAGAACCAGGTCACGCTCGCGAATGGGCGAATGGTGCTCGGCCGAGGGCGCGTAATGCGGGTTGCTGGCGTTGGAATTGACGGCGACGATGGGCAGGTCGTCGGTGACCAGATCCTCGCGCTGGAAGGACTCGGCGAAGAACTTCTGGATGTCGAACTCGTTGGCGCCGCCGTTGCGCACGCGGCGTCCGATTTCCTGGAAGGCGGCGGCGGTGATGGCGTCAATCTTTTTGCCGGCGGCGAAGTGCGTCTCGACTTGCTCGTCGGTAAAGGTCGCTTCGAAGCGCGAGACCAGGTCGGCGGAGCTGACAATATTCTTGCCGAAGCTGCGCACCAGCTCGACCGTGCCCGCGTCCACCAGCGAGACGTAAAAGATGATGTTGTTGGGCGAGTACTGCATGGCGACCTTGCTGTAGGGCGCCAACATGGCCTTCAGATTCTCGAACAGCTCCTGCCAGGAAGAATACTCGCGCTTGGAGCCGCGGAGGGAATCGAGGTGCCCGGCCTCGATGCGATGCACCAGCTTGCGCGGCTCACCGTCCGCCGGGATCACGTAAAACCAGCGGCGCGTGACCATGAGGTGTTCGGGCAGCCCGAGCACGCGGTAGGCAATGGGATCGCGATAATGATGGTCGCAGAACAGCCAGGCGTCCATCTTGTGCTCGCGCAACGCGGCCTGAATGTCAGAGAGGTTCATGGGCAAAACTCTATTGTATCGAACGCGTTATGGTTTTCGCGAATGTTGTCGTTGGTGGCCATCTCCGGCCACGATGAAGACCCACATCTGCCGGAACCGGGCAGATGTGGGGCAAGGTCATGACAGCAGGCGCTCCAATTCGCGAATGGCATCGTCGTCGGCGCGCAGGAAGCCGGAAGATTCAACTGCGCCGAGCTGGTGCTCGAACGAGGGGACGAACGGCGGCCGGTGTTGGAACATCATGCGCTTCAGGGCTTCGAGGTGAAGATGAAGTTCGCGGATTTGTTTTTGTTGGGAGAGGAGGAGTTGGTGGATCGCGGTGTTGTTCATAATTTGGGGGCCGCTGGTAGTTAGTGGCTGGTAGCTGGGACCTTTTCCCAGCCCCCAGCTACCAGCTACAGGGTACCAGCCGCGCCTTTCGCCAGCACTTTGGCGCGCGTTTTCACCGGCAGGGTTTCGCAGGCGGTGCGCAGCACCAGGCGAGGAGCGCGGGCGCGCAGTTTCATCAGCAGCGTGACCGCGTGGGCGGCGTCGGCCTTGGCGTATTCGCGCAACAGCCATCCAAGGCCCTTCTGCACCATGTCGTCATCATCGTCCAGCAGCATTTCCGAAAGGCGCGTGATTTCAGGGCGGAACATGCGCCGGCGCGCGCCACGGATGAGCGCCACACAGGCGGCGCGGCGCCGCCAACGGTTCGGTGAGCGCGCCCAGCGGAAGACGGCGGGCAGCCGAGCGGAATCGTCTGCGAGCATGGGGCTGATGAGGTAATGGACCAGCCCGTCGTGATCGGCCCAGCTCGAGACGCGATCGAGCCACTGATCGAAGAGCCGGAATTGTTTCGGGCCGCACTGCGCGACCGATTTTTCCAGCAGCATCACGGCAATGCCTTTTTCTTCCAGAACGCGGCCGCGAAAAAGCTGGTCGGCGACCGAGACCAGGTAATCGAGCCCATGCTCATTCAGGAGCACGCGATGAAAACGGTAGGCGACCTTGCGCAATTCCGCCGTGTACCAGCCGCGTGAGGCGACCTCCTCCTTGAAAAATCGTTGTACCTCCACCGAGTGTGGCGCCGAGGCGCCGTCGCGAATGACGCGGCGGATGTGGTCGGCGATGTAGGCGGGGGATTTCACGGGTCCATTATGTCAAATGTGATTCCGGTTCTACTCGTAGCGCAAAGCTTCGACCGGATCGAGACTGCCGGCGCGCAAGGCCGGGACCAGACCGGTGATGATCCCCACCACGACCAGGACCGCGGTGGACATGCACACGGTCAGAAAGGAAATGTGGAGGTGAATGTCGCCGGTTCCGGATGTGTCCTGGTAAAGCGGGCCAAGGAGTGGGAGCGAGGGAACGATGGCGGCGACAATGTAGGACATGATGATGCCGATGGCGCCGCCGAGCAGCATGAGCATCATGGCCTCGGCCAGGAACTGGAGGCGGATGTGAGATTTTCTCGCGCCCATGGCACGCCGCAAGCCGATCTCGCGGATGCGCTCGTCCACCGAGACCAACATGATGTTCATGACGCCCACACCACCGATGCCGAGCGTCAGCCCGCCGATGAAAATCAAGAGCATCTGCAGGCCGATGGTAATGCCGTCGATGATGGGGCGAAACTGCTCGCGACCGAACATCACGATGGCCTTCTTGTCGTTGGGCGAGAACTGCTGCCGTTCGGCGACCGCGGCCAGCACCTGGCTTTCCGCCTTCTTCTCGAACTGCGGCGCTACCGGCTCAAAGACCAACACGCTGGCGTAGCGCGTGTTCCACAGATCGCCGGCTGCGCTATAGGGAATGAAGGCCGAGCGGTCGTCGCTGGTGAAGTAGTTGCTCATTTGCATCTTGCTCGCCATGGTGCCAATGACGGTGAAGCGCACGCCGTCGATTTCGACGGTTTCATCGACCGCCGGCCGTCCGGCAAATAACTGCTGCAGCAAGCGGCTGCCGAGGAAGACGACACGGCGGCGCTCGATGGAGTCGGCGCTGCTGATCCAGCGTCCGTCGAGCGGGACTTCGTTGCGCATCTCTCCATATTCGGGGCAGACGCCGCGAATGGCGGTGTTCACCAGTCGGTCGCCATAGGTGATGGCGAGGCGGCGGACGGTTTCAAGACAGACGTGCTTGACCAGCGTGGCGTTACTGCGGATCAGGTCGAGGTCGGCCTGCTCGAAGCGGACCACTTTGCCGGCGCGCTGGCCGCCGGGTTGCTCGCTGGTCTGCGCCGGCCAGCAAATGACAGCGCTCTTGCCGAAAGCGTCGAAGGCGTGAACCAGGATGGCGCGAAAGCTGCTGCCGTAGGCGATGAGCAGCGTGACCGCCACAATTCCCCAGACGATGCCGAGCATGGTCAGCACGCTGCGCACGCGGCTGCGTGCCAGCGCCGTCCAGGATTCGTGCACGATCTCAGGCAACATGTCGAACATGCTTTAGCCTCCGGCTTCGTAGCGCAGGGCTTCGATGGGATCGACGGAAGCCGCGCGGCGCGCCGGGTACATCGCCGAGAGCACCGCGGTGGTCCCCAGCAGCACCGCCGAGAACACGCCGGATTGCCAGGTCGGCAGCAGGCCGGCGAAAAATTGCGGCATGGGCAGGAGATTTACCAAGGCGCAGATCCCGAATGCCACGCCCAGCCCCAATCCGCCGCTGATCGCCACCAGCAATACCGTCTCGACAAAGAATTGCCAGAGGATTTCGCGCGAGGCAGCGCCCACTGCCTTGCGCACCCCGATCTCGCGCGTGCGCTCGCGCACCGCCACCAGCATGACGTTCATCACGCCCAGGCCGCCAAGGAACAAGGTCGTCAGACCCACGGCGCCGAGGAAGTACTTCATGCCGTTGGTCATGGTCTCGAACGCCTTGGCTTCCTCCACGGTGTCCCAGACGTGGAGCGCTTCCTTGTCGCTGGGGTCGAAGTTGTGAATACGCGCCAGCACCTTTTTCATTTCGTTCTTGCACGATTCGTGCTGCGCCACCGATGCGGGGGTTACCAGGAGGCGATCCAGGGTGTGCATCGTGTCCGGCGGTTTGTTGGGAAATTCGCGCCGCATGGTCGAGTAGGGAACATAGACCTTATTGACGTCGAAGCCGTCGTAGCTGGAATCCTGGTCCTTGGCGCGCATGACGCCGATGATCAGGTAAGGGAAATCGCGCACCTGTATGGTCTCGCCGAGGGCCGGACGGGAGCCGAATAACTGCTTTTTCACCTCGCTGCCGAGGAAAGCGACGCGGCGGGCGTTCTTCAGGTCGTCATCGTTGTAGAAGCGGCCCATAGCGATGTCGAGGCTGCGCACGTAGGCGAACGCCGGGGTCGAGCCGGTCACCACGAAGGCGCCGTTGTTGAAGTTGCTGGTGACGCGAATGTTCTCCTGGCCCAACTCCGGCAGGACATGTTCGCAGTCGGGCGACTCCTGCTGGATCACCGGCACGTCGGTGTCGTCCCAGCGAACCCGGCGTCCGGCGCGAGTGCCGCCGGCCTGGAGACTGGTCTGGCCGGCAAAGACGATCATCAGGTCCTTGCCCAGCGTGGCCGCGACCTTTGCCTGGCCGACGCGCAGTCCTTCACCGGCGGCCACCATCAGCACGATGGACACGATGCCCCAGGCGATCCCGAACATGGTGAGGGCGGAACGCAGCTTGTGCGTCCACAGCGTCCGCAGAACATCTTTCAGGAGATCGCGAAAGACCATGAGGTCTCCGGCCAGCGAGAACGTCCTCATCGGTAGATACGCAGGAATCGCAGCGGCGGTTCACCAAGCCGGCAGTTAGTAGCTGGAATGGTCCTGAGGCGTTAGGCGCAAGGGATGAAAATGCCCAGTCCCGTCCAGCTACTAACCGCCGGCTGCGTTGTTTTGATGCCGACTGCTCTTGTACATTGGACGGCCAGCAACTCGGTCCGTAAGCAGCACAAGCCGGACGTAGTGCAGGTTTCAGGGGACTCGATGATCTCACGGCGCGAAATTCTCCGGATGGGCGCGGCGGTGGCGGGAACATCATTCTTGCCAACGTCGGTGGCCGCCGAGCAGACTGCCTCGCAAGCGGCATCCATCCAGGCGCTGAAGTCGATGCGCGAGCAGGCGCGGCCAATCACCGCGGAAGAGCGCCGACAACGGATCGAGCGCGCCCGGCAACTGATGGCGGCCAATAGACTCGACGCCATCTTCATAATCGGCGGCAGCTCGCTGGTGTACTTCGCCGGCGTGAACTGGTGGAACAGCGAGCGGCTGGGCGCGCTCATCCTGCCGGCCAAGGGCGAACCGTTTTTTGTCGCGCCTGCGTTTGAAGAAGAGCGGCTGCGCGAGCAGCTTGCCAATGGCCCCTTCGACAGCAAGCCGAACATCCGAGCCTGGCAGGAAGATGAAGATCCATACCGGCTGGTGGTGCAGGGACTGAAGGACCGCGGCATTTCCACCGGCACGCTGGGCATGGAAGAGCGCGTGACGTTCGTGTTCAGCAATGGCGTAGCGCAGGCTGCACCGGCGCTGAAGATCGTGAGCGCCACGCCAGTCACCGCCGGCTGCCGGATGGTCAAGTCGGCACATGAGCTCGAACTGATGAAGCTCGCCAACCAAGCCACGTGGACTGTCTATCGTGCCGTGTACCAGGCGCTGCAGCCGGGCATGACGCAGCACGATGTCGGCGCGCTGATTGCGGCGGCCTATGAGAAGGTTGGTTTCCGCGGCGACGCCAGCGTGCAGGTGGGCGAATACACTGCGCTGCCGCATGGTTCACGCACGCCGCAGGTGATCCATGAGGGCATGCCCATCATGATTGACGGCGGATGCAAGGTTGAGGGATACAACTCCGACATCACCCGCACGGTCGTACTCGGCAAGGCGACGGACAAGCAAAGGAAGGTCTTCGAAATCGTGCAGCAGGCGCAGAAGGCGGCGCTGGCGGCGGCGCGGCCCGGGGTCGCCTGCGAAGCTGTGGACGCTGCCGCGCGCAAGGTGATCACCGACGCCGGCTACGGCCCGGGGTACAAGTTTTTCACGCACCGTGTGGGGCACGGCATCGGCCTGGACGGCCACGAGTGGCCCTACCTGGTGCGCGGCAACAGCCTGCCGCTCGCGCCGGGCATGACCTTCAGCGACGAGCCCGGCATTTACCTGCGCGGAGAATTCGGCGTCCGCCTGGAAGACGACATCCACATCACCGCCGGCGGCGCGGAATTCTTTACCCCGCAAAGCCCGTCGCTGGAACATCCCTTCGGCTAGAGCAGCCAGGCTGAGGTTGCGACTCTTGGTCCAGTGAACTGCGTACTGTAATATGGGTTCGCACGGTACCCCCAATTCAAACGAGCCTTGTAGCTGCACATCGTAGCGCAGAGAGATTCATAGCAATGGCTGTATCAGCAGTACCGACCACCGCGACCATCACTCTGATGGATCTCCCGGGCACTCCATACCGGCTGTTGAAGCCCATCGTTGCGCAGATTGAGCAGGATTCCGCGGGATTCGTGGTGTCCGAACAAATCACGGGCGTCTACCACTACGATCCCGACTTGGCGCAATCGTTTGCAGGATTCATTCGTGCATTCGTGGCCGAGTTCGAATTTCTGCTAAGCAACGAGAGCAAGCTCGCACCTGCCATGGTGGCTGAATTGGAGCGCTTTCGAGCGCTGCTGCAGAAACGGGAACCGGACACCGCCGACTATAGATAAATGCCCGCCCTCGATTCCGACGACGTTCGAAGCGCCTTGAAGAACAAGCTAGGCTGCGAAGAACAATCGACAGATCATTACCGATACGTTCTGTACGACGAAGCCGGTCGCATACTGGCAACGACGAAGGTGTCACTCGGGCCGAAGCACACCATTGGTGACAATCTCATTCCAAAAATGGCGCGCCAGATCAGGTTGGGAACGACAGCCAATTTTGTCGCACTGGTCAGGTGCGCGAAGTCGCGCGAGGATTGCTTGGCCATAATCAAATCGATCAGTTCGCAAACGTCTTAGTCGAGCTCTCCTCTGGCAGCGTATCCGGTTGCGACTGCATCTTTCTCCCGAAACGGCGCCGAGCCTGCACCACCGCAGTAGGAAGCTCGCTACTCGCCTCGGTCAGCAGAGACCACCTTTTGACCCCTCGCGTCACGATGAGTATGATGTCCCGCGCCGAGACAATCGTGGGGGTTACGCGGCCAGTCCTGGGGTTCAGCGCTATTTTGCTTTCAAGGAGGCATTGCCATGGCCAAGAAACGCAATGGGGGCGTCACCCGAAGGGATTTTCTCAAGACCACCGGCGCTGCGGCCGTGGTCGCGGGAGCGGGTCCTTACTTTCTCTTCCCAGAGAGAGCGCAAGCGCAGCAGAAGACGCTGAAAATCGCGCAGTGGAGCCATTTCGTTCCCGACTACGACAAATGGTTCGACAACGAATACACCAAGGCCTGGGGACAGAAGAACAACACCAACGTGACCGTGGACCACATCAACCTCAACGAGTTGCCGGCGCGCGCCGCCGCCGAAGTCTCCGCCAAGAAGGGGCACGATTTGTTTATGTTCCTGTCGCCACCGGCGGCGTTCGAGCCACAGGTATTGGACATGACGCACGTGTACCAGGAGGTGGAGAAAAAGCACGGCAAAAAAATCGAGTTGGCGCACAAGTCCACGTACAACCCGAAAACGAAGAAGTACTTCGCCTTCTCCGACTCCTACGTTCCCGATCCCGGCAATTACTACAAGGAATGGTGGGCGGAGGCGGGCTATCCCAACGGTCCCGACACCTATGACGACCTGCGCAGCGGCGCCAAAAAGATCAAAGACAAGCGCGGTAACCCGTGCGGTATCGGGTTATCGCAGGAGCTCGATACCAGCATGGCCCTGCGCGCCCTGTTATGGTCCTTCGGCGGCGCCGAGCAGGACGAGCACGGGAATGTCACCATCAACTCCAAGCAAACCATCGACGCGCTCAAGTACATGAAGGCGCTTTACCAGGAATCGGAGACGCCCGAAGTCTTCACCTGGGATCCGTCGTCGAACAATCGCGCCATGCTGGCGGGCAAGACGTCGTATGTCGCCAATGCCATCTCGATCACGCGCCAGGCGGAGCGCGAGCACAATCCGATTTCCAGCCACCTCATGATCTGCAAGGCACTGAAGGGCCCGGCAAAGCGCCTGGCCGCCGAGCACGTGATGGATTGTTACGTGGTGTGGAACTTCGCCGAGAACAAGGAAGGTGCGCAGCAGTTCCTGATTGACTACATCGGCGCCTTCAAGCAGGGATTCGATGCCGGCAAGTGGTACAACTTCCCCTGCTTCCCAACCACCATTTCCGACATCAAGAAGATCGTGCAGAACGATCCCGCGGCGGAGCCGCCCACCAAGTATGCGGTTCTGGCCGACGTGCTAGACTGGGCCACCAACGTGGGCTATCCGGGGTACGCAACCGCCGCCATCGACGAGGCTTTCCGCACTTGGGTCGTTCCGACCATGTTCGCCAAAGTCGCACGTGGCGAGGAAACTCCAGAGAACGCCGCCAAGGCGGCCGAGCAGGAGTACAAGCGTATTTTCGAGAGATGGAAATAACCGCTAGAGGAATCGATGGCCGTAGTTGAAACCAGGAAGCTAACCAAGGTCTTTAAAGAGGGAGAACTCGGCGCAGTCAACGATGTGAATCTGGAAACTCGCGAGGGTGAGTTCCTGGTCTTCCTCGGTCCTTCCGGATCGGGGAAGACCACTCTGTTGCGCATGATCGCCGGCCTGGAAATTCCCACGGCCGGCGAAATTCGCATTGGCGGCCGCGTGGTCACCCATCTTACGCCGCGCGAGCGCCGCATCGCCATGGTGTTCCAGAGCTACGCTCTGTATCCCCACCTTTCGGTATACAACAACATTTCCTTTCCGCTGAAAGCGCAGAAAGTTCCCCGGCAACTGCACAAGCAGAAGGTTGAGTGGGCCTCGGGGCTGCTTGGTATCGCGCACTTGCTGCAGCGCAAGCCGCGCGAGCTCTCCGGCGGCGAACGCCAGCGCGTAGCCCTGGCGCGCGCCATTGTGCGCGAGCCGCTGGTCTTCCTGCTCGACGAACCGCTCTCCAACCTCGACGCCAAGCTGCGCGCTAGCGCCCGCGAGGAGCTGGAGCTATTCCACAAACGCGTCGGCACCACCACCATTTACGTGACCCACGACCAGGTGGAAGCCATGGCGATGGGCGACCGTGTGATGGTGCTGCACAACGGCTTCGTTCGCCAGTTGGGCACGCCGCGCGAGGTCTACGACACCCCTGCAGACACCTTCGTCGCCACCTTCCTCGGCTCCCCGCCCATGAATCTGCTGGAGAACGATGACTTCATCGTCGGCTTCCGTCCCGAACATCTCCTGCCCGTGGAAATCGCGCCCAACCCTGCGATCAGCTTCCGTCTAAAGGTCAAAGTTACGGAGTACTTGGGCGCGGAGTGGATTCTCTACGGCACGGTGACGGGTGGGAAGTTCGACGGCAAGGAAGTGATCTCGCGCCTGCCCTCGGCGGCGTCGTTCGAAGCCGACAAGACCTTCCAGTTCGGGGTTCGCGAGCCCGATCTGCACTACTTCGATCGCCAGTCGGAAAAGCGCACGCAGCCCAAGGTGCTGACATGGCAATAAAGACCGATCCCCCGGCTTCCGCCAAGCTCCCGCCGGACCCTGCCGGTGTGCAGCCGCCCCGGCACGAGGAGGGAATCGCGGTCACAGTGCCCTGGCACCGCACGCCGGAAAATCGCGCTACGCTGCTGGGCATCGCCATGTTTACGCCGGCGGTACTGTTCATCGCCGTGCTCATCGGCGTTCCCTTTGTGCTGGCATTTGTTTACGCCTTCACCGACGTCAAGGTCGGCAGCATCGAGTCGCACTACGTCGGCCTGGAAAATTTCCGCAGCATCCTGCAGAGCCCCAGCTTCAAAAAAGCGCTGGTGAATTCCTTCATCTTCACCATTATTTCGCAGGTGCTGGTGATCGTCGGGGCGACCATCCTCTCGGTGGCGCTGAAAGACCGGTTTCGCGGGCGCGGATTCGTGCGCTTCCTCATCCTGCTGCCCTGGGTAGCGCCGATTTCGCTGGGCGCCATCGGCTGGAAGTGGATTCTGGATTCGCTCTACAGCGTAATTAACTGGGTGCTGGTGGTGCTGCACTTCTACAAGCCTTACAGCGCGCCCATGTGGCTGGGCGAACCGCATCTCGCCATGGCCTCGGTGATCCTGGTTCACACCTGGCGACTGCTGCCTTTTTCCACCGTCATCATGCTGGCCGGCCTGACCGCCATTCCCAAGGACATCCCCGAAGCCGCCGAGGTGGACGGCGCCGGTTTCTGGCGCACTCTGTTCCAGATCACCATTCCCATGATGCTGCCCATCATCATGGTGGCGGTGCTGTTCGGCATCATCTTCACCTTTACTGACATGACGGTGGTGTACGTCCTTACCGCCGGCGGTCCCTACGATTCCACCCAGGTGCTGCCCTCGCTGGCGTTCTTCACCGGCATTCTCGCCGGCGACCTGTCGCAAGGCGCCGCGATTTCGCTGTTCCTGGTGCCCATCATGGTGGCCGTGACCTACGTGATGCTGCGCTTGGCTCACAAATCGGAGATCGCCTGATGCAGCGCGGCCGGGTGCGCATCTTCGGCTATGAAGTGGCCCGCTGGGCTGTCCTGGCGGTGTTCGCCATCCTGCTCGCATTCCCGTTCTACTGGATGTTCATCACCACCTTCAAGCAGACCCTGGACCTTTACACGCTGCAGAACAACCCCTTCCGGTTCAACATGTCGCCGACCCTGGAGCACTTGAAGCTGTTGTTCCAGCAGACCAAGTACATGGTGTGGGTGACGAACACGGCCATCGTCGGCGGCATCGTGGTCGGCATTACTCTGGTGCTGGCGTTGCCGGCCGCCTACGCGCTCACCCGGCTCACCGGACGCTGGGGTCAGCGTGTCGGCATGGCGATCTTCCTTACGTACCTGGTGCCGCCGACGCTGCTGTTCATTCCGCTGTCGCGCGTCATCGCCATTCTGGGACTTCAGGACACCATCTGGGCGGTGGTGCTGGTTTACCCGACCTTCACCGTGCCGTTCTCCATCTGGCTGCTGATGGGCTTCTTCAAGTCCATTCCGCGCGAACTGGAAGACGCTGCCATGGTGGACGGTCTCACCCGCCTGGGCGCGTTCGTCAAGCTGGTGATTCCGATCTCGCTCTCCGGCATCCTGACGGTGGTGATCTTCACCTTCACCCTGGTGACCCAGGAATTCGTTTACGCGCTCACCTTCATCTCCACCGAAAACAGCCAGCTCATCAGCGTCGGCGTGCCCACCTTCCTGGTGCGCGGCGACGTGTACTACTGGGGCTCGCTGATGGCCGCCTGCCTCATCGCCAGCGTGCCCATCGCCATCCTCTATAACCTCTTCCTCGACCGCTTTATCGCCGGGTTCACGGTTGGCGCCGTGAAGTAACCTTCTTGGAGTCCTGGGCCCTGGCCGCCGCGCTGATCGCTAAATTCTGATCTGGGTATCTGGACTCCTGTTTAAATCGGCGTGGTGGTTTTAAGCGCTGCGCGGGAATGCGCGAGATGATTGCCCGGATACATCGAGCACTACGTCCAGTCCGGTCAGTTGCAGAACCTGCCGTAGTCGCTGGCTGGGGTTCAGCAGGCGGATGGTTCGGTTTGAATCGTTGGCCCAGCGTTGCAATACGGCCAGCACGCCCAGGCCGGCGGCGTCAATTTCCTCTACCTGGCTGAGATCAATCACGATGTGCTTTTTCTGCAGAGACAACACCGTCCGTTGCAGGCTCTCGGCCTCGTAGCCGTGAACCACTCGCCCGGAGCAGCGCACCACTGCAGCTTCATCGGTATTCTGAATGTCTAACTTCAACACGGAAGGGATCTCCACAACCTTGTTCCAATCTTTCACTCAATCATGAATACGAAGTGAATCGGTCATTGGTTCTGCGTAAGATTACCCTGATTAGACGTTTTGGAAGGCTGATCATCATCAAGAATTGAACCCCATTTTTGGGGACGACTGTTGTCTCAGCGGGTGCTCCTGCCTGACCCGGTCGCGGCAACAGCGCGCTTTGCATCGCCATCAGAAACCTAGGTACGTTCTTGCGCCGCTGCGCCTGGGCGAGGGTTCTTGAAGATCACCATCTTTGGCCTGACCATCTCCTCGTCCTGGGGAAACGGCCACGCCACTCCGTATCGCGCTATCCTGCGCGCGCTTCGCCGCCGCGGACACCGCGTCACGTTCTACGAGAAAGACGTGCCGTACTACGCCCAGCGTCGCGACTTCATCGCCTGCGATTACTGCGACCTGGCTCTTTATTCGAAATGGGACGATGTTCGTCCGCGGGCTCTCCGCGAGGCGCGATCCAGCGATGTTGTCATTGCTGCCAGCTACTGTCCCGAGGGCGGGCGCATCATTGACGACATTCTGTTGCTGCATGGCCCACTGCGCGTCTTTTACGATCTTGATACGCCTATCACGCTGCATGACCTGGAGCAGGGCGATCTCGACTACCTCGGCCGCGACCAGGTTCCCGCATTCGATCTGTATCTTTCTTTTACCGGCGGGCGCATCCTCCAACAACTGGAGCAGCGCTGGGGCGCGCGCATGGCAAGGCCGCTCTACGGCTGTGTTGATCCCGACTTGCACGCGCGGGTTCCGGCGCGTGACAACCTGCGCTGCGCGCTCAGCTACATGGGCACGTACGCCGCCGATCGGCAGCACAAAGTAGACGCCCTGTTTCTCGCGCCGGCGCGGCAGCGTCGGGACGCGCGCTTCGTTCTGGCCGGCTCGCTCTATCCGCGTGGGTGGACTTGGCCCGTGAACCTGAGCGTGCTGGACCATGTTGCTCCCGCGGATCATCCGGCGCTGTACTCGTCCTCGCGGCTTACTCTCAACCTAACCCGCGACGGCATGGCGCGCTATGGCTATTGCCCGTCAGGACGTTTCTTCGAGGCTGCCGCCTGTGGCACGCCCGTGCTCACTGACAGATGGGAAGGCCTGGAGACGTTTTTCGTTCCGGGAGAAGAATTGTTCGTCGCGCAAACCACCGAGGATGTAATGGACGTTCTCGATGTTTCCGACGACGAACTCTCGCGCGTGGCCTGGCGCGCCCGTGAACGGACTCTCGGCGAGCACACCGGCGACGACCGCGCCGCGCAAATGCTGGCGTATCTCGAGGAAGCGCGCAGCATTGTTCCGGCCTATCGCGAGGCCGCGTAGTCGCTGATAACGGAAGCTGCTGACGACTGAAGACTGACGACTGGAGACTTAGAGATGATTGGAGTGATCCCCGCCGCCGGCGCCGGACAACGCATTCAGCCACTGGGCTGCTCGAAAGAACTGCTTCCCGTCGGATCGCGCGTGATTGACGGCATCGAGCGTCCCAAGGCGGTCGCTGAGTATCTGGTCGAGCGCATGATCGCCGCCGGCGCCGAGCAGATCTGCATGGTCATCTCGGCGGAGAAAGCCGATATCGTGAAATATTTCGCCG
>Ga0326726_10001478_pt1 | contig 21820 bp, 20 predicted proteins | sample MHFenrmetagenome_2_FD_207603 | JGI IMG/M metagenome (GOLD analysis project Ga0326726, IMG submission 207603) | Lab enriched peat soil microbial communities from Michigan Hollow, Ithaca, NY, United States - MHF15MN | ecosystem: Environmental > Terrestrial > Soil > Wetlands > Peat | place: USA... | reverse complement strand
CCGCCTGGCCTGGCTCGGCCGGCGGGCCGTCTTCTCGACGCTCCCAGTCAATGCCCGCCCCGGCCGCGGGCGGGCCGGGAGGAGCCGGTGGCTTCGCTTGTCGCCCTGGCGCGGTCGAACCTGAGGCAAGAGGGACCATCCCCCGCGGGGCCAGTCCCCTCCCTGACGCCTTGACACGCGAAGCCCCCGGCAATAGCATCGGGGCATGATATCGGTCCCACTCAGGAAGATCACGATCGTCCTTTCCGTTTTCGTCTTGGCCTCCTTGCGCCTCGGTTGCTCCGGCGCGGCGTCCGGCGCCGGGACCGGCCTCCCGCCTAACACCCTGACCGCCGCGGAGCGCGCGGCCGGCTGGAAGCTCCTGTTCGACGGCCGGACCATGGACGGCTGGCGCGGCGCCTACCGGGAGACGCTTCCTGAACGCGGCTGGCAGGTCCGGGACGGGATGCTCATCGTCGACGAGTCCGGCGGCGGCGAGGCGTCCTTCGGCGGCGACATCGTCACCCTGGACGAGTACAGCGATTTCGAGCTTGTCGTCGATTTCCTGTTGACGCCGGGCGCGAACAGCGGCATCAAGTACTTTGTCATCGAGGAGCAGCCGAAGACGCCGGGCTCGGCCAAGGGGCTCGAATATCAGCTCCTCGACGATGTCGGCCATCCCGACGCCAAACTGGGCATCCGGGGCAACCGCACCTGCGCCTCCCTCTACGACCTCATCCCGGCGACGAACAAGCCGCCCGTTCCGATCGGGGCGTGGAACCAGGCCCGGATCCTGGTCCGCGGCCTGCACGTCGAACATTGGCTCAACGGCGTCAAGGTCCTCGAATTCGAGCGGGGCGGCCCCGAGTTCCTGGCGCACAAGGCCGAGAGCAAGTTCAAGGACATCCCGGGCTTCGGCGAGTATCCGCGCGGCCACATCCTTCTCCAAGACCATGGCAACCGGGTCTCGTTCCGGAACATCAAGATCCGGGCGTTGGAGGCAAAATGACGACGCGGCGCGAATTCCTCAAAGGGTTGGCGGCTGGCTCGGCCGCGGTGGCCGCCGGGGCGGCAGGCCTCGGCGCCGGGACATCCTGGCGGGCTTACCCCTCGACCGCCCTCGGCACGGGCCGGGTCCTCGGCGCCAACGAACGGGTCAACTTCGCCATCATCGGCCTGCACGGCCGGGGCTATGCCCACCTCGAGTGCGTCCGCCAGAACCCGGGGACCGCGGTGACCCACGTCTGCGATGTCGACCGGCATGAGCTCGAAAAGTTCGCCGCCGAGACGAAGAGACAGTTGGGCGCGGACCCGATCGCCGTGACAGACTTCCGGCGCGTCCTCGCATCGAAGGACGTCGACGTCGTGACCATCGCCACCCCCGAGCACTGGCACGCGCCCATGGCCATCGCGGCCCTTCAGGCCGGCAAGCACGTCTATGTCGAGAAGCCCTGCAGCCACAACCCACGCGAAGGCGAGCTCCTCATCGCCGCGGCCAGAAAATACGGCCGGCTCGTCCAGATGGGCGACCAGCAGCGCTCCTCCGCGCACACGATCGAGATCGTCGGCAGGATCAAGTCCGGGCTCATCGGCCGCCCCTATTTTGCCAAGGCCTGGTACAGCAATACCCGAGGTTCGATCGGCATCGGCAAGGCCGTGCCCGTTCCCGGTCACCTTGATTGGGAGCTCTGGCAGGGCCCGGCCCCGCGCCGGCCTTATAAGGACAACATCCATCCTTACAATTGGCACTGGTTCTGGAACTGGGGCACTGGCGAGACCCTCAACAACGGCACCCACGAGGTCGACGTCTGTCGCTGGGCGCTTGGCGTCGATTATCCCGACGAGGTTTCGGCTTCGGGCGGCCGCTATCATTTCCAGGACGACTGGGAGTTCTACGACACGCTGGTCACGAGCTTCACTTACGGCGACAGGATGATCTCCTGGGAAGGCCTGTGTTGCCAGGGCAAGAAGCAGTACGGCAGGGACCGGGGAGCCGTGATCCAGGGGACCGCGGGAACGGTCGTCGTCGACCGGGAGGGCTACCAGGTCTTCAGCCTCGACGACAAGCTTCTCGACGAGTTCGATACGCGCCGGGCGACGACCTCCCGCGACCTCGTGAGCGTCGACGAGATGACGACCCGGCACTTCGGGAACCTCATCGCCGGGATCAGGACCGGGGAGGCGCTGCACTCCCCCATCGAGGACGCGAACGTCAGCGTGACCATGCTCCACCTCTCGAACATCGCCTGGAAGCTCGGCCGGAACCTGCGCCTCGACCGGCGCGACGGACACGTCGTCGGCGACAGAGAGGCCATGGCCATGTGGGGCCGCGAGTACGCCAAGGGCTGGGAGCCCAAGGTCTGAACCGCCGCCTCTGGGAGTTCTCGAAATGACGATCGATCCGAAGGACCTGGACCGGCTCGAGGCCGCCGCGAAAGAGAAGATCGGCGCGCTGGCCAAGGGCGTGCTGAGGCGGGCTAACGGCGCCCTCCCCTACGATTACATCGTGCCGAGCGGCGTCTACGAGGAGCTCTGGGACTGGGACGCCTTCTTCGTCGGCCTTCATCTGATCTCCGTGAACAAGGCTAACGGCGTCTACCTCAAGAACTGGTGCCTCAATTTCCTCCATTACACCGAGCCCGACGGCCAGACGCCCGGCGGCCTCCGGCCCTGGGCCGGCCGGGACGCGCGCCTTTACCACATCAAGCCGCTCATGGGCCAGGCCGCCTATTACGGGTCGATCGCCCTCGGTGATTTCTCGTGGATCGCGCCGGTCTGGGAGAAGTTCGAGGCCTGCCTGACGTATCGGGAGCGGAAAATGAGCGATCCCGCCACGGGATTGGTCAAATGGTGGGACGGCCTGGAATCAGGCGCCGACAACAACGCCGCCCTGGTCCGCCGCACCCACAATTGCGTCGCCGGGGGCGACGTCAACGCCTTCGCCTATCTCGACTATAGGGCCGCGGCCGCCGTTGCCGCCCGCATCGGCAAGCCGGACGAATCCGCCGCCTTCCGCGACCGCGCCGGGAGACTCGCCGCCTCCATCAACGCCCACCTTTGGGACCCGGCCGACGCGACCTATTATAATTATGACACTATCGAGCGGGCCCGCATCCGCTGCGTCACCTACAGTAACCTGGTTCCGCTTTGGGCCCGCCTCGCCTCGGCCGGACAAGCCAAGGCCATGATCGAACGCTATGTCCTCTCCCCGGCCAAGCTCTGGTCCCCGTATGGCGTCCGGTCCCTCGCCGCCGACGATCCCCAGTACAACAACGAGAACGTCATCAAGCCCTATTCGAACTGGCAGGGGCCGATCTGGCCGCACGCGAACTGGATGGTCATGCACGCCCTTCTCTTCTACGGCTTTCCGGAGGCCGCCGTCGAGGTCGCGGCCCGCGTCACCCGCCTCTGTCTGGACGACCTCGCACGGAACGGGATGACGCACGAGAACTATCACGCCGATACGAGCGCGCCTCTGGCCGCGCCGAACTTCATCAGCTGGAACCTGCTCGTGGCCCAGATGCTGGAGGAAGCCCGGCGCCGGATCTTCCTTCCGGACCCGGGTCAGGGCGTCTGGCGCGACTAGCAGGGAGGCCGGGCAGAAGCCGGCCTTATGTTATCCCTGCCAAAGGACTGCAGACCTCAGCGCCGCTTTGGTCGGCAGGACAAGACTTGGCGTCAATCCTCGCCCGGCTCGAGGGCAAGCTTCCAGAAGCCGCTGGCCTCGTCCTTCGTTCTGGCGATATCGTCCCGGAAACGGACGAGAACGATCTCGCAGGTCACCGCGACGACGGCCTCTTTCAGGTGCCCTCCCCTGATGGTGTCGTCCGGCCCGCCAAGGGAGACGTGGGCGTGGACATGGGGGCGGCCGTCGGCCTTGGTGATATTCCCCGTGAGGGAGACGATCTCGCACGGCCCGGAGACCTCGGTCCAAACATAGGTCTTGGCCGCGGCGTCGAACCAGCCGATCTCGGCGTCGCCGGCGCTGCCGATCCCGGAGAAATAGCCGCCGCCGATCTCGTCCCGTTCGCAGAGCGCCCGGAGCGTCTCGACGATCTTCTCGCCCGGGTCCAGGCGGATGATGTAGGTCGGGCCAAAAACGAAGTACTTCACGCCGCCCTCCCCAGGGACCGTCCCCGCTGGAGACTGTCCCTCTTCGTACTGGGAGCGTCCCGCTCAGGGACCGCCCCTCCAGCCCGAGCCTATGGCGATCAGGCCGCGGCGGCCCGGGCTTTCTTTTCTTGGGACGCCTTCACCAGCCCGGCGACGACCAGGACGAGAGCGATCGCGCCAACGGCGTAGTTCAGGCCACGGACAACGCTTCCCGCGTTCGCCAGCAGGAAGAAGCGGCCGAAGAACGCCGCCAGGACCAGGCCGATGCCGATCATGGCCAGCTTGATGCCGCGCCGCGTCGTCCGCCAGGAGAAGTAAGCGGGAACGCCGATGAGGATGATCAGCAGGCCGCCCATAGAGTTCCGGAACTGGCTGGTGATAGCGCTGTAAGCTACGTAGATCGCGGCCAGGACGAACACGATCGGCGTCACCGGATAGCCCCAGGTCTTGTAGGGCCGCTCGAGGCTGGGCCTTTTCTTGCGGAGGACGATGACCGAGGCCACGGTCATGCCGAAGAAGATCCACTCGCCGAAGATGACATAGGTGAAGAGCTGGTTGAAGGTCCCGGTCAGGGTCAGCAGGGTGGCCCAGACCGTGATGGCGATGATCGAGATATGCGGGGTCAGGAACTTGGGATGGACCTCGGCGATCTTCTTGAAGAACATGCCGTCGCGGGCCATGGCGAAATAGACGCGCGGCGAGGTCAGCATGTTCTGATTGGCCGCGCCCAGGATGGAGAAGAGGATGAGCACGGTGATGACCACGGCCAGGAACGGCCCGCTGATGAGTTGCATGACGTCGAGGGCGACCCGGCCCTCGGACGCCGCGATCTTGCCAACAGGCATGATGTAAAGGTAGGCCAGGTTGGCCAGGATGTAGAGGACGATGACGGCGATCGTACCGACGAGGATGCCGAGGGGCAGATTCTTCTGCGGGTTCTTGACCTCGCCGGCGCTATAGGTGGCCGCCTCCCAGCCCTTGTAAGCCCAGAGCGAGGCCACCAGGCCGACGCCGAAGGCGCCAAGGAGCGGCAGGTTGAACGGGCCAGGCCCCGGCTCGACGAAATTCTTGACGGCGCCATGCCCTTTGGTGAAGACGAAGACGGCGGCCACGATGATGACAATCGCGGCCGTCTTGAGGTAGGTCGTCCAGTTCTGGAGCTTCGAGCCCCACTTCAGGCCGATAAAGTTGACGATCCCCAGGAAGACGACAAAGGCCGCGGAGAGGAACTTCTTTGTCAGGGGCGCCATGTCGACCAGGCGCGGCAGGATGTTCTGGGAGAAGGCCACGGCCAGGGTGGCGATGGAGCCGGAATCGATGACCAGGAAGAGCGTCCAGCCGAAGAGGAAGGAGATCAGCGGGCCGTAAGCTTCCCGGAGGAAAACATAGATGCCTCCGGCCTCGGGCATGGCCGCCCCGAGCTCGGCGAAGGCCACCGCGCCGAAAAAGCTGAACATGCCGCCGATGACCCAGACGGCCATCATCAGGACCGGGGCGGGGACGGCGCTGGCGATCTCGGACGGGGACAGGAAGATGCCCGAGCCGACGATGCCGCCGATGACGATCATGACGACGTCCCAGAGGCTGAGGATGCGCGGCAGAGACAGCTTGGTCTTGTCGACCACCGCGGGATGGACTTGGACGTTCTCTTCCATGCGCTGCTTCTCCTTCCCGAAAAATGGGCTCAGTTGGGGGATTCTATCAGGAGAACGGGAAAAGGGCAATCGGCTCCTTCAGCGCAGGCGGTCCAGCATCCGGTACTGGACGGCCTCGGAGACGTGAGGTGTCGCGATCGTCTCGCTCCCGTCGAGGTCGGCGATCGTCCGGGCGACCTTGAGAACGCGGTCGTAGCCGCGAGCGCTGAAGCCGAGCTTGGTCACGGCCGTCTCCAGGAGCGTCTCGGCCTCGGACGGCAGGGCACAGAACTGCTTGACCTCCTTCGGCCCCATCTGGGCGTTGGCGAACAGGCGGCGGCCGGCGAAGCGCGCCGTCTGCCGCGCCCGGGCGCGGGTGACCCGGGCCCGGATGGCCGCCGAGCTCTCGGCGGGCGCGCGGGAGACGATGTCGCGGAACTTGACCTCGGGCACATCGAGCTGAATGTCGATGCGGTCGAGGAGCGGCCCGGAGATCTTGGAATAGTAGCGGGCCTTCTCGCTCTCCGTGCAATCGACCTCCTTCCCGAGAAGCCCCCGGCGGACGTCGGCGCAGGGGTTCATGGCCGCGACCAGCATGAACGATGCCGGGAACTCGACCGAGTAGCCCGACCGCACGACCGCGACCCGGCCGTCCTCGACGGGCTGGCGAAGATCTTCGAGGACCCGGCGCTTGAACTCGGGCAGCTCGTCGAGGAAAAGCAGTCCGCGGTGGGCCAGGCTGACCTCGCCCGGCTTGGGCACCAGCCCGCCTCCGATCAGGCCGGCGTCCGAGACCGTATGATGGGGCGCCCGGAACGGCCGCGTCGAGACGGTCCCCAGACCGGCCAACAGGCCGGCCGCGCTATAGACGCGGGTGACCTCGAGCATCTCCTCGTAGGACATGTCGGGCAGGATGGTCGGCAGGCGCCGGGCCAGCATGGTCTTCCCGGCCCCGGGCGGACCGATCAGGAGAACGTTGTGGGCCCCGGCGGCGGCCACCTCGAGGGCCCGCTTGACGTGCTGCTGGCCCTTGACGTCCTCGAAGTCGACGGGATAGACGGCCGGCGCGACCAGTTCGCGCTCGTCGAAACGGCAGGGCGAGACCTGGTCGGGCTCCCGAAGCAGCCGGACGACCCGGACGATGTCTTCGAGGGCATAGACGTCGAGGCCGCGGACGAGGGCCGCCTCCCGGGCGTTCGCGCCGGGGACGACCAGACCGCGGAAGCCGGCCCGGTGGGCCATCAGGGCGATGGGCAGGGCGCCGCGCACCGGCTTGAGCCGGCCGTCGAGGGCCAGCTCGCCGACAAAGAGATAATCGCGCAGCCGGGCCGCCGGGACGACCTCGAGGAAGGCCAGGAAGCCGAGAGCGATGGGCAGGTCGAAGGCCGAGCCTTCCTTCTTCCGGTCGGCGGGAGCCAGATTGATGGTGATGCGCTTGGATTCGAGGTCGTAGCCACAGTTCTTGAGGGCGGCCCGGACCCGCTCCTTGCTCTCCCGGACGGCCGCGTCCGGAAGCCCGACCGTGACGAAGGTCGGGAAGCCGGCGCAGATGTCGACCTCGACTTCGACCGGGTAGGCCTCGATCCCGTGCAGAGCGGCGCTCGCGATCTTAAACAGCATGGGCCCGTTAGAAAGGACGACCCGGCGGGGGGATCCCTCTCAGGCGGCGGAACGTGACTTATGCATAAAACGCCCTTTTTTCTCAGTTTCTCTTATTGGGCGTTCTTATGAATAAGTCAGGTCATTTGCCGACGTATTCTTTGGAGATCTTCTCGAGCTCGTCCTCGATCTCGCGGCGGGACTTGACCACGACCCGGGTGGTGTGGCCCGCCGGCGATCCGGACGTCCCGGCGCCAAGATCCTCGGCCTCCTCGGCCGGGACAGCGACCGGCCCGGTCTCGGGCTCCGGATGGGGCCTGGCCCCGAAGACCCGATCGCGGACGAGAGGCACGGTCAGCTTGGAGATCTCGCGCAAGGCCTCGAAGACGCCGACGCCGTTGACGGCCACGGCCTCGACCGAGGGAGACCTGCGGGGATTGAGAAGGTTGTTGAAGGTCTCGACGGGGATCAGGTAATTGAGGTCCCTCTTATTGTATTGGAAGACGAGCGGGATCTTGAGCAGGTCGATGTCGTTCTGGAGGCAGTTCCGGCGCAGGCCGTCGAAGCTCTCGAGGTTGGCGTCGAGGAGAGGGATCTGCGAGTCGGCCACGAACACGACGCCGTCCGCCCCGCGGAGAACGCTCTTTCGCGAGGCCTCGTAGAAGACCTGGCCGGGAGCGGTCATCAGCTGGAAATGGACCTTGAAGTCGCCGATCGTCCCGGCCTTGATGGGCAGGAGGTCGAAGAAATAGGTCCGGTCCGTCTCGGTCTCCAGGCAGACCAGCTCGCCCCGCGAGGCGGGGTCGAGCTTGTGATAGATGTAGCGGAGATTGGTCGTCTTGCCGCTCAGACCGGGTCCGTAGTAGACGATCTTGATGGCGATCGATTTGGCGGCGTAGTTGATAAAGGGCATGCGCGACTCAACTGATGCCGCGTATTATGCCCCAATGGGCCGGGCGTCATCAAGTCCGCGACGTATGGTAGAATACCCCCGCAAAACTTCCTGAGAGGACGGCCATGAAAGACATCCGTAAAAGGCCCCGCATCGCGGTCATCGGAGGCAGCCGGGCCGGGCGCCAGGCCGCCGAGGCGGCCTGCGAGGTCGGCCGGCTCCTGGCCCGCTCCGGGGCCGTCGTCGTCTGCGGCGGGCTCTCGGGGGTCATGGAGGCGGCCTGCCGCGGCGCGCGGGAAGAGGGCGGGCTGACCGTCGGCATCCTCCCCGGCGGCTCCCCGGCCGAAGCCAACCCCTGGGTCGACGTGCCCATCGCCACGGGCCTGGGCTATACCCGCAACGCCCTCGTGGTCATGAACGCCGACGCGGTCATCGCCGTGGACGGCGAATACGGCACGCTCTCGGAGATCGCCTACGGCAAGATCCACGGCAGGAAGGTCGTCGGACTCGGGACCTGGGAGGTCAAAGGCGTGGACGCGGCCGCGAGCCCCGAGGAGGCTGTCCGGATGGCCCTCGAGGGGCTGGCCCGTTGAGATGAAGAACTATCGGCTGGTCCTCGGCTACGACGGCACGAACTTCCGCGGCTGGCAGCGCCAGCCCGACGGCCGGACCGTCCAGGGCGCCCTCGAGGAGGCCGTCCGAAAGATCACCGGCAAGCGGACCGTCGTCCACGGGGCGGGCCGGACGGACGCCGGCGTGCACGCCCTCGGCCAAGTGGCCGACTTCCGCGGCGCCTTCAAGCTCACCGATGAGGTCCTGATGCGGGCCCTCAACGCCGTCCTTCCGGCCGACATCCGGGTTTTCTCGCTAGCGGAGGCGCCGCCGGACTTCCATGCCCGGCGGTCGGCCCGCTCCAAGGTCTATCGCTACCGGATCGTCCACGCCCCGCAACCGAGCCCCCTCGACCGCTGCTATGTCCTCCATTGGCCCTACCCGCTGAGATGGGGCAAGATGCGCCAGGCGGCCGGGCTCTTCGTCCGCACGGCAGACTTCTCCGCCTTCTCGTCCAACCGGGACCGATCGCCGGTCCGGACGGTCACCCGCTCGGAACTGCGGCGCTCGGGCGACGAGATCGTTTACACGATCGAGGCGGCGGGGTTCCTGCGCTACATGGTCCGGACGATCGTCGGGACCCTGCTCGAGGTCGGGCGCGGCCGGCTCGAACCCGAGGGCATCGAGGAGATCTTCCGGCGCGGGGACCGGTCGCTGGCCGGGCCGACGGCGGCGGCCAAGGGCCTGACGCTCGTCCGGGTCGACTACTGATCATTCACAAAAACGCCCGTTTTTTCTCCATCCTTCTTCTTTGGGCGTTTTTGCCCTACGGGCGAACCGATCCGGCCCTATCTGCTTCGTTCTCGGGGTTCGCAGTACCTAGGAGTACAGCTTCACCCCTCGGGCCTCGCATCTGAGGGCCGCCTCGATTCGTGAATGATTCAAGAGATGACGAGGGCCATGACATAGGCGTCCTCGTCCGGCTTGGTGTAATAATTCTTCCGCGTGCCCATGATCTCGAAGCCCAGCTTCCGGTACAGGGTCAGGGCCGTGGTGTTGGATTGCCGGACCTCGAGGGTGATGAAGGTCGCCCCCGCTTCGCGCGACTTGGCGATCGCGTAGCGCATCATGGCTTCCCCCAAGCCGAGGCCCCGGCATTCGGGATGGACGGCGATATTGTTGACTTGGACATCATCCCGGATCTGCCAGTAGATGATGTAGCCGACGACCTCCTCGCCGGGCCGGCGGACGACGACCATCGGGAAGGACACCGCCGTGTTCTGGATCTCGCCCCGGAACGTGTTGTCGCTCCACGGGTTGGAGAAGGACAACCGCTCGATCTCGCGGACCGCGGCGAGGTCCGACTCGCGCATCCGGCGGATGAAGAAGCGCTCCATCCCTTCGATCAGGTTCGGCATGGCTCCTCGGCCTGGGAGCGGCGGAAATAGAGCGGCTCGAGCGAGGCGGCATCGACGCCCTGCCCCGCCCGGATGAGCCGCGCGCCGATCCGGCCGACCTCGGCGGCGATGAAGGGACTGCGCTCGGGGAAGCGGGCCTCGGTCCCGACGCGGGCCATGAGCCCGGACCGGTAGACCGCGAGGCCGCTCCCGGCGAAAGCGATGATCCGGCCGACCGGCAGCCGGGCGAAGAACTCGTCCGGGATGTAGGCGCCCTGGGGGATGATCTCGGCCAGGCCGGCCGGCCCGGTCTCGAAGAGCCCGGCGTAGATCTCCCCTTTTTTGGCGTCCAGAAGCGGGCAAACGAGACCCGGGCCCTCCGAGGCGAGCTTGGCCGCCAGGGCGACCAGGGTCGATACGGCGGCGACGGGCTTGCCCGAGGCAAAGGCCAGGGACTTGACGGCGCCGATCCCGATCCGGATGCCGGTGAACGAGCCGGGGCCGGCCGCCACGGCGAAGGCGTCGAGGTCCTTCACGTCCCGGCCGAGGGCGCCGAGGAGGAAATCGATCGAGCGGAAGAGGCGCGCGGAGTGGGTCGCGGCCGACTCGACGTTGGCCTCGCCAAGGAGCGTCTCGTCACGGCCAAGGGCCACCGACCCGCCCGGCGTCGTCGTGTCGACGGCCAGGATCAGCACGGCCGCTCCGCGGCGCTTGGACTATTCACGCGTCTTCTTCACGGAAGGAGAAATACGGCGCTTTCACGAATGGTCCAAGTCAGAGTTTGGCGGCGACGGCGCGGCCGATGTCCAGGCTGGTCGACCGGCCGCCCATGTCGTAGGTCCGGGCCGTCCCCTCCTTGATGACCTCGGCCACGGCGGCCTCGATGGCCGCGCCCATGGCCGTCTCGCCGATCCAGTCGAGCATCATTTTGGCGGCCAGGATCGTGGCGATGGGGTTGACCTTGTACATCCCCGAGTACTTCGGGGCCGAGCCGTGGGTCGGCTCGAAGACGCCGTACTTGTCGCCGATATTGCCGCTGCAGGCGAAGCCGAGGCCGCCGACGAGCTGGGCGGCCAGGTCCGAGACGATGTCGCCGAAGAGGTTCTCGGCGACCAGGATATCATAGTCGTGCGGGTTCTTGAGCAGCCACATGCAGATGGCGTCGACATTGGCGTCCCAGAACTTGATGTCGGGATAGCCCTTGGCCACTTCCCGGGCCGTGTCGAGCATCAGGCCGCCCGTTTCGCGCAGGACGTTCGGCTTCTCGATCAGGGTCACGGACTTGCGGCCGTACTTGCGGGCAAACTCGAAGGCGGCCTTGACGATGCGGGCGCAGGCGGGCTTGGTCATGATCCGGGTCGAGACGGCGATCTCGTTGGCCGGGACGTCCTTGAAGCGCTTCATCTTGGGATTGGTCAGCAGGGCGTCGCGGACGACCGCGGGCAGGGGGAAGAACTCGACCCCCGCGTACATGCCCTCGGTGTTCTCGCGGAAGATCACCAGGTCGATCCCTTCCTTATAATTGAGGGGGTTGCCGGCGTAGGCCTTGCAGGGGCGCAGGTTCTGGTAGAGATCGAACTCCTGGCGCAGGCGGACGATCGGGCTAAAATAGGACAGCCCCGTGCCCCGCAGCGACGCGGCCAGCTCGCAGTCGGCGTCTTCCTTGGGCTTGGAGGTGATGGCCCCGAAGAGGCAGGCGTCGGTCTCGCGCAGGAGCTTGAGGGTCCGGTCGGGCAGCGGATTCCCCTCGCGGCACCAGAACTCCCAGCCGATATCGCCATAGACGTATTCGGCGTCGAGGCCGGTCTTCTGGAGGACGATCATGGTGGCTTCGACGACGTCCTTGCCGACGCCGTCCCCGGGCAGGATCGCGATCTTGTACTTGGGCATGCGGGTCACTCCTTTTTTTCTTCGGTCTCGTCGACCGTGAGCTTGGCCTTGGTGTATTCGATCAGCCCTCCCGCGGCGATGATGCCGAGCACGGACTCCGGAAGCGGGCTGAAGGAAAACGTCCCCCGGGTCGAGCGGATCTCGCCGCGGACGAGGTCGATGTCGACGGGGTCGCCGGCCTCGAGATGATCGACGGCCTCCGGGCTCTGGAGGACCGGCAGGCCGATGTTGATGGCGTTACGGAAGTAGATCCGGGCGAAGGACCTGGCCACGATTGCCTGGACCCCGGCCGCCTTGAGGCAGGTCGCCGCCTGCTCCCGGGACGAGCCGCTGCCGAAGTTCTTGCCGGCCACGATGACATCGCCGGGCTTGACCTTGGGCGCGAACTCGGGATCGAGGTCCTCCAGGGCGTGCTTGGCCATCTCTTCGGGCGGCATCATCTGATAGGTGTAGCGGCCCGGGAAGATGACGTCGGTGTTGACGTTGTCGCCGTATTTCCAGACGATGCCGTGGCTCATAGGAACCCCCTGGGGTCGGTGATCCGGCCCGTGACCGCGGAGGCCGCGGCCGTGGCCGGCGAGGCCAGGTAGATCTCGGAATCGCGGTGGCCCATGCGGCCCCGGAAGTTCCGGTTCGAGGTGCTCAGACAGACCTCCCCCGCCGCGAGCAGGCCCTCGTGGGCCCCAAGACACGGCCCGCACCCCGAGTTGAGGATGACGCAGCCGGCGTCGACGAGGACAGCCAGGGCGCCGGATCGGAGGGCCTCCCGATAGACCTCCCAAGACGCCGGGATGACGAGGACGCGCACGGACTTGGCGACCTTGCGGCCCTTGAGGATGGCCGCGGCGGTCTCGAGGTCCTCGAGACGGCCGTTGGTGCAGGTGCCGATCAGGACCTGGTTGACGGCTCTGCCGGCGACTTCGGCGACGGGCTTGACGTTGTCCACGGAATGGGGAACGGCGACCTGGGGCTCGAGGGAGCCGAGATCGTAGGCGAGCACGGATTCATAGAGGGCGTCGGGATCAGAAGCGAGCGCCACGAAGGGGCCCCGGGCCCGGCCCTCCAGCCACCTCAGGGTCTTTTCGTCGGGGGCGAAGTAGCCGTTCTTGGCGCCCATTTCGGCCGACATGTTGGCCAGGGTCAGGCGCGCCCCCACGCTGAAATCGCCGGCCGCAGGCCCATCGAACTCGACGGCCTTGTAGTTGGCCATTTCGGCGCCGTGGTCGCCGATGAGCTTGAGGCTGAGGTCCTTGGCCGAGACTCCGGGGCCAAGGCGTCCGGTGAGGTCGATGCGCATGGTCTCGGGGACACGGAGCCAGATCTCGTCGGTCGCCCAGGTGCAGGCCGTCTCGGTCCGGCCGATGCCGGCGGCGAAGGCGCCGAGGGCGCCGTAGCTCGGGGTGTGGGAATCGCTGCCGACGATGACGCTGCCGGGCAGGGCGAACCCCTGTTCGGGCAGGACCTGGTGGCAGATGCCGGCGTTGATATCGAAAAAGTTGGCGATCCCTTGTTCGGCGACGAACTCACGGATGGTCTTGTGGTTCTGGGCGTACTTCTCATCCGCGGCCGGGACGATATGGTCGAGAACGATGACGATCTTCCCGGGCGCCTTGACCTTCTTGACGCCGAGCTTGCGGAACTCCTGGATGATGGCCGCCGAGTTGTCGTGGGATAGGACATAGTCGGGCGACACGCTCACGACATCGCCGGCCTTCACCTCACGCCCGGCCTTGCGGCCGAGGACCTTTTCCGTCAGCGTCTTGCCCACGATCGACCTCCTGGCCTTCCCATTTTATGGGCGGCCGGGAGGCTTGTCAATTTACCTTGAATGCCAGAGCCGAGGGCACCATCGGAGCGAGCATCAGCGCTGATTTAGCCGCTCTGGAGAAGGATGCGGGCCGTTTCAGCGGAAACCGCCAAAACGTGTCTGAGCGAGGCTTAGCGCAAGCCGAGCGAGTTGTCTTGGCGCCGAGTCCGACGAACGGAACGGCGTGAAAAATCAGCGCAGCGAGCGGAGACGATCCCGAGGCTATTCCAGCCAGACTCTGATGACGGCGCCGTCGTCGCCCTTGATCTCGACGAGGGCCAGCGGTCCCGCCTTCTTCAGGGCGGACCAGACGGCCTTGACGTCGATCTCGCAGCGGTCCTTGTCGACCTTGAAGTGCCGGCAGTCCGCCGAGCCGAGAATAGCCTCGATGAGGGCGATGGGCAGGCTGATCTTGACGGCGGCCTCGCCGGACCGGCCGGCCTGGATCAGGACCTTGAACCATCTCGGCTCTCGGCCCGTCTCGGCCGCCGGGGAGTTCCTGACGGCGTTCTGGATGACCTTGAAATCGTTGTGGGTGGCGGCAGCGGCCGGCCGGGCGAGGGCGCCGAGAGCCAGGACCGCGATGATCGCGAGCGCTGTTCTTTTCATGGTCTCACTCCTTCCTCGGTGTCCGATCACTCGATCCAGATCTCGATGATCGAGCCGTCGTCGCCGGCGATGCGGAGGATGCTCTCCTTGGATTTGGACAGCTGGTCGATGATCTTGGCGACGTCATAGCCCTTGCGGCGGAGGACCGCCTTGTCATCCTCGTCCATGGCGTTCAGGGCCAAATCGGCCAGAGCGAACGGAATGGCCAAGGCAAAGACCTCCCGGCCTTTGTCCCGGATCCGGATCCGGAGCAGCCGGGCCGTCGATCCGGCCCGGTGGGCCCGGTCCTCGGCGGACCTCAGGCTCCCCGGCGAGACGCGCATCAGGGCGATGCGAGCCCGGTCGAGGAGCTCGGGATCCTTCTCGGTCTCGACGATCCTCGACAGGACGGGCGCGGCCTTGGCCGCCTCTCTCTTGTCGGAGACGAGGCTCAGCTTGTAGGCCGCGTAGTACCGGACGACCTTGCTCGGATGGTCCAGCCGGCTCTCGATCTCCCTCAGGGCGGAGGCGTCCCCTCCCTCGTACAGATCGAAGGCCAGGTCGACGATCGAGCCTTCGGACTCCTCGACCAGACTGGGTTTGGCGTCCTCGAGCCGGATGTAGCTCTTGTAGGCGCGCAGGGCGTCCCTCTCCCGGCCGACGAGGCCGCTCAGGCACTCTCCCTTATAGAAGAGGGCCTGCCCGGCCAGAGGGCTCGACGGGAACCTGTCGATGAGCTCGTCGATCTTGTCGAGCGCAGTCTGCCAGCTCTTGTCGAAGACGAGGAGCTTGGCCTCGCGGAAGAGGGATTCGTCCGTCGGGGCCTGCGCGGAGGCCCGGGCGGCCCCCGCCCCCAGTCCCCAGACGAGGGCGAGAAGAAGAAGGAGGAGTGTTCTCTTTTTCATGTCAGACCCCGCTTTCGAGCTCTTTCCTGACCAGGTTGATCTTGAGGAGGAGCTGGCGCTCCTCGACGAGGCCGCGGATCTTCCCCAGCTCGGCCGCCGTCAGCTCGCCGTCGATCTGGGAGAGTTCGAGGAAGAGCATCTCGATCTGGTCGCAGATGGCTTTGGCCTTGACCATCCGGAGGCCTTCGAGCTGAGCGTTGAGGTACTTCTTCTTCTGCAGGAGGTCCCGGGCCCGCGCCGAGCGGACCGCGGCGGGCAGGACGGGGCCCGGGCCGGCCGATTCGAAGACGTCGAGGAGCATGTACTGGCCCTTGTCCAGATAATCCAAGGTGTTCCGGCGGGCCATCTCGAGCTCGGCCCGGTCCAGGAACTCGCCCGACGCGTAATAGGCGCCCCCGCTGCCGGGGCGTGTCTCCGGGGCCTTGAGCGCGAAGTACATGGCGGCGGCGCCGACGACGAGCCCGGCGGCCAGCCCGGCCAGAGCGGGTTTCATCCGGAACGCCGCCAGCCAGCCCGCCGCGCGGGTCTGGGCGCCGCGCCCGGCCCGCCCGTCCGCCGCGAGGGCCCGGCCGGCGATGACGGCCGGCAGAGCGTCCCAATTCACGGAGGCGACCGCCTGCCGGATCTCGGACCTGACCGCGGCCGTCTCCTCGAGGATCCGGTCGATCGCGTCGGCCTCGGCCCGCCGCTGCGGGAGGTCCCCGTCGCCGGGCGTCATCGCCCGGCCCCCCGCCGCGTCCCGGTCGCCCGAGAGGACCGCCGCCCAATCCGTCTTGGTCATCGTGTTCCGTCTCATGGTTCGATCCCCAATACCGGCGCCAGACGTTTCCGGAGATTCTGCACGGCCTTGAAGTGAAGCGATTTGGCCGTCCCGATCGAGATCGCCATGGCCTCGGAGATCTCGTTGAACTGAAGCTCGTTATAATGCCGCATGATAAAGACCATCTTCTGCCGCTTGGCCAGCGTATCGACCGAACGGGCGAAGGCCTGGCGGAGATCCGACGCGGCCGAGTCGCCGTCCCGCTCCGGCGCCGCGGCGACGGGGATGTCTTCGAGCGGCGTCGCCGTCTCCCACTGCCGTCTTTTCCGCCGGTGCTTCCTGTAGCTGTCGATGCTGATGTTCTTGGCCATCTGCAGGAGCCAGCCCTGGAACGAATTCCCCGGCTTGTAGAGGCCCGCTTTCTGATAGAGCTTGAGGAAGGTCTCCTGGACGGCGTCGAGGGCGTCCTCGCGGTCCCGGAGGATCGAATAGGCCATGACGAACACTTTCTGCTGGTAGAGCCGGATGATCGTCATGAAGGCCTCGCGGTCGCCCGCCTGGACCCTCTCGAGCAAAGAGGCGATCAGGGCGGCATCGGCCTGGCGGCCTGCGGAGACGTCACTCATGGGACCTCACAGAGTACAACGAACCCTCGATCCCTAGAGTTTACTCCCATCCGGGAAAAAGTGGAGGAACCGTCCCGAGAGGAGCGGCCCCGAAGGCAGTCTTCAGGGACGGTCCCGGGGACCTCGAGGAGTGAACGGGTTCAGGAGGCGCTCAGAACCGGGAAAAACCTCTGCGGTCGCCGCCCTCGCCCATGGGGCGCCGGTCCGCGCCGGGCCTCTCGGCCCGCGGCCGGGCGTCGTTGACGATGAGCTTGCGGCCGTCGAATTCCGTGCCGTTGAGCTTGCCCTTGGCATCCTGGGCGCATTCCGGCGTCGCCATCTCGACGAAGCCGAAGCCGCGGCCCTGCAGGATGTTGACCGAGGTAACCTCGCCGTGCTGCCCGAACAGCTGTTTCAGCGCGTCTTCGGTGGTCCGATAATTGAGGTTACCGACATAGAGCTTTGAAAAGGACATTCCCCATACCTCCTGTGCCCCCATTGTCCATATTTCGCCGATTGAAATCAAGCCGGTTTCTGTTATAGTTTGAGGGGCCGGAGGCCAGGAGCCGCCATGAAAAGATCCACCTATATCATCCTGATAATCCTATTCTTCCTCGCGCTCGCCGCGGTCGGCACGGTCTTCGTCGTCATCGAAGATCTCGGCGGCCGGCCCGTGGAGGTCCCGGCCCGCGGCTACCTGGATATCCCGCTCGCCGGCGCCATCCCCGAGATCGCCCCGCCCGAGTCGCTGGCGACGGTCCTGATCGGGCGCCGGCCGGTGACCATGCACGATCTCTGGGAGAACCTGCGCAAGGCCAAGGTCGACGACCGCATCCAGGAGGTCGTCCTGCGTCTGGGCCTGCTCGAATGCGACTGGGCCAAGGCCAACGAGATCCGGGAGGCCATCCTCGACTTCCGGCGCTCCAGCAAAAGGGTCTACGCCCTGATCGAGGAAGCTCCCGACTTCGATCTGGAATATTTCATCGCCACGGCCTGCGACCGGATCATCCTCCAGCCCCTCGGCTGGCTGGGCATCAACGGCATCGGCGGCTACGTGCCCTTCCTCAAGGGTTTCTTCGACAAGGTCGGCATCCAGGCCCAGTTCGAGCACATCGCCGAGTTCAAGACCGCCACCAACATGTTCACCGAGAAGGGCTTCACTGCGGCCCACCGCGAGGAGACGGAATCCCTGTACCGCGACATCTTCGACCAGTACGTCGCCATCGCCGCCAAGGCCCGGGGCAAGTCGCCGCAAGAGTTCCGGGCCCTCCTCGACCAGGGCTCGTTCCACGGCGAACGGGCCAAAGCCGCCGGGCTCGCGGACGACTGCCTCTATGAGGACGAGGTCCAGGACCTGTTGCGCCGGGACGGCGGCGGCTCGATCGCGCCCGTCGCGTTCGACAGCTACACCCGGGTCTCGCCCTCGTCGGTCGGACTCGAGACGGGACCGCACACCGTGGCCTTGATCTACGCCACGGGCATGATCGTCAGCGGCGAGAGCCTGCCGGAGCTCATGGGCGGCTCGACCGTGGCCGCGTGGATCCGGGGCGCCCGGACCGATCCGATGGTGCAGGCCATCGTCCTCCGCATCGACAGCCCGGGCGGGTCCTCGGTCGGCTCCGACGTCATCTGGCGCGAGGTCGCGCTGGCCCGGAAGGCCAAGCCGGTCATCGTGTCCATGTCGGACGTGGCCGGCTCGGGGGGCTACTGGATCGCCCTGCCTGCGACCAAGATCGTCGCCCAGCCCCAGACCCTGACCGGCTCGATCGGCGTGCTGGCCGGCAAGTTCAGCATCAACGGCCTCATGGCTAAGCTCGGCGTCACGGCGGACAAGGTCGCCTTCGGCGCCCACGCCGACGAGTATTCGATGTTCCGCCCCTTCACGGAGGACGAGCTCAAGGCCCTCAGGGATGATCTCACGTGGACCTACGGCCAGTTCCTGGACCGGACGGCGGCGGGCCGGGGCCTGACCCGCGCGGAGGTCGACGACGTCGGCAAGGGCCGCGTCTGGACGGGACGGCAGGCCAAGGACCGCAAGCTCATCGACGAGTTGGGCGGGCTGACCATGGCCGTCGGCCTGGCCAAGAAGGAAGCGAAGATCGGCGCCGAGGAGGAAGTCCGGCTCGACGTCTGGCCGCGCAGGCGGACGTTCTGGCAGGCCCTCTTCAGCGGCCAGGGCTTCGGCCTCGACGCGAGGAGCTCCGGCGTCCGGGAGAAACTTCTCGAAGCGTCCCGCCTGATGCAGCAGACGAAGGTGTGGGCGATCATGCCCTTCTGGGTCAAGCCGCAATAAGAGGGACAGTCCCGTTCTCGCGGCTAATAGGCGAAGGAAGACGGGCAGATGGTCTTGAATTCGCAGACCGAGCAGTTGAGCCAGTCGGGCCGGGCCTCGAAGTTGCCGGACCGGATGCCCTCGGCCGCCTCGCGGATCTTCTCCCCGGCCCGCCGGAGGTCCTTTTCACCTTTGGCGGCCCGACCGACGAGGTCGGACTCGAGGAAGTGCAGCCGGGTCTCGAACGGCAGCACCCCCTCGGTCTTCAGATAGGACAGGGCATAGACGTCCATCTGCAGGCTCTCGGCCGCGGCCCGATCGGCGTCCTTCTGGGTCGGGGCCTCCCCGGTCTTGTAATCGATGACGACCGGTCCCGAGGGCTCGAGATCGACCCGGTCGAAGCGGCCCGAAAAGCGCAGCCCTCGCTCCTGCCAGCGGAACGGCCGTTCCAGATGATCCGGCCGTCGGCCGGACTCGTCTTCGCGCCGGACAAAGAGACGCAGGGCCCTCTCGCCGGCCGCCTTGCGCAGCTCTTCGTGCTCCCGGCTGAGGAAGCCCTCGTTGACCCAGTTCTTGCGGTAGTCCTCGAGGACCGCTTCGATCGTGACGGCCCGGCCCGTCATCCGCTGTCGCAGAAAACTGTGGATGACGGCGTGGAGCACGCGTCCGAAGACGATCGCGTGGTGAGGCAGGACCGGGACGCGCATGTCATGACGGAACTTGTATTTCAGCGGGCAGACGAGGTAGTCCTCGATCCGGACGAAGCTCAGCCGCAGGGCGCCGGCCGGGCGGACCGCCGCCGCGGTCTTGGGCCGGGCCGTGGCCAGCGCGTAGCGCCGGATCTCCTCGAGGACGGAGGCCTTGATCACGTCCTCGGGCATCTTCGGGATATCCAGGGCCTCGAGGACGAACGGGCTGACCTTCTTGAGCCGGCGCGTCCCGTAGTCCTTGGCCCAGGTCATGTAAAGGGCCCGCCGGGCCCGGGTCATGGCCACATAGAAGAGCCGCCGCTCCTCTTGAGCGTAGTTCTCCCGCCCGGGCAGTCTCTCCTTGAGCGCGCCGTCCGGCACGGGGATGCGCTCAGGCCTCTCCCGGCCGGGGAAGCGGTCCTCGACGAGGCCGACCAGAAAGACCGCCTCGAACTCGAGCCCCTTGGCCTTGTGGACGGTCAGGACGTGGATCGCGTCCTCGTCGAGCTCGGCCTCTGAGGTGGCCGGGTTGTCGCCGACCTCGGCCAGCAGATCGAGGTAGCGGGCAAAGGACCGGAGGGAATCGTTCTCCACGAGCTCGCTGAAGCCCTTGATCTTGTCGAAGAAGAGGCGGATGTTCTTGACCCGGACCTCCGCTTCGGGAGTCAGGGGCGAAACCAGGGACTTGAGGGTGCCGCTCCGCTCGAGGAAGGCGTAGACGACGGCCCCGGCGTTCTTGGTCCCGGCCATCTCGACGTAGGCCGTGATGTCGGCGAAGATGCGTTTGACGGTCTCCTCCGTCGCCGGGGCGATCTCGACCGGGCTCGTCCCGGCGGAGACGGCCTTGAAGACGCTATGGAGGCTGAGGTTCTTCTTGTCCGCATAGCCGGCGATCCGGCTCATGTCGTACGGCTCGGCCTTGTAGACGTCGGAGAGGGCGAGGTAGAAAAGGTCGCGGCTGTTCTCGAAATCCGTCACGGCCCGGATGAACGCGACCAGGACCTTGATCTCGTCCTGCTGGTAGAGGCCGCGGCTGCCCGAGAAGCGGAACGGGACCTCCTTCATGTTGAAGGCCCGCAGATAGGGGTCGGCGTCGGCGTTGCGGCGGACGAGAACGGCCATGTCGCGCCAGGCGGCGCCGGCCGCCCGGAGCTCCAGCAGGCGGTCGGCGACGGCGTCGGACTCGTGCGCCAGGGTGTCGAAGGTGAGCATGTGGATGCTCTTGCCCCGACCCGGCGTCGCGGCCCTGAGCCGTTTGTCGACCTGGTCCTTGAACTCGAGCCGGTTCGGGTCGTTGTGGCGGATGAGGCGGTAGGCCGCATCGAGGATGGGCTGGGTCGACCGGTAGTTGCGCGTCAGGACGATCCGCTTGGCTTCGGGGAAGACCTCCTCGAAGCCGAGGATGTTGCTGAGCGAGGCGCCCCGGAAGCGGAAAATGCTCTGGTCGTCGTCGCCGACCACGGTCAGGTTGCGGTGCCCGGCCGCCAGCATCTTGACCAGCTCGAACTGGACATAATTGGTGTCCTGGAACTCGTCGACCAGGATGTAGCGGTAGCGGCGGCGGAGCTCGTCGAGGACCGAGGGCCGGCGGCGCAGGAGGTCGATGACGAGCGTCACCTGGTCCTCGAAGTCGATCAGGCCCTGGGCCCGCAGGAGCTCCTGGTAGGCCGCATAGACCCGGGCCAGCTCCAGGTGCTTGCGGGCCGTTTCCCGATCGGTCTCGCCGGCGGCCGCGCGGCCCAGTTCTTCCGCGTAGTGGAGATAGTCCTCGGGCCGGACGTCCTCCTGCTTGAGCCGGCGGATGGCCCCGAGGACCTCCTGGATGTGCCGGGTCGGCTGGCCGAGCGGCCGATAGTAGTCGAGGGGCAAACGGAACAGGTTCTCGCGAAAGAAGATGGCCTGGTCGACGTCGGCCAGCAGCCGGAAGTCGGGGGGATACCCGGCGTCGAGAGCGTAGTCGCGGAGGACCCGCTCGCCGAAGGAGTTGAAGGTGCTGATCTCGGCGAACGAGGAGGTGTACGGAACGAGGACGTCGACCCGGGCCTCCATCTCGCTGGCCGCCTTCTCGGTGAAGGTCACGGCCAGGATCTGGTCGGGCCGGGCGGCCTTGGCGGCGATGAGCCGGGCGATCCGGTGGG
>Ga0326726_10001477_pt1 | contig 21826 bp, 12 predicted proteins | sample MHFenrmetagenome_2_FD_207603 | JGI IMG/M metagenome (GOLD analysis project Ga0326726, IMG submission 207603) | Lab enriched peat soil microbial communities from Michigan Hollow, Ithaca, NY, United States - MHF15MN | ecosystem: Environmental > Terrestrial > Soil > Wetlands > Peat | place: USA... | reverse complement strand
CGTGGCGACGATGACGTCGGCCTCGCGCGGGTGGATGACGATGTCGTCGGTGCGCACCGTGGGATAGTCGTTCATGAACTTCTCCCAGTGCTTGCCGCCGTCGAGCGACGAATAGAGGCCGAACTCCGTGCCGACGAAGAGCAGATCCTTGTTCTTCGGATCTTCTTTCACGACCTGAATGTTGCCGTACGACGGCAGGTCGCTCGCGACGCTCTGGAACGTGCGGCCATAGTCGCGGGTGACGAACAGATACGGGTGGAGATCGTCGCTGCGGTGGCCGTCGATCGCGACGTACGCCGTGCCCGCGTCGAAGTGCGAGGCGTCGATGCGCGAGATCCAGAAGGCGTTGTCGCTGGTGAGCGCGCCCTGCGGCAGACCCTGGATGTTCTTGCCGACTTCCGTGAAGGTCTGCCCGCCGTCGCGGCTCACCTGCAGGTTCCCGTCGTCCGTGCCGGCCCAGACGACGCCGGGCATCACCGGAGATTCGGAAACGCTAATGATGGTGCTGTACGCGGTGTGGCCGTCGTTCTTGGAGAGCTGCGTCTTGTCGCCGCCGACGCCCATGACGGTGACCTTGCAGCGATCGACCTGCTTGGTGAGATCGGCGCTCGCGACCCAGCTCGTGCCGCCGTCGTACGACTTGAACAGGCGGTTGCCGCCCAGGTACATGATGCTCGGGTTGTGCGGCGACAGGATGTACGGCGTGTTCCAGTTGAACCGATACGCGTCGCCGGCCGACGCGTTGATCACGTTTGCGCGTCCACCGCCGCGTCCACCGCCGCCGCCACCACCGCCACCACCACCCCGTCCGCCGCCGGCGGGCCGTCCGTCGACGCACGTCGCGCCCGGAGCCGCAGCAGCCCGGCCGCCACCGCCGCCGGACACGGGGCGAATGCTCATCGTCTGGCCGGTGTTGAGATCGTAGCGGCTCGTGTTGCCGTCCTGCGATTCACAAAAGACGAGATTCGGCTGCTGGACGTTGACACCGGTGTAGAAGCCGTCGCCGCCGCAGATACCGAACCAATCCATGTTCGTGATCCCGCCGCGCCCGCGCTTGGAGCTCGGTCCACCCCAGCTGTTGTTGTCCTGCAAGCCGGTGTAGACGTTGTACGGCCGCTCGTTGTCCGCCGTCACGACGTAGGCGAGCCCCGTCGCCATCGTGGCGACGAAGTCCCAGGTTTTGCCTTGGTCGTACGAGATGTCCAAGCCGCCGTCGTTGCCGATCATGAGGTGCTTGGAGTTGCGGGGATCGACCCAGATCGCGTGCTGGTCGACGTGCGCGGGCGAGCCGTTGCCGCCGGCGTCGTCGAGGGTGGCGAACGTCTTGCCGCCGTCGAGCGACTTCGCGACGGGCAGGCCGGCCACATAGATCGTGTTCACGTTCTGCGGATCGACGCGCAGCTGGCTGAAGTACATCGGGCGCGCGTCGCAGTTGGTGACGTGGGTAAACGAGCGACCCTTGTTGTCGGAGCGCCAGATACCGCTCGCGGACGGGTTGAGCTTCGGGGGCGGCGTCGTGGTCGACTCGGTGGGAGCCGCACCGCGACCGCCACCTCGACCGCCGCGGCCGCCACGACCCCCGCGTCCCTCCGGCGCCGGAGCGCCGTTGTTGCACCAGTCGAATCCGCCTCGACCGCCCGCGCCACCGCCTCCACCGCCGGCTGCGGCGGCTGCGCCAGCCGGAGTCGCCTCGCCCGCGGCGATCACGCCGCCGCCGCGAAGGTCGGTGCCGCTTTCGCCCACCTCAGCCTGCACGTAGAGCGTGTTGGGATTCGACGCCGACACGCCGATCGCGATTCGGCCGAACGTCCCCGAGGGCAGGCCGCCCGTCAGCTTGTTCCAGGTCTTTCCGGCGTCCTCGGTCTTCCACACCGCGCTCCCCGGGCCGCCGCCGTTGAAGCAGCAGCTCGTGCGACGGCGCTGGTAGCTCGCCGCATAGAGCACATTGCTGTTCGACGGATCGATGGCGATGTCGGTGAACCCCGTGTTCTCGTCGATGTACTTGATCTTGTTCCACGTCTTGCCGCCGTCGGTGGTCTTGAAGACACCGCGTTCGGCATTGGGGCCGAAGAGGTGGCCGGGCGACGCGACGTAGACGACCTCGGGATTCGTCTTGTCGATCACGATCCGGGCGATCGTCTGCGTCTCCTTGAGCCCGATGTTCGTGAACGTCTTGCCGCCGTCGGTCGACTTGTAGATGCCGTCGCCGAACGACGAGGTCTGGCGGTTGTTCGGCTCGCCCGTGCCGACGTAGACGATGTCCGGGTTCGTCGGATGGATGGCGATGTCCCCGATCGACGCGCTGGCGTAGGTCTGGAACACCGGCTTGAACGAGACGCCGTTGTCCTCGGACTTGAACACGCCCCCGACGGCGTAGCCGATGTAGATGACGTTCGGATCCGAGAGCGACACCTCGATGTCGTCGATGCGGCCGCCCATGCTCGCCGGGCCGATCGACCGGAAGCGGTAGCTCGAGAGGAGTGGGTTCTGCGAGACGTTGAAGGTCTCGCGAGCCGCGCCGCCTCCGCCGCCCTGCGCGAGGAGAAGTGGAGGAGCCGCGACGAGCGGAATCGCGGCACTGAGGAGGAGCCGTCGAAGCGCGTGGACCATGGTGTCCATCCTGGTGGGGGTACCGACCGTGCGTCGCGCGCCGACTGCGGGCGTGCGATCAACTCGAGCAGGTTCTTCAACCTTACAAACGGCAGACGACCTCAAGTCGCTGCAAGGGGGCGGCTCGAATCGCGCCCGATCCGCGTCACCACACCTTGCCAACGTTCCAGACGGCTCCGGCGTACAGTGCGTGCGGCTGCGGTCCGGTGACTGGCACGATCAGACCGGCGTCGAGAGCGAGCCATTTCCAGGCGGTATACGTCGGCCCCGCGAGGAACGCGACGATGGACGCCTGGCCGGCCGGCCCGGTCGTCGACGGATAGCCGTACAGCTCAGCCACCCAACCAAGGCTCTTCACCGCCGGTCCGCCGAACGAAGCCGTCCAGAGCATCGCGTTCACCGGCGCCTGGGTCCCGTTTCCGCTTCGATGCGTGTAGCCCACGTTCAAGTCCATCGCGACGCCGCCAAAGTCGTGACTCGAGATGGCCAGGATCGACACGTCGGTCGTCCCGGTGCCCCGCCCCGCGCTCACGGACCCCGTCGGGAGCTTGACCGAAGGCAGGATCGCGAAGTCGCCGACGATCGTGGCGTCGTCGAGGAGCCGCCACTTGACGCCGACCGACAGGTCGCCGGGACCGAAGCCCGACGAATCGGGCTGCGGCACCGACCCCCAGATGCTCAACTGCGCGTGCGAACCGATGCCGAGCTTGAGCGTGGTCGGCGTGCCGATGAACAAACCCGGATCGAGCTGATCGCGCTCGACGCCGGTCTCGATCTCGAACCATCCAGTGGCGACCGTGCCGGCATGCGTCGCAACCGTCGGCCGCTCGGCCTGGACGGCGTGTTGGTCCTGTTGCGCCACCGCGGGCGCGGAAAGTATCGCGAGGAGAAGAGACGCGGCCGCGCGGCGTCGCGTCATCGTGACCCGCTGGCGGGCGGGCGACTCTGCCACGGGTTGCCGCCGGACTGCTCGAACGCGCCGACGTCCTCGATGTACCGGCGCGCGATGTCCGCCGACGCCGGATTGGTGTACACCTCGGCGACCGGACGCGCGATGACCTCGGCGACGATGTCGGCGACCTGGGCGGTGGTCTGGACGTGCGGCCCGGAGTACGACGTGACGCCGGGCGGTGCGTTCTTCGAGTGCTTGGCGAAGTCCGTCGAGACCATCCCGGGCATGAACAGCGTCACGTGAATGGCCGGATTCCGGTTCTGGAGCTCGACGCGAAAGTTGGCGGTGAGCGTGTTGACCGCCGCCTTGGCCGCGTTGTACGCCGAGCGATGAAGGGCCAGCGGCACGCGTCCGAGAAACGAAGAGACGTTGATGATGTGTCCACGCCCGCGCTCGAGGAAATGCGCCGCCGCGACCTGCGAGCCGTACAATACCGATTTCGCATTCACGGCCATCATCTCGTCGAATTCGTCGCCGGTGAGATCGAGCACCGATTTGTCGATGCCGCGGCCGGCGTTGTTGATCCAGACGTCGAAACCGCCGAATGCGTGGATCGCGGCGTTCGCGATCGTGGCGACCTGCTCACGAACCGAGACGTCGGCGGCGACCGCGACGGCGCGTGCGCCGAGGGACTCGACCTCGGCGACCACGCGCTCGAGCTCCGGCAGACGGCGCGCCGCGAGCACGAGGTTGGCGCCGTCGCGGGCGAGGCGGCGCGCGAACTCGGCGCCGATACCGGCGCTGGCGCCGGTGATGACGATGACTCTCGGTTGTGTCATGGCGATGACTCTAACTTTACGATGCCGCGCCAGCGCGGTACAATGACTCTCAACAAAAATTGGCGTGCGCCACGAGATCCCTCGCTTTCGCTCGGGATGACACCTGGTTGAGCCTTGCTCAGGATGACACCATGACGATACGCACTGCTCGATCGCTGGTCGCCCGGACGGCCGCCGTCGCTTTGACGTTTGCCGCGGCCGCGCACGGACAAGATCGACTCAAGACGATGCCCGGGTACGACCAGTATACGAAGATGGCACCGCTCATTCGCTCGGCGATGGGCGCGCCGCAGGGCTTCGGCGGTCGCGGGGGCGGGGGCGGCGCCGTGTGGGCGGCGGACGGCAAGTCGTTCACGTTCGACAACGGCGGCAAGCACTTCGTGTACGACGTGGCGTCGAAGAAGGTGTCGGAGGCGGTCGAGCAGTCGGGGGCGCCCGCGGGTGGACGCGGCGGCCGGGGCGGCGGCGCCGGTCAGCCGGCGCGCGGGCGGCAGTTCGATTTCGCGGTCGCGCCGTCGGGCAATCACCGAGCGATCTACCGGGATCGCAACATCTGGATGGGCGACTCGACCGGCGCGGGGGCGACGCCGATCACGACCGACGGCAGCGTGCCGGCGCGCATCAAGTACGGCACGGCGAGCTGGGTGTACGGCGAAGAGCTGGGCCAGCGGACGGCGATGTGGTGGTCGCCGGACGGCAAGAAGCTCGCGTATTATCGCTTCGACGAGAGCAAGGTTCGCGACTTCTATCTCACGCCGAGTCTGACGGAGGTTCAGGACACACTCGACATCGAGGCGTATCCGAAGCCCGGCGCGCCGAATCCGGTCGTCGACCTCTTCGTATACGACGTCGGCTCGAAGAAGACGACGCACGTCGACGCGCGCGACGGGAAGCCGTTGGAGAACGACGTCATCGGCTACTACGTCTACCGGGTCGCTTGGTCGCCGGACGGACGCGAGCTCACCTTCACGCGCTCGAATCGGCGGCAGAACACGCACGACCTGGCGGCGTGCGATCCGACGAGCGGGAAGTGCCGGGTCGTCGTGCACGAGTCATGGCCGACGGGCTGGCTCGAAACGAACGCGTTCATGCAGTACCTCAAGGACGGCCATCGCTTCATCTGGGAGTCGGAGCGCAACGGGTTCAAGAACTACTATCTGTATGATCTGAACAGCGCGACCGTCACCCCGATCACGCAGAACCAGTTCGAGGCCGTGGGCGTCGTGCGCGTCGACGAGGCGAGCAACACGCTGTACTACACTGCTCGCGACGGCGACAATTACATGAAGGTCCAGCTCCACCGCGTGGGGCTCGACGGCAAGAGCGACGCGCGCCTCACCGATCCGGCGTTCACGCACACCATCTCGCTCTCGCCCGACGGCAGGCAGTTCGTGGACGTCGCGGAGACCCACGACCAGCCGCCGGTCACGCGTCTCATCGACGTGAAGGGTTCCGTCGTGGCGCAGCTCGCGAAGACCGACCTCGCGCGATTCAACGAGATCGGACTCAAGAAGGTCGAGATGTACACGTACCTGGCCGCCGACGGAAAGACGCAGCTCCACGGGATGATCAGCTTCCCGTCGAACTTCGACGCGAGCAAGCGCTATCCGGTGCTCGTCTCGGTGTACGGCGGCCCGGCGTCGGCGAGCAACACGTCGAGCGAGCGATTCCAGACGCCGAACGCGCTGACCGAATACGGCTTCATCGTGCTCAACCTCGATTCGCGCGCCACGCCCGGCATGGGCAAACGCCAGCTCGACGCCATCTACCTCAAGCTCGGGCAGGTCGAGATGGACGACATGGCCGAGGGCGTAAAGGCGCTCTGGACTCGGCCGTACATCGACAAGGCGCACGTCGGCATCTTCGGCACGTCGTACGGCGGCTACACGTCGGTGATGGAGATCGTGCGGCATCCCGAGGTGTTCACGGCCGCGTCGTCGTCGTCGCCGCCCACCGATTGGCGAAACTACGACACGATCTACACCGAGCGGTACATGTGGATTCCGCAGGAGAACAAGGAGGGCTACGACAAGGGCTCGGCGATGCCGTACGCCGACAACCTCAGGGGCCGGCTGATGCTCTACTACGGCACGATGGACAACAACGTCCATCCCACGAACATGATGCAGCTCATCGCCGCGCTGCAGAAAGCGGGCAAGAGCTTCGACGTGCAGGTCGGGCCGGACCAGGGGCATTCGGGGCTCAACCAGCAACGCATGATGGAGTTCTTCATCGAGAACCTGGTGATGAGCTCCGCCGGGCCAAAGGCGCACTAGTTGTTCACCGGAGAGGAGGTCGCCGAGGTCCTCGATCAACTCGGCATCACGCACGTCGCCACGGTGCCGGACAGCACGATCGGCCAGTGGCAGGGCGCGATCGAGCGGCGGGGGCGGACCCGCCTCGTGCGCGTGTGCCGCGAGGGTGAAGCGTGGGAGGTCGCGGCCGGGCTTCACCTCGGCGGCGCGCATCCGCTCGTGATGATTCAGTGCACCGGGCTCTTCGAGTCGGGCGACGCGATCCGGAACGTGCTGCACGATTGGAAGCTGCCGATCTTCAGCATCATTGGATATCGCAGCTATCTGAATCAGGACACGCTTCCGGGCGACACGTGTCTCGTGTTCACCGAGCCGGTGCTCGAGACGTGGAAGGTGGACTACAGGCTTCTCACGCGGCACGAGCAGCTCGGCGAGATCGCGTCGCACTACATGGCGTGCCGCTCGGCCAACCGGGCCGGCGCTATTCTCGTCGCCGAGGGCAAAGCGTGAGCGTCGCGCGCATGTCGGGGCGCGACGCGCTGGCGGTGGTGCACGACGCGCGAAACGCCCGCGACGTCGTCGTGACGACGATGGCGACGTCGCGCGACTGGATGACGATGCCGCAACAGCCGCTCGACATCGTGTTCGTGCCCTCCGCGATGGGGCACGCGACATCGCTCGGCCTGGGCCTCGCGTTGGCGCAGCCGGCGCGCGGCGTAGTCGTGTGCAACGGCGACGGGTCGATGCTGATGAACCTCGGGTCGCTGGTCTCGATCGCGGGGGCGCGGCCGACGAATTTGACCGTCATCGTGTTCGACAACGGAGTCTACGAGGTGACGGGCGCGCAGCCGACGCCGGGAATGAACACGGTCGACTTCGCGGCGATCGCGCGCGGAGCGGGGTTCGCATCGGTTCATTCCTACGACGATCTCGACGACTGGCGTCGCGATGCGTCGGGCATTCTAGCGGGCGAGGGTCCGACGTTCGTGTGGCTACGGGTGACCGCCGCGCTGGGAATCCCCGGACCGAAGTCGCCGGGGCCGGCCGCCGAGCGCGCCCGGCGCTTGGTGGAGGCCTTGGCAGCGGGCGAGTAAGAAGAGCTTGGTTGGAGATCAGGCGTCCGGCCTTGCGGCAACCGTCCTGTTAGTGTACGTGTCCAAGTTTGCGACGAAGACACTCCTCATTCGAGTCCACTGATGACTACTCTCTCCAGCCGGGTCGTGGCGACCGCCGCTGTTGCGCTGGCCACGCTCGTCATCGCCGCGGCTCGTCCCCCGCAGACGATCAGCGACACCACGCTCCCCAACGGCCTGCGCGTCCTCATCATGGAAGACCACGCCGCGCCGGTTTTTTCGATCGCCGTCGACTACAACGTCGGCTCGCGCAATGAGCGTAAGGGACGAACCGGCTTCGCCCACTTGTTCGAACACATGATGTTCAAAGGCTCGGAGAATGTCGGCCAGGGCGAGCACCCGTACCTCATGTTCATGAACGGCGGGAGCATGAACGGGACGACCAACAAGGATCGAACGGTCTACTACGAGACGCTGCCCGCGAATCAGGTGGACCTCGCGCTATTTCTCGAGGCTGATCGCATGAAGGCGCTCGCGATCACGAAGGACAACCTCGACAACCAGGTCAACGCGGTGCAGGAAGAGCGCCGGTCGGGCCTCGACAACCAACCGTACGGGAAGACCAACGAGCTCCTCCCCGACCTCGCGTACGAGAACTTCGCCTACCAGCACTCGGTGATCGGTTCGATGGCCGACCTGAGCGCGGCCACCGTGAACGACGTGGCCGATTTCTTCCGCACGTACTATGCGCCGAACAACGCGATCGTCGCGATCGTCGGCGATGTCGACACGAAGACCACGCTCGACAAGGTGAAGAAGTACTTCGGCGCAATCCCGCGGCAGCCGGCGCCCCCGCCGGTGGACATGACCGAACCGCCGCAGACGGAGGAGCACCGCGCCGCGCTCGACGACGCGCTCGCCCGCCTCCCGCGCCTCGACATGGCCTATCACGTGCCGCCCAGCTCGTCACCAGACTACGATGCGCTCACGGTGCTCACGACGGTCCTCTCTGGTGGACGCAGCGGGAGGCTCTATGAGAGCGTGGTGCGGCAGAAACAGCTTGCCACGTCGGCATTTGCCGGCGTGGGCGAAACGCGCGGCCCTGGATTGTTCTCGCTGACGGCGACGCCGACGCCGAATACCACAGTGGCCGCCCTCGAGGCGGCGATCGACGCGGAGCTCGAGCGCGTCAAGACCGGCCCGATCGCCGATTGGGAGCTCGAGAAGGCGCGCACCGCGGCGCGCCGCCAGTACGTACAGACCATGAGCAGCTCGCTGGGACGCGCCATGCAGATGGCGCAGAACGCCATGTTCTACAATGACCCCGACAAGGCGAGCAAGCGCGCGGCGCAGATCGAGAAGGTCACGGCCGCCGACGTGCAGCGGGTCGCCAGTCAGTATCTCGTGAAGACGAATCGTAGCATCGTCGTCACGACGCCCAAGCGCCCGACCACCGGAGGGATCTGACCATGACCAACCGCACACGGGTGGCGCGCGCGCTCATCGCCGCCGCGACACTCAGCGTTTCGCTCGGCGCGCAGCAGCCGGGCCAGCAGCCGCCGTCGACGACGCAGATGGTGCTCAAGGGCAAGGCACCGGTGTCGAACGAGATTCTCAGAGTCAAGCTCCCCAAGCCCACGGAAGCGACGCTGCCGAACGGGCTTCGCTTAATGGTCCTCGAGGACCATCGCGTACCGCAGGTGAGCTTTCAGCTCATGATTCCCGGTGCGGGCGGCTACTACGATCCCGCCGACCGCGTGGGGCTCGCCGGGTGGGCCGCGGCCATGATGCGCGAGGGAACGACGACGCGCTCATCGGCGCAGATCTCCGAGGCGCTGGAGACGATGGGCGCGTCGCTCGGTGCCGGGAGCGGCGCGGCATCGCCAAACGGCGAGATCGACGGATCGGCCCTCACCGAATCGCTGCCCAAGTTGATGGAGTTGACGGCCGATATGCTGCTGCACCCCGCGTTCGCGCCGCAAGAGTGGGATCGGTATCGGGCGCGCACCAAGCCGCAGTTTGTGCAGCTTCGTACCAATCCCGCATTTCTCGCTAACGAGATGTTCAACAAGGTGGTTTTCGGCGCCCACCCTGCCAGTCGCATCTTCGCGAGCCCCGCGGCGATCGACGCCGTCACGGCGGAGGCGCTCGCCGAATATCAGCGCACGCACTACGTGCCGGATCACGCCGTGATGGCGTTCGCGGGTGACATCACGCTCGCCAATGCACGCGCCCTCGTCGAGAAATACCTGAGCGACTGGAAGCGCGCGGGAACGACCCCGGCAAAAGTCACCGACCCCGGCCCGATCGGCCCGCCGAAGGTCTATCTCATCGACCGCCCCAACTCGGTGCAGACGACGCTGTTCGTCGGCACGCTGGGTCTCACGCGGACGGATCCAGACTTCGTGCCGCTTTCCGTCGCCAACCGAGTGCTCGGCGGAGTCATGGGGCGGCTGTTCCGTCACCTGCGCGAGGAGAAGGGCTACACCTATGGAGTTGGGAGCGGCATCAGCACCGCACCCTACGTGAGCTCGTGGACGGCGAATACGAGTGTGCGAACGGAGGTAACCGAGCCCGCCCTCAAGGATCTGCTCGACGAGATCGCCGAGATGCGCGACAAGCCCGTGCCCGACAAGGAGCTCCAGGACTCCAAGCGCGCCGTTGTGGCGCAGTTCGCGCTGTCGCTCGAGTCGCCCCAGCGGATCCTCAGCTACGCGATCGACAACTGGGAGCTCGCCTTGCCCGCGGACTACTGGGATACGTACCCGGCTCGCATTTCCGCCGTGACGGCCGCCCAAGCACAGGCGGCAGCGAAGAAGTACTGGGATCCGTCCCGGCTCGAGATCGTCGCGGTCGGCGACGCGTCGAAGATCCGGGGAATCCTCGCGAAGTTCGGGACGCTCGAGGTCTACGACGCGGAGGGCAAGCCCGTTACGGTTCCGTAGCCGCCGCTTCGGCCGTGACCCCGCGCTATTCCTCGCGCAGGGCCACCGTCGGTTCGACCCGCGCGGCGCGCGAGGCCGGCGCCAAACACGCGATCGTCGCGATGATCAGAAAGAGCACGGCGATCGACGCGTAGGTGAGCGGATCGGTCGGTTTCACCGCGACGAGCATGCTCGCCCTCTCCATCACCCCGGTGATGCCGACGGCAGACAGGAGCCCGATGGCAATGCCGATCGCGCTCAGCGTGAGCCCCTCGCCGATCATGAGCCGGAAGATGCTCTCGCTCGGCGCACCGAACGCCATGCGCACGCCGATCTCCGCGGTCCGTTGGCGCACCGCGGTCGAGAGGACGCCGTAGAGGCCGATGGCGGCCAGGACCGCCGCGACCACACCGAAGATGGCGATGAGCACGAGCGCGAAACGCGTCGGGGCCATCGCGCGGTCCACGTAGTCGCTCATCGGCCTGAGATCGCCGATTGCGACGAGCGGATCGACGTCCGCGACGACGCGGCGGACTTCGGGAATGAGCCGCAGCGGATTGCCGTTCGTGCGGACGGCCCAGCGTCCTGCGTTGAACCCGAACAAGGCCTGCGGCACGAACACCGCCTCGCGTCCCGGCGCGGCGAGCGTCAGGTGCCGCTCGTGCGCGGCGATGCCCACGATCTGGTACTGCTGCGCCTCCGGCGTGGTGATGCGCGCGTAGAGTTGCTTGCCGACGATGGACTGCGGCGGTTCACCGGGAAACGCTTTCGCGGCCAGCAAATCGTCGATGATGACCGACGTCGTGCCCACGACATTCTCGGCGGCCGTGAACGAGTGACCGGCGATCATCCGAGCCTTCATCGCCTCGAAGTAGCCGGGTTCTATCGCGTGGACCGTCGCCTGCCGGAAGAGCGACGGATCGCTCGCCGCCGCCTGCGGGCCCCAGCGCAGGTTCGCGTCGACTCCGTCCAACGGCAGCGGCCCGGCCGCGGTCACCGCGGTCACGCCGGGAATCCCCTTGAAGCGGTCGGCGAGCGTCGTAACGTAGGCCTGCCGTTCGGCCGGGGTGCGGAGGCGCGGATTGAACGTGGTGAACGTCAGGATGCCGTTCGGGTCGAAGCCCGGATCCACGCGCTCGAGGGCCATGAAGCTGCGCAGCATGAGGCCCGAGCCGATGAGCAGCACGAACGAGAGCGCGACCTCGGCGACGACGACGCCCTGCCGCAGGTACTTGCCCGAGGCGAGACCGGGCGTCCGTCCGCCGGCCCGCAGCGTTTGCGCGAGATTCGGCCTCGACGCGCGAAGCGCCGGAAGAATGCCGAAGACGAACGCCGAGACGAGCGTCGCCGCAAGCGTGAAGCCGAGCACCGACGGATCGATGCCGACGTCCTGCACCCGTGGCAGCGTCGACGGCGCGATGCGAAGCAGCAGCTCGATTCCCAGCTGGGCGAAGAACAGTCCCACCGCCGCGCCGATTGCCGCGAGCACGACGCTCTCCGCGAGCATCTGGCGGATGAGCGTGTTGCGGCTTCCGCCAAGCGCGGCGCGCACCGCCAGCTCGCGGTCGCGCGCCGCCGCGCGGACGAGCAGCAGGTTGGCGACGTTCGCGCACGCGATGAGCAGCACGAAGACGACCGCGCCCATGATCATCAGGATCGCGGGGCGCACATCGCGAACGATGTCGGCCTGCATGGGCTGCGTGCGCCAGATGGCGTTCGCACCCTTGAGAATCGGAAAGCGCGACTGGATGTCGGCGGTCAGCTTGTCGAGTTGCGCCTGCGCCGTCGCCCACGTGACGCCTGGCTTGAGCCGGCCGATGACGCGCAGGAACACGTTCACGCGGCCTGCGACGGTCTCGGACGCGGCAACCCAATCGATGCGCAGCGCCTGGTACGCGTCGGGCTCGCTGACGATGCCGATGCCCGCGGGGAAGACGAGCCGCAGGTCGGGCTCAGCGACGCCGACGATGGTGGCCGGCGCGTTGAAGATCTGCACGGTCTTGCCGATGACGGACGAATCGCTGCCGAACTTCCGCTGCCAGAACGCGTGACTGAGAATCGTCATCCCCGGCGGCTGCGCGGCCGGATTCGGCGGCGGGGCTGGCTGTCCGGGTGGAACCGCCGGCTGCGGGGGCGGCGGCGTGCCGTCCGACTCGACGAAGTTGCGTCCGAACGCGATGCGGGTGCCGAGCAGCGAGAAGAAGTTCGGCGTGACGCCGGCGATGACGATCTGTTCGGGCTTGCCGTCGTCACCCACGATCGGGCCCGGTCCGGCCGTGATCGCGGCGATGCTCTCGAACGCCGTCGCCTGCTCGCGCAGGTCTGGCATGTTGCCGGGCGCGATCGGAAAATTGAGAACGTTCCGCGCCTTCATGTCCGTCTGAATTGTCGCGAGGCGCTCCGGATTCGCGTACGGCAGCGGGCGGAGGAGCACCGCGTTCACGACACTGAAGATCGCCGTGCTCGCGCCGATCCCGAGGCCGATGGTGAGAACTGCCGTGGCGGTGAACGCCGGATGCTTCCGCAGCGTGCGCAGCGCGAACGCGAGATCTCTCGAGATCATGACGAGCTGGGTATGAAGGAGGCCAGGCCGAAAACGAAATGCGGTGGACGAGGAGGGCTCACTCGACCACCGCATTCACCGTACCGGGTCACCCGCACGTCAACTCATTTGAGGAGCGATGCTTATCGCGTTACCCATTCCGCGCACCCGCGCGGTCGTGGGACCGGCTGTTCGAAATCGAACAGTCGGTGACGACGCCCGAACACGATCCTCGCGTCAGCCGCCGTAGCAATACGTGCAGCCGGCGGTCTGCGCGCGATTGACGGCATACACGCCTGACGCGGCGAGCGCGACGCCCGGAATCAGGCCGGCGTTGAAGTCCTTCTTGGCTTGGTCCGGGGTGACGCCAGCCTTTGGCGCGGCCATGCCGCTGATGACCGTCAGCGCCAGGTTGCACGCGACGAGAATGACGCCGTGCTCGGTGATCAACTTCTCGTACGTCACGCCCGGGTAGAGCGGGATGTTGTCGCGGAAGATGTTCTTCGTCGCCGGCGCGTTCGTCTTCGGATCCTTGACGTTGATCAGTTCGCCGATGTGGTATTTCGCCCACGTCGCATCGTTCAGCATCAGCGGAAACGCGAAGTGGCGGAAGACGGCGACGACCGAGATGTCTTTGTCGGTGACCTTGAGCGCGTCCTTCGTGCTGTTGATGAAGTTCAGTGGGAAGGCGCCGCCGAACCCTTCGTTCGCGCTGGTGTTGTCGAATACCTGACGGTACTTGCCCTTGATCTTGGCGATCCAATCGTCGCTCGGCGGTTCGACGACCGACGCGATCTCGGCGTTCGCGTTCGACCAGCGGCCAACCAACAACGCACCCGCGCCCGCCGCGACACTGCCAAGGAAGCCGCGGCGATGCGTCCCGATACTCGATTGCGTCATGTTCCCTCCGGAACAAGAAGGTGGCGACCCGCAGACGGGACAGATTCTACATCGTCCGACGCCGTCGGGAGAGATACTACAGTGTCCGAGCACAGGCGCCACTGTATACATTGAAGAGCCGCGAGAGAACCGTGGCGGACGCCGGCGGACGCCGAGCCGAGGCGCGCGGCAGACAGCGCCAACTCGCGCGCGCGCGTACTTCTACGTAAGATCGCTGTCTGATCACCGACACGGTGGCGGCCCGCATGGCGCGGCCGCCCGCGCACAATTTCCCACTCGATTCCCCCTCACAGGAGACAGGATGTCGCGTTCGACAGGGCTGATGCGCCGATGGAGTTTGGCGTTGGCCGCCGCAGGCGCGCTGTCGCAGGCCCCGGCCGCGTGGGCGCAAGCCGCGCAGAAGTTGGATCCGGAGTACACGGCGCAGATCAAATCCCAGTTGTCCGATCCGCGCATCTCCACGGAGCTCGTCGATCATCTCCCGGCGTCGGCCACGGTCCCGACGCCGCTCAAGTTCCTCGGGCACATCATCGGCGCGCAGGGCTATCTCGATCACGCGGCCGACATCCACCGCTATCTCGAGGCGGTGGCGAAGGCGGCGCCCAAGCGCGCGAAGTTCTGGAAGATCGGCAAGACGGAGGAGGGCCGCGACATCGTCCTGCTCGCCATCGCCGATGAGGCGACGATCGCGAAGCTCGACACGTACAAGGGCTACCTCAATCAGCTGACGGACCCGCGTAAGACGACCGAAGCGCAGGCGCGCCAGCTCATCCACACAGCGAAGCCGATCTACTGGGCGATCAGCGGCATGCACTCGCCGGAGTCCGGCGGGCCGGAGATGCTGATGGAGCTCGCGTACCGGCTCGTCGTCGAGGAGACGCCGTTCATTCAGAACATTCGAAACAACGTCATCACGCTCATCACGCCCGTGATCGAGGTCGACGGCCGCGAGAAGTACGTCGACAACCACTACTTCAACGAGAAGTGGCAGAAGGATCACAGCACCGGCGAGGCGGCGGCCGGCGGCCGCGGGGGCGGCGCGCTGCCGCTCATGTACTGGGGCAAGTACGTCCAGCACGACAACAACCGCGACGGCATGGGTCAGTTCCTCGACCTCACCAAGGTGACGACGAAGACGTTCCTCGACTGGACGCCGACGATCGTGCACGATCTGCACGAAGCGCAGACGTATCTCTACGCGTCGACCGGCACGGGCCCGTACAACGACGCGCTCGATCCGATCGTCGTCGACGAGTGGTGGTATCTGGCGAAGAACGACGTGATGGAGATGACGAAGCGCGGCGTGCCCGGCGTGTGGACCTACGGGTTCTACGACGGCTGGGTGCCGAACTACATGTTCTTCATCGCGCACACGCACAATTCGATCGGCCGCTTTTACGAGGTGCAGAGCTTCTGCCAGGGCGCGTGCGGCAAGTACTGGGTGCGCCCGGGCAACACGACGACCAGCAAGGAGTGGTTCCGGCCGAATCCGCCGCTCGACTCGATCGAGTGGAGTCCGCGCGCCAACACGAACATCCAGCAGTCGGCGCTGCTCTTCGCGCTCTCGCGTGTGGCGAAGGACAAGGAGTTGTTCCTCGAGAACTACTGGCTCAAGAACAAGCGCGCCGTGGACAAGGGCAAGACGAAGCCCGGCGCGGTGGCCGCGTGGGTCATTCCCGCCAACCAGCACGCGCGCGAGAACGCGGCCGAGGCGGTGAACGAGCTCAAGACGCAGGGCCTGGAGTTTCACACGGCCAACGCGTCGTTCACGGCCGGCGCGGTGAAGGTGAACGCGGGCGATTACATCATTCGCGGCGACCAGCCGTACCGCACGATCGCCGACATGTACTTCTCGCTCCAGAACTTCGCGCCGGCCAACCCGTCGCCGTACGACGACACGGGCTGGACCTTCCCGCTGATGCGGAACATCACGGTCACGGAAGTGACCGATAAGAGTATTCTCAATCAGCCGATGACGATGGTTTCGATGAAGAAGGACGTCGTCGCGGCAGGCGGGATCTCGGGCGCCGGCTCGACCGTCGTCGTCGAAAACAACAGCGACAACACCTTGGTCAGCCTTCGCTTCAAGCTGCCGAGCGTGAAGATGGCGGCCGCGGAAGAGGCGTTCGACGCCGACGGCCATCACTTCGGCGCGGGCGCGATCGTCATCGCCGGCGCGGCTCGCGCGCAGCTCGACCCGATGATCAAGCAGCTCGGCCTCACCGCCTACGGCGTGTCGGCAGCGCCATCGGTGAAGACGCATGACCTCGACATTCCGCGCATCGGATACATCCACAGCTGGACCCGCACGCAGGACGAGGGCTGGGTGCGGGCCGCGCTCGACACATACGGCGTGCCGTACCAGTACTTCGGCGAGAACTCGGTCGGGAAGATGGGCGACCTGCGACAGAAGTTCGACGTCATTCTCTATCCCCACGGCGGGAGCGGCGTCGGCAACGTCGGTGGCGGGGGTGGCGGCGGCGGGCGAGGTGGACGGGGCGGCGGCGCGGGCGCCAACGAGCCGGTGCCGTACAAGAGCACGAAGGAGTTCCCGGCCCTCGGCTTCCCGGATTCGACGGACGACATCCGCGGCGCGTTGGGCGAAGAGGGCATGAAGGCGCTGTACGCCTTCGTGCAGCAGGGCGGCACGCTGATCACCGAGGGCAACACGTCGGCGATTCTCCCGGAGATGAACCTGACGCCGGGCGTGAAGGTGGAGCCCGCGAACGGCCTGTTCGCGCGTGGGACGATTCTCCGCGCGACGATCAGCGACGCGAAGAGCCCGCTGGTCTACGGCTACGCACAGACCGACGTGCCGGTGTACTTCAGCCAGGCGCCGGTGTTGAACGCCGGCGCGGGCGCGCAGACCGTCGCCGACGCCGCCACGGGTCGCGGCGGCCGGGGCGGCAGCCAGACGCAGAACACGACGCCGATGGCGAATCTGCTCAAGCTGTCGCCGTGGGATCCGGATCACACGGGCACGGCATACGGCCTCGCGACGAGCGTGGGCAATGACTTCAACGTCGCGCAGGCGGGGAATGCCGCCGGCCGCGGCGGTCGCGGCGGTGGCGCCGGCTTTGGCGGTGGTGGCGGTGGCTTCGGCGGCGGTGGCGGACCGGCGACGGTCGCCGGGTTGATGGCCGATCCGAACTCAGCAACGCGCGTCGTCGTGCAGTTCCCGGAGAAGGCGGAGGACATGCTGCTCTCCGGCACGCTGGAGCGGGGCGAGCTGCTGTCGAAGCGTGCGGGGCTCGTCGACGAGAAGGTCGGCACCGGCCACGTCGTGATGTTCGCCTTCCGGCCGTACTGGCGCTGGCAGACGCAGGGCACGTTCGCGATGGGCTTCAACGCCATCATGAACTGGAACGATCTGGACGCGGGGAAATAGCGTCGGCGCTCCGAGGAAAAGCGAAGGGCCCGCCTCGCCGGCGGGCCCTTCGTTGTATGCGGGACCGCGAGACAGGCGTCTACGGCTTTCCGCTCGAGTCTTGTGCCAATGATTTTCGGCCTCCGACTCGGCGTCCGAGAATCATCTTTACGATACTCTTATCGCCGCCGGCCGTCAGCGCGGTGCCGTAGCCGAAGTTGAACTCCCAATCTGGACCGAAATCGAGATTGGTGGCGAGAAAGAGCTGATGCTCCTGCTCGTTGAGCGGATCGAGCCGCTTGATCGTGCCGGTCGCGCCGTAGTACTCGACCGACAGATTGATCCTGGACGTGACATCGTAGCCCAAGTCGACGTTGGGCGTGAAGTCGAATGGCTGCGACGAATTCGGTCCGCGGAGCGACTTCCCGAGGACGGGGTTGATCGACGCGTACCACGGGCCCATCTGCTTGTCGATGATCGGACGAAGCTCGTAGGTCCACGTGTCCGGCGAGAACTGCGCGCGCGCGTACCCGACTTCCTGCGAGACGCTGACGCCGACGGGCCAGCCCCAACTCTCGGGCACACGGAACCGCGGGCGCAGATGCGTGCCGACCCACTGGTAGCCGCGGCCGGCGGGGACGGCGTTGAACCAATAAAAGCCGAGCTCGGACCAATCGTTGAAGCCGTGGGTGATCTCGACGGTCTCGTGAAGGGCGTGGTTGGTCGGGAGCATGCCGTCAGGGCAGGCAAAGCGGCAGCCGAGTCGGGTGAAGTTGCTGTGGAGCTCGAACATGGTCACGCCGCGTGGGACGGTCTCGGACGGATAGACCTGGATCTCGTAATTCTCCTGCGCGTGGGCAGTGACCGCGACGCCGGCGGTGAGGAGCGTCGTGGCGGCCAGCAGTCGAGCAAGCGTGGATGACGACATTCGGCGGTGATTGGTGGTGAGCGTGGCGCGACACGCGCAACGTCGGCGCGCCACGCGAGTTTCCTGGTCAGACAACGGGCGAGTCGGGTGAATCGCTGGACCGGTGGCGCACACAAGTTGTGCGTCGGACGCGGTGCTCCGCTAGAGTAAAGCGCCAGCGCACCTACGTTCGAGCCTCGGTCGATTGACGGCCGCGGAGGCCCGGGATATATCCGCTGCCATGCTACGTTCGACGCTCACGACTCTCACGACGCTCACGCTCGCGGTCCTCTCGGCGCTTTCCATCCCCGCCGCGACCACGTCGGCGCAAGCCCCGGTCGATCCCGACCTCGCGCGCTACATCAACACCATCCGCGCGATCGACAATCACGCGCACCCCATGCGGCCCGTCGCCCAGGGGGCGCCGGCCGACACCGAATTCGACGCCCTCCCCCTCGACGGCATCCCGCCGTTCGATCTCCCGAATCGCCTCAAGGCCGACGATCCGATCTGGCGCGCCGCGCAGAACGCGCTGTACAAGATTCCGCTCGACCAGACCGGGCCGGCGTATCACACGGCGCTCAAGGCGGCCGCCGCCGCCGCGATCACATCGCGCGCGCAGGCCTTTCCCGACTGGGCGCTCGATCAGTCGACCATCGACGTCATGATGGCGAACCGGATCGCGATGGGACCAGGTCTCTCGCCGGCTCGGTTCAAGTGGATCGCCTTCGCCGATCCGCTGATGCTCCCGCTCGATACGAAAGCCGAAGCGGCACGCTCGCCGGACACGCGCCCGCTCTACCCGCGCGAATCCAGGTTGCTCCAGCGCTATTTGCGCGACCTCAATCTCCGCGCGCTGCCGTCGACGCTCGACGAGTACGTGCGAACCGTCGTGAACGGGACGCTCGGCCGCGAGAAGGCGAACGGCGCCGCCGGCATCAAGTTCGAGGCGGCGTATCTGCGTCCGCTCGACTTCGACGATCCCGATGTCGGCGCGGCGCAGCGCACCTACGCGAAGTACGTCCGCGGCGGCACGCCGACGCATGCCGAGTACAAGAATCTCGAGGACTATCTCTTTCGCGCGATCGCGCGCGAGGCCGGGCGGCTCAAGCTGCCGATTCAGATCCACGTGCTCGAGACGTTCGGCGGATTCTACTCGCCGCGCGGGAGCGCGCCGCACCTCCTCGAACCCGCGTTCAACGACTCGACGCTCCGCGCGGCGAAGTTCATCATCGTGCACGGCGGGTGGCCGCTCGTCGGCGAGACGCAGGGGATGATCAGCAAGCCGAACGTCTACGCCGACATCTCGATGATGGACGGCATCCTCTCGCCCACCGTCCTCGCCGGTGTCCTCCGGCAGTGGCTCGGCGAATGGCCCGACAAGGTGCTGTTCGGCACCGACGCATTCGATGGCGGCGCCGAGCAGGGGTGGGAGCAGGTGGCGTGGGTGGCGTCGACGACGGCGCGGCGTGCGCTCACCATCGCGCTCACCGGTATGCTGCGCGATGGGGAGATCAACCGCGACCGCGCGCAGGCCCTCGCGCGCATGGTTCTCCGTGAGAACGCGGCCGTCGTCTACGGGATTCCCAAGTAGCCACCAACCAATCGTCGCAACCAGACAGACGACATGATGAATTCCGCTCGATCGCTCTTGATCGTGTTGGCGTGCTCGGCCGCGACGCCGCTCGCGCTACCGCTCGCGGCGCAGGCCCGCCGTCAGATCTCCGACACCTCGCGCTTTCGCGCGCTCGACCTCCCCACGCCGAACGAGTATCGGTCGGGCTCGGGACGACCCGGCCCGAAATACTGGCAGCAGCGCGTCGACTATCGGATCTCCGCGGAGCTGGACCCGGCCAAGAACGAGCTGCGCGGCCACGAGACGATCCACTACGTGAATCACTCGCCCGACACCCTGCCATACCTCTGGCTCTTCGTCGAGCAGAATCTCTGCGAGCCGAGCGGCGTCACCAACATTCTCAACCAGCCACCGCTCGTCTTCCTCGGCTCGAGCTTCGACTTCTCGTGCCAGGGGTTCAACAGCGCGCCGCGGCTCGAGTCGCTCACGATCAACGGCGCGCAGGTCAAGCGCACGCGGTTCGGCACCACCCTTCGCGTCGATCTCGCGACCGCGCTGGCGCCGGGAGCGTCGGTCGATCTCGTGGCCGATTGGCACTTCAACGTCCCCGCGCAGGCCGGCGGGCGCATGGGGCACGACGGTCCGCTGTACGAGATGGCGCAGTGGTACCCGCGCATGGCGGTGTACGACGACGTGCGCGGGTGGAACCACGAGCCGTACATCGGCGCGGGCGAGTTCTATCTCGAGTATGGCGACTTCGACGTCACGCTGGCCGTGCCCGTCGAGGACATCGTCGCGGCGACGGGCGAGCTTCAGAATCCCGAGGCGACGCTGACGGCAACGCAGCGGCAGCGACTCTCGCTGGCGCGACGCTCGGACACGGTGATCGCGATCATTTCCGCGACGGAGGCTGGCGACGTCTCGAAGACGCGGCCCGCAGCGCGACGGGCCGGACATCCAACCGAGATCGAGTGGCACTTCACGGCGCACAACGTCCGCGACTTCGCGTTCGCGGCGGCGCCAGGCATACGGTGGGATGCGAGCGGCTACAAGGGCGTGCTCGTCGACGCCCTGTACCGGCCAAAGGCGGACAAATGGCCGGAGGCCGGCAAGATGCAGCACGATGCGATGCGGTACTTCTCCGACCAGTGGTACACGTATCCCTACTCGCACGCGACGACCGTCGAGGGACCGATCGAGGGCATGGAGTACCCGATGCTGACGTTCGTGCCGAACAGCCCGAGCCGGGAGGATCAGGAGTGGGCGGTGATGCACGAGCTTGGACATCAATGGTTCCCGATGATCGTCGGCTCGAACGAGCGGCTCTATCCATGGATGGACGAGGGGTTCAACACGTTCATCGACCTCGGCAACGCCGCGACGTACTTCAAGGGCACGCCGTACGGCGACTCGATCGAGGTCCATCCGCTGCACCTCTACGCCGAGCATGCGACGCCGGGCAACGAGCAGCCGCTCATCAGCAAGCCGGTCGAAGTTCGCGATCTCTTCTGGACGGGCTACCAGAAGCCCGCGCTCATGATGCAGCTGTTGCGCTATGAAGTGCTTGGCAAGGATCGCTTCGACGCCGCGTTCCGCGAGTACATCAGGACGTGGGCGTTCAAGCACCCGACGCCGTCGGACTTCTTCCGGCTGATGCGCGACCAATCGGGGATGGAGCTCGACTGGTTCTGGCGCGACTGGGTGTTCACGACGGCGCGCCTCGATCAAGCCGTCGACTCCGTTTCGCGCGTCGGCGACGGCACGAGTCGCGTGTTCCTGAGCAATCGCGGCTCGATGATGATGCCGGTCGAGCTCTCGATCACGCTCGACGATGGCACGACGTCGGTCGTCAGGCTCCCGGTCGAGATGTGGAATCTCGGCGACGCGTTCGTCTACCGCGTGCCGGGACAGAAGGCCGTACGCGCGGCGGCGGTCGATGCA
>Ga0326726_10001476_pt1 | contig 21841 bp, 12 predicted proteins | sample MHFenrmetagenome_2_FD_207603 | JGI IMG/M metagenome (GOLD analysis project Ga0326726, IMG submission 207603) | Lab enriched peat soil microbial communities from Michigan Hollow, Ithaca, NY, United States - MHF15MN | ecosystem: Environmental > Terrestrial > Soil > Wetlands > Peat | place: USA... | reverse complement strand
GCCTTTGTGAAGTCGGCGGTGAAGTTTCGGTTCACATGGTTTGCAACTGTTGGGTTTATCCTTTTCTTTGCCCATCCCATCCAACAGAAAAATGTATTGCTTCCTCCTTAATTATCTATTTCGGGATGAAGCCTTATCTTACTTTAAAACATTATTTCTTTAAAACATATTCTTAGAAACACATGTTTTTTTGTACGAATCAAAATGATAAAAAAGAGATGGGGATTTTTAGTACCCCAAAAGCTTTCGGAGTATCGGGAACGCATGGGGGAATCGTTCGAAGAATCGTTCCCAGAACGGTTGGAATGGTCCGTTATAGGAAAATGGCATGGTAATATCTAATGTTCCCCAGTTGCTTTCATTTCCATTGATGTTTTTTGCTTTGGCTTTGATTGTATACGTTCCCCTTTTTGACCATGTATGTGATTGATTAACGACCTCTCCTGATGGATAGGGGCCGATCCAGCTGCTGTTTGTTTGGTCTCCCCAATCAATAAAATAGTAAATGCTATCGTTTTCAGGATCTATTGCGGTGAAATTATACTCTGTAGCGACTCGTACTTTCGATTTCCCGGGTCCAGTGATTGTGGGTGGATTTGGTGGTTGGTTTGTTTGGGTTGTGAACGAATACCATTGTCTTGTGTAACGACCACTCCCTGTTAGATCTGTCGCGTTCACCCAGATCTTGTAGGTGGTTGCATACACCAGATTAGAGAGCTTGAGTGTTTTTGTTCCGTTGACTGCATCGGTTCCATTGGTGGCCTGTCCGTTATTACATTGGATAATCCAGGTGAAGGTGTTTCCCTCAGGGTCACTGATAAGGAGCCCCCAGGTTAGATTCAGTAAGTTGTTTGTTGAACTATTCGCTGGAGATGGTTTTCCGAAGACTGGTGGAAGGTTTGTTTTGGTGGTGAAGGTATACCACCTTCTTGTGAACAGACTGCTACCTGTAGGATCGGTTGCGTTCACCCAGATGGTATAGGTAGTCGTATATGCTAGTCCAAAGAGGGGGAGAGATTTTGTCCCGTTGGTCGCATTGGTGCTGCTGTTGCTTTGTCCGTTGCTGCATTGAATCGTCCAGGAGAAGAGATCACCTTCAGGATCGGTGATGGGGATACTCCACGTGATGTTCAAAGGATTATTCGTTGAATGGTTGGTCGGTGTTGATGCTCCAAAGTTTGGTGGGAGGTTTGTTTTTGTCGTAAATGTGTACCATTTTCTTGTGTACAGACCGCTGCCTGTTGAATCGGTGGCATTCACCCAGACCCTATAGCTGGTTGCGTTCGAGAGTCCGGAGAGAGGAAGAGTCTTGGTTCCATTCGATGCACCAGAAGCACTGTTGGTTTGTCCATTACTACATTGGATAGTCCAATCGAAGTCATCTCCCTCAGGATCATTCATCAGGATGCTCCAAGTGAAGCCCAGAGGGTTGCCTGTTGATCCATTTGCTGGTGAGGGTTTCCCAAACACGGGTGGATTGTCGGCTGTCTGATTTGTCTTTGTGGTGAATGTATACCATTTTCGAGTAAAAAGTCCGCTGCCGGCTGAATCGGTGGCACCCAGACCCTATAGCTGGTTGCGTTCGAGAGTCCGGAAAGAGGAAGAGTCTTGGTTCCATTCGATGCACCAGTTGCGCTATTCGTTTGGCCATTACATTGGATAGTCCAAGTGAAGGTGTTTCCCTCAGGGTCACTGAGGGGGATACTCCAGGTGAGACTCAACGGGTTCCCGGCTGATCCATTTGCTGGTGAGGGTGTCCCAAATATGGGTGGGGTATTGTTAGTCTGAGTTGTCTTGGTCGTAAAAGTATACCATCTTCGAGTGTAGAGTCCGCTGCCGAGCGGATCAGTTGCATTCACCCAGATCTTGTAGGTGGTTGCACTAGTGAGGCTAGAGAGAGTGAGGGTTTTTGTTCCATTGGTTAGACTCGTTCCGCCAGTGACCTGCTTGTTACTGGATTGGATGGTCCATGTGCAGGTGTTTCCCTCAGGGTCACTGAGGGGGATACTCCAGGTGAGACTCAACAGGTTTCCGGCTGATCCATTTGCTGGTGAGGGTGTCCCAAACACTGGTGGTTTATTATTTGTTGTTTGATTTGATGTTGTGGTAAAGATATACCATCTCCGAGTGTAGAGTCCGCTACCGGTCGGATCGGTCGTATTCACCCACACCATATAGCGAGTTGCGTTCACAAGACCAGAGAGAATAATCGTTTTTGTCCCATTGGCTGCATTCATCCCACTCGTGACCTGTCTGTTACTGCATTGGATGGTCCAGGAGAAGGGGTTTCCCTCAGGGTCACTGATGGAGATACTCCAAGAAAATCTCAGCGGAGTATCCGTGGAACCGTTTATAGGGTTTTGGAACCCGAAAAACGGAGGTTGATTCGTGACTGCAGAAGTATTCGCCGTCGCAGACATACCGCTATAGGCAAGTTCGGTTTGGTTCCAACTCCACGCCTGATAGTAATACTGACTATGGTGAGGCACAATATCCTGATAGTGTTTCCCGGTATCATTGTAGATCGGAGTTCCTTCGCCTCTCCTCCAAGCGGACACGTTGTTTCGCTCGATATATGTGGTATCTGCATTCTTCCCTTTTACCCAAGTGAGGTCAATTCGGGTGCTGCTGATCTCAGTTGCGGTAAAATCACTCGGGACAGCAGGTGTGCGAGCAGCGAACTGTTGAAGTGAAAAAATACCTACAGCTATGACAATGATGATAATGCTTAGTAGTAGTGCAATGATGATTTTTTTTCGCATAATCTCTATGTATGTCCCCTTATTACAACAGGTACTATATTCTTATTTCTCATGTTTTATTTAAATGTTTGGAAAGGATAAAAATTTATATCCGAGATATGAAAACCTGGTTTTTCTTCTTTAAAAACATTTCCTTAAAGAATTATGTTTTTTTATCAATTCTAAAGAATGATATTATTTGATGTTGGTGGATTGTACTGCTTTTTCTTATCTATCTGAGAATTTTAGTTAATCTGTTTCATTCTAAATTTTCAATATTACTATCCTAGTTGTCGCGTAAGCACTAAATGCACTTCTCTGTTCTGAGTTTCGAGCAGTGTAAGTGTATTGTTATTATTTGAAAAAGAATATTCAAATGTATTAGCTGCCTTTCCATTTTGTAATACGATTGTCTCGTCTGTCATTGTATATGTACCCCATATACGTGTTTCATTAATGCTTTCATAGTAGCTCATGTTTGTAATGAAGTTCATTGTTACTTTCAGAGGTGTGCCTGGTATAGTTTCTGTCCATTGTCCTAGAATCTTTTCTTCATTTATTTTTGAGGACTCGGTTTTATTATTAGTACAACCACTTAATCCAATAGCTAGTAAAAATAGTGTTATTCCAACTAGCATTATTCGTTTTTTCATATCCTTTGTCTTCACCTTGGATTTTTATAAGATTTTCTGTTTTAAGAACATATCTTGATAAGTTGTTATTTTATAATGATTATTGTTTGAAGTTTATTGGAGAATCTTTAATATGGTTTTAATATATATTTTATGTTAAAGAAAAAAAATAATACTTCCATTTGTCTTCTATTTGAAGCCAGGTGTTTTTTTCGAGAGTATTTAGAAGGATAAGGTCATTATTTCATTTTTTCGTTTTGTCATTATTGCTACATATCTATAAATATAGAAACAGACAAATTTTAACATGATAAATATTATTATATTTCAGGAGATGGAGGAGATGGAAAAAAGAGAGGGCAAAAAAAGGGGTATTGTAATATCAACAGTGCTTGTCGTAATTTTACTTCTTCTAGGAGTCGTACCCCTTCATGTGATGGCGGATAACCCAACTCAAGTTTATGTAAGTCCTGTTAGTAAAACTGTTTCTTCTGGTCAGACATTTACCATGACTATAGCCTGTACACCAGGTCAATCCATTAAATCATATGAGTGTAGAGTCTTGTTTAATCCCACATTACTCATAGCAAATTCAGTGAGTGAAGGAAATATATTTAACGGCTATACAACGTTTTTTAACGCAGGGACAATCAATAACACAGCCGGTACCATCATTGACATCTATGGATTGATAGTAGGCGCTGGTTCAGTCTCTACCCCGGGGAGCCTTGTTTCCATTTCGTTTACTGCAAAATTAGCCTCGGGGACGTCTACCATAGGCCTCTCCAGGGTTGGGGTCACTAACAATACCGCGTATGTCCCAATTATTGTAACGAACGGGACCGTAATACTTCGAGAGTACACACTGAGTGTTACAATCGACGGATCCGGTTCCGTCACCAAGAATCCCAGCCAGGCGACGTATCCCTATGGGACAGTGGTCCAATTAACTGCGATTGCGAATTCAGGTTGGACATTTAGCTCCTGGAGTGGAAATCTTTCAGGAAGTACAAATCCGACATCGATCACCATGAATGGGAATAAATCGGTGACTGCACATTTCACGCAGAATCAATATACGCTCACTATAACGCTGGATGGCTCTGGATCGGTCACGAAGAATCCAAATCAAGCGACGTATTCGTATGGGCAGGTGGTGACGGTAACCGCGGTCCCAGGAACAGGATTTATGTTTAGTTCATGGACCGGGGATCTTACCGGTACTCAGAATCCGACAACGATTACAATGAATGGAAATAAGGCAGTAACCGCACATTTCCAGGATTCTGCGCCTCCGCAAATCTCAGGGATCACCCGAACAACATCTAATCCGTTAGATACCAATCCTACGTACGGATGGGTCAATGTAAGCTGCACGGTGACTGATAATATCGCTGTATCCCAAGTTACGTTAAGGATTCATACCCTGGGTGGTTCGTGGAACAATGTATCGATGGTAGCAAAAGGCTCAGGGCAGTATTATTATCGTTCGACTACTGCGTTTTCCACTGCGGGGAACTACAGTTATTCTATCCGGGCTACAGACTCTAGTAACAATGCGAATATTTCTAGTAACATCTTGTTTTCGATGCCTGCGAATTGGGATATAAATAGTGATGGGATGTGTGCAATTTTTGATTTCGTTTTAATATCAAATCAGTATGGTCAAACTGGATCGAACGGGTGGATTCGGGAGGATGCGGATAATAACGGTATTATTCAAGTATTAGATCTTGTGTCTGTCTCCAATCATTATGGGGAGTCATGGTGGGTTTAGTATGCACACTCCTTTTGGTGTCCATACATTTTTTTAAACTTTTTAGCGTATTCTTGATGCGGTCAGTCTTTATTTTTTTCGGCTGCTGTTTAGTGTCCGTGTTTGTCGTTTGATTCTTATTATTAGGTAGAGGAGGAGAAACGCGATGATGAGGAGAATGAAGAGGAGGTATTCCAGGATTGGGATTGCATGGTACTCTTGGTATTGGCGTGTGGTAGGATTGTAGATTATATCCCAGTCGCCATCACCGTTTGTATCAATGAGATAGTTCCCGTTGTCAAGGATCTTTACTGGTGTTTCGATGGAGGTGCTATTGCTATGGAACAAATCAAAGACGCCGTCTCCGTTCGAATCGATGAGGTACCCGAGGGTTCCGACGTATTGAACGTCTATGGTGATATTCATTTGAGATATTGCTGATATCGCGTTGTGTTGATCCTGGGTGTAGACCCGTAGGGTGTAGAAGCCGTAGGTTTCCCAAAGATGGGTTATGGAGATCTGAAGCCCGCTGGTAAAGTATGTTGTGGTATCTGTGTGTTCATCATTCCAGTTGATGATGTATCGGATGGTGTCGTTATCCTGGTCTGTTGCGACGAAGAGGTATTCGTACATAACATGCACATGGCCAAAGGTGGGACCGGAGATGGCTGGTGGGGATGGTGGGTTGTTTCCTCGGGTGATATGGGCGATGGTGGTGTAGACGTCTGATGCAAACTGGTTATCGGTGACGGTGAGCGTCACGGTGTAATTTCCTGTCTGATTATAGCTGTGGGTGGTGATCTCGCCTGACTCACTGATGCCGTCACCATAGCTCCAACGCCAGGTGATGATTCGTCCGTCTTGATCGTAGCTCCGTGACCCATCAAAGATGATCAGTTCTTGGACAAACCCGTTGTACGGTTCACCAGCGGTACCGTCTGCGGTGGGCTGGTGGTTTTGTGGGTTGCTTGGTTTGTGGGATGAGGTGGTATACATTCCTGCGTCCCATCGTTGCGTGCTTTGGTCAGTGGTAATGAGAAAGACAGGGGTGATTCCTATGACGTTGACATCGCTGTCAACGGTGTCGTCGGTTCCAATGTCTTGTGGGCTGAAGTGATAACCGGTTCGGAGAGTCACCTGGAGGTAATAGGCACCCTTGGGGAGGTTCGTAAAATGATAGTACCCTTTGCTGTTTGTGGTCGTGGTGTTGATCAAGAAGTTATCTTGTAGGTAGAGATGTATCGTGATGGCGTTCATCCCTGGTTCTCCGTTGTCTTGCAGACCGTTCGCGTTAGTATCATCCCAGATGAGACCCTCTAGGGTACTCGGGGCTGGGATGGTTGTTTCTAGAAAGGTCAGTTGGATTGTTGGTACTCCTTTGATGGGGACTGCGAGCAGTTCACCGACGGTTGGGATGAAGCCGGTTCCATGTTGTTCTGCATTGGAGATCATTGCCAAGGCATCGGGGTCACCGGAACAATCCTTGTTATCGGTGTAATACCAGATTGCTTGCTGGATGCTATTAGAGTTTCCTCGCTTATGATTCAGGAGATAGTTGATCTTATCCCAGTGGCTGTTCTGATATTCAAGAGGCAGCGAAGGGTCATAACAGGAGTATAGCAGAACGGTGTGATTGATGTGTTGGGTCATTTTGATGTTTTCCTGCACACACCAACCTTGATAGGTCCCATTGATGATGTCATAGCCTAAGGGGATGTCAGAGAGTGTCATTTTAAAGTAGCTGGTATTTCCATAGACTGCATTCATGGTAACAAAGTCGGTAGGAAGCCTGATTGTAGGTATACTTGACGTCGCGACTATGATTGGTGTGGTGCAGAGAAGCATGAGAAGAAATCCACAGATGACAAGTTTGGTTTTCATAGGGTTCTTTCCTCACTAACATTTTATTTCTTTGAAAAAAAGTTGTTTTGTGATGATTTAAACGTTTCGCTCATCACACTTTTTCTTGTTGATAAAGTAGCCCTTTCTTCTGAAAAATCGTTGAAAAGCGATAACAACTGTCACAAAATATTTAAATAACCTTCAAATGAATATATATTTCGAAAGGCGAATTTCCCTTTGCATAGAAATCAGGCAAGTCTATACTCGTTTCCACCGTTTGACTTGTGGAGGAAAAACAATGAAAAAACCCACCCATAAACGCACGCTTGCAATCATTCCCTGTCGTAACGAAGAAGCCACCATTGGTAGTGTTATTCTGAAGACAAAACGATTTGTTAACAGTGTTTTAGTTGTCGATGATGGGAGCGATGATGAGACAAAGAAAATCGCAAAAGAAGCGGGAGCAACCGTTATTTCCCATAAAAAAAACAGGGGGAAGGGTGCTGCGATTCGAACCGGTTTTCAATATGCAAAGGAAAATGATTTTGATTATGTGGTCACGATGGATGGCGATGGTCAGCATAATCCTCTTGAGATCCCCGCATTGTTAGAAAATGTAGTCAATAATGGGCATGATATCTCGATTGGGTATCGGGTTGGCAATAACAGTGAGATGCCGATGTGGCGTCGGGTTGGGAAACGAGTCCTGGATTATACGACGAGCATGGGTACCGGTGGGTATGTCACTGATAGCCAATGTGGTTTTCGCGCATTCAATAAAAAAGCGTATGAATCTATCGCCCCGAAACTCAAAGGCGAAGCCTTCAGTGTGGAAAGCGAGCAGTTGATTAAAGCCCATGAGTTAGGTTTAAAAGTGGTCAATACGAACGTGACCTGTAAGTATAAGGATCTTGAAACTTCCACGAAAAACCCTGCTTCTCATGGTCTTTCGGTGCTTGGGTATGTCATCTGGGTGGTTGCGGAGCAGCGTCCTTTATTATTCATCAGTGTTCCAGGTTTTATTTCTGTTATCGCGGGTTTTCTTTTAGGAATCTACGCCTTATCACATTTAAATCAAAATAATATATATCTTACTCCTTTTGCAATCATCTCTAATATTCTTTTAATTATCGGTGTTTTCGCAATTTTAGTAGGATTGCTGTTGCATGTGTTACCGCGTCTTATTAAAAGAATAAGGTAAGACTAGAATCAAAATCTGTGATGCTTTCAAAGACTAACAGTAAATCAAGAATTAATTCAATTATTTTTTTATGATAACACAGCTGTATTGAAGGCTCCGATAATGAAGTGTGGGCCGATGTACCCGATGGATTGCCTCGCAATGTATATCGTTTCATCAGATGAAAGGATTGTGATGGTGAGTGGGTTTAATTCTATGTAGAGTAAATACTTTGCTTTGACACTGAAGAAAGAATCCATTGGAGCATTTTCATTGGTGATGAACCCAGCGATAAACGTGGTGGTGAGTATTGGGATGATGTTAAACATGTGTTCTGTGGTTTTGTCCGTGTTATTGTTTGCATCATGTACGTTGACGAAGAACTGATAGGTCCCTAGCTGTGTATAGGTTTGGTTGAGGTAGTACCCTGGTTTCATGGAATAGTTCTGGGTTGTTGTGTCTGGGGAGGTAATCGTGACCCAGACGTTATCAACACAGTTGTCGGGATCGGTGATGTCGCAGCTGATGTTCAGGGATCGCCCTACCTGTTGAATCTCTGGGGTGATCCTCACGTTCGTGATCGCTGGTGGTGTTGGGGGTACTGGCGGTATTGAATCGTATTCATAGGCACCAATATCATAGAAGGTGTTCTGTGGTCGTCTGTGTCCATCGTAATCGAAGGGGACGGTATAAGTGGGGTCTGCTGCGTCGATCGCTGGAGATGTGCTGTTGAGATGGAAGTTTCCTGTGTTTCTCTTGACGAATTGTGGTGAGGAGCGGATGGCTGTTGGTTCGAATTTATGTTGCCCGTTGGACCATGCGGTGTTTGCTGGTTTTGTCGTATGATCATAGATGTTGTTGAAGAAATGGAAACAGGTATCGGTGAGGTTAGAAACCGAGGAGCGCACTTGCCATGATGCTGAGCCGTCTCCCTGAAAGATATTGTTTGCGACAATGATATTTCGTAGTTTTGTTTGTGGAACCTCGATTTGGAAGGGGCTTCCTTCGCCGGAGACTTGGATGGTGTTCTGTTTGATGACGATGGTTTCTAGCCGTTGTGTATATCCTGTGACACCTTCGAGTTTCAGCCCCGGATAGGCGCTTTTGGTGTTGATAATATTGTTATAAATGGAGATGTTTTTGCATCCTCCTTTTTTCTCCACACCGATTTTTACCGCGGTGTACGTCCCGGAGAAATTATTGTTGTAGATGCTAATGTTTTCATCCCATGCACTCACGGTCCTGGATTGGCTTCCATCTAGTTTAATCCCGGTTCCTTGTGTGGTGATGATGGTGTTTTTGTAGACTGCGCAGTTTTTCGTGTTGTTTGCAAAATCAAGCATGATCTTCGGACAGTTCGTCAAGGTGTTATGATGAAAACTTACGTCTTTGCATCCTGAGAATGTGACTCCCTCGCCCATGGACAAGCTGGTTTGTGTCTTGTTGATGGTGCAGTTTTCGACCGTGAGGTTATGGCACCATGCTCTGTTGGGGTTTGTCGACCAGACGAGAAGTCCACGGCGGGCGCAGTTGCGTATGGTGCAGTTGTCAATCTGTATGTGATGTGACGTGTGTGTTCCCTGTTGTACTATGTGTATCCCGTCTCGTGATGAATTTTCTATCACTAGATTGGTGATCCTGATGTAGCTTTCTCCCCGGGTTGCTGTTCCTATATCTAGGAGTGCATAGTTGGTGGAGAGTATGAATCCACGTCCGTTGAGGACTGCTCGTTCACCGGGGTAACCTGTGATGGTGTACCAAGAATCTGGTGTTCCGCTTCTGTTAATGAGGATCCCTGTGAAAGATGAAGAAATCTTGTTGTAGGTTCCTTCTCGTAGGTAGATGGTGTCTCCGTCATGTGATGTGTTAATTGCTTTTTGTAGGGTTTGAAACGGATGGGTGATGTTCCCTGGATTTCTGTCATTTCCTGTTGGTGCAACATACCAGATGGAAGGAGAGGTCGCTTTACCGAGGTTGACGAGGGGAAGGAGGTGAATAAATAATATTAAAATGAGTAAGGATGTGGTTATTTTTTTTATTTTTTTTGTCCATCTAAAAGTTCCATTATCGAACATATTCGTTATTATGCAATACGTCATATTATATAAAATTGTCTATAGTTATATAGTGAAATATTAAAAAAGAAAAAGAGGGTTTTGATGGTGTTGTTGGATTATTTAGTGTTGGTGAGGATGTATGCTCCGCCGAGGAGGAGGATGGGATGGAGTCTCCATTTGAAGACGGTGAGTTCATCGGTTGCAACGTGGCCGTTGGAGTCGTATGCTTTGACTGTGATGATGTGTTTGAAGCTTCGGAGTGGTGCCCATCGATAGGTGTAGGGTGCGGTGTCATCGCTTTTTTTGAGTTTACCGTCGATGTAGAATTCTACTCTATCGACGCTGGTGTTGGTTACTGTGACGCTGGCTTTGATTGTGATGGGACCGTAGACGATGGTGTTTCGTGTGTTTCGGAGGAGTCGGAAGTTGCGTAGGTAGAAGGAGTTTTCTAGCGGGCGTGTGATGGTGACGTTGATGCTTCCATTCTGTTGTTCTCCTTGTTTTGTGGTAAAGCTCCAGAGGTCTCCAGGGGTTGAGGCGTTGTGGTTGTCCCAGGAGATGATCCGCCAGTGATAGGTAGTTGCATTTGCGAGTGCTCCAGGTTTATAGGTGCGAGTGGATTGATTTGTGGAGACTTTTGGTGGGGTGAGGGTGGTTCCGAAATAGACGTCATAGGTGACGGTATCACCGATGTCTGGGTCTCCTCCGCTCCATGCCAGGTCTGTGGTGATGCTGACGTTTGTTTCTCCGTTGTCAGGGATGGGATGATTTGGTTTGTAGGGGGGTGTATTGGTTTCGTTGGTTGGTAGCACGGTGAGAGCGACGGTTGCTGTGGCGGTTCCTCCGTGTCCGTCACTGATGGTATAGGTGAAGGAATCTAGTCCTGTGAATGCTTTCTTTGGTGTGTAATAGGCGTAGGAGCCGTCTTGAGTCGAAGTACCATTCCTTGGTTGTGTGACGGAGATGATGGAAAGATTGTCTCCGTCTGGGTCGTTATCGTTTGCAAGGACATTGATTTTGTTATCTGTGGAGTTTTCTTGAACGGTCGCTGTATCATCTTTTGCGACTGGTGGTGTGTTTTGAAGGATGAAAGTGGCGGTGACCGCTTTATTGGCATCGATGAGAAGGGTGTCTGGGTTTTGGTTTCCGGTGAGATCTCCACTCCAGTGGTCGAAGGCGTATCCTTGGTTGGAGGCTGCAGTGAGGGTGACGATGTCGTTGTAGTAGTAAGGTGGTACCGGTAACGCAGTGATGGTTCCTCCTGCTGGTGGGACGCAGGTGGTGGTCAGGCTGTATTCGTATTGTTGTTCTGCTGCGAAGGATGCGAAGGATGTTGGGTCATTCTGGTTGGCATAGTTGGTGGCAATCCAGCCGCTACTGCGTTCAACGGTCGAGACACGGACTTCATCGAGTCTGACGTCGGTCATTGGGTACAGTCCGCCTTCTGTTCCCATGTAATCATTTCCCAGACCTAGGTGAGGATACACGTTAGGGATTGCAGGCCAACTTGTTGCGCTACCAATATTAATACCATTGAAGTATAATGCAACATTCCCACTATTGTACGTCACGGTGAGATAGAACCAGCTGTTCATCGGTGTGTCTCCTGCCCTGATATATGCCGTGTGATTTCGGATACCGAAATCAATTCCTTCATTCGCTGGTTGATTATTTCTCAGATATAGAATCCAATCGTTCATGTTGGAATACGTTCCTTTACAGGCGATGTAGATGAACGTAGTGTTGTCACGATATGCCCAGGTTTCAAACGTGAGTGCATTGGGAGTAGAGGTGATGTTATTCACAACGATCCTGTCGTTGCCATTGTAGAGTTGTGCGCCATCGATTTTCCCAGCGTCTGTGAAGTTTGTTCCTGTTGAAATTCCATTGTTTTGGTAGGATGTGGAATCGTACATAGTGGTTCCGGTTTCGTTGAGGTGTTGGACCATAATGTAGTTAGCGTCCCAGGTGGCCAGGATGTTTTCTTGTGAGGGGCAGTTGGGGTTGCCGTAGTACATCCAGAGTTTGGTGTCAGTTGTGGAGCTGACGGTGGCGACGTTCACCCAGGCGATCAGGTGTCCGGTGAGGTGGTTGAAGCTTTCAAGTTCGTATGGTTGGATGGTTGTGTTGTCGTCATATCGTATGAAGACGATGTCCTGTCCGTTTGGTTGTGCTGCGGTGAGATCCGGATCAGAGGAACGGGTGAGTAAGACGGGGAAATGGGTCAGGTCTTCGTTGACTTTGGAATGGTCGATGGTGATGAGTTTTCTGTAGGGCCATTGGGTGTTCCACCAATGAAGGTTATCTCGCGTTGCTGTGGTATGTGATTTTTCTAATTGCGATTGGACTAATGGAAAGAACATCGCGACGAGAAAAGTACAGAGTATGATTGAAGCTATTATTTTCTTATTTGCATAGGTTTTCATTTTAATATTCCTCCATAAATTCTATATTCTATAAGTTTACCAATATATAAATATATTTATAGTGTGAAAGAATGAATATCAATTGGAAATATGTTTGTGTTCCACAGGGCATCTTAGGTGCTACAAAACCAAGGAAAAAAAATCCTCATCTACGAGTCTCTCTCAAGGATCATGGAGGAGCCGAGGTTTATGATCAGGGTTAGAATATCTTCCAGATCTTCGTTTCAGATGTGATGTGATTTCCCACATTATCATACGCGATGATCTTGAGGGTGTAGGGGAACATGAATCCTCGTTCGGTCCATGCCCAGCTATAGGGTCCTGTGGTAAAGCTTGCTTTCAAGATGTCGTCCAGATAAAACTCTACTCTGTTGACCCCGGATTGGCTATCGGTCACGGTGGTGATGACGTCAGCTCTTCCTATGACGATGGTGGTGATGAAGATCGGTATTTTTTTGATGATAAAATCTCCGATATTGATATTGATATAGCCCAGGCTTGGTGAAGTGAGTTTGATGGATGGTGGTGAGAGATCCATTTTTGTGGTAAAGGACCAGAGAGGGCTTGCATTGGTGTTATGATGAGTGTCCCAGGCGATGACCTGCCAGTAGTACTTTCTACTATAATTGAGGTTCGTTACCGTGCAAGTTGTTCCTGAGGCGTTTGATTTTATTTTTGTGAGCGGGAAAGAAGATCCGAAGTAGACGTCGTAGATGACGTAATCACCACTATCCGGGTCACCACCGGTCCAGCTGAGATCAGAGTTGATGGGGATTTCTGTTGATCCGTTCGCTGGGTTGGGGTTGCTGGGTGCATAGGGGGGACGGTTTGTTGTGGTCTTGAATTGCCAGTGGGGACCTGTGGTGGATGTTCCATGGTTGTCCCATGCGACGATTTTCCAGTAATAGGTGGTGGCATAGGCAAGGGTGCCAGGGTCGTAACTGAGGCTTGATTGGTTGTGAGAAACGATGGGTGGGGAACTTGTTGTTCCAAAGTGCACATCATAGGTCACTGTATCACCAGGATCAGGGTCACCGCCAACCCAATTGACATCAGTATTGATGGAGATGTCCGTGGAACCATTTACGGGAGATGGATTACTGGGGATGTTGGGTGGTTGATCTGGTTGAGCACCTGTCGTGAAATGCCATAAGGGACCAGCGGTAGACGCCCCGTGATTATCCCAAGAGACAATCCGCCAATAATATAACGTGCTATAGGCGAGGGTGCCAGGATCATAACTTTCAGCTGATTGATTCCCTACAACATGGGGGGGAGTGCTGGATGTTCCAAAATACACATCATAGGTCACGGTATCACCAGCATTAGGGTCACCACCGACCCAACCTAGATCAATTGTGATAGAAACATCGGTAGAGCCATTCGATGGAACAGGAGAGCTGGGAACATACGGTGGTAGATTCGGCTGAGCACCTGTTGTGAAATGCCACAACGGACCCGCAGTTGATGCCCCATGATTATCCCAGGAGACGATTTTCCAATAATAGGTGGTGGAATAGGCAAGGGTACCAGGATCATAGCTGAGGCTGGACTGGTTATGAGAGACGATCGATGGTGAACTGGACGATCCAAAATACACATCATACGTCACTGTATCACCAGTATCAGGATCACCACCAACCCAACTTAGATCAGCATTGATGGAGACGCTCGTGGAACCATTCACTGGTAAAGGATTACTCGGAATGTAAGGTGGTTGATTCGGTGGAATAGTGGTCGTGAAATGCCACAAGGGACCAGTCGTGGATGCGCCATGGTTATCCCAGGCGACAATCCGCCAATAATACAATGTGCTATACGCTAGGGTGCCAGGATCATAACTTTCAGCAGATTGATTAAATACCACATGGGGAGGAGTACTAGACGTTCCAAAGTAGACATCATATACCACGGAATCACCAGTATCAGGATCACCACCAATCCAACCTAGATCAATCGTGATAGAGACACCTGTGGAACCATCCGAAGGTGAAGGATTACTGGGAATGTAAGGTGGTTGATTCGGTGGAGTAGTCGTCGTGAAATGCCATAAGGGACCAGCGGTAGACGCTCCATGGTTATCCCACGCGACAATCCGCCAATAATACACCGTGTTATACGCCAGCGTCCCAGGGTCATAACTTAGACCAGATTGATTAAACACCGCATGTTGAGGAGTACTGGACATCCCAAAATACACATCATAAGTTACTGTATCACCAGGATCAGGATCTCCACCAACCCAACTCAGATCAATCGTGATAGAAACCTCGGTAGAGCCATTTGATGGAACAGGAGCGCTGGGAACGTACGGTGGTTGATTCGGCTGAGCACCTGTTGTGAAATGCCACAACGGACCAGCGGTAGATGCGCCATGGTTATCCCAGGCGACGATTTTCCAATAATAGGTTGTTGAATAGATAAGGGTGCCAGGGTCATAGCTGAGGCTGGACTGGTTGTGAGAAACGATGGGTGGGGAACTTGTTGTTCCAAAACGTACATCATATGTCACCGTATCACCCGCATCTGGATCACCACCAACCCAACCCAAATCAGCATTGATAGAGACGCCCGTGGTACCATTCGCAGGAGAAGGATTACTTGGAATGTAGGGTGGTTGATTCGGCTGAGCACCTGTCGTGAAATGCCATAAGGGACCTCTAGTGGTCGCTCCATGGTTGTCCCAGGCGACAATCCGCCAATAATACAACGTGCTATACGTAAGGGTGCCAGGGTCATAGCTGAGGCTGGACTGGTTGTGAGAAACGATGGGTGGGGAACTTGTTGTCCCAAAACGCACATCGTACACTACTGTATCGCCAGCATCAGGGTCACCACCAACCCAACCCAGGTCAATCGTGGTGGAAACACCGGTGGAACCATTCGCAGGAGAAGGATTACTGGGAACATAGGGTGGTTGATTCGGTACAGGTACGGTCGTGAAATGATAAATCGCACTCTTCGTTTTGTAAGTGTCGCTGACAATGATTTTCCAATAGTAGCGGGTATTATGTGCTGATGCCTGCGTAAATATCCAACGATACGTGCCATTGGTGAGAAGTGATTGTTCAGTACCCATTGAAAAAAACGTGGAGGGGTGTGCGATCGTCTGGTAGGTTGCGTTTATCCAGCTTGCGTTTCTGACGTTGCTGCTCATTCTGACTTCATCGATTTTTCCATCATACGGACCATAGTCTCCGCCGTATCCAATATGTGTTGCAGTGGTTGGTCCAGCACGCAGATTATTGATTCCTATGCTGGTTGATGCTTTCAGGGCACCGTTGATGTAGATGGATTTGTTATCAGATGCACCGTTGTTGTAGGTGCCTGCGATATGCATCCAGGAGCCAGTGGTGATGCTCACCCCGGAGCTGAGTGTGTCTCGTGCACTTCCATCGTCATCCCGGGTGATCCATTTTATTGCGTTACCGGGGACGTCTCCATCATAGGTGCCAAGGACGACATTCCAGCTGTTGATCCATCGTGATTGTTCGAGAAATATTTGATTTGCTGCGTTGCTGTCTCCGTTTATCCAGCATTCCCATGTGAGCGTATCGTCATTTGCGGTGTTGATACTGTCGCCGGCTCCAACATTGATAGAATCAGTTGGGGTGAAATCCACGGAGTTATTCACCATGCCAGAGGCGATGATTGGTGTGCCGGTCTGCGATCCGGTGTTGCCGTTGTCTGTGGAGTCGACTGCGTTGATTTCTTGCATATGCCAGACCCCGCCATAGTTTGCATCCCAGACCCCAGCCACATTCTCTTGATTGCCAACGAGACTATTTCCGTAGTACATCCAAATCTTGGTATTCGTAATGCTACTGATGGATGGGATATTGACCCAGGCTGAGAGTTTCCCTGTTGCCCCGTTGAACCATTCGGTCTCATGGTTTAGTTTCGTGGTATTATCAGCGTATGCGATAAAACAGATATCGCCTCCGTCATTCTGTGCGTCTGCCGCAAGATCTGTGTCAGTCGCTAGGGAGATGAGTATCGGGAAATGTGTCAGAGTGGAGTGTATTTTGGTATGGTCTATGGTGATGAGTTTTCGGTATTTCCATTTCGCATTGTACCAGTGTGTGCTCCCATTGGTTTGATGTAACACCCAGAGTCCGGTGCTGTTCTCATACCAAGTGAGGATCATTCCGGTTCCATTTGAATGTGAGAGGGTAATAGCACATTTTGGTTGCAGAGAAATATTTAGGGAGCCATTTGCTGGGATCGGGTTGGAGATGATGATGTCTCCGACTGGCATGGTTTCGATGATTGCTTTGCTGATTTGATCGGGAGTGTTGAGAGACGATGTTCCATAGAAAGCAGAGACGACACTCGTGCTGATCAGTAGGATGATGATTGCATAGACAACGCTTTTCTGAATCCAATGTTTTCGCATAGGTCTTTCTCCCCTAAATATGAACGTTTTAATAATTAATATACGGTTGTTTTATATAAATATTGTCTGAAGATAAAAACCTGCAATACTAAGGGATACGGACCAATGGTTCGAAGTATTGCTTGATTTCTATCTCTTAAATGTCGATATTCATTTCATTTACCAATATATAAATATGTTTATAGAGGAAAATAATTGGTTATTAAAACATATTCTTAGAAAAAAAAGCATTGACACGGTTTCCCTAGTGTAAAAAGTAAAAAAAAGAAAGAGGAGAGGAACGGGTGATGTAAAAAAGGCCAACAATGAGTAATGTGATTTCTAAGGATTATACTTGAAAACCCGTCTAATAAATAAAAGAAATTTATAATTTCAGACAATAATTATATAAATCTTGGTAGACTTATCTTTAACGGAGAATCGTGCTCTGAAATCTAACCTCATCAGTATTGCACTTATTTAGCGATATTCAAGGATGAAAGCATGAAATATGAGACTTGTACCAAAATGATAGTTGTTGCTGTCAGTATTTTTTTCATGTCGATGATTGTACCTTCTCAAGCCATAACAAATACACTGGATGTGAAAACAACGTCTGTGTCTGCCGATATCGAAGAAGGCCACTTCCTTTACTCCCCCATCTATGGGACAACGACCTATCTCATCAACGAAACCGGCGTCGTCAACCACACTTGGCAGAGTGCCTATAACCCTAACCTTGACTCCTACATGATGGACAATGGCTCCATTATCCTCGCTATCGCCTCAGGCAATGGTGGACTCCAAAAAATCGCCTATAACAGCACAGTCCTCTGGGAATACCATTACACGCGAGATGGCAGCTACGCTAGCCATGATATCGTCCCACTCCCCAACGGTGATGTCATTATGATTATGCAAGAAGTCAAATCACGCACCCAAACCATCCAGGCAGGACGCGATCCAAACCACCTTGGCTCAGATTTCCGCCCAGACTTCCTCATCCAGGTCCACCAGACAGGATCAACTAGCGGCGAGATTGTCTGGGAATGGCATATCTGGGATCACCTCATCCAAGATTTCGACGTCACCAAAAATAACTATGGCAACGTCAGCCAGTATCCTGAACTCATCAACATCAACTTTGGCGAAGACTTCTACGGCGGTGACTGGATCCATATGAACTCTGTGGATTACAACCCTAAATTCGACCAGATTCTCATAAGCGCCCATAACTTCGACGAAGTCTGGATCATCGACCATAGCACAACCACTGAGGAAGCGGCAAGCCACTATGGCGGAATATACAACCATGGTGGTGATCTTCTGTACCGTTGGGGGAATCCGCAAGCTTATGACCGCGGAACTGCTGCTGACGAGAAATTATACTTCCAACACCAAGTCACCTGGATTAAACCGGGTCTTCCCGGCGCCGGACATATCCTTGTCTTCTCTAATGGCAACAACCGCCCCGGTGGCCCCTTTTCGACAGCTGACGAATTCGTTCCAGATATCAACAACAATACCGGTGAATACCACCTCCCACCTGGCGGCACCTATGGCCCTGCCAACTTAATCTGGCAATACCAAATACCGATAGAGTTCTATGCCAATATATGGAGCGGTGTGCAGCGCATGATCAACGGCAATACGCTCATCTGTTCGGGCCCGATCGGGACCTTCATCGAAGTCACCCAGGATAAACAAATTGTCTGGACCTTTGTCAACCCCTATCCAACTAATAATTATAACTCTGTGTATCGGACCGAGTACATCCCGCCGTACATCCCACCTCCACCATCGCCAGTCTCTAACCTCAAATGCATAGGGAATCTCTCCTGGTCGAACATCAAACCAGGGGCAACGGTCCATGGGAGTTTCCAGGTTATGAATGTGGGTGATAACGGCTCGCTTCTGAACTGGACCGTGAACAACACCCTGACGTGGGGAAACTGGACGTTTTCTCGCTCTTCCGGTGAGAACCTCACCCCGGAACTGGGGCCGGTGACCGTAGATGTGCACGTCGTCATCCCGAAGGAGAAGAACACGGTGTTCCATGGGAACCTCTCGGTTCAGAACAAGAACAACGCCTCGGATGTCGTTACGATCCCGGTGACGCTCACGACCACGGCGAGCTCTTTCTTTGTCAATGCGAACCCACTGGTCATCATGTTTCTGCACTGGTTGTCGTTAAAATTATTCTCACGATACGATACGTGCCAACCCCTCAGCGTGATTTTTGTTAAAATACAAGATTCTTTGAATAAATAGGGAAAGCATTGACACGGTTTTCTCTGGGCACAAAAAAAAGGCAGCCGTCGTTTTTTATTTAATGAAGCTGTAGGCCAGGAATTGGAACCCAGTCTTTATCGTCGTCAGGTCATTGACAGTCGTGGTGATTGTGATGGCGCCGAGTCCAAGAAAAGATTTGATGAGCTCGGTCTTCGATTCGCCCGTTGGGATGTCTATGGTGCCTTTGTAGGTCTCGTTGATGTGGTGCAGGATGCCGCCGCTGACGTGGACTTGCCAGGCGACGTCATTCGCATCCACTGTTCCGGTATTTGTAATCTTCAGGCTTATACCATGGCCGCCTTTGACGGTGTAGGTGACTTGTGGTACAGGCCCGAATTTCATCAGCCAGATGTCACCACCGCTGTATCCGTCGGTGGATCCGACGATGACGTAGCCGCTGTCGCTGGTCTGCTGACCTGAGATGAACGGTTGTACCATTGTCACATTCCACTCTTCATTGCCGTTAGCGTCGGTCTTCACAAGACCCATGCCGGTGGCGATGTAACCGCCGTCCGTGGTCTGTTTGCCTGAATAGTAGAATATCACTGCTGATGTGAGGAAGGGGGTCTTTCGCCATTGTTCGTTGCCGCTCGCATCAGTCTTTAATAAGCAGCCCTGAGAGATATTGAGTCCGGTGATGATGTAACCGCCGTCGGTGGTCTGTTGGATTGAGTTGCCGTAGGAGTCCGTGTCGCCGAATTTTTTATTCCAGGTAGCTACCCCGTTAGTATCGGTCTTAATAAGCCAAATTTTGCCCCAGTGTGCGTCGTAGTCGAGGTCGGATTCGCCAGTGACGATGTAACCACCATCGCTGGTTTGTTGGATGGCGTGTCCTTCTTCGTACATGTCTGCGGTTCCATAGGTTTTAAGCCATTGCATCGTTCCGTCAGCCGTGGTCTTCAGAAGGTAGAGGTTGATTGGGTTATCTGCGCTATAATTGCCTCCGCCAGTGGCGATGTAGCCGCCGTCGCTGGTGAGGCGAACGCAGTAGCAATTCGAATACTGAAGGCCGGGGTATGTCTTGTTCCAGAGTTCGTTGCCACTCGAATCAGTTTTAATAAGGACGATGGATGAGATGAATCCGTGCCGGGTTTTCGCTGAGTTGAAAAAGGTGCATCCGAGGATGTAGCCGTGGTCAGGGGTCTCTTGCACGGCTTGAATATATCCAGACATGTTCGTTAAGGAGTAATAGGTGTATGTCTTGTTCCAAAGTTCGGTGCCTCTGTTGTCAGTCTTGATAAGCCAGGGATTCCATTCGGCGATGCCGAAGGATTTCGTCCAGCCACCGATGATATACCCGCCGTCGGAGGTCTGTTGGACTTCATAGGCGAACTCATCCTTGTCGCCGCCATACGTCGTGTTCCATTCCACCATAGGTGGAAGTTCGTCGAGGCTGCGAGGATGACTGTTCACGATGGAGTCGATGCCTGTCGCGATCGCATACTGTTGATGGGCCTCGCCTGAGATGCATGACGCAAGCGTGGTTCCCGTCATAAGAAGTAGAATCACGATTACGATGTTCAACCGGATAATCCCTCGAATTGACATTGGATGTCTCCCTTGATGTTAATTTATTATTCTTATTATTGATTTAAATGTTTTTAAACAGGTTTAAATACTCCCCCACTTCATTAAAAACATATCCTTAAACACAATAAAGAAAGGAAAAAAAGGGGGACAAATACCCTCCTTCGTTTATCTTTTTTGTAGGACACCCTCAATATTTCTCATTGGAAAAAACCATATGAACCCCCGTTCATTCAATGTAATACCAGTGGCATTTATCTCTAACAACTTTCCCTTTAATTCAAAATTTTCATTATCTTTAATATATTGATTATATCCATATTCACTTTTCTTTAAATAAAGAATAATATCCTTTCCAACTTCAAGTCCTTCCATTTTATCATTCCACCTGGATGCGGTATCCACCCATTACCTTATCATATATCTGTTTTAAATCCTCTGTGTTTTATCCGTTGTAGTGCATCAAGTCAACATCGCTTCTGGTACTGTGTCCCATGAGTAGTTTTTTTTTTAATCGATGTTTGTCCCTGTTTCTTATCCAATAATTGACTAAATGCATTCCTCAAATCTTTCACGCGGATGGGTGCTTCTTTAAAAACATATCCTTAGAAAACAGAACCATTGACACGATTTTTACCACATGTTTTACGCTAATGGACTTAAAATAATGTTTACAAAAGATTGATATACTCTTATTACTTTTGTACTTCTACCCTGTAAACAGGGGGGAGGAAAAATATTATGGGCAGTTGTATCATTGATGAAGAAGGCTATGTTGTTCGAGCATGGGAGGATGAGAATTTATGAAAGTAAACACCGTCAGTAATAGATTGCCTCAATGGGGATTTATGCTTTTGTTTTCTCCCATTGTCTTACTATTGTTAATCTGTTGGATAATATCCCGTATAATATCTATAAAATAAGGTAATCTCCCAGATTGGACTCCCTGTCACTTTATTGTTCAGAAAAAAGTAGTTTTAGTTACCTATATCGGTCAAGCATAAACACGGTTT
>Ga0326726_10001475_pt1 | contig 21846 bp, 22 predicted proteins | sample MHFenrmetagenome_2_FD_207603 | JGI IMG/M metagenome (GOLD analysis project Ga0326726, IMG submission 207603) | Lab enriched peat soil microbial communities from Michigan Hollow, Ithaca, NY, United States - MHF15MN | ecosystem: Environmental > Terrestrial > Soil > Wetlands > Peat | place: USA... | reverse complement strand
CCACCACGCTGGTAACCTGGTACATGGCGCAGGTCGTTCCGTTCTGCAGCACCACCAGGTTGCCTGCCTCGATGCCCGAGGCGCCGTCAGGCTTGATGTCGGCCCCCGGCGTGATCATGTTGTCGATCAGGGTGGTCGAGAGCGCCCGCTCGGCGTCCGAACCATAGAACACGCTCAGCGTGTCGGGCCCAGTGCCCCCCGGACCCGTGAAGCCCGTGATGATGAACGGATACAGCGAAAGCGCGTTACGCGCGTTAGTGATCGAGGCGTTGGGCGGGAACGAGTACTTGGTGTCGTAGTAATACTGGATCGGGCTGCACCCGGCGTTGGTGGTCGGGTCGCAGTTGCACTGGAAAGCGTAGCTGCTGTTCAAGCCGTAGCCGGCCTGACGGATATCCCGCTCGAGCGCGAACAGCGCGATGGCGCCGTTGGTCTGCGCGCCGCCCGCGGCGGTAGTGGCGCGTTTGTACTGCTCGTTCGTGAGGTAGATGTGCGTGATGATGACGATGCCGATCAGGCCGATGGCGGCGCCGACCATCAGCTCGATGAGGCTCATGCCGGCCTCGCGCCGGGGGAAGTTGGCGGTTTTCATTGGCGGGAGACGAAGCCGACGATCTCGAATTTGTGGTCCATGTCCTCGCCCGGTTGCCGCCAGTAGATCTTGACGGTGACCCGGCTCGAAGGATCGGTGTCGCCCGCGTACGTGGGGCCCGGGACGATGTCGATCTCGGGCACGCGCACTGCGGTAGCGATATTGACGCCGGGCAGCAGCGCCTCGACCTGGCTGCGCCAGGTGCTGCGCGGCACGTACACGCCGGTGTTGGTGTCGTCATAGAAGACGATGTTGGCCATGTCCAGCCGGATCTGGCTCAGGATGCTGTTGGCGAGATAGGCCGCTTCCGTGCGGTAGCGGGCGTCGGTGGTGTTCTTCACCGCCACCGACTGCATGCCGATCAGCGCCAGGATGCCGATGGAGAAGATCAGGATCCCGAGCAGCGCCTCGATCAGAACGACGCCGCCCTGCTTTGCCGTGAAATGGTGGTTGCGCGTCATGTCATTTTCCTCAGCAGGCGCGCGGGTCCGTGGTATCGGTCACCGCCGGGTCGCACATGCGTACCGATCCGCTCGAGCTGACGACGACCCGCAGGCAGCGATTCGGGCCGCCAGCGGTCTGGCAGTTGGCGCCACTGTAGTGGCTGAAATCGACCTGCAACGTGTTGGCTGCAGCACCCAGCCCATTGAACGTCACGGCCGTCGCGGAGGCCGCGAGCACCACGCTGGGCGAACCCTCCTGGTTGCTGCGTTTTTGCAGGATAAAGGGGTCCACGGTGTCCGACGGGGCCGCGCCGCAGTTGGCAGTGGGATCGGCCATGCTCACGATCCAGTTCGGGCCAGTCGCGGCGAGGTTGCAGCTCGCCGTCAGCGCATCCACCAGGTTGAAACGCACCGTCCGGTTGCGCCGCAGTGCCTCGCCGCGCGCGAACTGAAGGCCCGATATGGACGCCTCCGCGCTATTGCGGATCTGCGTGTTCTGCAGCCACGCGGAGATGTTCGGCAGGCCGATCATGATCACGAGGCCGAGCACCGCGACCACGACCAGCAGCTCGACGAGGGAGAAGCCCCGCAGGCGGGACTGGGCGAGCTTTAGCATTGCGAGGGCTTCTTTCTCACCCAGCAGGTTCCCGCGCTGGCGTAGCCTTTGCTCGCCATCGGCGTGGAAGCCGTCACGACGGTCTGCTTGGCATTTGAGGTATCGACGGTGAACGCGATACCGGATAGGCCCTCGGCGGATTTGCCGCTCGCCGTAAGCACGTACGCCTGGTCGCCGGCAGCATTGGGGGTGGACGAGGCGCAGGTGAAGTCAAAGTACTTGGTGCCCTGCGTGGTCGGCGTATTGCCGCCCGGGATGCCGCATGTGCCGCCGGCCGTATTGGTGCTGTAGCGGCGGTTGTCCAGATAGTACTGTTCCATCTTTACGCGCAGATCGGCGAGGTGCGCATAAGCCTCTGCGAACTTGCTGCGGGTGATGTAGTCGGTGTAGGAAGGCAACGCGATGGCGGAAAGCACCGCGATGACTACGACGACAATCATCAGCTCGATAATCGTGAATCCGTGCTGGGGACGCATGCTGCCTCCTTTGCTTGATGTGAATGCTAGGGGGAGAGTGCCGGGTGCCGCAAAGCATGGCGACCAACGGATAAGAGCGCGGTACGAGCGGCGTGGTGCGGGGCAGTATAATCACAATAAGTCACACTGCTGGTGTAGCTCAGCTGGTAGAGCAACTGATTCGTAATCAGTAGGTCGCCCGTTCGAGTCGGGCCACCAGCACCGTCAAGAATTGCAAAGGGTCGATGAGCGCGCGCATCCTGGTCGTGGAAGACGACGCAAGCCTCCGCGACTTGCTGCGCCTGCATCTTTCGGCCGCTGGCTACGAGGTGGAGGTCGCCGAGGACGGCATTGCGGCGGGCTACAAAGTGCTCAAGTCTCCGCCCGACCTGATCATCACCGACGTCCAGATGCCGAATATGGACGGCTTCGAATTCGTGGCGGCGCTGAAGGCGGACAAGTCGCTGCCGCCGATCCCGGTGATCTTCCTCACATCCGTGGAAGACGGCGATCAGCGCGGGCGCGAGCTCGGCGCGGTGGGCTACGTCACCAAGCCGGTGCGTGCCGACCGGCTGCTGGCGCTGGTGGCGCAACACGTGCCCGGCGGCGCCATCCCGATCGGCTAGCTTTTTTCCAGAATCCCGCGGTGCTGCGCGGCAGGATCTGACGCGCAGCAGCGCATTGGTGTTCTCATTTTCGCGGCGTGCACTCGTGCAGCGTCGCACCTTCGAAGTCGCGCGCGATCTCCTGCAGCTTTGCGTTGAGCGCAGCGTCGACCGTTCGCACCTGGTACCAAATCTTGGGTACGCGCGTCTCGCGCCGGCCGACCTGCGCGCTGCGCACGCCGCGCGCGCGCAGTGTCTCGAGGCGCGCGCGCGCGGCTTCCTCGGCGCGGAACACGCCGAGCGACAGCGCCCAGCGCAGCTTGCCTTCTTCCTGCACCACAAAGTAATCGTCCACGCCGAGCTTCTTGAGCTCGGCGGCTTTCTTCTGCGCGGTCGCGCGGTTTGGCTGCGGCGGGATGAATACCCACCAGCCGGCGGTTTCCTCGCCGCGGTACTGGGCCAGGCGCACGCCGAGCGCCAGTGGTTCGAGGCGCTGCTCGGCGCGCGGCGCGTCCTGCGGGCTGAAGCTGCCCCACTCCACGCAGGCGAGCGGCGCAGGCTCCGGCGCCGGCGGCGCGGGCTTGGGCGCGGGCGCGCTTGCGGCGGCGGGCGCCGTTGAGACAGGCGCCGTCGAGGCAGGCGCCATCGAGGAGGGCGCAGTCGCGGCGGGCGCAGTCGAGGCGGGCGGCTTTGCGGCAGGCGGCTGCGCGCCGGCCGGCGGAGCCGCTGCGATCTGCGCCAGCTCCTGCTCCGTGACGATGCGCACCTTTCCCGGTTCGAGCTGCTGCGTCATGGGCCGTGGATCGAGCGCCGGGTCGGGCGGGGCCATGAAGCGCAGCCAGGCGAAGAACGCGAGATTTGCCGCAAGCAGCAGGAGAAACAGGATCCTCATGACCAGGCGATCCTGGCAAGGCCTTCGAGCACGAGATTCTCGACGTAGCGGCAAGGAATGCCCAGCTGCTCGATGAGCAAATTGCCCGCCCCGCCGGAGACGAGGCATTGCGCGCCTTTGCCGGCAACCCGGTACATGCGCTCGACTGCGCCCGCCTGCGCATGGCGGCAGCCGCTCTCGATGGCGTCGATGGTATTGCGCGGCGTCTGCACAAAGCGGCCTTCCTGCAGCGGCAAACGCCCGGTGTGCTCGTGCAGGACGAACCGCATGAGGTCCACGCCCGGCAGGATCAACCCGCCGAGAAACTCACCCTCCGCCGACAGCAGGTCCGCGGTTGTAGCGGTGCCAGCATTGACCACCAGGCACGCTCCCTGGTGCAGGGCGCGCGCAGCGACCAGCGCGGCCCAGCGGTCCGGCCCGAGCTGCTCGGGCTTGTCGTAGCGGCTTCTCACGCCGCAGCGCTCCGCCTCGCCATGCAGCCACAGCGGCTCGGCGTCGAAGATGCTTGTCCAGTTGATCAGCAGCTGGTGCGCGCCTTCGCCCGCGACATTCGAGATGACGATGCGGTCCGGGTTCTCGTGCGTCGCGGCAAACGGATTGATGTCGTGGTTCGCCGCGGCGAACTCGATGAGCGAGACGGTAGCAAGGCTCGACCAGCCGCGCCCGTCGTGCCAGCCCCACTTGACCCGGGAATTGCCGGCGTCGATGGCGAGGATCATGCGGCGGAGACCACGCGGCCGTTGCGCACCGTGCGCAGGCCCCGGCGTGTGCGCAGCTGCAGCGCGCCGTCGGGCGCTACGCCCGCCGCTGTGCCCGCCACCGTGCGTCCGTTGCTCAAGCGCACGCGCAGTCGCTGTCCGGCGTAGGCGTCGAGCGACGGCCAGTCGGCGCGGAAGGCGTCGAAGCCCGTGGCGTCGAAGGCGCGCAGGGCGGCATGCAGCTCGCGCCCGATGGCGCCGATCACGGCGTTGCGTTCGGGCAGCGGCCGCAGCAGCGCCTCGAGCGCGGCCACCCGGCGCCGCAGCCGGCCGGCGAGACCCGGCACTGCGCGGTAGTTCACGCCGACGCCGACGATCGCGAGGCAACCCTTGCCCTGGGTGCGCGTCTCGACGAGGATGCCGCCGAGCTTCGCGCCGCGCACCAGGAGGTCGTTGGGCCAGCGCAGCCCCACCTCGGTGGCACCGAGATCCCTAAGCGCGCGCACAGCGGCGAGCCCGGCGACGATGGACAGGCCCGCGAGTTCGCGCACCGGGCGGCCGAGCGGCAGCGCCAGCGAAAACAGCACGCCGGCACCGGCCGGGCTGTGCCAGCGCCGCCCGCGTCGCCCGCGACCCGCGCTCTGCTCATCCGCGGCGAGCAGCACGGGGTGCGCCGCGCTACGGGCGAGCAGCAGCGAATTGGTCGAAGTGCAGCGCCCGAGCACCTGCACTTCGGCGCCGGGAACGCGAATCGCGTCCGCATCGAGTCGGTCCATGCCGATAGTTTACGGTGTGCCGGGCGCCAGCGACGCGCCGAGCCGGGTGCGCCTAGGCCGCGCCGAAGGCGAAATCGCGACCGGGCGCCGCCTCGAACAGCGCGCGCGTGTATTCGTGGCGCGGCGTGCCGAACACCTGGGCCGCCGGCCCGTACTCGACCACTCGGCCCTGCGACATCACCGCCACGTGGTCGCATACCTGCGCCGCGACGCGCAGGTCGTGCGTGATGAACAGCATGGCGAGGCTCAGGCGCTCGCGGATCTCCTCGAAGAGCGCGAGCACCTGCGCCTGCACGGAGACGTCGAGCGCAGAAACCGCTTCGTCGGCGACCAGCAGCTCAGGCTCCATGGCGAGCGCGCGCGCGATGCAGATCCTCTGGCGCTGGCCGCCGGAAAACTGGTGGGGATAGCGGTTGAGCGACTCCGGGTCCATGCGCACGAGTTCCATGAGCTTGCGCGCGCGCTGCACGGCCGCTGCGCGGTCCATGCCGTAATTGCGCGGGCCCTCGATGATCGCCTGCAGCACCGTGCGCCGCGGATTGAGCGAGCGATACGGGTCCTGGAACACGATCTGCACACGGCGCCGCAGCAGCTGCAACCGGCGTGCGGGCATGGCCGCGATGTCCTCGCCGTCGAGCAGCACCTCGCCGCTGCTCGGCTCGATCAGGCGCACGATGCAGCGCGCCACCGTGGACTTGCCCGAGCCCGATTCGCCGACGATGCCGAGCGTCTGGCCCTTGCGCACCTCGAGATTCACGTCTACCGCTGCGAGCACTTCGCGGTGCGCCGAGAACCAGCCGCGGTGGCGATAGGTCTTGGACAGGCCGCGGGTGGCCAGCACCACCGCGGCCGCGCCGTCCGCCGGACGCGCGTGCGGCTTGAGGGTCGGCACCGAACCGATCAGCATCCTGGTGTAGTCGTGGCGCGGCCGCTTGAGCACCTCCTCCTTGGCGCCGAGCTCGACCAGCTCGCCCAGGCGCAGCACGGCGACGCGATGGGCGATCTCGGCCACCACGCCGAAATCGTGCGTGATGAACAGCACCCCGGTGCCGTGGCGCGCCTGCAGGTCCTGCATGAGCTTGAGGATCTGCGCCTGCGTGGTGACGTCGAGCGCGGTGGTCGGCTCGTCCGCGATGAGCAGCGCCGGCTCCAGCACCAGGGCCATGGCGATCATGACGCGCTGGCGTTGGCCGCCGGAGAGCTGGTGCGGGTAGGAGGCGATCATGCGCTCGGGATCGGGCAGCCGCACTTCGCCCACGATGTCGAGGATCTTGCGGCGGCGCGCCGCCGGCGACAGGCGGGTGTGCTCGCGCAACACCTCGTCCAGTTGCGCGCCGCAGCTCATCACCGGGTTGAGCGCGGTCATCGGTTCCTGGAACACCATCGACATGCGCGTGGCGCGCAATTCGCGCAGGCGCTGCTGCGAGGCGCGCGTGATGTCCTCGCCTTGCAGCAGGACCGTGCCACCGGTAACCGGCAGGCCCTTGGGCAGCAGGCCCATCACGCCCTGCGCGATCACCGACTTGCCCGAGCCGGATTCGCCCACCAGGCAGACGATCTCGCCGCGTCCGACGCTGAAACTCACGCGCGAAGCGGCCTGGGCGCGGTCGGCGTGTCGCGGCAGGGCGATCGTCAACTCCCTGACTTCGAGAACATTCATAGCCGCCTGGCCATCTTCGGATCGAGCGTGTCGCGTAAGCCGTCGCCGAGGATGTTGACCGCCAGCACGGTGACGGCGAGAAACACGCCGGGGAAGAACAGGTTGTGCGGGTAGGCCATGAACTGCACGCGCCCCTCGGACATGATGTTGCCCCAGGTCGGGATGTCGGGCGGCAGCCCGACGCCGAGGAAGGAGAGGATCGCCTCGACGAGGATCGCGGAGGCGCAGATGTAGGTGCCTTGCACGATGAGCGGCGCGATGCAGTTCGGCAGAATGTGGCCGAACATGATCCTCAAGGTCGACGTGCCGAGCGACACCGCTGCCTCGACGTACGGCTCCTCGCGGATCGAGAGGACCAGGGAGCGCACCAGGCGCGTGACGCGCGGCACCTCGGTGATGGCGATCGCCACCACGACGGTGACGAGGCTCGCGCGCCACATCGCCACCAACGTGATGGCGAGCAGGATCGCGGGAATTGCCATCAGGCCGTCCATCACGCGCATCAGCGGCCCGTCCAGCCAGCGCAGATAGCCCGACGACAGGCCGAACACGATGCCGAAGGCGAGGGCGAGGACCGCCGTGGCGATGCCGACCAGCAGCGACACGCGCGTGCCGTAGACCACGCGGCTGTAGATGTCGCGGCCGAAGGAGTCCGAGCCCATGAGGAACTGGTGCTTGATCAGCTCGCCGTCCAGGGTGGTGATCTCGCCGCTCTGCCCGGGCCGCAGGTCGCGGCTCGCGGCGTCGAACAGCGTAGGGTCTACTGTGCCGAGCCATGGCGCGCACAGGGCCGCCAGGACGAGCAGTATCAGCACGGCGCCGCCGATGCGCACCGACCAATGCTGCTGCAGGCGCTGCCACGCGCTCTCGCGGCGCGCGATGTTGGCGGACTCTACGGAAAGCGCCTGCGTGTCCATTTGCGGCGCTTAGTAGCGGATCCTCGGGTCGAACACCACGTAGGACATGTCCACCAGCAGGTTGATCACCACGTAGGCGAACGAGAAGAGCAGGATCACCGCCTGCACGGTGGGGAAGTCGCGCGCCAGCACCGCGTCTACGGTCAGGCGCCCGAGCCCGGGAATGGCATACACCGACTCCGTCACCACCACGCCGCCGATCAGCAGCGCGATGCCGATGCCGATCACCGTGGCGATCGGCACGGCGGCGTTGGCAAGCGCGTGGCGCATCAGCACGCGCGCCTCCGGCAACCCCTTGGCGCGCGCCGTGCGGATGTAGTCCTCGCCGAGTGCTTCGAGCACCGAGGCGCGCGTGACGCGCGCGATCAGAGCAATGTAGATCACCGAAAGCGTGATGGCCGGCAGGATCAGGTGGTGCAGGAAGGGCCAGAAGCCGTCGGCGAGCCGCTTGTATCCCTGCACCGGAAACCAGCCGAGCTTGAGCGACATGATCCAGATGAGGAGGTAGGCCAGCACGAATACCGGCACCGAGAAGCCCAGCACCGAGAAGCCCATCAGCGCGCGATCGAACCAGCCGCCGAAACGCCACGCGGCGAGTACGCCGAGCGGCACCGACACGAGCACCGCGATGACGATGGTCAGCGTGGCGAGCGCGAGCGTGGGCTCGATGCGCTGCGCGATCAGCTGGGTCACCTCCATTTTGTAGAAGTAGGAGCGGCCGAACTCTCCCTGCAGGAGGTTCCCCGCCCAGATGCCGAACTGCACCGGGATCGAGCGGTTTAGCCCGAGACTTGAGCGGATCTGGGCGATCTGCTCGGTGCTCGCCGCGTCACCCGCGAGAATCGCCGCGGGATCGCCCGGCGTCAGCCGCAGCATGAGGAAGACGAGCACCGCCACGACGAGCAGGACCGGGATCGTCGACAGCAGGCGGCGCAGAATGAAGGTGTACATAAGAGAAAGGGGGCTACGTCGCGACGACTCCGCCCCCCTTCAGATCCCCCCGGCAAACGGGGCCGTTGAGGGGCCCCGTTCAGCGCTCCGACAGGCTAGTTCTTCTTCACGTTCCAGTAGATGTCCCCCGAGCCGATCACCCAGCCGGTGATGTTCTTGCGCGCGGCGAGCGGGTTCACGTACTCGCCGAGCGGCGCGTGCGTGCCGATCTCGAAGGCCCGCACCTGGATCGCCTCGGCGAGCGCCTTCTTCTTCGCCTCGTCGGTCTCGCGCGCGAACTGGTCGCGCAGCTTCTCGATGGCCTCATCCTTCGGCCAGCCGAACCACGACTTCTCGCCGTCGGCGCCGATGGCGGCGTTGGTGAGCGGGTTCCAGACGTCAGGCGCCAGCCATGCGGTGAGGAAGATGTTCCAGCCGCCCTGCGCAGGCGGCTCCTTCTTCGCGCGGCGCGACACCACCGTGTTCCAATCCATCGCCTGCAGGTCCACCTTGAAGCCGGCCTGTCGCAGCAGCTGCGCGGCCACATCCGGGAGCTTCTGGATCGCGGCGAGGTCGGTGGGCTTGAGGATCACCACCGGGGTGCCGTCATAGCCGGAGGCCTTGAGCAGCTCCTGCGCCTTTTTCATGTTGGACTTCGACTGTATGTCGCTGCCCTTTGCGCTGCCGTAGGGCGTGCCGCAGGTGAACATCGAGGGGCACGCCTTGTAGTACTCCTTGATGCCGACCTGGGCGCGCAGGAACGGCTCCTGCTGCATGGCCGCGAGCGCCGCCTGGCGGACCTTCGGGTTGTTGAACGGCGGGTGCAGGTGGTTGAAGCGCGCCATGTACTGGAAGCCGAGCGGGTCCTTGTTCACCAGCACCACGCCGTCGGCCTTCTTCAACTGCTCGTAGCTCTCGAACGCGGGGCGCTCGAGCACGTCGACCTCGCCCTTGGCGAGGGCGTTGACCTGCGCCTGTGCGTCGCGCAGCGCGAGGTTCCACTCGACTCGGTCGACATAAACGAACTTGCCGCCCGCGGTGCCCGAAGGCGCCTCCTTACGCGGCTCGTACTTCGGGTTCTTCACGTACACCGCCTTGTCACCGGGCTTGAACTCGTCCCGCTTGAAGATATATGGCCCGGAGCCGATGTACTCCTCGATCTGCTTGTCAGCGGGCGTGTCGGCGACGCGCTTGGGCATGATGAAGGGCACGTTCGACGACGGTTTTCCCAGCGCCTCGAGCATGATGCCGCACGCCTCGCGCAGGAAGATGCGGAAGGTGTTCGGCGCGGGCGCGTCCATGCGCTCGACGAAAGTCATCAGCTTCTGCCCCATCGCATCGCGCTTGCCCCAGCGCGCGATCGAGGCCACCACGTCCTCGCCGGTCACGGGCTTGCCGTCATGAAACTCCAGGCCCGGACGCAGCGTGAACGTCCACAGCCGGTTGTCCGGGCTCACCGTCCACTTGTCCACCATCTGCGGCTGCACGCGGTTCTTCTCGTCCGTGCCGAAGAGCGTGTCGTAGATCATGTAGCCGTGGTTGCGCGCCATGAACTGCGTGGTCCAGATCGGGTCGAGGATCGAGAGGTTCGAGTGCGGCACGACGCGCAGCACCTTCTCCTGGGCCGACGCGTGCACTGCGGTCCCGCCCGCGACAGCGGCGAGCAAAACGGCAGCGGCGATCTTGCGGTTCATGCGGGTATCCTTTGCACTGGGATAGGCGAAAAGAGGGTAGCAGGCCATGGCACGCATCGCAATCGGCGGGTTCCAGCACGAGACCAACACGTTCGCGCCTTCGGCGGCGGATTACGCGGCGTTCGAGGCGGGCGGCGGATGGCCAGGGGTGCAATACGGCGAACCTCTATTTGGCGCGGTCGCCGGGGCGAATATTCCTGCGGCGGGCGCGATCGAATCGCTGCGCGCGACTGGCCACCACCTCGTCGGCACCGCGTGGGCGGCCGCGAGCCCTTCGGCGGCGGTGACCTCGGACGCCTTCGAGCGCATCGGCGGCGAGATAGTGAAGCGGCTGAAGGACGCGCTGCCGGTGGACGGCGTCTATCTCGACCTGCACGGCGCGATGGTCGCCGAGCGCTTCGACGATGGCGAAGGGGAGCTCCTGCGCCGCGTGCGCGAGGCGGTCGGCCCACGCGTGCCGGTGGCGGTGAGCCTCGACCTGCACTGCAACTTCACGCGCGCGATGTTCGAGCGGGCGGACGCCTTCGTCGCCTACCGGACCTACCCGCATGTGGACATGGCTGAGACTGGCGCGCGCGCGGCGCAGCTGCTGGATCGGATGCTGCGCGGCGGCGCGCGTCTCGCCGGTGCGTGGCGCGGCATCGACTACCTCACCGGAATTCCGTCGCAGTGCTCGTTCATCGAGCCTTGCAAGGGCATCTACGCCGACATGGCGGCGCTCGAGCGCATGCACGATGCGGTGCTTTCCTTCACGCCGGGTTTCCCCATGGCGGACTTCGCCGAGTGCGGCATGGCGGTGTTCGGCTACGGCGCGGACGCGAAGAAGGTGGAGCTCGCGGTGGACGAGCTGCGCGGGCGCGTGGCGGATGCGGAAAAGGACTTCGCGCTGGAGTTGCACCTGCCCGACGATGCGGTCGCGCGCGCGCGGCGGCGCGGCGAGAGCGGACGGCCAGTGGTGCTCGCCGACACGCAGGACAATCCGGGAGCAGGCGGCAACGGGGATACGACAGGACTGCTGCGCTCGCTGATCCAGCAGCGCGCCGAAGGTGCCGCGCTCGGCCTGCTCATCGACAAGGCCGCCGCGGCGAAGGCACACGAGGCCGGGCAGGGGGCGACGCTCGCATTCTCGCTGGGTGGCAAATCGCGGGTGCCGGGGGATGCGCCCTTCGAAGGCGAGTTCACGGTGGAGAAGCTCGGCGACGGCAAATTCACCTGCACCGGGCCGATGTTCAAGGGGTTTCGCATGACGCTTGGCAACATGGCATTGCTGCGCAGCAAGTCGGCGCCGGGAGTGCGCGTGGTGATTGCTTCAAGGAAAGTCCAGGCTGCGGACCAGGAGATGTTCCGCCACGTCGGTATCGAGCCCAAGCGCGAGCGCATCCTCGCCCTCAAGAGCTCGGTGCACTTCCGCGCCGACTTCGAGCCGATCGCGAAGGAGGTGCTGGTGGTGAAAGCGCCCGGACCCGCGCTCGCCGACCCGGTCGAATTCAAGTGGACCAAGCTGCGCAAGGGCGTACGCCTGCGACCCTTGGGCCCCGTGTACCAGGGCTGAAAACGGCATCAGGGCCGAATTTCTTTCGCCAGCGAAAACCCGGCCCTGACCTCGACTTACGCGGGCCAGGGTTTCTGCGTCGGCCTGAGCAGCTCGATGCCGCGCGCGAGCCTGAGCACGCCGGCATCGTCGAACCGGCGCCCGACGAGCTGCACGCCGATCGGCAGGCCGTCGGCGCTGAATGTCCAGTTCACCGAGGCCGCCGGCTGCTCCGACATGTTGAAGGGCACGGTGAATGCGATGTGCGGCAGCGCGTTGTGCGGATCGTTGCCCGGGCAAGGCAGCTCGGCTTCGTAGGGCAGGATGGGAGATGTCGGCGAGATGACGTAGTCATACGGCTGGCAGGCGGCGACCGCCGCCTCGCGCATCGCCATCACCTGCGCGTAGGCCTGCATGACGTCGCGGCCCGTGAACTTGCCCGCGCGCCACGTGCACCACTCCGCGACGAACGGCAGCACCTTCTTCTGCCGCTCGGGCGGCAGCTGCACGAAGTCGTTGTAGGAGCGTGCCTCGAAAAAACGCGCCATGCCGTCGAGCATCTCCGGCGTGAGGAAGGTGTTCATTTCCTCCACCACCGCGCCCGCGCTCGCCAGCGCCTTTGCGGCCGCTTGCGTGGCCGCGCGCACTTCGGGATGCACCGGCAGGCCTGCGCGCATGTCGGTCAGGAACCCGATCCTGATCTTCTTCAGGTCAAGCGATTCCAGTCCCTCGGCGTAATCCACCGGCCGGAACGGCAGGCTCATGAAGTCGCGCGGATCGGGCAGCGTGAGCCAGTTCATCAGCAGCGCGGCAGCCTCGACGTCGCGCGTCATCGGCCCCGTGACGCGGCCCATGTAGGGCGGGTACACGGGCACGCGGCCAAGACTGGGCTTCAGCGCGAAGATGCCGCAATGCGTCGCGGGCAGGCGCACCGAGCCGCCGATATCGGTGCCCAGATGCAGGGGCGCGTACCCGGCCGCCGCCGCGGCGCCCGCGCCAGAGCTCGATCCCGAGGTGTTCTTTGCCGTGTTCCAGGGATTGCGCGTCACGCCGTGTGCGCTCGAAACGCCTGCGGACAACATGCCGTAATCGGGCATGGTGGTCTTGCCGAGGAACACGCAGCCCGCCTCGCGCAGCCGCGCGGCGGGTGGCGCGTCCGCGCCTTGCGGCGCGGCGGGCAGGTTCGCCGCCGTGCCGATCGGCGCCGGATCGCCCTTGGTGTAAATGTTCTCCTTCAGCGTCACCGGCACGCCGTCCAGCGTCGAGAGCGGCGCTTGCACGCGCCAGCGCGCTTCCGCATCGCGCGCCTGCTTCAGGGCACCGTCGCGGTCGATGCGATACATGGCGTTGAGCCGCGGTTCCCAGGCGTCGATGCGCGCGAAGAGCGCGCGCGTCACCTCGACCGGCGAGAGCTCGCCCCCGCTATAGCTCGCCGCAAGCTCGGCGACGGTCAAATCGTGGATGGAGGCCATGGCGCGCCGACTGTGTGCATGCGCCGACTATATACTGCGGCTCGCATGCTGCGCATCCTCCTCGTCGTGCTGGGCGTCGCACTCTCCTGCGGCGCGCGCGCCGCCACCGAGATCGAGCTCTGGCACGCGATGCGCGGCACAGCAGCCGACGAGCTGGGCGCGCTCACGCGCCGCTTCAATGCATCGCAAAGCGAGGTCCGGCTCAAGCTCGTGTACCAGGGCGGGTACGACCAGACCTACAGCCGCGCGCTGGCGGCGCATTTCGAGCACAAGGGGCCGCACATCGTGCAGGTGGTCGAGGCGGGCAATGCGAGTCTCATGGCCTGGCGCGGAGCAGTGAAGCCCGCTTGGGAGGTGCTCGCCGAGGCCGGGGTACGCGTGAATGCCGCGGACCTGGTGCCGGCGGTCGCAAGCTATTTCTCTGACACGTCGGGGCGGCTGCTCGCGCTGCCGCTCAATGCGGCAACGCCGATACTCTATTACAACAAGGACGCGTTCCGGCGCGCCGGCCTGGATCCGGAACGGGCACCCCGCACCTGGTACGAGATGGTGGGAACCTTGGGCGCGCTGATCGAATCGGGCATGCACTGCGGCTACGCCACGGCGTGGCCGTCCTGGGTGCTGCTCGAGAACATGAGCCTCTGGCATAACCAGGAATTCGCCACGCACGGCAACGGCGTGGGCGGCGCGGATGCCCGGTTCGTCTTCAATACGCACGTCATGATGCGCTTCATCGCGATGCTCTCTTCCTGGTCGAAAGCGGGCTATTTCACCCCCACTGGGCGCGGCGAGGAGGCCGAGGCGCGCTTCGTCGCCGGCGAGTGCGCCGTCCTGACCACATCCTCTGCCGCGCAGGAGCGCATGGCGCGCGCGTCTCGATTCGCGATCGGCACGAGTCAATTGCCCTATTACGATGACGTGCCCGGCGCGCCGCAGAACACGGTTCCCGGCGGCGCGGGCCTTTGGGTATTCGGCGGCAAGAAGCCGGCGGAATACCGCGCGGTGGCGAAATTCTTCTCGTTCCTCTTGCGGCCCGAGGAGCAGGCGCGCTGGCACCAGCGCACGGGATATCTGCCCGTCACCCGGCGGGCGGAGGAACTCTCGCGCAAGGCGGGTTACTATCGCACGCACCCCGGCCAGGAGATTGCCCTGCGCCAGCTTGGCTCCGCGCCGACGCCAGATTCCCGCGGTATCCGCCTAGGGGACTATCGCTGGATCCGGGGCATCCTCGACGAGGAGCTGGAGGCGGTATGGTCGCAGGCGCGCACCCCCAAGGACGCGCTGGACCGCGCGGCCGAGCGCGGCAACGAAATGCTGCAGCATTTCGAATCGTCCCACCGCGCCGAGAGATAATTCGGTACTATTTCCGCCATGTGGCGGCGCGACAATCGCCACTTCCAGAAAACGAGAGGAGACATTATGCGTATCAAGATCACGGCCGCTGCGTTTGCGGCCTCCTTTGCTGTTGCCGCGCCTGCTTACGCTCTGACCGAGATCCAGTGGTGGCATTCGATGGGTGGCGCGCTGGGTGAGGAAGTTAATGCTTTGGCGAGCAAGTTCAACGCCAGCCAGAAGGAATACAAAGTCAACGCCATCTACAAGGGGAGCTACCCGGAGTCGATGACCGCCGGCATCGCCGCCTACCGCGCTGGCAACGCGCCGCACCTCATCCAGGTATTCGAAGTGGGCACCGCCACCATGATGGCCGCCAAAGGCGCCATCGTTCCGGTGGCCACGGTGATGCGCAATGCCAAGGAGCCCTTCGACCCGAAAGCCTACCTGCCTACGGTGACGGGCTATTACAGCGACGTAAAGGGCAACCTGCTGTCGTTCCCCTTCAACAGCTCCACGGTCATGTTCTACGTCAACAAGGACGCCTTCAAGAAAGCGGGCCTGGATCCGGAGAAGGCGCCGAAGACCTGGAAGGAAGTGCTTGCCGCCGCCGAGAAGTTGAAAGCCGCCGGGCAGGAGTGCGTCTACACGACTGGCTGGCCTTCCTGGATGCACATAGAGAACTTCAGCGCGTGGCACAACGTGCCGATCGGCACGAAGCAGAACGGCATGGCCGGCTTCGATACCGAGTTCCTGATCAACTCGCCACTGCACGTGCGCCACATCGCAATGCTGGGCGATATGGCGAAGAAAGGCCTATTCACCTACGCCGGACGCACTAACCAGGCGGAGGCGAAATTCTACAGTGGCGAGTGCGCGATGATGAGCAGCAGCACTGGCGCACAGGCGAACATCCGCAAGGTGGCCAAGTTCAACTGGTCCATCAATTTCATCCCGTACCACGACGATGTGAAGGGTGCGCCACAGAATTCGATCATCGGCGGGGCGTCGGTCTGGGTAATGGCCAGCAAGAATAGGAAACCCGACGAGTACAGGGGTGTGGCCAAGTTCCTCGCATTCTTGTCCAAGCCGGAAATCCAAATGGAGTGGCACGTAAAGACGGGCTACGTGCCGATTACCATGGCCGCCTACGAGATGACTAGGAAATCCGGTTTCTACGACAAGAATCCGGGCGCCGATCTCGCGGTGCAGCAGCTTACCCTCCACACGCCCACGGCGAACTCCAAGGGCCTGCGCTTTGGCAACTTCGTGCAGGGGCGCGAGGTCATCGAGGAGGAGATGGAGTCGGTGTTTGCGGGCAAGAAGGACGCCCAAACCGCGATGAATGACGCGGTGAAGCGCGGCAACGAAATCCTGCGCAGGTTCCAGGCGGCCAACAAGTAATCTAGCCCGCCGCACAGGCAGCGCCGAGCGGAATGGAAAAGCGCGTCACCTTCCGCTCGGCGTGGCTGCCGTACGTCCTGGTGGCGCCGCAGCTCGCCATCACGGTGGTGTTCTTTTTCTGGCCGGCCTCTCAGGCGGTGTGGTACTCGTTCCAGCTGCAGGACGCCTTCGGCCTCTCCAGCCAGTTCGTAGGGTTCGAGAACTTCAGGACCCTGTTCCGCGATCCGCACTACCTGCAATCCTTCAAGACCACCGCGGTGTTCAGCATCGCCGTGGCCGGATGCGGCATTGCGATCTCGTTGCTGCTCGCCACCATGGCCGACCGGGTGATCCGCGGCGCGCTCGTCTACAAGACGGTGCTGATCTGGCCCTATGCCGTCGCGGCGGCGGTGGCCGGGGTGCTGTGGGCGTTCCTGTTCGCGCCCTCGATCGGCATCGTGACCTACGTGCTCAAGGGCTTCGGCATCGACTGGAACTGGATCCTCAAGGGCGACCAGGCGATGCTGCTGATCATCATCGCGTCGGTGTGGAAGCAGATCAGCTACAACTTCCTGTTCTTCCTCGCCGGGCTGCAGTCGATCCCGAAGTCGCTCATCGAGGCGGCCGCGATCGACGGCGCCGGCCCGGCGCGGCGCTTCTGGTCCATCGTCATCCCGCTGCTCTCGCCCACCAGCTTCTTCCTGCTGGTGGTCAACATCGTCTATGCCTTCTTCGACACCTTTGGCGTGATCGACGCCACCACGATGGGAGGTCCGGCGCAGGCGACGCAGATCCTCGTCTACAAGGTTTACCGCGACGGCGTGCATGCGGCCGACATCGGCGGCTCGTCGGCGCAGTCGGTGATCCTGATGATCATCGTCATTGCGCTCACCGCGGTGCAATTCCGCTTCATCGAGCGCAAGGTGCAGTACTAATGGTCGAGCGGCGGCCTGTGCTGACGTTCCTCGCGCACGCCGTGCTAGTCCTGGGCGCGCTGATCGTGGCGTTCCCGATCTATGTCACCTTCGTCGCTTCGACGCTGACGGTAGAGGAGATCATGTCGGTGCCCATGCCGCTACTGCCCGGTGGGCACCTCATCGAGAACTACAAGCAGGTGCTATTCGCGGGGACTACAACGGGATCGAGGGCCGCGGTGGATCGCATGCTACTGAACAGCCTAGTCATGGCGCTGGTGGTGCCGATCGGCAAGATGTCAATCTCGATCCTGTCCGCTTTCGCCATCGTCTACTTTCGCTTCCCGCTGCGCAATTTCTTCTTCTGGATGATCTTCGTTACCCTGATGCTGCCGGTCGAGGTGCGCATCATCCCGACCTTCCAGGTGATCGCCGGCCTCGGCATGCTCAACACCTTCGCCGGGCTCACGCTGCCGCTCATCGCCTCGGCGACCGCGACGTTCCTGTTCCGGCAGTTCTTCATGACCATCCCGGACGAGCTAGCCGAGGCGGCGCGCATGGACGGCGCCGGACCCATGCGCTTCTTCTGGGACGTGGTGGTGCCGCTCTCCAAGACCAGCATGGCGGCGCTGTTCGTCATCCAGTTCATCTACGGCTGGAACCAGTACCTCTGGCCCCTGCTCATCACTACCGACGAGACCATGTACACGGCGGTGATCGGCATCAAGCGCATGATCGTGGGCGGCGACGCCGCCAACGAGTGGAACCTGATCATGGCGACGGCGATGCTGACGATGTTGCCGCCGGCGCTGGTGGTGCTGCTGATGCAGAAGTGGTTCGTCAAGGGACTGGTGGAGACCGAGAAATAATGTCTGCTGTATCGATCCGCAACGTTTTCAAGTCCTTCGGCGCCGTGCAGGTGATCCAGGGCATCTCGATGGACATCAAGGACGGCGAGTTCGTCGTCATGGTTGGACCCTCGGGCTGCGGCAAGTCCACACTGCTGCGAATGGTGGCGGGACTCGAGACCATCACTACCGGCGAGATCGCGATCGGCGAGCGCGTGGTCAACAACTTGGAGCCCAAGGACCGCGACATCGCCATGGTGTTCCAGAACTACGCGCTCTATCCGCACATGAGCGTGCGCGACAACATGGCCTACGGCCTGAAGATCCAGGGGCGGCCGAAAACGGACATCGACGCGCGCGTGCAGCGCGCGGCGGAGATCCTCGAGCTGGCGCAGCTGCTCAAGCGCCGGCCGCGCGAGCTCTCCGGCGGCCAGCGCCAGCGCGTGGCGATGGGGCGCGCCATCGTGCGCGAGCCCAGGGTGTTCCTGTTCGACGAGCCGCTCTCGAACCTGGACGCCAAGCTGCGCGTGCAGATGCGAAGCGAGCTGCAGGCGCTGCACCAGCGCCTGATGACCACCACGCTCTACGTCACCCACGACCAGGTCGAAGCGATGACGCTCGCGCATCGCATGCTGGTGATGAACGCCGGCAAGACCGAGCAGATCGGTGCGCCGCTCGAGGTCTACAGCAAGCCCGCAACCACCTTCGTCGCGGCGTTCATCGGCTCACCGCCGATGAATCTGATTCCCGGGCGCATCACGGAGGGCGGCAAGGCACTCGCTTCGGACGGAGACGTCCACGCTCGCTTGCCGGAAGCGCGCCCCGCGCTCGATGGACGCAATGTGCTGCTCGGTGTGCGCCCGGAGCACTTCGAGATCTGCGAACCCGATGCAGCGATGCTCAGCCCGGACATCGACTTCATCGAGCTGCTCGGCTCGGATTCCCTGGTCTACGGCCACCTGGGTGCCGACAAGGCCGGCGCGCGCATGGCCGCGCGCCTGCACACTTCAGTAGTGGCGAAGGAGGGGCGCTTGCCGCTGCGCTTTGACCCGCAGTACATGCACCTGTTCGATCCGGAGACCGGCAAGCGCATCGAGGAGTGATGCAGCGGCTCACGCCGCACTGCCGCCCGCATGAGCCACTGGCCCTATCCGAAAATCCTCGCCCACCGCGGCGGCGGCACGCTCGCGCCGGAGAACACGCTGGGCGCGATTCGCTTGGGCGCGCGCATGGGCTTCGCGGGCGTGGAGATCGACGTGATGCTCGCCGGCGACGGCACGCCGGTGCTGATGCACGATCACACGCTCAAGCGCACCACCGGCCTGCGCGCCAACGTGGCGCATACGGGCTATGCGGCGATGGCGCAGCTCGACGCCGGGCGCTGGCGCGGGGCGCGCTGGCGCGGCGAGCGCGTCCCGTCCTTCGAGGACGCCGCGCGCCTGTGCCGCGAGCTGGGCCTGTGGGCCAACGTCGAGATCAAGCCCGTACCCGGCTATGAGCGGCGCACCGGCGACGCGGTGGCGCGCATGGCGGCGGAGCACTGGCGCGGCGCGCCGCTGCAGCCGGTGCTCTCCTCCTTCTCGCTGCTCGCGCTCGCCGCCGCGCGTCAGGCCGAGCCGCAGCTGCCGCGCGGCCTGCTGGTCGGCCGCCTGCCCAGGCACTGGCGCGAGATGCTCGCCGACCTGGAGTGCATTGCGCTGCACGCCAACCACCGCGCGCTCGGCGCGCGCGTCGTGGAGGAGGCGCACCGGGCCGGCGTCGCGGTGCTCGCGTGGACGGTCAACGACCGGCGCGTGGCGCGCAAGCTCCTTGGCTGGGGCGTGGACTGCGTGGTGACCGACCGGCTGGACCGGATCGCGCCGGGGTTCGCTTAGCGCGAGGCCGAAAGGCGCCGCCGCAGCCAGCGCAACAGCGCGCCGAGCACCGGCAGCTTCGCGTACAACTCCTCGGACGTGTCCCAGTAGTCGCGGTGATACACGATCTTGCCGCGGCCGTTGTACTTCAGGTGGGTGGCGCCGCGCACGCGCAGTTCGCGCCCGCGCAGGCGGAAGCTGAACTCCCAGGTAAGCAGCGCAGCTTCGTCATTGATGACGCGCTCGAGCACCTTGAAGCGCGGTTCTTCGAGCTCCTCGAACATGTGCGCGAAAACGCGCCGGATCGCATCCAGTCCGCCCACCTCGTTGAAGGGATCCTTGAACCAGGCATTGGCGGCGTAGTGCTCGCCGACGCGCGCCAGGCTCTCGGGCGTGAGCGTCTCGTACCATGCGGCGAGCGCGCCTACTGACCGGTGAATTTCCGCACGCACCAGAAGTAGAGGAAATCGGGAAGCAGGTTGAGGGCCTTCAGCAGGCGCGAGAAGCGGCGCGGAAAGTCGATCTCGAAGGCGCCACGCTCGAGGCCCTTCGCGATGGCCGCCGCCGCTTTCTCCGCCGGGATGATGAACGGCATCGGGAAGCTGTTCTTCGCCGTGAGCGGCGTTTCGACGAAGCCCGGGTTGACGAGATAGACCGCCACGCCGTGCGGGCGGTAATCGAGCCACAGCGATTGCGCCAGGTTGATCAGGCCCGCCTTGCTCGCTCCGTAGGCGAGGCTGTTCGGCAGGCCGCCATAGCCGGCGACGGAAGCGACGACGCCAAAGCCGCTCCCCCTGCGCAGGTACGGCCGCACGGCGTCCAGCAGGTTGAAGGCGCCGCCGAGATTGAGCTCCAGAATCGCACGCGCGTCGGCGAGTTCCATGGTCCAGGGCCGCATCTCGCGGTAGGTGCCGGCGAAGTTGAGCGTGAGGTCGATGCCGCCCCAGGCGGCGGCGATGCGCTGCGCCGCCGCGCGCAGGCTCTCCGCATCGGTGACATCCGCCGGCACGACAAGCGCCCCGTCGCCGAAGCGTTCCTCGAGGGTCTTCACCGAGCGCGCCGACACCGCCACGCGCGCGCCGCGCGCGATGAGTAGCGCGGCGGTGGCCGCGCCGATGCCGCTCGAGGCGCCGACGATCCAGACGCGGCGGGCCGTCCAGGACGCGATGCGCGGATTGAGCGCCATCAGCCGCGCTTGCGGAAAGCGATCATGACTTCGCCGAGGCGGAAGCCGAACTTCGACATCACCGAGCGATTCAGCATCACGCGCTCGTCCTGCAGGTACATCCAGTCGTCGAAGTCCACGTGCCAGGTGCGGCCGTCCACGTCGAGGGCGAGCACGTAGCGCCAGCGCAGGGCGTTGCCTGCGGCCTCGCCGTTCGCCGCGCCGATCACGTCGCCTGCAGTTCCAGTGTAGGCGCCACCCGACCGGCGCTCGACCGTCCACACGCGCTTCTGCGTCGTGCCGTCGGAGTAGCGAAAGTCCTCGTCTAGCGTCAGTCGGTCGCCTTGCACGCGGCCGTGGATCTCCACCGTGAAGCGCTTCACCACCTTGCCAGAGCGGTTCTCGAACTGACCCCACGCATCCACCGTGCCGTCGAAATACGCGAACACGTCCAGGTGCGGCTGCTCGGCGCGGTAGGCGTCAGGAGCGACCGAGGAGCAGCCGGCGAGGAGAGCGAGAAGAGCCACGACGAGGCTACGCATGGGGCGCCTTGAGCAGAATGGCCGCCGCGGCGAGCTTGAGCGCGCAGGGCAGCAGGCAGTAGGCGAAGTAGAGTGGCGCAAGCACGGCGCCGCCGCCGGGGACGTAGCCCGCCGCGGACAGCAGCGGCAGCGCGAGACCCGCGGCGAGCGCGAGATTCAGCTTGGTGGCGAAGTTCCACAGCCCGAAGTAGGCGCCCGCCCGCGACTCGTCGCCGCGCGCGCGGATGGCGTCGGCCAGCATGGCGGGCGGCAGCGCGAGATCGCCGCCCAGTGCAAGACCCGAGAGCAGGCACACGGCGGTGAACCCGGTCAGGTCACCCGGGCCGAGGGCGAGCGCGCCGGCGAAGGCGACCACGCTCGCGGCCATCGAGGCGAGCCAGGCATTGCGCTTGCCCAGGCGCCGCGAGAGCGCTACCCAGAGCGGCAGGCTCGCCGCGCCGGCGAGAAAGTACGCCGCGAGAAAGGCGCCGGCGAGTCGCGGGGCGCGCAGCGCGTCGTTCACGAAGAACAGCACGAGCGTCGCGGGCA
>Ga0326726_10001474_pt1 | contig 21852 bp, 16 predicted proteins | sample MHFenrmetagenome_2_FD_207603 | JGI IMG/M metagenome (GOLD analysis project Ga0326726, IMG submission 207603) | Lab enriched peat soil microbial communities from Michigan Hollow, Ithaca, NY, United States - MHF15MN | ecosystem: Environmental > Terrestrial > Soil > Wetlands > Peat | place: USA... | reverse complement strand
GGTGGTCAAGTTCTCTGTATCCCGAATGAGCATCGACAATGGAAATTGACAAACGACACCAAAACCCCGATAAACTTTATCTTGAAGTACCGCCTCTATTTCGCTGTGAACAAGGTTCTCGGAATCGTATTTCGAAACTCGTTTTCGCTTTTTCAACACATTCAAACGTACTAAGTTGTAATCAGCATAGAGAAGATCAAAGATAGAACGTACCCTTCCAGGAATAACCTCGCAATTGCTGTACCGGATGTGACGAACAAGATCCGCGACATTGCCGTTACCCTCCGCCATTTCCTTAGAAACGACCAGGCAGAGCTTCTCCTGCGCACGGGATACGGCAACGTTCAGCAGATTCGGGTTATCGACGAATTCATTGGCATCATTCGATACTGTTGTCATGATTATAACCCGCTTTTCTCTACCCTGATACTTATGTACCGTATCGATCTCAATCTCCTTTGAGCCGACAGATCCCTTCATCCGGTTCGTCTGTGCTCTGAATGGCGAAACAATGCCTATGTCGGTTGGTTTGATTGAGCCCAGTTCAGGCAAAACATTCTGTGTAACTTCGTCAATCTGGCGCTGATTAAACGTACCACGCGCATGCCGACCCTCGACGGTCATATAGGCCTTAAGAACGTCCGGTTCGCCTTGATCACGGGTCATTACCAGTAGTTCGCCCCCATAGAACTTTTGGTTACAGAACTGAATGATCTTTGGATGACACCGATAATGCTCTCGCAACAGCGTTTCTGGAATTTCATGGAAAGCAGTGCGCACGGCGGAAAGCAAGCTGTGTCGCTCGAACCGGGCATGTTCCGGGAGATCGTATTTTAAAGCGACCTGTTTTGCTCGCATTTCATCCTGCACCGTCAATACATTTGGCAGTTGCATAGGATCGCCAACGATTACGAGCTTCTCTGCACAACCCATCGCAAGAACACCGCTGAGCAAATCGACTTGACTCGCTTCGTCAACGATGACACAATCGAACAGATAGCCGGTCTTGAGCGACGTAATGATGGAAAACGTTGTGCTTAATATGACAGGATATTCATCGAGAAATTCACCCGGACGGCTCCAGAGATCTTCAAGAACGAATATTTTCCGCTTCCGCTTGTTGTAGGACTGCGCAAGATGGTGCTTCAGCAGTTGCATCGAAAGCTCAGTCAACCTTTCCAGGCGCTCGTCAAAACGGAATCCGACGAGCGACGCCTCAAGCTTCTGACGCCTCTTTTCCATATCCTCCAGCTTACGCAGGTAATAGGCCTTTTGTAACAGGGGAATGCGTTCCTCGAGGCTTAACTCGAAAACAGCTCTCCCTGCCATTCCAAACCGGAACAGAAGACCAATTTTCTCCAGAAAGCCGATGTGATGGTTCGGAGCTTTTGTGTGAAGCGAAGCCAAAGACGCTTCAGTTGAGAGTGCCGAACTCGAAGATGATGGTAAATTCGCTGTTGCATAATGCGTCGCTTTCTGTTCAGAAATCAGCCAGGCATGCAACAGCTTCCTTGCGGATAATTTAGGTTGAAACGTCCGATCAGTCACAGTCCAATCGCGCCCCTTCGTTTCCTGATAGAACTTTTCAAAGTGAGCCATTTCAAGCCGAAGTCCATCAATCTGCTGAATTATGGCCGCCAATTCGTTCTTCTTGACAAACGCGTTATCAAGCTCATTGTTCAGAAGGAGAATCTCCTTTCGCACCGAATCTTCCTGATTTGCTTTGAGTGTCGGCATCAGAGCCGCTTCGCCGGTCTGCGCATCGATGAACGCCTGTTTGTTTTGACTACTGCCGAGAAACGCAGCCACGAAATCCAGTTCATATTTCTTCAGCTTTTCCAGCACATTAGCTGTAGCCGAATTGTTGTTGGAGACCACAGCGACCCTTTTGTTAAAGAGCAGCATATTGGCTATCAAGTTCAGTATGGTTTGGGTCTTGCCGGTGCCCGGGGGTCCCTGAACCAGGGAGACGGGATGTTGAATAGCCTTTTGGACCGCCATTTTCTGGCTCATATTACAGCCAAATGGAAAGATAAGGTCCGACGAAACCGTGCCTGAAGCAAGAGGCTTCGCCTGCAAAAAGCTGGAAAGGATACTGCGCCCCGAAACGATATCCAAGTTTCGGAATTTCATCGCTATCAGCGACTTGTCTTCATTCGTCCTGAGAGAAGAAGTTTCAGCGAGTTCCCGAAAATAGGAGAGTATATCAGTGTTGCGCCCGTTTGATGATTTCATTTGCTGTACGGAAAGCTCTGAAAACAGGCAGCATCGGCTATCTCCTCTACTACGGAATACTTTGACCCATTTTTCGAAAAGTAATACCTCCTCTATGTCGCATAACATATCACCACAAACCAACACTCGACAATTCTCAATTGGTATGCGACAAGGATTTGAAAGCCATTCAACATTATTTCTGGCGTAACGATACGACTGTCCTCTTTTATAAGTCACAAGCACACGTTCTGCTTCTTGCGCGATTCGCAATATCTTATCAGTTTGGTCCTTGCCTTTGATGATGATGAGGTTTTGCCTTGAGTTAATGCTCATTCTATCTTTTACTTTATATCGTAAACTATACGCATTGGGGTCAGGATATGCCCAAGTCTATAAAACATAAATGGCCCAAAAACAAGGGTGTTTCGCACCCCTTTTAAGCGACTCATCAAACGACCGTTTTTTGAGATAGTAAATAAGCAAACATCCGGCTGTCTCAAAACTACATGCGATAGTAGGGGTCGCTGTTCAAAGAGTGAAATACAATAAGCTATAAGAGCCTCTTCAGCATTGCACACACGGCGTTCGTCGTCACGCCTAACTGGCGCGCCGTTTCAGCCAGGCTGACGCCGTAATCTTCGACAAATTGTTTGGCCAACTCGCTTCTCATCGCCGGCAGCGGTCTTCTGCAACTTCCCGATCTAAGCATCTCGACAGATATCTCGGATTTCCGGCACATCTCGTCGATATCTCCTCGCATACGTTCAAGCCGTTCTTTACCGGAAAACTGATGTTTCTGCTCTTCTTCAGCCTGGTCGAGAATCGTCTGCACGAATTCCCCGCTACCCAGTATACGCTCGTCTCCCATTTCCCTCAGTCCCTGCTTCCGCATAGACAGCACGTTCGACCAACCTCCATGAGACCGGACAAGACCAACGCCAGTCAACTCCTGTTCACGGTCGAACTTCATTTCCGATTCAAGATACTTCAGGTATGCACTCTTCGCACTTCCTTCGCGAGAACCGAAAAACTGCAACACGTAATCCCTGTCGAGCCAATCGCACACCTGCCTGCCGACAAGCACCGAATGACCGCACCAGAGATACGAAGCGAGCTCATCCATTGAGCTGACGATGCCAGCCCTCAATGGATTGAGATGGATATAGGCGATAAGCTGGCTGAAGTAGGCGTCCTCTTCGCAGATGATCGATTTATAGCGGTTCTGGAACAGATGGCCAACCCTCTGATGACGGCGATTGTAATACTGGGCATATCCGGATAGCAGTCGGCGCATGAAAGTAGACAAACCGGTCTTTCCGCTTTTCAGAAGGAGGTGAACATGGTTGCTCATCATGGCAAAGGCATAGAATGTCGTACCGGAAGCTTTGGCAAGCTCCTTCAACCTCCGCACAAACTCGGCACGGTCTTTGTCATCCTGAAAGATCGATCCCCGCTCAATTCCTCGGATGATCACATGATGCAATGTCCCCGGCGAATCCAACCTGGCACCTCTCGGCATATTCACCTCCTCGACTTCTTCTCTTTCTTTCGTAGTGCTTTCTACAACATAAATCTATTTCACTTTTTGCACTACGTCCCCAAGTCCCCTGTTGATGCCTCTTTTGCTGAGATGTTCAGCCTTCTTGCTTTCCAGCTTGGCGGCTACCATGTAGCGGCTCTTGCGCTCCACCAAGGTGAGAATGCCTCAAGTTCCCGGTTTTCCTTGAACTGTGTCGCCTTCCCAGTCGCCGAACCGTTGCCTGCTTGCAACGACGGCAGGACGCTGATCAATGCCGATGCGGTCGTCTCGAAAACGCTGCCCAGTGCCGTATCGACGCTGTTTTCTCCGTTTTTTGCGCTGGCGGCGGAGATGCCGATAGAGAGTCCCGTTGATACTGGCGTCTAAATAAATCCAGCGGTAAATCGTTTCGTGACTGATCCGCATTTGCGCATCATCGGGATAGTCAATGCGAATCCTGTGGGCAATCTCTTCTGGCGAGCACTCCAGTCTCAGCCTGGACTCAACATACGCCACTAGGCGAGATTTGTTTTGCCGTTTCAAGTGTCGTGGCCGGCGACAACGATCACGGGCTAAGGGTTGTGCCCAGTCATACTAATAAACGGTCCGGGGATACTTGTCTTTCGCTTTTTTTTAAGCTCACGACTGATGGTGCTGTGATGGCGTCCCAACCGGCGAGCAATTTCGCGAATGCTGAATTGCGCTACTGATAAATGACTGATGACATAGCGCTCTTGTTGTGTAAGATGATGGTAGGATATGGCAGACTGGCTCTGATTTGGTTTTGCTTTTCAGAATACCAGAAACTCTCTTATGTCCTATCCTTAGCTTATGTGGTGCGCTTTGAAGTTGAATCTACCCTTCTGTATTATCATCCCCAAACCTTGGCGGTTTTGGCGTCATAGACATGCACTTTGCAATGAAACTTACCTTCAATATGTTCTATGTGTTTCATGTCTTCGTCAGAGTAGACACCGATATACAGGCTCCACAGTTTGTTCTGAGGTTTTTGTTTCGCAGCCTTATTGATAGCGGCAATGATGTGCTCGTCGTAGGGGCCAAACCCAAAACCATAAGTAACTAAGGAGCCTTCAGCTTGGCAGAACCTATCGTAGCAGTAAGTGAGATATTGGTTGTGCGTTATGTGCTTGAGTTTTTGCTGTCCATCGCCCGCTGTCACGAAGATAGGGTACTCACCTTTCTCCATTCGTGCGCCAATGTTCTCGAGGAGATAGTTGTAAACCGTGTACTCTTCTTTCACCACAGCCACGCCATTGTCAAAAAAAGGTAACGCGCCGTGCAGATAGAAAACGTTCTGGTCATCTCGATACTTTCCCCAAATCAAGTCGGACCAGATCTGATTCTCCGGCTTTATGTAATCGCCCGTGTCATTTTCTAGTTCTCTTCCGCATCCATCAACATGCTTGAAAAGGCTGTTACGCATCAGAACCCAATACAACAGTAGGTCGTAGTTCGTCGAGAAAAGTTTCCCTCCAGTTGCTACAAAGGTTTTGAGGAACGTGGCGCATGCCTTGCTCTGGTCTTCGGGGACCTGGAAAACATGCTCCGGATGTAAAACCTTCACCGAGTCGAGCAAACTTGTCTTTAGTTTTGCGCTAGCCGCATCCACGCGCTTCTTAAGCTCGGGGTCACCACCGAAGGCGGTAATAAGGGCGGAGAAGTGATCAATGTATTGCATGATCACTTCGAAATTGCGGGTCTCAATAACTCCAAGGATGGTCGATAGATCCTTGTCCTTTAGTCTCTTAACGAAGTCGTGCAATGCGTTGTACGAGAATATCTTGGAATCGTAAGCAACGCTGAAGCCATTGCCGAGTAGAATATTGAACTGGCGTTTAGGATTTTTTCTGATGGACGCAAGAACGTCGTCAAAGCATTCTAATTTCATAGGAACCCTACCACTCGTGAGATATAACGGTTGAATCAGCCGCAGCTGAAATACGTCGTCTGCATCCGGTAGGTATATTTACGATATATCCACGAGATAGCAATACTTTTCAATATTTGGCATATCAATAATGACGTGCTCTAGACTTTGTGCTGCCGAATGTGGAAGCCATATAAAGCGATATTCCTTCTGATAAGCATAGCAAAAGTCCTTTGAAGAAAACACGTCTATGTCTTTGATTGAGCAATTCAATGGATCGATATATTTAACTTTTTGACCTATGCCCGACCAATCGCGGAGCGTGCTTTCAAACGCGGAAAGGATAATCTCCTGAAACTCGCTTGGTTTACGGATAACCAGACAAGCGTCTGCATCAAAATCAAGGAACAATCTTGGCGCAAATGATAAAGACAAACAATACACGTAATAATTCGTCTTAGACCGGGCCGTCAAAACGAAGTTATCCGGACGGATGTAACCTTTATATCCGCCTGTTTTGCCATCATAGGCATTAATCTTCAATTCGGAAGGTGACGGGCAAACTGACAATTCCAATTCTTTGTCTCTGATTGCAGGATTTAAGGATGAATCATCATATGAAGATGCCGGTGAAATCCGAATTTGTTTTTCATACAAAGCCTGCTTCAGATGCTGGGATTTACCGTACTTGAAAAGATAGTCCCCAGCCGGTAAAACGGTGGTTTTGACCGCGTTTGCAGCTTTTGGCGCAGGCGCAGAGCTTGGATCGGGTATCCTAACATTTTTCATGAAGCCGGTAGTGAACCCATTAGGGTATGGTCCAAACCGAATAACGAACTCTTCAAGTACGTGGGTCCATAGAATCATCCATTTCGTACTTTCATATGAGACCTTGGGGAGGCTAATTTTCGATTCCTCATCGAGCAGAATCAAATTGTTCAGCACATCCCTGGCCCTCTGCTGTAAATCATGTTCTTTCAGATGCGCCATATATCGGCGTAACCGATACTGCTGGCGCCAAAACTCATGTCTTTTCAAGAATTAGTCTTTCTTTACAATTACTTATAGACTTTGTAATAGTTGGGGACGCTGTTCAAAGAGTGAAATATAGTAAGCTATACGAGCCTCTTCAGCAACGCGCACACAGCATTGGTCGTCACGCCCAACTGTCGCCCCGTTTCAGCCAGGCTTACGCCGTACTCTTCGACAAATCGTTTGGCCAGCTCGCTTCTCAGCGCCTGGCGCATACTTGGGGACGTTGCTCGATAAGCGAACTTGCAATCACGAAAGATCATTCATTTCTGACCATCGAGCTTACTGCGTTGCCGGTAACACCCAACTGCCTGGCTACCTCGGCGAGTGACAAACCATATTCATCGACAAATTTTTTGGCGAGAGTCCTCCTCAGTTGAGGCAACGATCCTCTTCGGCTGCCTGAGCGGAAAAATGCAACAGTTATACCGGCACTCCGACAGCTCTCTTCAATATCCTGCTTCACCAGCTCCAGCCGATCCACGCCGGCAAGCTGGGTTTTAATCTCTTTTTCTGCCTGGGCAAGAATCTCGGTTACAAAATCCCCATTACCCAGAATCCTTTCGTCACCAACTTCCCATAATCCCTGTTTTCTCATCGACAAGACTTTTGACCACCCCCCCGATGAACGGATAATCCCTCCGCCTGAAAGCTCCGATTCACGATCAAAGCCCATCTCATCCTCAAGAAATACCAGATATGCAGCCCTTGCCTTTCCCTCCTGTGCTCCAAAATACCTCAGCACATAATCACGATCAAACCAATCATGAAGGATGTGCTTCATCATGTCGGCATGACCGCTCCATGGATATCTCACCAGTTCATCGAACGAGCTGACAATTCCTGCTTTAAGCGGATTGAGATGGATGTAGGCCACCAGCTTTTCGAAGTAGGCGTCCTCTTGGCAGATGATCGATTTGTAGCGGTTCTGAAATAAATGGCCGACCCGATGATGCCGTAGATTGAAATACTGGGCATATCCTGAAAGCAGACGCCGCATGAAGGTCGAAAGCCCCATCGATCCGCTCTTGAGCAAGATATGGACATGGTTCGACATCAAAGCATAGGCATAGATACCGGTTCCTGAACTCTTTGCAAGGTCGCCCATGCGGCTCATGAATGCTTTTCTGTCGTCATCATCCCTGAAGATGACGCCCTGCTCTATACCTCGCATTATCACATGATGCAAGGTGCCCGGATAATCAAGTCTCGCACCTCTTGGCACACCACCCTCCTATTGATTCGTATAAACAGTTGAATCGCATCCTGATGGTGTAATTTAATACTTCTTCGCCTATCGAGCAACGTCCCCAAGTCTTCCTCTTGCCACAGTAACTCTTCAAGCAAACATGTTCCTTGGTCAACCGTACCGCAATACGTGCAGGGAATTTTATTGCCTCGGGTCCTTATGAAATTCTGAATTGCAGGATCGTCAAAACAATCAGGACAAACAACAATTTCCGCACTAACATTAAAGCCACGATCCATGGCGTCTTCCCACATTTGCTTGACTCTTCCCATTTTAGATTATTGAGTAATCTTAGAACTGAGAACACCTGTCGTCAGAACATATCTCCATCAAGAAGCCAACCAACTCTCTTTATAATTCTGTATACGGCCAGCTATTCTGTTTATGATTATCGATACAGAACTCGGGACACCATATCTGATATTGACCTTCATGCAAGCCCCTTGCAGTTACGTATGACGCACCTATTTCCTTATAGGTATCCCCATTACACGAATTAATCATTAACATACTCTTCCATGCAATTAAAAGCATGATAATTTATATCACCGCCCCCTCTAACTGTTGTATATTTTTTGAACGTCTTCCTCATATCAACAATAAACGATGCGGGATTCAGTTCCCTCAACCGCCTCACATCTTCTTGAGTACTCAGAATATTGACAATACCTCCAATACCAAGGCACGACGCGCCAATAGGAAGCACCTCGCTTAATGGAATAGAAAACAGCTTACTAAAAAACATAGGTGCAGGAAAAGCCGTCATCGAGACACCAAACCAGCCCCTCACCTTTAATATATCTGCGCTTGCCTTATACTGGTCTGCAGCTTTAATCAGCTCCTTAACCTTATCCTCAACAGTATCTATCTTTATATCAGGCGACTCTATCTGAATCAGCTCATTACGAAGATCATGCATACATTCACGAAATCGAACAATTTCCCCACGTCTTTTTTCACGAAATTCAAGTATTTTATCAGATGTAATTTCAGAAATATTTATTGGAACTAATTCACTCATAATCAGCCCAAATAGGCCGAAGCTCTCAGCATATTCATCAGCAAAACGATCATTACCAATATTCATAATAAGCTCATCAACATCACCATCCACGGAAAAGTAACTTGTCCCTGTCCATGCGCTCCAATCACCAGTAATCATAGACAACTTATTCTTTCTTGCTATCTCATTTGCCATAAATAACATAAATTGAGATGCTACAGACGTCGGGACAAACATCCAATGGTTATCCTTTTTATATCCCGCTTCGACAAATAATTCTCTGACGCGCTCATCAATTTTCTTTTCATGGAGCTTCACAATCATCTCTTCGCCTTCCTCTTTGTGCATTAGAGCAGCCGCACTCCATCTAGTTGAGAGAAATTCTTCTGATGCTTTTTTTGAATAATTTGCAGGGTCAATAATTCTTCCTATTGACCCCTCTTCAAGCAGCGCCGCTAAGTCTTCGGGATCATCAGGGATCACATTATCTGGGACAATGCGATAAATATTATCATAAAACAATGCCATCGCCTTTATCAACGATGAATTATGCAGCCCAATATGGGGGTAGTAAAGTGCGTTTTGTTGCATGTTTATTTTCAAATAATAAAATTTAAAGGTAAACGCCGAAAGACAATACCAACACAAACTAAATCATAAAGCAAGATCTTCGGAATCTCAGTAGGACCACAATGAATGACCGAGCTTTCTCCAAACCAGAAAACCACTTAAGGCCATAAATATCTCCAGTATTTTATTCATTCCATAACACTGCGGATAACGGTAATTCATTCAGCTCTAGTCGAGCTTCACGCCATGTCGGGTAGTGATTGTCGAGGATTGCGATGAAGCGCTCGCTGTGCATCGGTTCAAGCAGGTGAACCATTTCATGAACGATCACGTATTCGAGGAGATCCTTGGGTTTTTTCACAAGTTCGGTATTGAGCCTGATGTGGCCGGCCTGGTGGTTACAACTTCCCCACTTTGTTTTCATTCGTTGGAGGAAATAACCGGTTACCCTTACTCGAAGCTTTGCTTCCCATTTTTCAATAAGTGGAGGAACAACTTCATGAAGAAGTGATTTATGCCATTCGTGAATCACTTCGGCACGCTTTGTATGGGTACTGCCGGTGCGCACATTCAGGGTGATGCGTTTATGGTCGAGCTTGACTCCCGGTTTGGAGTCCAGATAGAGAACGGTCATCAGATAGCGTCTACCCCAGAGATAATGGCTTTCGCGTTCAATAAATCTTCGAGGTGTTTCTCGTGCCTGATTCGCCAGACTCATTTGCTGCTTACGAATCCAGCCAAGCTTGCTGATTGCATAAGCATGGGCAACATCCAAGCGTGTTGGCATTGGGGCCACCAAAGTAATGCGCCCGTCTGGTGGGTGAACGGAGAGATGAACATTCTTGATCTCTTTTCTGGTCAATGTGACCGAAAACTCTCCGACCTGAATCGTTTCAGTCATCAGTAACCCCGTTGATTTTTGATGATTTCAAAAATCGCCTGAGTTGCTTTACGATCCCTGTTCATAATTGGGTAAAGTGCATTAAGAACCTGTTTTTCTCGGGTATCATCACCTTTCCATCCCGCTGGCGCTTCGTCGCGAACGGTCATATCAAGCTCATACGCTAGCTGAGCCTTGTCATAGTCGCTCTCCGGACACTTGAACGAATACTTTGGTATACTCTGTAGGTTGTTATATAGAACGATTGCTTCAGGCTTTCCATGAAGCATGGCTGGCACCTCATCAACAGCACTCTTCCTTACCAACCGTTTAACCAGATCTTCAGCTTTTTGAAGAAAATCCTCATAAGCCAGGGTCTCGCTACGTCGCTGTTGAATGAGATCGTCCAGCAACAGTGACATCTCTTCGTAGAATCTCGGGTCTGTAAGCTGGTCGCGAATAATCGTCTTGCGGACGTTGTTTATAATACCTTCAGCGATGGATTTATTTGAAAGCTTTCCTTTCTCATTCAACTTTCGGGCAATGGCATCATGAATTCCTGTCTCAATGATCAGTTCCGTTAGAGAAAGTGAACTCAGGTTTCCAATGTCGGATGCTGGATCTGCCTGGATATAGGTGTTGATAAGGTGGCGCATGTCCGCCTCGTAGGGCTTGATATCAAGCTCCTCACCAGAATGTTTTTTGATCGCTGAACGCGTATCGGCATAAAATTGGACTTCCCTTTCAAGGTTGGCAATCTCCGAATCGGAGTAACCGGCATCAGCAAGGCTCTGCACAAGCCCCGCATAGGCTCGCAGAAAGGTAGCAACCGCCTTGTAAAAAGAGATTCGTAAAGGTTCGGTAGCGCTGAGGGCACCCGGATCGTTGGCATCACCACAGAAATAGTGGAGATACTGCTCCATCTCCCGTGGCTGCGGCACCGGTGCACACAAATATGAGAGAGATTCAAGAGCTTGATCGAGTTGCTTCCGCCCCTCTATCAGCCAATCTTTAAGAATCACATTACCGTCAGTTCCATCAGTATCAACATCCAGCTCATCTGAGTTATACACCGCAATCGAGTTCTGGACAAGTTCAAAAAGCTCCTTATAGTCTACAATGTGGCCGTAATCCTTGTCGTCACCGTCGAGACGATTGGTCCTGCAGATTGCTTGGAAAAGGGTGTGATCCCTCATCTCGTTATCGAGATATATGTAAGTGCAAGGTGGAGCATCAAACCCGGTCAGGAGTTTGCTTACCACGAGCAGCAATTTGCAGTTTGCCGGTTCATCGATGAAGCGCCGCTTTGTTTCGTCTTCGTATTGTTTCGTAGTCTGCCCGTTTTTCAGGACATGCTGCCGGTAAGTATCGAATTTGTATCGTTCATCGCTGTTCGCAGGTTCCCGAGAAATCAGGTTGTGATTCGGTTCGTAAGAGGTGATGATTCCACAAAATCCGCCAAAAGGGGTATTCTGGAAGAGGCGGAAGTAATGGCAAGCGTCGTAAATCGATTCAGTAACAAGAATTGCGCTGCCCCGGTCATTATTTAACCGTGGCTGAACACCGAAGTCGTGGATGATGTCTGCGATAATGCGCTGCTTACGTTCCCCTGCGCTCATCAACTCCTCCATAGTCGCCCATCTCTTGCGAAGAACGGCACGCTGGAAATTGTTCAACCCCCTGGTTTTCTGGTCAAACCAGGCATCAATGGCAGCACGTGAAGTAAGCCGTTGAGGTACATCCCTCGCTTCATACTTTAGGTCAAGAACCACCTTGTCCTCAACGGCCTGATGAAACTTGTAGGTATGGATGTTGGTACCGAAAACGTCCCGTGTAGTCTGCTTGTCCCTGCGAAGCAACGGAGTCCCCGTGAAACCGATGAAAATGGTGCCCTGTAGCCATCGCTTCATCTGTTTGTTCATATCGCCGCCCTGGGTGCGGTGGCATTCATCGACAAACACATAAAAGCGTCCATGAATCGTAGGTGGCTCTCCTTTAAGATCAAGCTCGAATTTGTGTATAAGAGCGCACAACAACCGTGGCGTGGTCGCAGAGAGCTTTTCAACAAACTCAGCCCGAGAGGTGATGCGTGGCGAAGGAGATTCCAAACCAACTACACCGGCATTTCTCATCACGCCTTCGATCTGCTTATCAAGTTCATCGCGGTCGGTGATAACAAGAATACGCGCCTCGGGATCGTATTCCAGCAACCACTTGGCAATCAGAACCATCAGGATACTCTTGCCACTCCCCTGCGTATGCCAGATAACGCCACCCTCGCGCCGCCGGATACGCTCCTGAGCAGCCTTCACGCCAGCGAACTGGTGTGGGCGCGGTACTTTTTTCTGCCCGGCATCAAAAATGATGAAGCTGCGAATCAGTTCAAGCAAACGTGACTTCTCACACATTTCAGCAAGCGGCCGATCCAAAAGAGCTCCGGGAGCAGCCGAACCCGCATCCTCAACCATAGCTTTCCACTCTACGAAGAACTGCTCAGGCGTACCGGTGGTCCCGTATCGTAACCCCTGTGAGTCGCTGCCCGCAAAAAGAAGCTGCACCGTGCTGAAGAAACCCTTGTTGAAAATCTCTTCCTGATTGGTAATAATCTGGCGCACGCCGTCGGCTACTTCAACCGAACTTCGCTTCAACTCTATCACCGCGATAGCAATACCATTCAGATAGAGAACGATGTCCGGTCGCCGTTCATAGCCGCCTCGCAGGGTTACCTCTTCTGCGAGAGCAAAGTCGTTTCGTTCAATGTTCTCCCAATCAATCAGGTGCACGGTTTCATGTGGACGTCCGACTGCAATCTGCACCGGCACACCGTAACGAAGCAGTTGGTAAGTACGAAGGTTGGCTTGATACAGTGTGATGCCTGTGGAGTCTGTCGCTGTTTCCAGCTTCTGCAAAGCGGCGGAAATATGCGCATCAGAATAGCTTCGAGCTCTCAGGTTTTCACGAAGCAACTCTGTTTCTACTGAACGGTTGTTAGCCCTTTCGTGCCAGTCGCCGAGATAACGATAGCCCAAGCAGTCGGAACGCCCTCTGTTCGTAAAATGATCTATGACGCGATTCTGCGTCCGGCGTTCGGATCTTATCTGCTCAGGCATGATTGACTCCATTGAGCATCTTGCTTTCTACATAACTACGAAACGTCGGTATTTCAGCAAAGCAGATAAAGCCAGCCTGACTTGCAACAGCGATCGTGTCCTTATCCTCGTTGAGAAGAACAGCAACAGGTTGGCTCAGCTCTTCCTGCAGTCCATGTGGCCAGGCCAGATCGAAAACAGCCATCTGTTGGCCAGACACAGGGTCTGAAAAGTCATAAGAAATCACCCCTCTTGGAAGACCCACAGATTCAATCCAGTCGTTAAGCTCATCAAGTTGAGCCTCTTCCTCTTCACTGGTAATCCCTCCGACGATTACAGAAGCAATCGGTGAAGCAGATCCGGCAAGCCATCGGGTGTCGCCATGGAGCAATTCCTCCATGCGAAAATTCAGTTCTGTAGCCAGCAATTCCTTACGTGCCTCCAGAAAGTCACGGAACCGATCAATCTTCCAAAGCGATGTGTCAGTTGGTATCCATTGAGAAGCGAGTGCCCCAGGATGAAGCCTTTCCACGTCAGCGAAATATTCTTCCGGCAAACGATCACTAATTACAAGGTTGGTATCTTTCGTCAAAAAGCAGAAATTCGCAAGTGCGTTAACATCTGAACGTGTAAACTTGCGTTTATAGAGTTGCGCCTTGGGGAAAATATGGTGCACTTCGAGACGGTTCATTCTGCCAAGAAGGTTGGCCTTCAGCGGCAAACCTGTACCCCAGTCCCGAGCCGACCCCATGCGAGTGAGCATATAGAGAACCGGGTAGAAACGTGCTCCAAGACTCCATCCTGTAAAATGTCCCGGTTCGGCCCTCAAACCACCATGCCACAACCTTAACTGATCAAGAAGCTTGTCGAGACCTCCCTCCTCACCCTCAAGCGCTGCCAAATCCTGATCGATGAACGATTCTGTAGAACCTGAAAAACGCCCCCACATGGCAGCCTGAACAAACCAGAACAGAAGCTTGTCCCGTTCCTTTTCGTCCATTGGACCAAGCTTCCAGCTTTGCCGTTGATCGAGATAACGCGCCATAACCGGCACGCCGAAACGACCAAAAAGCACCTGATCGTGATCAAGTCCCAAGCGTCCACTGATATAATTAAGGCTCGTATCAACGTGCTTCGTAGCCTGTTCGAGCGCAGTCTTAACCTCTTCAGCGCTCTTCTTGTGGAGATACAGAAACTTCGCCTCGCCAGTGAGTACAGTATTTACTGAACGCAAAAGCCAGTCGAGGTTGAAATGAAAACCTGCTTTATCCCATTCCTTGAGCTTACTCTTCATGGTATCACGCCCATCCGGCCACTCTGCACAAATTTTCGCCAAGGCCAGATCGCCTTTCGAAAGCTTTGTTCCTCCGCTGTTGACCTTATTGAAAATATCGACTACGACGTCAAGAGACTTGTCTGGACCTGTAAGCTCCTCTATGTGCAGTTCAATCTCGCTGATATCACGGAGCCGGCCCAGCCGATCTACGTAATCTCCCATTTTGGCCACAAGATCCGGCTGAGAAGCCAGTCGCTTGTATAAATCGCCAAGTCCGGAAGTACCTTTCTGCATCAATTCGGTCACGTCGATCCACAACGGGTCATCCCACATCTTCATCTGCTGGTAAAACTCAAAGCTCTCGGTTTCAAGATGAAAACGCAAACCGGTAAAAGTCATTGCATTTCCATCAAAAAAAGCCGGTGCTTTTCCACGAAAAACACCATATAGGGATGTTACCCGCTGCTGACCGTCGAGGAGGAGCTTAACCATTCCAGCAGCAATAGGAGCATCACCGCGATAATCAGCAGTGTTTGATTCCGTAGCCCAGACAAGCAAACCACCAACTGGATGTCGCTTGTAAAGTGAATCGAAAAGACCTTTAACCTGATCCCGATTCCAAACATAACCACGCTGAAATTCCGGAAGCGCCATGTGGCCATTGTCTATGTATGCAAGAATGGTAGAGATCTTCATGATGGCTACTTTATAAATATTCTTCTTAAATCTCCCCGAAGTGAAACCATTCCTCTTCGGACAATGACCTTAGGTAGCTTCCGATTTCGCCAAGTTGATTATGGTCACACGCCCATTCGATATGCTCCTTGAACCGAAGTTGCTTCTCTATCGGCATGGATTCATGCCACGCAGCAAGAATCAAAGGCAACGGTGGGATCCAACCTCCCGATGGCTTCTGGCGTTTGTCAGCAAGCATTTCGTAAAGCTTATGCCAATCTTTTGGAATCGCTCTTCCATTGGCGGTGCAATATTCCCACAGCGACTCAAATGTTTCTACGAAGTCACTCATACGAGGCGAATTTTTCCTGTTAAGAGTTCATGCATCATGGCTTGCTTTAGATCACGGGTCTTATCGCGCCTTTTTTCCAGTGCTGAAAGTTCGGCATCCATATCGGTAAGAACTGAGGAGATAGCTGCTTGTTCAATAGGTTGGGGACAATCAATTTCGATATTTTCAATAGTTCGAGCATTCAAACTAGGGACACCTGATGCTTCGTTGAACTGCATCCAATCAATCAAACAAAAGCGGTAGTAAAGAAATTTTGCACTGTTGTTATCTTTAACTGCTGAATAGAAAAGTGTGTCAACTGTCCAAAATGGTTTCTCCATATATTGCGGTTGGTTGATAGTTCCTTTTCGTCCAATTAAAACGGATGGTTTGGTATACAGTGCGCGTTGGGATGTACCAATCTTACCTCCTGTAGCAAGTATTGGGTATGGGCCATCAGCAACTTCAACATTACGTTGGCTTTTGCCGTGACAGATACTCAATACATCCCCCAAGCGAGTCAATTCCCACTCCCCACTGAAACCAGGAAGGCGGGTTCGGCCGGTGAGAAGTTGCTGCATTGCAGCCTGTTTGAGATCACGTTTCTTCGCAATAAGCTGATCTAGCCCTCTCAGCAATGCATCCACATCGTTCAATGCGGTGGCAATGACGCGTTGCTCATTTTCGTTGGGAAGTATGGCATATACGCCTTTAAGTATCTGGGTGTTAAGTGACGCCATCGTCTGCCCCACAGCAACAGTTCGAACGCGCTGCTTGAAATGTTCGGAATGAAAGTGGAAACTCAAATAAGGCGGATAAACATCGGAACGGAGGACTCTAACCCTCAACAATCGTCCAGAGAACAACCAACCGTTTTCAGAATCGCGGATGAGTGCATTACGATCAACTGAGCCAACACGACTAAAGACAATGTCTCCCGCACGAAGCGAATAACTGCTCAATCGGTTCCGATCTATGTCCGATACGAGTGGAATATTCTCATGAACCACACATTGCTCACTAAGATGTTCGACAGTAATAATCGGTGTACCGTCGCTTACATAGTCACGCTCATGCAACGAAGAACCAAATGGGCCGGTTTTTACATCCGCAAAAGCCGATAATGGTTTAACATCCCAGTCCTCAGGAATTACCCCAACCTCAGTCTGCTTGTAACCCGGCTTCAGTTCCATATCGCCCCCATCTTCCTGAGGTGCTCATCCACGAGGGCGGCAAGACTCGCCAACTCTTCATTGAGCTGCGGTAGCGGCGCCACATAGCGCTCGGCCAGTACTCGAATACGACCGGTAAGGGTCTGCGAAACGCGATCTAGCTCTGCCTGCACGGTAGTTAACAATAGCACCATCCACTTGTCGTCCACCACGAGCGTCTTGATTTCGGCATCGCTGAGCTCGGGGTATTTCTCATAAGCCATCCTATCGAGTGCCACCTCTTGTTCCTTCACAGAGCGCTTTAAAGCATTCTCGCTTTCGGTGAGTTCCAACCAGCGTATGAACACAGTAATCTCTTCTTTGGCCTCCTTATCAGCCTTGATCTCTTTAAGCCTCGCATTGACCTCAGCTTTGCCGATCTTGTCCAAAGCTCCGAAATAGCCATCTTCCCCACCATGCTCCTCTTCCAGTTCAGCAATACTGCCAGTCGCCGCGTCCAGTTCAACCTGCTTGGCCTCAATGGCTGCCTGTTCCTTGGCAAAGTAGCGAGCGACAATGAGAGATTTGGGAATCAGATCGCAAACCCATCCCTTATCCTTGACTTTTCCTTTTTTGTCGGTTTCTAAAATGCGAGCAGTCTTGGCGACCCACCCATCGGCAGCAATGATATAACAGTCATCCTGCATAGTCTCAGCCCAGTAGTCCATAAGGTGCTGATAAATGTCGTAGGCATCTATCAGCGGTGCCGGCTTGAATGTTTCGAGAAGCATCTCTGCGACACCCTCTATCAAAGCCTTTGGATGACCATCTTTATCAAAGCTGGTGAGCAAAGGTGTTGTGGCCTCACGCCACTGATTGAACCGCCCTATGGCCTGTTCATTGAAAGTGGTGAATTCAACGTTGCTGAAAATAGCTTGCCTGACTTCAGAAAGCGGGATCTTTAATCGAGCGTAGCCAGGACGCAATGGCTCAAATAACGTAGCGCGCACTCCTGGTAGTACCTGCCAATATGACGCGAAAGCATCAAGGTCACGTTCAGGTATGCCACCATTCATGTGTGCGTCGATGTCCTGTAGATCCTCTGGTTCAGTTGTATCAATGTAACGAGGCAAATTGAGGTTGAAGTCGTTCTTCGGATCGGCAATTTCATCAAAAGGCACCATACGCGAGTAGCGCGGAATGTCGAGCTGCTTTGTGAAGGTGTCGACAATACGGTGGATATCCTGCTCTCGAAGACGGTTCTTGTTGCCATCCTTGATGAACCCCCTAGAGGAGTCAATCATGAAAATGCCTTTACGGGCGTTGGCGTTTTCCTTGTCGAGCACAAGAATACAGGCAGGAATACCGGTACCATAGAAAAGGTTGGCGGGCAGACCGATGATGCCCTTCAGATAACCGAATCCTACAAGATTCTTGCGGATAACAGCCTCGGCATTTCCACGAAACAGAACGCCATGCGGAAGAATACAGGCTGCTTTACCGGCACTCTTCATGGAACGGAGGATATGGAGCAGGTAGGCGTAGTCACCCTGCTTTGCTGGTGGTTCACCGAGATTGAAACGCTGGTAAGTGTCAGTGGAAGGGGTAATGCCAGTGCTCCAAGTTTTATCAGAAAAAGGCGGATTGGCGACCACGTAGTCGTATGTACGAAGCAGTTCGCCGTCCTTGAACTTTGGATCAGTCAGGGTATTTCCCGAAAGAATACTCGCCGTCGGGAAATCATGCAGGATCATGTTCATTCGGGCAAGACCAGCAGTAGTAACATCCCGTTCCTGCCCTTCAAGGGTAATGTGCCGACCAGCTTCTGCGGCGACTTTCAACAACAAAGAACCGGAACCACAGGTGGGATCGTAGGCAGTAGTTGATGCCCTGGTGTTATCCGGCGATATGCCGATAACCTTGGCAATTACGTGGCTGACTTCGGACGGAGTATAGAACTGCCCTTTAGACTTGCCTGATTCTGTGGCGAAATGCCGCATCAGGTATTCGTAGGCGTCACCAAGAATGTCGTCATGCTCGGCACGGTTCTGCGAAAAATCAAGTTCCGGCTTTTCAAATATGCTGACCAGATTGGTAAGGCGATCAACCATCGCCTTGCCCTCGCCAAGCTTGTTGGGATCGTTGAAATCGGGAAAATCGCTTCGGGCAAGGCGTGGGTTGGCATCGATCAGCGGCTGAATGATCTGCGTGTTGATTTTGTCGCCGATGTCGCTTTTGCCTTTGAGTGCGATCATATCCTTGAAACCTGCTCCCGGCGGTATGGTTACCGGTGGAGCGAAGTCGTCAGAATCCCCGTATTTGTCGGAGATATACTTGATGAACAACATGAACAGGACATAGTCCTTGTACTGGCTGGCATCCATGCCTCCGCGAAGTTCATCGCAGGAGGCCCAGAGAGAAGAATAGAGGTCTGATTTTTTTATCGGCATGTACGAATTGCGCTCAACAGATTTCTTATTTGAGGAACTTGGGGTTACAGGCATACTCAGATAGGACTGTAATTGTACATGCTAAATCTGGGGTACTCAGCAGTACTAATGCCTTGATAACAACGTACTAAACTGTTTTGATATGTGAAAGCTGCAAAAGTACTTAGGTGGTATATTTGACCCAATTATAATACTCTCTCATCAGCCGATCCTGACCTTCTATGTCAGCAAGCGACAATCCATATTCTTCAAACTCTCCCCCATTCTGCCTACATTTAAAAACAGGCAAGTATCGTCAACGTCAAGTGTAACCAGCATGTTAAAGCTGAAGGTATTAGTAGCGGGAGCTTCGGGGTATCTCGGACGGTATGTCGTCAGTGAATTCGCTGGGCGGGGATATGGCGTGCGGGCTCTGGTGAGGAGCCGGGAGAGGCTCGCGGGCGTAGGGCCGAACTTCGAACCTGATGTCTCGGAGCTCGTCGAGGAGGTGTTCCTCGGCGATGCGACCGACAAGGCTTCCCTCAAGGGAGCGTGCAAAGGCGTTGATATCGTTTTTTCATGCATGGGGCTCACCAAGCCTCAGCATGACGTTACGAGCGAACAGGTCGACTACCTTGGCAACAAGGCTCTTCTTGAGGATGCCATCACAAACGGCGTCAAGAGGTTCATCTACATTTCCGTTTTCAATTCCGACAAGATGATGGATTCGGACCTGGTCGCGGCGCACGAGCATTTCGTGCGGGATCTTCGTTCTTCGAGCATGCCTTATACCGTTATCCGGCCGGGCGCATACTTCAACGACATGGGAATGTTCTTCAATTTTGCCCGAAAAGGCCACGTTTTCCTGTTTGGCGACGGATCGAACCGTTTCAATCCGATCCACGGGGCGGATCTGGCAAAGGTCTGTGTCGATGCGGCGGAAGATGAGGGGAACAAGGAGGTGGCTGCGGGAGGACCGGATATCTTCACGTACGACGAAACCAACCTCATGGCATTCGAGGCGCTGGGCCTTGAGCCGAAGATCACGCATGTGCCGATGTGGGTTGGCGATGTGGCCCTGTTCGTTGTCGGCCTGGTCAACAAGCCGTTTGCAAGCATTATGTCTTTTGCGCTCTCTGTCAGCCGAATGGACAACATCGCCCCTTCGACCGGCACGAGGCATGTCAAGGATTTCTACCGCGACCTGGCGGCCCAGGGAAAACCTTGAGCCGCTGGCCGATAAGTTAAGTAGCCGAACAGAAAGCCATACACGCAATGATCCTGAGGGGTTTTGGAAAGCGGGCGGACACGTAGGTCCGCCCCTACGGGGATGGATGACATAGAAGACTCCAAGACACCGCCAACCACAATTTTCGTAATCAGTTAACGATATGGCTAAAGCGAGCTCGGCTGTTAAACAGCAGGAACAGAGTCTTGCCTTATGTTGCCGAGATGTGGGGTGAAGTTAATAATAGTTGCCAAGCTGAAGCTTGGCGCTCCCAGGGTCAAGATTGCCGTTGACAAACCTTTTTTTTAGAAAGCTTTTTAGCCATTGATGGTTCTGGAATGCGGGCGGTTCGCGAACCGCCCCTACGGGGATGGATGGTAGGACATATCTATGAATTGAATGTTTGGGCTTCGGCATAAAATTCAGAGCTCGGCACTGCATTATAATACTTGACTGTAGGGGCGAACCGGTGTGTTCGCCAGGCCCCTAGGGGTTTTGGAATGCGGGCGGTTCGCGAACCGCCCCTACGGGGATGGATGATAGGACATATCTATGGATTGAATGATTGGGCTTCGGCATAAAATTCAGAGCTCGACACTGCATTATAATACTTGACTGTAGGGGCGAACCGGTGTGTTCGCCCGGCCCACTGATGGTTTTGGAGTGCGGTCGGTTCGCGAACCGGCCCTGCGGGGATGGATGATGAAGAGTGAACTTCTTGTCCTTGTGCGTCGTTTTTTAATGCACCTGAGAGTTGCTGCGCCTCATGGTTTAGTCAGGCTTTTAGCAGGTTTGGAAGAAGCGTTCCAAGCATGGAAGAGCGAGCTGAAATTGAAGTTCCCCCTGATATTGATGACACGATGAACACTTTAACCGGGGAGCGAAATGAACACTGTCAGGATTGCGGCTCTTGTATTGATTGTATGCGGCGTATTTGGACTGGTCTACGGCAGTTTCAGCTACACGAAAGAGTCTGAAGAGGCAAAGCTGGGACCGATTTCACTTTCAGTAAAGGAAAAAAAGACGGTCAATATTCCTGTTTGGGCCGGTGTGGCTGCGATAGTTGCGGGCGGAGGGTTGCTGATTTATGGAGGTCGGAAAAGCTGAAGTCGGAAGCCTTTGAGGCGTTGGTCAATAAGCGAATTTCCAGAACGAAAGCTCCCCCATTTCGCGGCATCATGCTTATGGCTTTACCTGCGACACCCGGTTGACGGGCCGCCTTGGCAACCGACAAGCCATATTCATCTACAACTATTTTCCCGGATATTAATTGCTTAACGCCGGGTAATCGGTGTAACCCTTGGGGCCGGACAGA
>Ga0326726_10001472_pt1 | contig 21866 bp, 18 predicted proteins | sample MHFenrmetagenome_2_FD_207603 | JGI IMG/M metagenome (GOLD analysis project Ga0326726, IMG submission 207603) | Lab enriched peat soil microbial communities from Michigan Hollow, Ithaca, NY, United States - MHF15MN | ecosystem: Environmental > Terrestrial > Soil > Wetlands > Peat | place: USA... | reverse complement strand
TACACGGGGCGCTACCTGCGTCCTGTCCTCGCTGAAGGCCGATCGCATGCCTACGCGGCAGGGCGATGAGGGTGGTCACCTTCGGCGAGGGCTGATCCTATAATCCACATCGTTGGCCCTCACTTCCGGCACCCGCCTCGGCGTCTACGACATCGTCGCGCCGATCGGCGAGGGCGGGATGGGACAAGTCTATCGCGCGCGCGATACGAGGCTCGACCGCGACGTGGCGATCAAGATCCTGCCAGAGGCGTTCGCGCACGATGCAGACCGGCTGGGGCGGTTCACGCGCGAAGCGAAGACGCTCGCTTCGCTCAATCATCCGAATATCGCCACCATCTACGGGCTCGAAGACAGCGGGGGCCTGACCGCCCTCGTGATGGAACTCGTCGAGGGCGATGATCTCTCGCGACGCATTGGACGCGGCCCGATACCCATCGACGACGCGCTGCCGATCGCGAGGCAGATCGCTTACGCGCTCGAAGCCGCGCACGAGCAGGGAATAGTCCATCGCGACATCAAGCCTGCGAACATCAAAGTGCGAAGTGACGGCACGGTGAAGGTGCTCGACTTCGGGCTCGCGAAGGTATTCGACTCCGGGCCCCAGGCCGAGAGCGCGCAGGCCCCGACGCTGACGATGCCGACACAAACGCGGATGGGCGTCGTTCTCGGGACCGCCGCCTATATGAGCCCCGAACAGGCTCGCGGGTGGGTTGTCGATAAACGCGCGGACATCTGGGCGTTCGGCTGCGTCCTGTTTGAAATGCTGACCGGCCGCTGCGCATTTCCCGCCGACACGTTCTCCGACACGATCGCAGCCGTCCTGACCCGCGAGCCCGATTGGAATCTGGTGTCACCACCCGCGCCGCCGGGCATCCGCCGTGTGCTGCGTAAGTGCCTGGAGAAAGATCCGCGTCAGCGCCTGCGCGACATCGGTGATGCACGGATGGAAATCGAGGAGGCGCTGGCTGCGCCGTCGTCGGCCGAGCCCCTCGGCACGCTGGCCGTCGCCCCTCCCGTTCGCTTCGCCTGGCTTGGGAGAGTCAGCGCGGCGGTTCTGCTGATCGCGCTCGGGGTGACGGTTCAGTACTGGCGCGCTCGCCCGGTCGCGCCGGACGCAGTGCGTCTGTCACTCTCCGCGCCCGGGCAGTTCTTCACGGAGCCACCGTCCGCAGAAATGTCGCCGGACGGTCGTCAGGTGGCGTTGGTCGCCGCCGATTCGTCCGGCAAGGACATGCTTTGGATTCGCACGCTCGATTCGCAGGCGGCCCGAGTCCTGCCGGGCACGGAGCGCGCTGATCAGCCGTTCTGGTCCTCCGACAGTCGCGTTGTCGGGTTCTTCGCCGACGGCCAGATCAAGACGGTCAACTTGGCCGGTGGACCCGTCCAGGCGGTGACGCCCGCCCTGGTGAGCCCCGGGGCGACGTGGAATCAGGACGGGACAATTCTTTTTGCCGAGCGCGGTGGGCTACACAAGGTGTCCGCGGCGGGTGGTCCGGTTTCTTCAGTACTCGCCCCTCACGGAGTGTGGATAGCCTGGCCGCACTTTCTTCCGGACGGCCGCCACTTTCTTTATTTCGCCCGGACCCAGCAAGAGGGCGCAGGAGTCTACGTTGGTTCTCTCGACACGAACGACACGAAGCGGATCTTGACCAGTGAATTCGAAGCGACGTACGCCCCGCCGGGGTATCTCCTCTTCGTGCGCGACGAGTCATTGATGGCCCAGCCGTTCGACGCGAAGCGTCTCGAAGTCACCGGGGAGCCCGCGCTCGTCGCCGCGGGTGCCTGGGTTGCACGAGGATATGGGCACGGCGTCTTTTCCGCAGGTGCCAACGGCGCGCTGACCTACGTGAACGCCGATATCGCCAACACGCAGTTGGCGTGGTTCGACCGCAGCGGCAGAGCGGTTGGAACGTATGGCCCGCCCAGGCGTTATGACTCTCCGCCTCAACTGTCGCCCAGCGGTCCCGGCATCGTGATGGCGCGAGGCCCCTTCTTCCGTCAGGACCTCTGGCTGCTCGATCCGGCGCACGAGACCGACACGCGCTTCACGTTCGATCCCGCTGGGAGTCGCGTGCCCGTATGGTTCCGCGACGGGAGTCGCATCCTCTTCCAATCCACGCGCGGGGATGGGCGCGCGCGCTTGTATCAGAAGAGCGCCAGCGGCGCTGGATCCGAGGAGCGCCTGGCCGACATCACCGATGCCAATCTGCAGGACGTGTCGCCGGACGGGCGGTTCGTGGTCTATATGATCGGCGGGAAGAGCGGGCGGTTCGAGCTCTGGGTGTTGCCCTTGTTTGCCGACCGCCGCCCGTTTCCATTCCTGCAAACGGAATTCAACAACGGCCAGGCGCAGGTGTCGCCCGACGGACGATGGATCGCGTACACGTCCAATGAGGCCGGACGCGATGACGTGTATGTCCAGAGTTTCCCGACGGCCGGCAGCAAACACCAGGTGTCGAGAGACGGGGGCGCACAGCCTCGCTGGAGAAGAAACGGCGGCGAGCTTTACTACCTGGCGCCGGATCGAGTGCTGATGGCGGTGCCAGTGAAGGACGGCGCGCCGCTTCAGATTGGCAGCCCCACGCCGCTCTTCCGCACGCGACTCGAGTTCCTCGGACTCCAGGGGCCGTATTTCATGGCCGGCTACGACGTCACGGCCGATGGGCAGCGGTTTCTCCTGAACGCACCGCCGGAACAAGTCGTCCCACCCATTGAGGTTCTGCTGAACTGGACGGCGGTACTCAACAAGAGGTGATCCCAAAACGGCGTGAAGCTGCCCCGGTCCTTTTACCAGCGTCAGACGCTCGAGGTCGCCCGCGATCTGCTCGGCAAGGTGCTGGTGCACGATCGGCGAGGCGTTCGCACGAGCGGCGTCATCGTCGAGGTCGAAGCCTACATCGGTGAATCCGACCCCGCCTGCCACGCAGCACCAGGACCGACGCGACGGAATGCGCCGATGTATGGGGAGCCCGGGCACGCGTACGTGTATCTGAACTACGGCATTCACTCGATGGTGAACGTCGTGACTGAAGCCCTGGGATCGCCCGCGGCCGTTCTGATTCGCGCGCTGGATCCGCTGGACGGCATCGACGTCATGCGGCGGCGGCGCGGGCGAGCGATGAAGGGGCGCCGGCGGGTCGCGGCCGCGTCGATGGCGACTCATGCGCTGTGCCAGGGACCGGGCAATCTGACGATGGCGATGGGGATCACGCTGGCGGAGAATCGCGTCGACCTGATCGGCGATCGCTTGCGCATCGAGGATCGTGGGGTCACGATCAGCGCAATCGATTGGAGTCCACGGATCGGCATCAGCGTCGGCATCGATCGTCCCTGGCGCGCGTTCGTCACGGGTCATCCCGCGGTTTCAGGAACGTAGCGCTATCAGCTCTTGGCGGTCAGATACGCAGGGCGGGTCCTTTCGGACCCGCCATTTCGCCCGTCGCCTACCAGTTGAAATAGAAGATGGGGAACGCGGCGGCGAACGCCGCGCCGATTTGCAGCGCCAGCACCGGCAGTGCTTGCCGCGGACTCCTTGGAAGCGATGTCGCAGCGAAGAACAGGATGATCGGCATCTGTCCAGCCATGAGCAGTTGCCAGAGATGCGCCGAGGTTCCTTCGTCGGCCTGCCGTTCAGTGCCGATAAAGGCGATGTGAATGACAATGACGGCGATTGCCGCGAGTGACATCGTCAGCGGCAGGAACGCGCTCGGCTTCTTGAGCATGGTCATGAGATTCATCCGTTCAACCCTTCGTGTCGTTCTTCTTGACGACTCGCTCGAGGACGCTGTCGCAGCCGTGGAAGCGTGCCCACCAAAGGGCGTTGTGACCGGCGATCGTATCGGGCACTGCCAGCGTCGGATCGTGCGTGAGCAGCGCGTCCACGGTTTTCGGGCGGCAACCGCCGAGGAGCGGCCGGTCGACGTCGGACATCGCGCCGCCGGAAACCGCGTAGGTGAGGGCCGTCGACCCGCCAACGCCGCGCGCGCGGGGGTTCGCGCCGTGCGCGAGCAGAAGGGTGACGATCGTGGGATCCGGATCCGGGGCGGCCATCATCAACGGCGTCAGCAGGCCGGCCGCCAGGTTCGGATCGGCGCCGCGGTCGAGGAGCAATTGCACGGCGGCCGCCTGGTTCTTGTGGATTGCGTGGAGCAGCGGCGTCCAGCCGTTGGCGGCGTCGTGCGCGTCTGGATTCGCCCCGCCGTCGAGGAGCGCGGCCATCGCGTCGACGGCGCCGGCGCGCGCCGCCCACATCAGCGAGGTCAGTCCGTGCGGGTCGCGTTCGTCCGGCGCGTGCCCCTGCTTCAGCAGCTCGCGGACGGTGTCGGCGGCGTTGCGCGCGGCGACGAGGGCGAGCGCGAGGGTCGGCTCAGGCGAGCAGGCGTTGGCGGCGAGGAGGGCGGTGCCCATTCCGAGGAGCAGCAGGTAGCGGCGCATGAGTGCCTCCGAGGAGGGATACTACAAGAAAGCACTCTGAGTTGTAAAGTAATCCTCTATCTGCCCGCCAGCCAGGCTGTCACGGCGGACGTGTGCGACTCACGCATCCCGATGCAGCTATTGATCTGCTCCAGCGTCTGCTCCAGCGTGCGCGATGCGGCGGGCAGCGGATGCCTGGCGAAGAAGTCGATGACCTCGTCCCGCGAGTGCGTGTCGCAGAAGCCGCTCACCGCTCTGACGAGATTCGTATCACCGCCGAAGATGCCGACCTTCGGCGCAAGCTCGGCCCAACGCTCCGTGAGGAACGTCCACGCGCGCGTGCGGGCCGCTGGATTGCCGAAGAAGTGCCCGAGGTAGATCGCGGCATCCTGGTTGCGAATCTGCGGCGACAGCACGCGCTGCAAGCCGCGGTCGATCAACGCGGGATCGCGGAAATCCGCCAGCGCGTACAGATATCGATACTGATCTTCCGGTGACGTGGCGCGATCGGCCGCCGCGGCGAGCGCATCGAAGAGCGTCGCGTCACCGTGCGCCGCGGCAGTCGGGATGACCGAGGTCGCCGTCGTCGGATCGAGGGCTGGCCCGCCCGCCAGCGCGCGATCGAGCGCGCTCCGCGCTTTCGAGACGACCTCGGGGTCGTTGCCGACGCCCCCGAGCGCTGCGATGACCGTCGCGCGCAGCGCTCGCCGTTCGTCGGGGTCGGATGCCGCGGTCGTCAAGCCGACGTCATCGAAGAGCGGCCGAAGCAGTCCGCTCGCGAAGTGTTCGAACGCCGTGCGCGTGGCGTCCGTCGTCAGATAGGCGTCGATGAAGCCGAGGCGGCTCGTCGCCTCCTGCAGAACGCCGCTCGTGTGCTCGTTGCCGTAGCCGCTCAACAGGGTCAGGTAGTCGCCGACCGTGTGACGTCCGGCCCGCACCATCGCCCATTCGTCATCCAGGAGCATCAGGCGTTCCGACGCCGTGAGATCGGTCTCCACGTGCGGTGCGATTCCCCGGAGCAGGTCAGACGAGTAGGCAGTCCGGTAGTACCCGCGGGCGCCGGCGTTGGCGAAGATCCACGGCGAACACGCGCCGGACAACGTGATGGCTCGAGACGCCTCGGTGAGCACTTCGCATGCGGGCGAGGACTGGCCGGCGCGTTTCAGACAGACGGGAATCTGCCACCGGCCGTCGTCCGTCGACGCGGAGTTGCTGAAGAATCGCCGCTGCGTCAGCGTCACCGTCGTGCGATCGTTGACGCACGTGCTCGAGACCTCCAACAGCGGCACACCCGGCTGGTTCACGAACGTCGGCAGGATGCGCTCGACCGGCTTTCCCGATGCCGCCGCGATCGCTTTCCAGAGATCCTCGGACGCGGCGTTCTTGTACGCGTGCGCCTGCAGGTATGCGTTGATGCCGGTTCGGAAGGCCTCCGGGCCGACGTAGTTCTCGACCATCCGCAGGACGGCGGCGCCCTTCTCGTAGGCGATCCCGTCGAACGCCTCGTCGATCTGCGCGGGCGTCGAGACGTCGGCGTGAATCGGCCGCGTCGACTTCAGCGCGTCGAGATTCAGCGCCGACCGGCTTTCCTCCGTTTCGTCGACCGCGATGTTCCAATCGGCGCGCGCGGCCGCCAGCGGCTTGTTCGCCATCCACGTCGCGAAGCCTTCGTTGAGCCAGATGTCGTCCCACCACTCCATCGTCACGAGATCGCCGAACCACTGGTGCGCCATCTCGTGCGCCAGAATCGACGCGATGGTCTTGCGCGTGGCCACCGACGCTGATTTGGAGTCGGCGAGCAGGTCGGTCTCGCGATAGAAGATCGCCGCCGTGTTCTCCATGGCGCCCGCGGCAAAATCCGGCACGGCGACGATGTCGAGCTTCCCGAACGGATACTTGATGACGTAGTACGTGTTGTAGAACTTCAGAATCTGCTGCGCCGAGTCGAGCGCGATCCTGCCGAAGTCCGTCTTGTCCGGCGTCGCGCAGATGCGAATCGGAATCGCGTCCGCCGCCCCTTCCAGGCACTTGAAGTCCCCGACCGCCATCGCCACCAGGTACGACGACATCCTCGGAGACGTCGCGAACTTCATCGTGTGCTGCGTCACCCCGGGACCAGGCGTATCGGAGAGCACCTTGCCGTTCGAGATCGCCGAGTCACCGCGATCGAGGGTCAGCGTCACGGCGAACGTCGCTTTGAATGCCGGCTCGTCGAAGCAGGGAAACGCGCGCCGCGCGTCGGTCGATTCGAACTGCGTCACCGCGTACTTCCGCGCCTTCGTCTTGCTGATGTAGAAACCACGCAGGTTCGTACTCAACACGCCGGCGTATCGAATCTGAATCGTCGACGGGCCCCTGGGCAGCATGTTTCGGACCGCGAGCGTCGCGCTCTGAGCGTTCTCATCCAGCGTCACCGTTGCCGCCTGAGCCGAGGCTCCAGTGCCAATCGTGACGTCGCGGAACGTGATCTCGAGCGCGTTGAGGACGATGTGCGACGTGGGCTCCTCGACTTCCACCTGAATCGTCTCGGTGCCATCGAACCGCTCATGCGCAAGGTCGATCGCGAACGCAAGGTCGTAGTGAGTGGGACGAACCGTGGACGGCAGCCGCTGGGCCAGCGCAGGGGACGCCGTCAGCGTCGCGGCCGCGACCAGCACGAAGACTCTCATGGTTGCAAGTGTAACGGGTGCGCCCCCTTGACGCCGAGGCCCCGAGGATGTAAAAAGTAGAACATCTTCATGGGTCAATCGACCTGCATGTGTAGCTGCTGTTGTTACGGGCTCCCGACGAGCCCTCGCGCCAGTGGTCTCACCGCGTGCATGCCGACGAACCTCATGTGATGTAGTTCATCAGCAACCAGCGCAGACCCAAGGCCCGGGAGGCTCACGCTTCCCGGGCTTTTTATTTTTATGACTGAATTACTTCCGCTCTTCTTGAATCTCACCGGCCGCGACGTCGTGCTCGTCGGCGCCGGACGTGTCGCCGCCGGGAAGTTGCGGCAGTTGCTCGCGGTCGGCGCGCACGTCCGTGTCGTCGCGCCGGAGATCGCCGACGAGATCGTCGAGATCGCCCGCGATCCTCAACGGACCAGCCTGCAGGTCCATCGACGTGCCTTCGTCCCGGACGATCTCGACGGCGCGTGGCTCGTCGTTGCCGCCGCGACGCCGGCGGTCAATCGCGACGTCGCCGAGGCGGCCGAGCCGCGTCACGTGTTCGTCAACGCCGTGGACGATCCTCCCAATGCCAGCGCGTTCCTGAGCGGCGTCGTCCGGCGCGACGGGGTGACGCTGGCCATCTCGACGAGCGGCGATGCGCCGGCGCTGACGGCGCTGCTGCGCGAGGGACTCGATGCGCTCCTGCCGCGCGATCTCGGCGCGTGGATGGCCCGCGCCCGCGCCGAACGGATCGTCTGGCGTCGCGATGGCGTGCCGATGGACGAACGCAAGCCGCGCCTGCTGCGCGCGCTGAACGACCTGTACGAAGCAACTGTGCCCTGGCTGAATGCGCCGGAGGACTCGTGGCTGTGATCGGACATGTTTCACTCGTGGGCGCCGGACCCGGCGACCCTGGACTGTTGACCCGGACGGCGATCGCGCGCCTGCGCGCGGCGGACGTCGTCCTCTTCGACGCATTGATCGACGAACGCACTCTGAAGTATGCCAGGCGCGCGCAGCGCTTCTTCGTCGGCAAGCGCGCGGGCCGTCACGCGATGACGCAGACCGCCATCAACGCCGTCATGATTCGCGCCGCGCGCCGGGGCCGGCGCGTCGTTCGCCTGAAGGGCGGCGACCCGTTCGTGTTCGGACGCGGCGGTGAAGAAGCGCTCGCGCTGCAGCACGCCGGCATTCCACACGACGTCGTGCCCGGCGTCACCAACGCCGTGGCGGCGCCCGCGCTTGCCGGCATTCCCGTCACGCATCGCGGGCTCGCATCCGCGTTCCTTGTCGTGTCGGGCCATGACGACGCCACGTTTGCATCGGCGATCGGCGGGCTCGAGCCGAACGGCGTGACGATCGTCGTGCTGATGGGGCTTGCCCGCTCCGCAGCGATTGCCTCGAGTCTGATCGATCGCGGATGGTCGCGCGGCACGCCAGCCGCCATCGTCGTGGACGCGTCGCGCCCGCGACAGCGAACCTGGCGCGGCACGCTCGATCAATTGGCGGCCGACGGGATCGAATGGGACGCGCGGAGCGCCGGCACGATCGTCATCGGCGCCGTGGCCGCGCTTGCGGCGGCCGCGCCCGGCGACGCCGTCCTTCGTGCATTGGGGGAGCACCATGTCAGTCGTTGATGATCCGAAGACCTTCGGGCGCGCGCGCCTGCCGTTCTCGAACGTCGCCGACATCGAGGAATTCGTCACGACGCTCGAGCGCTACGAGCGCGGCGAGCTGACGCCGGATCAGTGGCGCGCGTTCCGCCTCGTGCGCGGCACCTACGGTCAGCGTCAGGCGGAGGATGCGCAGATGCTGCGCGTGAAGATACCGCAGGGCGTGCTGACGGCCGATCAGCTCAGCGCGCTGGCCGACGTCGGCGAGCAGTATTCGCGAGGCTTCGGTCACATCACGACGCGTCAGAACGTCCAGTTTCATTTCGTGAAGCTGCACGACGTCGAGCCGGCGATGCGCCGTCTTGCCGATGCCGGTCTGACGACGAGAGAGGCGTGTGGCAATTCGGTCCGCAACATCACCGCGTGCGCGTATGCCGGCGTCGCGGCGGACGAGCGCTTCGACGTCACGCCGTACGCCGAGGCGCTCACGCGGTATCTGCTGCGACATCCCCTGAGCTCGACGCTGCCGCGCAAGTTCAAGATCGCGTTCGAAGGGTGCGCGATCGATCACATCGCGACCGGCATCAACGATCTGGGTTTCCGCGCGCTCCTCGGACCGGATGGCGGACGCGGGTTCCGCGTCACCGCGGGCGGTGGCACGGCGATCCTCGTCGCGTCGGCGGGCGTGCTCCACGAGTTCCTGCCGGCATCGGAAATCTTCCGAGTGGCTGAAGCCGTGCTCCGCGTCTTCCACAGGCTGGGCGATTACGAGCACAAGCAGCGCAACCGGATGAAGTTCCTGATCAAGACGCTGGGGTGGACACGCTGGCGCGAAGAGTACGACCGCGAACTGACCGCGTGCCGGCTGCGCGGCCAGGTGCCGACGCTCGAGATCGAGTCGCCCGTCACGGAGGCGACGCCCGACTGGGCGAAGGACGTGGCGCCACCCGTCCGCGATCTGGCCGAGCGGGTCGCGGCCGGCCGTACAACGGGACCGGGCCTGACGCCGGTCGTCGCGCCGCTGCTGTTCACGGGCGACGAGGCGTACACGCGCTGGCGGGCGACGAACACGCACCCGCAGAAGCAGTTCGGCCATGTGATCGCCGTGGCCAGCGTGCCGCTCGGCGATCTGACCAGCGAACAGATGCGCATCGTCGGCGAGCTCGCGCGGGCGTACGGCGATGGCACTGTGCGCGTGACGCTCGACCAGGATCTGCTGTTCCGCTGGGTGAATGCCTGCGACGTGCGCCAGCTCTATCGCCGGCTCGCCGCGGCGGGATTGGGCCTGGCCGAAGCCGGCACGGTCGCGAACGTGGCGAGCTGTCCCGGCGCCGAAACGTGCCGGCTTGCCGTCACCCAGTCGCGCGGACTCGGCCGGCTGCTCGAGGATCATCTGCGCGCGCGGCCGGATCTGATCGCGGCGGCCGATGGGGCGCGGATAAAGATCAGCGGATGCCCGAACGGCTGCGGGCAGCATCACATCGCGACGCTCGGGTTCCAGGGCAGCGTGCGGCGGCTCGGCTCGCGGGCCGTGCCGCAGTACTTCGTCATGGTCGGCGGGGGCGCACACGATCGCGGCGCGTCGTTCGGCCGGCTGGCGGCGAAGATTCCAGCGCGGCGGATCCCTGACGCCGTCGAGCGCCTGATCGCGCTCTACGCCCGCGAGCGTCAGCCCGGCGAATCCGCGACGGGCTTCTTCGGCCGCGTGGACCTCGACATCGTGAAAGTCGAGCTGGCGCCGCTCGAACGGCTGCAGCCGGGCGACGCCGTGCCCGCCGATTTCATCGATCTCGGCGAGGCCAACGAGTTCGCGCCAGAAGTGATGGACGGGGAATGCTCGGCGTAGGCGCTGGTGGCTGGTGGCTGGTGACTGGTGCCTGGTGGCTGGAAACGATGAGTTGAGCGCTGGCAGGCTGACACCTTGAATCAACAGATGCGCATATATAGATGCCGATCGCTTGCTTTTGGCGATCCGGCTTTGGTATAGTCGACCGACAACCGAATACGTACTTCTTTATCCAGAGTGGCTGAGGGACAGGCCCTGTGACGCCACGGCAACCACGCGACACCAGCGGTCGCGGTTCAGGTGCCAATTCCTTCCCGGCGCGGGGGCCGGGGGAGATGAGGGAGGCTCGTTGAGCCCGCTACGAATTGCACTTCTCGGCTTTGGCACCGTCGGCTCCTCTGTCGTTCATCGCCTGACCCGCGCCGACACCGTCCGCGATCTCGTTCTCACCGGCATTTTCGACCGCCGCGCTGACGTCAAGCGCGAGCGCCACGCAGAACTCCGCGACGTCGTATGGACCTCGCGGATCGAGGACGTCCTCGCCAGCGACGCCGACGTCATCGTCGAAGCCGTCGGTGGCCTGGACCCCGCGTCTGGCTGGATTCGTGACGCGCTGCTCGCGGGCAAGTCCGTCGTCACCGCAAACAAGCAGGTGATCGCGAGCGACGGTGAACATCTGCTGCGGCTCGCGGCGCGGCAGGGACGCCAACTGCGATTCGAAGCGGCGATCGGCGGCGCGATGCCGATCGTCCGCGCCGTGGGCGATGGCCTCGCTGGTGATCGCTTGATCCGGATCGTAGCGATTCTCAACGGCACGACCAACGCAGTGCTCTCGCGGATGGACGCGACCGGCTGTTCGATGGACGCCGCCATCCGTGACGCGCAGCGCCGCGGTTACGCGGAGCAGGATCCGCGTCTCGATCTGGACGGCGACGACGCGCGCGCGAAGCTGGCGATTCTATGCGGGCTGGCGTTTGGCCTGCGCGTGACCCCGGCCGAGATTGCCGCGCGATCGGCAGCGACGGTCACGATCGCCGACTTTGCCGCGGCGCGTCGCGAGAGCGCGACGATCCGGCAGCTCGCGTTCGCGTCCTACGCCGCCGCGGAGTCGACGCTGACGGCGTGGGTCGCGTCCGTCGCGGTGCCGCGCCACGGCATCTTCGGGCGGACCACCGGTCCTCAGAACGCGGCGCTCATCACGGGCGTACACGCCGGGGAGATTGGGGTGAGCGGTGCCGGCGCCGGCGGCGACGCGACCGCCGTCGCGATCATCAGCGACCTCCTCGCCATCGCGCGGGACCGCGCCGCCATCGTGCCGGCGCCCTCGCTGGTGCGGCCGCGGCGCATCCTGGGCTTCGACGCGTCTTCAGACGTCAGACTCGAGACTTCAGACTTTCTTTTGGCGGAGGCTGTGTGAGCGCTCTCATCGGACTGCAGTGTCATCTGTGCAAAGCGATCTTCCCGGCGGAGGCGCTCTACGTGTGCGACCGCTGCCTCGGCCCGCTCGAGCCTGTGTACGACTACGGCGCGGTGAGGCTGACCCGCGAGACGATCGAGAAACGACCGAAGAATCTGTGGCGCTATCGCGAGCTTCTGCCCATCGCCGGCGAGCCGCGCACCGGCTTCAACTCCGGATTCACGCCGCTCGTGCGCTGCGATCGGCTGGCGGCGCGGCTGGGCGTGGACGAGCTCTACATCAAAGACGACTCGGTGAATCATCCGACGCTGTCGTACAAGGACCGCGTCGTCTCGGTCGCGGCGACCCGCGCCGTCGAACTGGGCTTCACAGTCCTCGCGTGCGCGTCCACTGGCAATCTCGCCAACAGCGTGGCGGCACACGCCGCGCGGCTCGGCATCGAGTGTTGCGTCTTCATTCCCGACAACCTCGAGGCGGGGAAGCTCCTCGGGTCCGCGATCTTCAACCCGACGATCCTGGCGATCAACGGCAACTACGACGATGTGAACCGGCTCTGCACCCAGGTGGGCGACCGCTACGGCTGGGGCTTCGTCAACATCAACCTGCGCTCGTACTACGCCGAAGGCGCGAAGACGATGGGCTTCGAAATCGTCGAGCAGCTCGGGTGGACGTATCCGAAGCACCTGGTGTCGCCGGTCGCCGGCGGCACGCTGCTGCCGAGAATCGTCCGCGGCCTGCGAGAGTTGCGCGAGATCGGGCTGGTGGATGGCGAGCTGCCGCGCGTGTACGCGGCCCAGGCCGCGGGCTGCTCGCCGGTGGTCAACGCCATTCACGCGGGCCTCGATCATCCCGAGCCCGTGCGCCCGGACACGATCGCGAAGTCCATCGCGATCGGAAACCCCGCCGACGGTTATCAGGTGATTCAGTGCGTCCGCGCGACCGGCGGATCAGGCGCCGCCGTGACGGACCCGCAGATCGTGGACGCGATCCAGCTGCTCGCGGAGACCGAAGGGATCTTCACCGAGCCCGCGGGCGGTACGACGCTCGCCGCGGCGATTGAATTGATCGGAAGCGGCGTCATCCCGCGCGACGAGTCCATCGTCGTCTGCGTCACGGGCAACGGCTACAAGACGGCCGAAGTCGTCGCGGATCGACTGACGGCGCCGGTCAAGCTCAGTCGATCGTTCAGGGACTTCGAAGCCTGGCACGAATCGCGAAAAGCGATCGCGTAGGGGCCGACCTTGGCCGGCCGGGCGGAGCTCCGGCTCTACCTGCGGGGACGTGCTGACGCACTCGAGACGATCGCCAGCTTGAACTCGATGCCGCGGCCGCTGCGAAACACTCTGATCGACGCGGTCGATCCGATCTTGGCGTCCGCGACCATCCGCCCGAACTGCGAGGGGTCGGCAATCGGCTGACCGTTGAACTGGACGATGACGTCGCCCGGCTGAATGCCGGCGCGGTAGGCCTCCGAGTCCCGGCTCATCCGCGACACGAGCGCCCCGTTGGCGTTCGGCGCGCCGTACTCCTGGGCCAGTTGGGGCGTGAGCTTCTCGATCCCGATGTAGCCGATCGATCCGCGGCGCACCTCGCCGTACTTCATCAGATCGTCGACGACCTTCTTCGCGAGGTTGCTCGGCACCGCGAAGCCGATTCCCTGATAGCCGCCGCTTTCGCTGTAGATGCCGGTGTTGATGCCGACCAGCTCGCCGCGCGCGTTGATCAGCGCGCCGCCGGAATTGCCCGGGTTGATCGCGGCGTCGGTCTGGATGAAGTCCTCGTAGTCCGCGAAGCCGAGCTGCGCGCGGCCGGTGGCGCTCACGATCCCCGCGGTCACGGTCTGGCTGAGCTGGAACGGACTGCCGATCGCGAGCACCCACTCGCCGACCCTCAGCTGACTCGAATCGCCCCAGGCGACAGCCGGAAGCCCGGTGACGTTCACCTTCACGAGCGCGATGTCCGTGGCGGGATCCGTGCCGACGATCTTCCCGCGGACCTCGCGCTTGTCCGGGAGCGTCGCGGTCACCTCTGTGGCGGTCGAGCGGATGTTCTCGCCGATGACGTGATTGTTCGTGACGATGTACCCGTCGGCCGAAATGATCACGCCGGAGCCAAGGCTGAGCGACCGGCGATCGCGCGATCCGAAAAAGTCGTCGTCGCCGAACAAGTAGCGAGAGAGCGGATCGTTCTGAAACGGCGAGTTGCGCGTGCGAACCACCTGCAGGGACGAGATATTCGCGACGCCCTTGACCGCCAGACCGGCGATGCGCGTGAAGTCGGGACCTGGTGTTGCCAGGGCGGGTGCTACGGTGCTGGGTGCTGTGGTGCCGCGTGTCGTGCTGGGTGCAGAGGTGCTGGGTGCGGAGGTGCTGAGTGCCGTAGTGCTGGGTGCTGCCGCGCTGGGCGCTGCTGTCTCCGTACGCGCGGCCGCGCGCGCGTCGGCCGCCGCGCGCATGCGTTCCGTCACGACGAGTCCGGCCACGAAGCCGGCGAAGATCAGTACGAGGGACAGGAAAATCCGGCGCAGGGCGTTCATGGCGGCTGTCACCAACTCCGTCGCGATCGTAGCATGTTTGCTCGGCGATCAACCATAATGTGCTACGATCGCAAGGATATACGGGCGCGAAAGTTGCGCGCCGGTGCGGGGGATTCGAGACGACATGGCCTCTTACGTTCAAGCGACGCGCCTGCGGAAAGGCAATCTCATCAAGGTCGGCAACGATCTGTTCCGCCTGCTCGAACTCCATCACCTGACGCCGGGCAACAAGCGCGCGCACATCCAGGTGCGGATGCGGAACATCCGCACGTCCGCGCTCGCCGATCACAAGTTCCGCGCCGAAGAAGACGTCGAACGCGCGTCGCTCGACGAGCGCGAAATGCAGTACATGTACAGCGACGGCGACGACTACTACTTCATGGACACGTCGACCTACGAGCAGGTGCACATTTCGGCCGAGGCGCTCGGCGACTCGAAGGACTATCTGATCGCTGAAGCCCTCATCAAGGTCGAGTTCTACGACGTGGAGCCGGTCGGCATCGAATTGCCGCCGACAGTCGACCTCGTGGTGAAGGAGACCGTGCCCGGCATCAAGGGGGCGACGGCCAGCGCGCAGGTCAAGCCGGCGACCCTCGAGACGGGCCTCGTGATCAACGTGCCGTCGTTCGTCAACGAAGGCGACAAGGTCCGCGTCAACACCGAAACTGGCGAGTATCAGTCACGCGTCTGATTTCAGATTTCAGAGTTCAGATTCATGGACGTTGTCCGCAAGGCCCCGCATCACGGCTGGATCGAAGTGGTCACCGGCAGCATGTTCAGCGGGAAAAGCGAGGAGCTCATCCGCCGGCTGCGCCGGGCGCAGATCGCCCGTCAGCAGGTGCAGATCTTCAAACCGCTCATCGACAACCGCTTCAGCGAGAATCACATCGTCTCGCACAGCGAGATGCGCATCGAATCGCAGAACGTCAGGAACTCCGACGAGTTGATCGCGGCGGTCGCCGAGCAGACCGAGATCGTCGGCATCGACGAAGGGCAGTTCTTCGACGCCAACCTGCCGGCCGCCTGCAACACGCTCGCCGGCCGCGGCAAGCGCGTCATCGTCGCCGGCCTCGATCAGGATTATCTCGGCCGGCCGTTCGAGCCCATGCCGCAGCTGCTCGCGATTGCGGAGTACATCACCAAGACGCTGGCGATTTGCGTCGTGTGCGGAGATCCGGCCAACCACACGCAGCGTCTCGTCGCCAGCAGTGATCGCGTTCTCGTCGGCGCCACGGGCATGTACGAGGCGCGCTGCCGTCACTGTTTCGATCCCTCGCTCGCGACTCCGAAGTAGCCCGGGACCTTTCGGGCCAGACGCGGTGTCGACCCACCTGTTGGCCGGGTCCTTTCGGACACGGCGTTCTCAACAGTAGAATTCCGCCGTGAACGCCCAGGTTGCCATCACCGGCACGCTGTACCTACTCGGTGCCGGATTCCTCGTAGCCAACGCGCGGCTGCTGCTCGAGTACGTCCGGTTCGTCCAGCGCCGCCGCCGCGCGCTGCTGATCTGGCCGCAGCCAAAACCGCCGTACTACGGCATGGCGCTCGCCATCGGCGTAATGCTCGGCGTGCTGGTCTTCTACAAGGTCGTCGTCATTCACCGCCAGGCCTTCGGCGAGATCATGATGTTCGCGTATTACGCGTACCTCATGCCCCTCAGTTGCCGCATCCGGCGCGGCTTCTACGATGACGGCATCTGGGCCGACACCACGTTCATCCCCTATGACGAGGTGGGCGGGATCAGCTGGCGCGAGGGCGAGCACGACGTCACGCTGATCGTCATCTCACGGCTGCGCAATCTTGCACGGCGGCTCAAGGTGCCGGGAGACAAATACGGCGCCGCGCGGCGTATCCTCCGGGACAAGATTGGCGCCCATGCGATTCACTTCACGGGGACCGGCCTCGACCTCGGCGACCACGACGAACGCGAGGTCGTCTGAGCCCAGCCTCCAGCCACCAGCCACTTCATCCGATAGAACAGCCGTTATGGCAGCACGCGCAACCTGGAAGGGCTACCTCAAGATCAGCCTGGTGAACATCCCCATCAAGGTGTTCCCGGCGACGGAATCTGGTGGCACGATCTCGTTCAATCAGCTCCACGGCGAGTGTCAGACGAGGATTCAGCAGAAACGCTGGTGTCCGCACTGCAATCGCGAAGTGCCGAATACCGAGATCGTCAAGGGCTATGAGTTCGAGAAGGGCCGCTACGTCGTCCTCTCCGAGGACGATTTCGACAAAGTGCGTCCCGAATCGACGCGCGTCATCGACCTCGTGCAGTTCGCCGACGCCGCGTCGATCGATCCGATGTTCGTGGACCGGACGTACTATCTCGCCCCCGACGGCGGCGTCGCCGCCGATGCGTTTGCCGTGATGCGCGACGGCATGGCGGGGAAGGTGGGTGTCGGCAAGCTCGCGCTGTACGGACGCGAGTACCTCGTCGCGGTCCGGCCCCACGGGCGCGGCATTGTGATGCACACGCTGCATCACGCCGCCGAGATGCGCGGCATCGAAAGCGTCGAGGAGCTGAGCTCCGTGCCGGCCACGGTGAAGCCGGAGGAGATGAAGCTGGCGAAGCAAGTCATCTCGACGTTCGAGGGGCCGCTGGACCTGTCGACCTACACGGATGAGTACCGCGCCGGGCTGCAGCGCATCATCGAGGCCAAGATCGCCGGCGAGGAAATTGTCGCGCCCGCGACGGAAGCGTCGCCGAAGGTCGTCAATTTGATGGAAGCGTTGCGAAAGAGCCTCGACACGGTCAGCGCGAAGAAGAAGACGCCCGCCAAAGCGACCATCGCCAAACCTGCCGCGAAGCGCAAGCGCGCCTAGTCAGTCCGACTCGCCGCCGCACGTGCTCATCGCTCGGTTCAGTTGATCGGGAGTTGTTGCGCGATCCAGGCGATGAGACCTGGTCCGGATGCCGTCGGATCGCCGAGCCAGCCGGGCGGCGTGCACCAGACGAACGCGAGAATGGCGATCACCCACAAATCGTACGGCAGTGTCGCGCGCTCGTCGGTCCAGAAGAAGGCGCGGTTGAAGAACCCGGTGACGCCTTCACGCGACGGCATCGGCAGGCGATTGAGCGCGAGGTACGTGTAGTAGATGCGATTGGCGACCGCGAGGATCGAGAGCACGAGCACGACCCACAGCACGCCCGCCATCCGGTTGGTCACGGCGCCGATCATGAACAGCACGATGCGCTCGGGCCGCTCCATGAAGCCGACCTTGCACTTCTCGACGAGCGACTCGGCGCGCGCGCGCGCGTAGCTCGTCATGATCGAGAAGATGAGCGTCAGCGCCGCGATCAGCACGTAGTCGCTCCGGCCGAGCTTCGAGTACAGGAAGATCAACCCGGTCACCAGCGCGAGATCGGAGAAGCGGTCGAGCGTCGAATCCCAGAACGCGCCGAACTTCGACTGCAGCTCGAGCTCGTGCGCCACCTTGCCGTCGATGAAGTCGAAAATGTTGGCGACGAGCATGATGACGAACGCGAACATGAAACGGCCCATCGCGAGCGCCCACGCCGCCAGGACGTTGATGACGACGCCGATGAACGTCAGCACGTTGGGGTGGATGCGCAGCTTCACGCAGGCCGCGATGATGGCGCGGAGCGGGAACATGCAGACCAGCCCGATGACGCCCGTGAACGTGACACGGTTCGGAGTGGGACGCGGCGCCCGGCCGTTCATGCGAAGCGGGGTAGCAGTCACCGTATAATGGAGGGTTCAGGCACTGGTCGAAAACGCGCCATAGTAGCGTATGCCCATCCACGAACTCAAGGAGCAGATCGCGCGGCTGCCCGAGCAGCCCGGCGTGTATTTGTACTTCGACGAGAAGGGCGACACGATTTATGTGGGCAAGGCGCGCGCGCTGCGCGACCGGGTCCGCACGTACCTGGGCGCGTACGGGTCCAGCCCGAAGACCGACGCGCTCCTGGACGAGGTCGTCCGGCTCGAGGTCATCGTCACCGACTCGGTGGTCGAGGCGCTGGCGCTCGAGAACAACCTCATCAAGCAGCGGACGCCGAAGTACAACATCCTGCTCCGCGACGACAAGAACTATCCCTACCTGCAGCTGACCACCAACGAGCCGTTTCCGCGCGTCCTCGTCGCGCGCCGCGTCGAGCGCGACGGCAGCTTCTACGCCGGACCGTTCCTGCCCGCGCATTTCGCGCGCAGGACGATGGCGCTGACGCACCGGCTCTTCGGCATCAGATCGTGCAACGAGGTCATCACCGGCAAGCGCGAGCGCCCGTGCCTCGAGTACGACATCAAGCGCTGCATCGCGCCGTGCGTCGACACCGTCTGCTCCGCGGACGAGTACTCGCGCGCCGTGGCGGTGACGCAGCTGTTCCTCGAAGGGAGGAACGACGAGCTCGTCAAGACGCTGCGCGCGCGCATGCAGGCCGCCGCCGACGGCGAGCGCTTCGAGGAAGCCGCGCAGCTGCGCGACGCGATGCGCACCGTGCAGGCGCTGCTCGATCGTCAGCAGAAGATGGCCACCACCGAACTCGGCCACCGCGACGTGTTCGGTCTCAAGCTCGGACCGGCGGGCGCCGTGATTCAGGTCTTCCAGGTGCGCAGCGGCCGCGTCGTCGAACGTGTCGCGCTCGGGACCGACGAGGCGATCGTCGGATCGCGCGACGGCGAAGTCCTCGGCGCCGCGATCCAGCAGTTCTACGAGCTGCGCGGCGTCCCGCCGGAAATCGTCGTGCCGGTCGAGCCCGAGGAGCGCGACGCGCTCGAAAGCTGGCTTACGGCGCGCGCCGGCCGGCGCGTGAAGATCGTCGCGCCGCAGCGCGGTGAGAAGCGCGGGCTCGTCGATCTGGCGACGCGCAACGCCGCGCTCGCGTACCAGACGCGCTTCAACGAAGCGCAGGCCGCGCAGTACGACGCGCTCGAAACGTTGCAGCACGTGCTGTCGCTGCCGGCGCTGCCGCGGCGCATCGAGTGCTTCGACATCTCGACCATTCAGGGCAGCGAGACCGTCGCGTCGATGGTCGTCTGTGAAGACGGACGCATGCGGCCAGCGGAGTACCGGAAATACCGTATCAGGGGCTTGAGGCTGGAGGCTGGAGGCGTGAAGAACACCCCAGGCCCCAGTCCCCAGCCTCTGACCTCTAACAACGATTTTGCGGCCATGCACGAAGTCGTGCTCCGCCGATCCCGCAAACTGCTCGAGCAGGGCGGCCCGTTTCCCGACCTCATGCTGATCGACGGAGGGAAGGGCCAGCTCACGGCGGCGTACGCGGCGCTCGAGGCGCTCGGGCTGGCGAACCTCGTCGCGATCGGCATCGCCAAGAAGGAAGAGCTCCTGTTCACGCGCGACCGCGACCAGCCGATCGCGCTCGCGACCCACGATCCGGCGCTCCTGCTCGTGCAGCGGATCCGCGACGAGGCGCATCGGTTCGCGGTGACGTTCCACCGCCGGGCGCGGGCGCAACGCGATCTGCAGTCGGAACTGGATCACGTGCCCGGGATCGGTCCGCGCCGGCGCCGGACGCTGCTCACGACGTTCGGCAGCGTGGCCGGCGTGCGTCGGGCGACGCGCGAAGAGCTCGCGGCCGTCGTCGGCGTCAAGACGGCCAACGCGGTCCTCGCGCACTTCGCGCGCGCGTGACGTCGCGCGTCTCGTACTAGGTTGAGGAGCCGCAGCGGATGAAACTCGAATCGACGGAGGAGGTTCCGGTGAAGTCCAAGGCGCCCTGGCTCGCGGTCGTCGGATTGTTGCTGCTCGCCTCGTCGATCTATGCGCAGGATCTCACCGGAGACTGGCAAGGCACGCTGCAGGCCGGCAACCGGCCGGTGCGTCTCATCATCAAGTTTAGTCCCGCGGACAACGGCGGTTGGACTGGCGCCCTGTACAGCATCGATCAGGGATTCGACAGAGGGCTTCGCCAGCCGCTGGTCTCCGTCGCCCGTCAGGGCGAACAGCTTCAGTTCGTCGTCGATGGCGGCGGCGGCGCGTTCGAAGGCCGGATCGCCAGCGAGACGATTGAGGGGACGTGGACGCAGCGCCAGTCGCAGCCGCTCGTGCTGCGGCGCGCCACTCCGGAAACGGCGTGGAACGATCCGGCCCCTCACAGCAGTCAGCTGGTGACCGTCGACACGAACGTGAAGGTGGAAGTGCTCGACTTCGGCGGTTCGGGACGGCCGCTTGTCTTCCTCGCCGGAATGGGCAACACGGCCCACGTATTCGACACGTTCGCTCCGAAGTTCACGACGGCGCATCACGTCTACGGAATCACGCGGCGCGGCTTCGGCGAGTCGAGCGTACCGAAGGATGGCTACAGCGCCGACCGTCTCGGCGACGACGTCCTTGCGGTGATCGACGCGCTGAACCTGACGCGACCCGTGCTCGCCGGGCACTCGGTCGCCGGAACGGAGCTGAGCTCGATCGCGAGTCGCAATCCCACACGCGTGGCCGGACTCGTCTACCTCGACGCGGGCTACCCATACGCGTTCTACAACGCCGAGCGCGGCGACCTCGTGCTCGACTCGATCGATTTGCGGCGCAAGCTGGACCTGCTCGTGAACGGCCCCATCGACAGCCGTCCGACGATCCAGGAGCTGCTGGCGGAGCTGCCGCGGTTCGAGCGGAACCTGCAGGAGCGCCTGAGGGAGCTTGCATCGATACCGCCTCCCCCACCCGAGCCGCAGGGGATGAACGTGCAGCGCGCCATCATGGCGGGCGCGCAGAAATTCACCAACCTGGGCTCGGTCCCGATTCTGGCGATCTATGCGCTGCCGCACGCCTTTCCGGGGCCGCCAGACGATCCATCGCGAGCCACGCGGCAAGCAGCGGACCTGGAGACCACCGGCGCCCAGGCGGCGGCGTTCGAGAAGGGCGTGCCGTCGGCGCGCGTGGTCCGTCTTCCGAACGCGAACCACTTCGTGTGGCGATCGAATGAAGCCGAGGTGCTCCGGGAGATGAACGCCTTTCTGGCAACACTCAAGTGACCTTACGTGGGGCTCTGCCCCACGCCCCGGCTCCGTCGCTCGGTGGGACCCCTTCGCTTTTGCTCGCTGCGCGCAGCGTCGCCCGATAAGGCCAATGTGGCCATTGTGTATCGACTTATTTATGTAGGATACGCTGATGGGAGAGATTCGTCTGGCGCTGACCCGGATCGTGCGTGCTCTCGGTCTCGCGTTGCTGGTGACTCAGACTGTCGTGGCCCAGCCAGCGGCGCAGTCTGCGCCGACATGGCGCGATCCCTCACCGCATCGCGTTCGTTGGATCATGGTCGATTCGTCAGTTCGACTGGAAGTACTGGACTGGGGTGGATCAGGCCCACCCCTTGTGTTGCTCGGATGCTACCTGACCGCGCATGTGCACGACGAGTTCGCTCCGAAGCTGACGAATCAGTTCCATGTATACGGCATTACACGGCGAGGGATCGGTGCGTCCGACAAGCCCACGACCGGGTATACCGTGCAGCGATCGGCAAACG
>Ga0326726_10001471_pt1 | contig 21870 bp, 19 predicted proteins | sample MHFenrmetagenome_2_FD_207603 | JGI IMG/M metagenome (GOLD analysis project Ga0326726, IMG submission 207603) | Lab enriched peat soil microbial communities from Michigan Hollow, Ithaca, NY, United States - MHF15MN | ecosystem: Environmental > Terrestrial > Soil > Wetlands > Peat | place: USA... | reverse complement strand
GTTTTATTTCTCCATTTAAAGGCAACAGGCAACAGGCAACACCTTTCGGGCTACAATGGCTTATAATTCCTGCCTGACGCCTGACGCCTGACGCCTGACGCCTGACGCCTGACGCCTGACGCCTGACGCCTGACGCCTGACGCCTGACGCCTGACGCCTGACGCCAGTTTCCAATCCTTCACAGCGAATATACGACTATTTTACTAGTTATGCAACTATTTTCGTAAAAAAATGACTATTATTTTAGGCCTAGGCTGTATTGTATTGATTATATGAATATTAGTTAATTTATGGAACACCTCCGGTGTTCAGACAAATTAATATCTCCGCAATTTAGTATTAATGGAACCCCTCCGCGGTTCCATCAATTTTCGTTGCTGACAATATCAATATTTTTGAATCGTAGAGCGGTTCCATCAATTTTCGTTGCTGACAATAGCAGGATTTTTGAATCGCGGAGCGATTCCATCATTTATAGGCATAGATTATCCACTGAAAAATCATACCGCAGAGCGGTTCCATCAATTTCAGTCGGCTCATAATAGCAGGTTTTTTGGTTCGATTGCTTTTTATTGACTTTGATTTTTAAGATCACATGCAATTATTTTACTAATTTGCATGGAATTATAATTAAAACTAATTAAGCTATGAAAAAGTATATTCTTCTATCGATCGCATTAATTGCAGTGATGATCCTGTCAGTTCCTTCCTTTAGCCAGAAGGTCAACAAACTCACCGGAAAGGGAAAAAAGGCTGGCTGGATTCTCCTGTTCAATGGAAAAGATTTTATTGGCTGGCGCCAATGCAACGGAACACAAATGCCAAAAAACTGGATCATTGAAGAAAACGCCATGAAGGTTTTTACTGCTCCTGACAAGAAACCGGGTCAGGGTTCAAACGGTGACATAGTATACGGAGTAAAGAAATTTAAGAACTTTGAACTCTCTATCGACTGGAAAGCAAGCAAATCGGCTAACTCAGGTATATTCTATAATGTCCGTGAGGTTCCCGGTCAGCCCATCTATTTTGCTGCCCCTGAAGTCCAGGTTCTTGATAATGTTGATGCTGAAGACAATAAGCTTGCAAACCACCTTGCCGGATCACTGTACGACATGCTGCCCGCTGATCCTAAAACCGTTAAACCGGCAGGTGAATGGAACACTATTGTTATATCCGTGAAAGACGGGAAAGTAACTCATACACAGAACGGTGTTAAGGTTGTCGAGTACACACTGTGGACACCCGAATGGGATGCTCTTGTGACAAACAGTAAATTCAAAACTTTTCCCGGTTTTAAGGAAGGTATTTCAAAAGAGGGATACATTGGACTTCAGGACCATGGATATGCTGTATGGTTCAGGAATATCAAAATCCGTGAATTTTAATTAATGAAAAGAATCCGGCTTCTTTCTGTTTTTCTGTCATATTTGCTGATAATTTGTGCCTGCCATAATCCGAAATCCGGCAAATTCTCCCCTTCCCATGAGGAGATGATGAAGAAAAGCTCCAGGACAGAAAAGAACGGATGGATTTCAGTACACCTTGAAGGGGCTCCTGAAGTCATTGGTTATCAGCATGGATATCTGCTGGCAGATGAGATAGTGGACCTTCGCGGCGCGATGTCAATGTTGAATGAAAAAACCACAGGCAGAGACTGGAATTTCTTTCGTGATGAATCAACCTCAATGTTCTGGTATAACATACCGGAAGAGTATCAGAAAGAGATCGACGGAATAGTTACCGGAGTAAATGCAAAAAAAGGTGACGGAACAATCGACAGGAAAGACATTATCGCAATGAATTCGATCCTTGAAATGTCGTGGTATTATGTTCCGTGGCTCAATTCAAAAAATAAACCCAATCCTCCTGATCCGACTCCTCCCGGTCATTGCAGTGCAATTGCCGCTACCGGGTCGTGGACAACAGAAGGGCAGATTGTTATGGCACATAACAACTGGGTTGAATATGTGATTGGCCAGCGTTGGAATATCATACTCAATATTGTTCCCGAAAACGGGTACAGGATAATAATGGATGCCCTTCCGGGATTTATTCACAGTGGGGATGATTTTAATATCAACAGTACAGGTCTGATTGTTACCGAAACAACCATAACACAATATAAAGGATTTGATCCTGAAGGTGTTGCTGAATTTGTCCGTGCCCGTGAAGCAATCCAGTATTCTTCGACAATCGATGAATGGGTTGCAGTAATGAAAGAAAAAAATAATGGGGGCTATTCAAACGATTGGCTCATCGGCGATAATAAAACCGGGGAGATAGCCCGTTTTGAGTTTGGTCTGGAAAACCAATTCCTTGAGAAAACAAAAGACGGATATTTTGTCGGAGCCAACTTCCCGGCTCATTATAAGCTCATAAAAGAAGAGACAACATACGATTCGACAATACTAAGCACATCTCCAAACGCCCGCAAGCTCAGATGGCAGGAAATATTCAAAGAGAACAAAGGCAAGATAGATATCAGATCTGCAATGAAGTATATGGGTGACCACTATGATACCTGGAGAAAAGATGAAAAGGCCAGTGCTCTTACACTCTGCGGACATCTGGATGAGGATGAGCTGGGATCTCCGGATATGGGCTGGGCATCATTTAATCCGGCAGGCGCTGTTCAGGCAAAAGCAACAGACGGAAAGCTGGCATCAAAAATGAAGCTCTGGGCAATCATCGGACATCCATGCGGAGAGCCATTCCATGCTAAAGAATTTCTTACAGCACACCCCGAATACAGTTTTCAGAAGGATTTTCTGAGAGATATGCCGGGGCAGGTATGGACCTTGTTTGGTGAATAAAAAATTGATAATAAAAATCATATAATAATATAAGGTAAGCCTAAAAACTCTACCATTGCTCCATGGTTTCATGGGGATACTGACATTCGTTCCAGAAATGTAACAAAACGGAAATTTTTCCGTTTAATTAATGTCAGCGCCAATTGTATCATATAGCAGGTTTGTATGAGAAGATTAATACTCTTAATATTTCTTTCAATAATTCCGTATGCGTTACCGTCACAGGTAATCATTAAAAATGAGGGGCTTGTCGTAAATAATACAGTAACCGGAACATGGGAAGGAATCAACATCTCAAGGGCTGCCAGGACTTCCCTCACATTCGTAAATAACTCTATTACATCAGTAAACTCTGCCGGTTATCTTCTTCAGGCCGGAGATGAAAGTCCATTGTCGACAAATAATAATCTTGACGGAGCAGTAATAACCGGGAACAAGTTCACCTGGAACGGAACAGATGCTTCTTCAATAACACACGGAATGTTCATTGGATACAATATTAATTATACGGTTAAGTATAATTTCCTTGACAATACCCCTTACGGTATCCTTTTCAAATCGGGAACTGATGCGGGGGCCAATATGACCTATTCCCCGGGATATGGTGCCTCCTACAATATTGTTAAGAATGCCAGATTGTCTCTGAGGATGAAAGGGATAAACGGAGTGCAGGTGTATAATAACACCTTCTACTCTAATCAGAAATCTGGTTCAGTCATATTTATTGATGCAAACCATGACAGAACAATCCCGGCACCATCGACAGGAGCGAAAATTAAGAACAATATTTTTTATACGATCTATCAGATACCCAATATCTCGATTGAGAGCGGATGTCTGACGAGTTTTGAAAGTGATTATAATGTTTTTTATTGTGAGTCAGGATCACCAGTATTTATTATCGACGGATCATCCAAATCATTTTCACAGTGGCAGGCATTGGGTTATGATCTGCATTCAGTTGTGATAAATCCCAATTTCATTAACACAACAAGTTTTGTCCCGGCTGCCAGACTGGATTATGGAACAGATCTTGGAACAACCTGGCAGACCGGATTATCAATTGCGGCATCCTGGAGTCCGGGAACGGCTCCTGCAACAACTGACCAGAACGGGAAATGGCAGGCGGGGGCAGTAATTTATCCGCAGGAGGCGGTAACCCCACCACCTGTTGTAACCCCACCACCTGTTGAAACCCCACCCCCTGTTGTAACAACACCACCTGTTGTAACTACTCCTCCGGTGGTCACAACTCCTCCGGTGGCTACTACACCAACTGTTGTCAATACTCCGCCTGTTGTACAGATAAATTTCCCTTCAGAAAATTTATCTGGTTTTGTCGGTGAACTTGATGCTACCGGGAGTTACGACGCTAATAATGATAATCTCACGTATACCTGGGTGAACCCTTCAAATGTTTCAGTCTCTTCGTCAAACAACGTAAAGATCAGGTTCCTTAGTCCGGTAGTTAATTCTACCCAGACAATTGAATTTACGCTGTATGTAAGTGATGGAAAGACAACTCAGTCAAAAACAATTCCTGTTAAGATTATTCCATATAAACCGGAACTTGAATATGCAGAAGTAATAAATATTGAAGCCAGCAGCTTTCAGTCACCCTATTACCCGTACAATATCCTTGACGGCAATATAGGAACCATGTGGTCGGCCAATGGGGATGAGCAATGGCTTATAATGGAACTGAAAGAATTATTCAGTATCCAGCATGTCAAGATTGCTTTTCAACCAGGTCAGAAAACCGAATCATATTTTGATGTATTTGGATCGGAAGACAAAGAAACCTGGGAACCCATATTGACCAAATCGGCATCATGTGGCTTTTCAGGAGATCTGCAGGTATTTGATTTCCCAGCATCAAAGTCGCTGGTGGAATACAGGTATATAAAGCTGGTGGGACATGCAAACTCCGCAGACAGCTGGAATCATATTTCCGAGTTTAAAGTTTTCGGCTATCCGCACCGGAACCCTGGCAGCTATGAAGAACAGCTCGTAAAGCTTTATCCGAATCCAGCACATGAATCAGTCAATATCCGGATTGATGATTCGGCTCTCAGTTTTGATTTTATACGAATAGTTACCCTGACGGGAAAGGTTGTTTTTGAAGATAAAATGGATCCGGAAATTAAAGAGATTAAGATTCCTATTACTTTCAGGCAGGGGATTTATATTGTACAAATGGGATCAGGTGATCTCACGCTATTTACTCAAAAGCTTGTTGTAAAAATTTGAGGCTCCACCCTTCAATAGAGGTTACCTTACCAATCTCTGAGTGGTTGTCCTAAAAATATTCTGGTAAGATTTCCCCCTCTTTGAGTCCTTAGTGATTACCTTTTCGGAAATGTGCCGCTCCCTTCGGCTGGCTAAATAGTTAAAGTTCAGTTAAAAAGATCAGATTTTTTCATAATGGTACACAATTTGCATTATCCCATAAGAACTAAAATCAGAGGTTATGAAAACAATGAAATTTAAAACGGTGAGCCTCTTTTGGATCTTTGGATTATTATGTATTTCTCTCAATAGCAATTCACAGGAACGCAAATTAAGCCGTCAGGAACTAAAAGAGGTAAGAAAGGCACAGCTGGAAGCAAATTTCTGGGCCATTGATTCTCTTCTGAATGCAAAAAGTTTCGTTCTCGAAGCAGATTATCTTCAGAATCAGTATGGCGACAGGGTAGTTGTCACTCCGACTTTGAATTTTATAAAGTTAAATGAGACTAACGGTATACTGCAGACCGGATCAAACTGGAGAATGGGAACAAATTATGTCGGTGGAGTAACGGCAGAAGGGCCAATAGGCAAATATCAGGTTTATAAAGACCCGAAAAAAATGAGCTTCACACTGCAATTCAGCCTGCTTACAAGCATCGGTCATTATGATGTGACAATGACAGTCATGGCTAACGCTTCTGCTAGGGCAACCATTTCAGGATTGGGACCCGGCAAACTTACCTGGGACGGACATCTTGAAACAATTGAGAACTCAAGGGTTTTCAAAGGGCAGGATACAATCTGAAAGAGATTAAAAGTCAATCTATTAAAATGAAAAGCCCTCCCTGGTTAAAGCTTTGGAGGGCTTTTCGTGGGGCGTACTGGAGTCGAACCGGACCGAGCGTTATAAAATGCCCTATGGGCATTTTTAGCGAAGGGGCCAGGCTGCAGGGGAGATAGCTTTGAGAATAAAAAAGTCCCCTATAATCGTAGGACTTTGTGGGTTGTACTGGAGTCGAACCAGTGACCCCTACCCTGTCAAGGTAATGCTCTAAACCAACTGAGCTAACAACCCTATTCAACCGCAAAAATAATATTTAATTTCTATCTATTGTTATACACTATTTTAATCTTAACTTCGATAATCAGGAAGTTTAACTGTTAAACAGAATAATTATGAGATCTCATGAAATTGATTACAAGATTTTAGGCGATGATATTCAGTTCGTAGAAATTGAACTCGATCCCGGAGAGACGGTGATCGCTGAAGCCGGGGCAATGGTCTATATGGAACAGGACATCAGCTTCGAAGCAAAAATGGGTGACGGCGCAACCCCCAATCAGAGTGTGTTTGGAAGTCTGCTATCAGCCGGATCAAGGTTGATAACCGGCGAATCACTGTTTTTAACCCATTTCACAAACAAAGGCTATGGCAAAAGCAAGGTAGCCTTTTCAGCTCCATATCCCGGGACTATTATTCCGGTTGACCTCTCTCAGGTCAGGAACAGTCTTATTGTTCAGAAAGACGGATTCCTTTGCGCAGCATTCGGGACAAAGCTCTCAATAACTCTGAACAGGAAAATTGGAGCGGGCCTGTTGGGAGGTGAAGGTTTCATTCTGGAGAAACTTGAAGGCGACGGAAGAGCATTCATTCATGCCGGAGGTACGGTGATCGAGCGGCAGATGAACAACGAAACGCTCCGGATCGATACAGGATGCATTGTTGCTTATGAGCCGTCGCTTGATTTTGACATTGAAACAACCGGAAGTCTGAAGTCGATGGTTTTCGGAGGGGAGGGTCTGTTTCTTGCCACAATCCGCGGAACCGGAAAGCTCTGGCTTCAGTCAATGCCAATAAGAAAACTAATAAGAGCCCTTGCACCTTTCGGAAAGAACAGGGGAAAAGAAGCCAGATCCATCCTCGGAAACCTTCTTGAAGGATAACAGAATTGCCCCCAAACCCCTAAAGAGGGCTCAACAAAAAGTCCCCTTCAGGGCCTGCCTGCCGGCAGGCAGGAATTTAGGGTCGAATCCTCTGAGAAGACACAGAGTTATTCCCTATGAGAAATCAAATCCTGATATATATGCCGGAGCATCATAAAAATATTCCTTTTCCTTTTCTGTAAAATTCAGGAACCTGGTATATACCAATCCCGGCTTAGCATTAAGCATACGGTTCAGAGCACCCATCCTGACACCCGATCTGAGTTTGTCAAAAAGATCGCTGCGGTCGTCCAGCCAGGTGAGCCCTGTATAATAACCCTCAGTGGCACATACTGATTCAAAAAGGCTTGCAAGCTTATCTTCTTTCCCCTTCCTGCAATATATAGCATCAAAAACAAGATGACGGAACTCTTCGGGATGGAACAGTCTTTTAAAATATGGTGCCCGAGGCAGCACCTTCATATAGATCCAGCCCCATATCCCCGGCATATCATAGACCTTGTACACAGAAGGTAGTGCGCTGACCCCGGCAATGATTTCTCCTCCTTCTTTCAGAACATAGTACTTATCTCCATAAAAAGCATTGTCAGGTATGAACAGTGAATAATCATGGTAAAACTCGAGCAGCAGTGATCTCATCTTATCCTCTTCCTCCTTTGAAGTGATTCTGGTAACCCTGTTGTCGGGTTTGGGAGAAAACCTGCTGAAAGCCACAGTAAGAAAAGACCTTATATATTCATACCCGACCTGATTAACCAGGTTTTTTGACCTTTCATTCATGCTTTCAATGAAAGCGTACATGATATGTTTGTCGTTTTCATTCACCTGCCTGAACTCAAGCAGATGCGGCTTGCTAAAAATTTCAAGTGTCTTTTGTTTGAAAGTATCATCTTTTTCAGGTTTAATGACCTCTCTCTTTTTCTTTTTCCGGGAAATATCAGATTGGTAAACTGTATCAAAAGCAAGATATCTTATATAAGATGATGGATACCTCAGGTTGCCCTGGCCGGTCATCCTGTAACATGATCCAACTGTACCTGTTATTTTGTTCTTCCTGTAAAGTGATACAAATCTTATCTGATCCTTGTATGCTGCTATTCTCTCCGGGATATTCTGAAGTTGAAACCTTAGCCCTCCTTCGGAACCCTGGACAGCATGATTCAGAATTTCAAGCATCCCTTCATTCGCAAAATCAGAGACTCTTACTTCAAGCCCATCTTGTTTTACTATAGTACGCTCAAACATGTTTATCAGATTCAGCTTCTTTTACTTACTATCCAGAGAGCCAAATACCCTTTTTAATAACGGAGTGACTCTCGCCGATACTTCTTTCCTGATCTTCAGCTCTTCAATCTCAACCTTCGAAAACATCCCTTCGAGGGCTTTGGTAGTGAGATAAGCATCAAGGTCAGTATTAACAGGTTTCAGTCCTGCGAGCTTTCCGGCAACTGAGCCTGCAACCGAATTCCATTTTCCCGTAAGAGTGACCCATGAATCTTTTGTGGAAACATTGCCAATGATTTTTTTTTCAGTTGAACTCTGGATCTTTGGTTTGTATAAGGAATACAAATCATCGTAGGTGGTGGCTTTCAGATATGATGTGGCAGCATTATCTGCCCCTTTCAGTATATTGAAGGCATCCTTGATTGTCATTTGGGTAACGCTGTTCACGAATATAGGTGCAACCTCTTTGGCAGCATCTTCAGCCGCCCTGTTTATTCTGAGAATAACATCCTCAACCAGCTGTTCTCCTCCCGGGATTTTTGAGATATTGTCTATTATCGTCTTTGCTTCAGCAGGAAGCAGGATCTTTATTGCCGCATCCCCGTAGTATCCGTTTTCCACCGCCAGTCTTTCAGCTGAAGTTTTGGCTCCAAGGGCCAGAGCTTCCTTAAGGCCGCTCACTACCTCTTCTTCAGTGAGAGGAATTGTTACAGGCGACTGAAGAACATTTAGAAGCTCTGCACATCCTGTAAAAACAGTCAGCAAAACAAACATCAAAGCGTATCTGATATTCATAAAAAACAGATTTTAATTTTTTGCAAGATACAAATTACCGCGTAAGTCAGAAAATGATATGAAACAGCGCTTCTGCTACCGCCAGGTCTCCGGGGTTCGTGATTTTAAGGTTTTCCCTGTTTCCTTCAACAAGATGAATAGTTTCACCTGTCTTTTCAAGAAGTGTTGCATCATCAGTAAAATCAGGATTGTAATCCTGAAGATAAGCCCTCTTTATAAGTTTTGAATCAAATACCTGTGGTGTTTGAATGATCCTTAAATATTGCCTGTTGACAGGTATGTTTCCCTGCCCGGTGATCATTCTTACTGAATCTGCAGGACTGATTACCGGAACAGCATTTCCGAATTTTTCAGCGGCAATGAAACATCTTTTTATGGTATCTGTACTTACAAGAGGTCTGACACCGTCGTGAATGGCAACAAAGCCGTTATCTTCAACCTTATCCAAACCGTTTTTTACAGAAAAAAATCTTGCAGGACCTCCTTTTACAACAGTATTGGGAATTGAAAATGAATATTTCTTCTGCAGCTCTTCCCAGTAAGTTAGTTGATCTTCAGGGAGTATGATAATTATTTTGGTTGATACATCAAATGACCAGAATCTCTCAATAGTTCGCATCAGAACAGGCTTTCCGGCAAGTTCAAGAAACTGTTTGGGGATATTTGTTCCCATTCTGCTTCCGGATCCTCCGGCTACTATCAGTGCATACAGATTCATAAAGATTATTTTCTACTCCGGATTTATTGCCCCTAACCCCCTAAAGGAGGCTTTAATGGCTGCCTTGATCTAAACCCCCCTTTAGGGGGAAGGGGGGCAGACCTTAGAGGGGCATGGGGGTTTATTCTTTTGTATATAAAAACCTCTTAATGCTTCTCTTTGGTGTCTTCGCAAACTCTTCGATATGGATTCTGAATTTATGCACTGCCATAAAATCAGGGACCCTTTCGTTCACTACTTTCCGTGTCTCATCAAGGATCGCAGAGAGCTGTTCCTCTGATACGTTATTTTTTTTGATTGCTTCATAATCGGGGTAAATCAGCGCTATTAGCTTATTATCTTCAGAAATGACAACCGACTCTGCGATATAGTCCATGTTATTGATGACAGCCTCTATTTCCTCAGGGAAAATGTTCTTCCCCGAAGGGCCAAGCAGCATACTCTTGCTTCTTCCCTTGATGAAAATATTCCCTTCCTTGTCCATGACACCAAGGTCTCCTGTATGCATCCATCCCTTCTCATCTATTATCTCCCCGGTGGCTTTTTCATTCTTATAATATCCCATCATTACGTTTTCGCCTCTGAGTATTATCTCTCCGATTTCTTTCAGCGGATCGCTTGAATCTATGGCCACTTCAAGGGTATCAACCGGTTTCCCTGAACCGCCGAGCTTTGTTGTATCCCAGGAGGTGTAACTGATAAGAGGTCCGCATTCTGTCATCCCGTAACCGACTGTAAACTTAAATCCTATCTTTCTGAAAAATCTCTCCGCTTCCGGATTAAACGCTGCACCACCAATACAGATCACATTAAATCTACCCCCAAAAGATTCGGTCAGTTTTTCTTTTATTTTCTTGTGAAGTATCTTATTTATCCCGGGTATAGCCAGCAATATCTTCATATGCGGTTTGCTGATCACTGGCAATAACTGCTTTTTGAATATCTTTTCGATTACGAGAGGAACGGATAGAATCAGACTTGGTCTTATTTCCTTAAACGCCTGAAGAATGATCTGCGGGGATGGAGTTTTTGAAAGAATTGTAATATGGCATCCAAAGGTAAAAGGGAAAAGGAATTCAAATGCACATCCATATGTGTGGGCAAGAGGAAGAAATGAGACCAGCGGGTCACCTGGTTTAAGCGGCATATTAGCCTGTGCATACCGGACATTGGCTGCCAGGCTGTTATGAGATAACATTACTCCCTTTGAAAATCCGGTAGTTCCACCTGTATAGCTAATCACAGCCAGTTTATCATTTGTGATATCTGAGAATTTTATGTCTTCAGGTTTAAGAACCGGGTATGCTTTCAGATATTTTTCATCAAGTGCAAGATACTTCCTTTTAAGATCAGAGTTTTTTGCCGTGATCATTGAAAAATCATCAAGAGAGACCACACCATCTATCAGAGGGATCTTGGCATTGTCGAGTGATTCGTATATCTTATCATCGACAAACAGAAGCGTTGCATCGGAATGATTTATAAGATTTGTCAGATCTTCAGGCTTAAAATCAGGAAGTATCGGGACGATTACTGCTCCGTAGGTTACAGTGGTAAGATAAATAATGCACCAGTTAGCTGAATTCCTTCCTACAAGGGCAATCTTGTCGCCTTCCTTTATGCCGGCATCTTTAAAAAAGATATGCAGCTTCAGGATCTTTTCCGCAATCTCCTTGTAAGAAAATCCTTTTTCTTTATAATTCGACAAAGCTTCAATTTCCCAGTTTTGTCTGATACTCTGTTCAATATAACCGACCAGGCGTTCCTTGATCATAGTTTCAGGGTTTAAGTTTAGAAAAAAGGTAAGATATGAATTAAAATATCAAAACATGTAGTTTCTTTATACAAAGTACATTACCAGGATAGCCACTACCGATAAAAGATTTACCACTGTAAAAAAGTAATTATATCCTTCTCTCTTTTTACTGAAATAGCCTAATTTTCTTGCAAATATCCCAATTGTCGGAGCAAACAGAACAATAAGGAATGCAAAGAATTCGATTCCGTAAAAGACCTTGTCCAAACCACCTTTTACAAGGGCGGAAAGGTATACAATGATACACAGGACAAGCACATAAAACAGATAGCTTAGCTTCAGCAGCAGGGTTGAAAAAAGCCTGCGCTTATGAAGCTGATGGGGTTTCAGATATGCATATGCGACTGAGAAGATTATTACAATAAAGATAATCCCCAGGATATGATTTAAAATTTCGTTGAAATTTGCCATATCTGCGGGTATTAATAGTTTTGTCATGATTCTTTAAGCGACCATATAAGTGAACTTGCACCCAGGACTGCTGCATTCTGTGTACTTAGTTGTGAAGGAAGCAGTTTCACTTTTCCCTTGTAAATATGGAGAAGGGTCTCCTCCATAGCCTCCTTAGCCGGTCCAAAAATAAGCTCTTTTGCGAGGGCAAGGCCTCCAAACAGGAATATAGCCTCGGGATTTGTATGTGCCACCACATCGGCAAGCTTGAATCCAAGCATCTTTCCGGTGTGTTCAAAAGCTCTCTTTGCAAGTACATCACCCCGTTTTGCAGCCTGATGTATCAATTCGGCATCAAGCTCATCGAAACTGTATTTACGTAATTCACTTGGCTGAATGCTGTCGGCCATTATTTTCAGTAGTGTCCTTTTAAGGCCTGTTGCCGAGACATATGTTTCGAGACATCCTTTTCTTCCACATCCGCATTCACGGTTACATGGTCCCGGCCGAATAGCTGTATGTCCAAGCTCTCCTGCAAAGCCATCATGGCCGTAAACCAGCTTACCGTCAATTACAAATCCGCTTCCAAGTCCGGTTCCCAGGGTTATTACAACAAAATCTTTCATGTTCCTGGCACCTCCGTATATCATTTCTCCTACGGCCGCTGCATTGCCATCATTGGTAACAATAACCGGAAGGTCGGTATGACGCCTGAAAAGATCAGCAATCGGAATTATACCCTTCCAGGGCAAATTAGCCGGATATTCTATGGTTCCCTTGTTTATATTTCCCATCGGGGCACCAATGCCAAATCCCACTATTTGGATATCTTTATCAATTCTTTGCTGCGTAACCATAATCTTTTCGTAGAGGGCTGCGACATAAACTTCAAAATCTTCATAATGAGCGGTCTTTAACCTTTCCTCAGCAAGTATGTTGCCTTCCCTGTCAACGAAACCGAATACCGTATTTGTCCCTCCAATGTCGATTCCGACTACTAATTGTTTGATTGCCATATAAAAGAATTTAAATTTTTACCCACCCCTAACTCTTTCACGGAGGGGAGCCTGAAGCATTTAATTTTATCTTATTACTATTGTCTTTTGTCTTTATCCTCAGGTACATATTCATTCCCAACCTTCCGTGCTCTTTTAGGATGATCAAGATCAATACCCAGTGCAATGCCTGTTTCAACAAGGATATTCCATCCTGCGGCAAGCTGCAAGTATTCAGCATATTCGCCTCCGTCAGGAATAATAATTGTCGGGAATATGGTTTTCTCCTTTGAAACTGCTATCACATGCACTCCCACTCCCTCAACTATGCACTGCAGGAATTTATCCTGATCAACATCAAACGGATCTATCCAGATAAGCACTTCATTTTTATTCATCACCTCCTCAATACCATGAAGCGCAATAGTCCCTTCATAAAAAGCTGATCTTTTCCTGGTTATCTCATTTGTCTTCAATGCCACTTCTGCTGCAACTCCATTATCACGGCCGACAAAATATATTATGTCAGCCTTGCTAATCTGATCAGTTATCTTTTTATCAATGGGGGCAGCAAGAACCTCTTTAGTCTGCAGGGCCAGTTTATTCAGTCCATCCATTTTTTCGGTCCTAAGGTTACGAAGCAGCGAATCATAAAAGAGACCTTGTTCAATCACTGATTTTGTTGCGGCAACAGCATTTTCCTTGCCACACGAAAGAACATGTGTATCATCTGCAACCTCCTCCAGTTTGGAGTTTTTGTTTGCAGTTAATCCAAAAATGGCATTGTGATTCTTGCTTTTAAGTACATTGACCAGTCTGATAACTTCCTTTGTCTGGCCCGAATTTGATGCCAGAAACACTGCATAATCATCAAGATTGTATTCCCTGGCCTGAGTGCAGCCTTCAGTTATTACAGGAATTAGGAATTCTTTTTTGAGTGAAGAATAGATTGCTCGTTTAGCCGGAAAAAGCCTGCTGCTTCCCTCCCCTGTAAGAAACAATCCCTTTTTTGATCTGATCGTTTTAATAAACCGTTTCGAAACCTGTGGATTAAAAGATTTGATGATGTCTGGTGTTTCCAGCATCTCCTTTATCAGGGCAAATTTGTTATACTTTTCTTCCTTTAGATTCATTAAAATTAGGGTTTTAGTAATGTGGCTGTTGGCCGATGTTAAGATTATACAAATTTCAGCAATCCAAAATATTCGGGCCTGTGATAATCGGGTTTCTCTGTTAGTACCGGATTCCATGTCACATAATGAGGGACAGAAAGTTTGTCACCACATTTGTAAAAATTAGCGCCGAATGTCTTTCCCTCCAGTTCTGTAATGCTATGATGAAAGAAGACATTAAAAGGGATCGCTATTGTAATCATCCAGGAAAATCCACCGCTTTTTTCACTTACACTTTTTTCTCCCAGTGATGTTTTACGGCGGATCCTGGAAATGATTTCAGGGTCAGCCCTTCTTCTGTTTCCCCTTCCTGTACCCGATGCCATCAGGCAGGTTCCGATACCGTTGAACTCGAGGTTATAATAAATTCCGTCATCCGAAGGTGAAACGAAAAACTCGACACACGAATCTTCATATACATTCTGATTTGTTTTTGTCTTTTCGGCTTTAAACCATTGCTCCGTCACATAGTACTTCAAAAGTATTTCATGTCCGGAATAAGCTATGGAAAATTTCACATCCGGCTTGTAGTCAAAGTCTTTCCAGTTTATCACATCAACCGGATTTTTAAAATTCCGGTTGTCAAGCTTTTCTGAAATTTCATCCAGTCCCGGGTATTCAGAATTGAACTCAAGTTTACTTACTTCTAAAGTTTTAACAGGCTGGTTCATATTACTTAAGGGCTTAACCAACCAAATTTAGCTAAAATCTTTACCAAACAAGCAGTTCCGTAAAGGAATAGTGTCACTTGAGTTCGTTCATAATAAGGGCGGCACCCCCGAGAACGGCTCCGTTGCTTTCCGATATGCCTGAAGGAAGTATTTTAACTGTATTCCTGAACAATACATAATTATTCTTCTTCAGATACTCTCTTACGGGTTTAAAGATCAATTCACCTGCCTGTGCGAGCCCGCCAAATAAAAATATAGCCTCCGGACTTGTAAATACTATTGAATTGATTATTCCCAGTCCGAGTTTTTCTGCAGTATATTCCATAGCTTTGACAGCAATCGGATCTCCTTTTGCTGCGGCTTCGGCTATTGCCTTTGATGTCAGCTTTGAAGGCGGTATATCCCTTAAGATGCTCTCATCCCTCATTTCGCTGATCATAAGAGAAACTGTCTTGACCAAACCAGAAGCAGAAGCATAGGTTTCAAGGCACCCTTTCCGGCCACATCCGCATTCTCTTCCTCCCGGAACAACTATAAGATGGCCTACCTCACCAGCAAAACCTGTATGCCCGTAAACCATTTTCCCGTCCACAACGATCCCACTGCCAAGGCCAGTACCAAGTGTCAGTATTATAAAATCTTTCATGTTTTTTGCTCCGCCAAAAACCATCTCGCCCATTGCAGCAGCATTTGCATCATTTGTAACTGCGACCTGTACTTTGAGTTCCTTTTTTACAAGATCTCCCAGTGGAACTATCCCTTTCCAGGCGAGATTGGGAGCATGTTCAATAGTTCCTCTGTGATAGTTTGCATCCGGGGCTCCGATCCCGATCCCTGTCAGTTCAAGATCTTTTTTGCCCGACAGTAATTTCTTTATTCCGCCACCCAGAGCTTTCACAAAACCATTGATCTCAGGATAATCAGTTGTTTTAAGATGGCCCTCTGCCAATACCTTACCCGTTGTATCAACCAGACCGAACACTGTGTTTGTTCCACCAATATCAACTCCAGCAACTACTTTTTTCATTTTTGTAAATTTTTAATTATTAATATATTATCATTAATTGCCCGGATTTGCAAGGGCATGTTTTTAATTTCTTAATTATCTGACTGTTGTTTTTACAACCTGAAGTTTGCCGTCCTTGGAATTCTCCGGCACCAGCTTCCACATTTCTACTACATCCCAGTTTTCTTTAATTTCAATCTCTTCGGGATAATAAGAAACAGGTTCCGGCTGTTTGTGGAGATAAAAATCCCCTGTGGTCCATTTCCCGTCATTATCAAGATCAAATATCGTCCTGATCCTGTATTTGCCCTTTTCAAGAAGAGGAAACTCAAGCTTTATGGTATCTTTCTGATAAACCTGCCTTATCAGTTTTTCCTGATTATCAAGGATTTGGATAATCTTGCTTCCTTTATATCCCCTTAAATCAAGTATCAGCTTGCCGAATGTTTCCGGGGTCAGGACAGAAAATCTTACCCCTGCAGAATCGGAATATTCTCCATAAATACTTGAAAATGCAGCTGAATCAGTAATAAAAAGATAGTTCTTCCCTGGTTTAAGTTCAGTATTTATTTTATACCGGCAGGCGTTGGATGTATCTCTGGAAATACTGAAAGGATGCTTTATCTTCTGGTCCTTAAGCAGCTCAAAAAAAGCAAGCCTTGAAGTATCAGGCGGCATGAAGGGAGAGGGTGCTGTTAATGTGATCCTTTTATCGGGTCTTTCAAGGGTAGCGATGCCGGTGCTGACTTTATAGGGAGTGCGTTTCACAACCTTTGTTCTTGGTACTCTGGGAGACAGATATCTCATCTTTACTGTATCATCCTTCAATGCCGTAATTCCAATAGTGTCAGTAAACGGATACCTGATAATTGTCTCTATCTCCGGACGGTTATAAACAGTGCTGTCGGTCAGCCATATATTAATTGTATCCCAGTTCCTGTTCTTCTCAATAAAATAGGCTTCCGGAGAGGTTCCTGGAATTGAAAATTCAAATTTCAGGGAGTCAGGTGGCAGAGAGAGCGAATACATTAGCTGGAACGGCTGCTTTCTTGATGAAGAAGTAAGGTAATGTAATCCCTTTTCGGCCTGGAACAGGATCAGTGGAAATTCTCCGATAACAGCAGGTTTGACAGGAACCTTACCTGCAGCTGAGGGCTTTACGGTTACTGTATCTTTTTTTACAGGAAGAAAATTCTTTTCAGGAGTGATCTGGACAGGTACATCATAAAAGGCAAACAACTCATCCCTGTTATTATAATTCTTGCTGTTGTCAGCATCAGCCAGCGCATAGAGCCGGTATGTGCCGGGATGGACATTGTCGATGCGGAATTCACCATTACTCTCAGCCCTTGTTATATAATCAGGTATCTGTTTCACTACTGAAGAATCGTCAAGCTGGTTGTGTAAAAGCACAATCGTATTTTCAGGAGGATCCAGATTCAGTGCAGAATAGACGTTACCTGTCACAGACAGGGAATCAATGAATGGTCCTGTCGAAAATACAAACTGGTAATTATTTATGGGATTGTTTTCGTTGAGATCCCTTATGGCATCCTGGAAGTAAAATGTATAAGTTGTACTGTCCTTTAATTTGTCCTCATATTTGATATGGATACTTTTTCCCCTTACAGTGATCTCAGGCTTTTTCTTCATCGGTGGAGATACCATGAATTTTTCGCTGATCTTATCCAGAATTACATACTCATTGAAAGTTACAATTATTTCCTTCCCGGTAAAACCTGTGGCCCCATTTTCCGGAACGCTTTTTAGAATGACTGGAATTTCCTTATCCTTTGGCCCTCCTGAAGGGGTGTTCATTTTTGCACATCCGAATGCCACGATCAGGACAGGAATCAGAAACCAGTATCCTCGGACAATGCGTTCTCTCATCAAAATCTTCATATTATACGCAAACATACATTTTTTACAGATACTTTTTATAGTGGAAAGTTAATTACCCATTTGTTTTCTCCTTCCCCCCTGGGGGAAATAAGAAAGGGGGTTTTGAAAAAAATATTTTGCTATTATTTCATACATTTGTTGTTTCTAATATTACCAACTATGCATTTACTTGTTATTCCATGGGATGTAAATCCCGAGATATTCCGTATAGGTTCCTTTGCGGTAAGATGGTATGGACTGTTGTTTGCCTCATCATTTTTATTCGGATACATAATTCTGGACAAAGTTTTTAAGAATGAAAATTTGTCACAATCAGTCCTCGATCGTCTGACGGTTTATATGGCAGTCGGAGTTATTGTCGGGGCAAGACTGGGTCACTGTCTCTTTTATGAGCCTGGATATTATCTTAGTCATCCGATTGAGATTATTAAGATCTGGCATGGTGGCCTCGCAAGTCACGGAGCCGCAATAGGCATTCTGGTAGCATTATGGCTTTTTGTTAAAAAAGAAAAGAAAGATTATACATGGGTGATTGACCGGGTGGCCATTGTTGTTGCTCTTTCAGGTTTCTTTATAAGGATGGGAAATCTCATGAACTCTGAAATCTATGGTGTTGAAACTACTTTACCATGGGGATTTGTTTTTCTCAGGAATGGAGAGACGGCACCAAAACATCCGACACAGATATATGAAGCGCTGACTTATTTGTTAATATTTATACTTCTTTTCAGGATCTACTGGAAAAGTAAAGGTGAATATATCCAGGGTCTCTTGATCAGTCTGACACTGATCCTGATTTTTACATCAAGGTTCTTCATTGAATTCCTGAAGGAGGATCAGGTTGCTTTCGAATCCGGGATGAAACTCAATATGGGTCAGCTTCTCAGCATACCGTTTGTTATTGGCGGATTTGTGTGGCTCTATATAAGCCTGAAGCAGAAGAAAAGAGCAGTGATTAAGAGAACGTAGGAAATCATTGGTTCGGGGTGCGGGGTACGAGGTGTTGAGAGCGTTAGTCATTCTACATAAATCTGCGAGAAACAGAATACTTCTACTTTTTCAGAATTCCGTTGAAAAGAACATCAAGAATTCCATTCAACCTTTCTTCGATATTGAGTTCCCTCTTCTTCCAGAAAAGCGGGACTTCAAGTCCTTTGAGGGTAGTCTGAACGGCAAGCGCAGTATATTCACTGTTTTTTACATTGAATGCTTTTTTTCTTGCCCCATGGTATAAAATCAGGCGAAGAATTGCCAACTCCTCACGATCATATTTTTCGCGTATTGTCTCTATAAAATTAAAGTGATCAAGGTTTTTATCAAAGATGGCATTATAGTAATTTGACAGTTTTTCGAACGCTTTCATCCTGACAAAAACATAGTTTCTCATTTTATCAACAGGCGATTCTACTGATTTGATGGCAGTAGTAAGCTCATTTCTAAGTATATTAGCTTCATATAATACAACTGCCTCAAAGATTTTTTCCTTGCTTTTAAAATAGTAATAGACCGAACTTTTACCCATTTTCAAAGCCCTGGCAATTTCGTCCATAGTGGTTTTTTTAAAACCATACCGGCTGAATATCTGCCCAGAAGTGACTATTATTTTTTTTCTAAATTCTTCTTTATTAACCATATAACAATTTCAATCAACAGCAATCTTCTCTCAGTGCAAATTTAGAATATAAAAAAATCTTATCAAAATCTTCGAAGAAAACGGTCGAGAATTCGAATGATAAATTAATTCAAAAAAAGATCTTCAAAACCCTACCTCCATCTCCTCCCCTTAAACTTAAGGGGAGGGTTGGGGTTAGGGTTTTATAGAACAACCTTTCACATAATCTGCATAGAAAAACCAAATCCCCGGTAAATTTGTAAATTTGAAATTCAAATTATTCCGGCTTTGAAGAATTATTACGATGCTTATTGACGGAAAATATTACCAGAGTATCTGGGTCGACGAAAATGATAAAAGCAAAGTCATGGTTATTGACCAGCAGAAACTGCCTTTCTTCTTTGAGACAAAAGAGCTATGTTCTGTTGAAGATGTCTATAACGCTGTCAGAGACATGACCGTAAGGGGAGCGCCACTGATAGGCGCGGCAGGAGCTTTCGGAATATACCTGGCGACCCTTGAAATCACTCATCACACAAGCATCAGCAGTCATCTCAGCAATGCTGCAGGTTATCTGATTTCCTGCCGTCCTACAGCTGTGAATCTGTCATGGGCTGTAAACTATTCTCTTAAAAGATTATTCGGGATTACAGATCCGGAATTGCTTTCCCAAACAGCACTGAATGCTGCACTTGAAATATGTCAGACAGAAAAAGATAACTGCAGGAGGATAGGCGAACACGGATTAAAAATAATAAGAGAGATCAGCGAAAAGAAGGAAGGAAAAGCTGTGAACATACTTACACATTGCAACGCCGGATGGCTTGCCTGTATCGATTATGGAACAGTTACAGCCCCGGTCTATTTTGCACATGAGAAAGGGATTCCCGTACATATCTGGGTTGATGAGACACGTCCGAAAAACCAGGGCGCCAGGCTGACTGCATGGGAGCTGGGAAAACAGGGTGTGCCATATACCCTTATCGCTGACAACACCGGTGGGTATCTTATGCAGAAAGGGATGGTCGACCTCGTATTCGTCGGCTGCGACCGGGCTACAAGAAAGGGAGATATTGCCAATAAGATCGGTACATATCTTAAAGCTGTTGCTGCTTTTGACAATAATGTTCCTTTCTATTCTTTATTGCCATCCACTTCTATTGACCCCGGCATTTATGATGGTCTGAAGGAAATTGTTGTTGAAGAACGTGATCAGGATGAAGTAACGTCGGTTTCCGGCTTAGCTGACGGAGAGATAAAATCTGTCCGGATATGCCCTGACAATACAAAGGCTGGAAACTGGGGATTCGATATTACCCCCTCAAGGCTTGTTACCGGAATGATTACCGAAAAAGGGGTATGCAAGGCAGATGAGAAAAGTATAAACAAATTATTTTCAGATAAATTCAAATAAAATGGAAGGGGTTGTAAAATTTAATTGTCACTGGACCCAGTCAGGTCCTGTCATTTCTGACGAACAATACGAAATAATCAATTACTGGAGAGAAATTCTCTATAATATGGACATGATAGGTGCCTATGAAAACGGAGTTGGCTTTGGAAATATCAGTATGAGGATAAGAGGAGGGAACCAGTTTGTGATTACCGGTTCTGCCACCGGAGAGATTCCGGAGCTGGAGCCGGGTCATTACATCAAAGTCAATTCATTCAATATCGATGATAATGCAGTACAATGTACCGGACCATTAAAAGCTTCGTCTGAGTCGCTGACTCATGCGGCTATTTACCTGGCCGATCCGGGAGCGAATGCGGTAATCCATGTTCACAGTATCGACCTGTGGAATGAACTTATTTATAAGGTGCCGACAACTAATCCTTCAATGGATTACGGAACAACAGGACTTGCAAAGGATGTTTTCAGACTCTTCAGCGAATCAGATGTAATTGAAAAGAGAATAATAATTATGGCAGGCGACAGGGCAGGCATACTTTGCTTTGGTCACGATATGGATGAGGCAGTTAATGTCCTGATGGAGTACCTGAAGAAAGAAGGAAAATCAGAATAATTTGCATTGTTTACCAAACCCACCATGGTGCATTAACAAATTCTGCATAAACCAGGATATCGAAAATAATATGTGCCGAGAGTGACGGGAGAAGGCTTTTTGACAGATGCCTCACAGTACCAAAAATGATACCTGCCAGAAAAGTCCAGAGAGCCAGGAAGCCAACATCGACATTTACGGCGATTGCAGGGGAGAGGAACAAACAGCATTTATAACCAGTATGTGAGATGGTACTGAAAAAGACAGAAAATGGGCCATTAATGCTTTTTACATATTCCTGTAAAAAACCCCTGAAAACGAGTTCCTCAGTACACCCGATAAGCGCTGCTGAAATTACAAAAAAATGAATTGATTTTGGAAACAGGCTGAGATCGAGGTGCCAGCGATAAGCCAGAGTAAGTACAAAGCCCATGGCAATTCCTGAAATGATAAGCAAAAAATTGATCCTGTGGGAGACAAACTCACCTGTAATCTTTTTCAGATCTGTGAGCGACTTAAGATTCCTGCTGATTATAATAGCAGACATCAAAAGCGCTGCAAACGCGAGAAACCTGAT
>Ga0326726_10001470_pt1 | contig 21874 bp, 15 predicted proteins | sample MHFenrmetagenome_2_FD_207603 | JGI IMG/M metagenome (GOLD analysis project Ga0326726, IMG submission 207603) | Lab enriched peat soil microbial communities from Michigan Hollow, Ithaca, NY, United States - MHF15MN | ecosystem: Environmental > Terrestrial > Soil > Wetlands > Peat | place: USA... | reverse complement strand
CCGCGTGTTGACGAGGACGATCGGGCCGAGGAACAGGCCGAGGCGCTTCAGCGTCATCGCTTCCAGCAGTTCCTCCAGCGTCCCGGTGCCGCCCGCGAGCGCGATCACGGCCGAGGCGCGGGTCAGCATCTCGTGCTTGCGCGTGCGCATGTCCTCGACCACGTGCAGCTCCGACAGCTGCTCATGACCCCACTCGAGGTCGCGCATGAATCTCGGGATGATCCCGACCACTCGCCCGCCGGCGCCGAGCGCCCCTTCCGCGAGCGCGCCCATGGAACCCGAGCGCCCGCCGCCGTAGACCACCGTCCAGCCCGCCTTCGCGAGCTGCACGCCGAGACGGCCCGCCACTTCATGATAATGAGGATCGCAGACCCGGCTGGAGGCGCAGTACACACAGGCATTGCGCCCTGGCGCCGTCAATGCCAGCAGTTCTCCCATGTCCGCTCCGATGCGCCGTGAAACTCAAGGATAACCGGATTCGGCGGCGCGGGTTCAGCCCGTCGCCTGCAGACCCAGCGCAATGCCCGTGACGCTAGTCAGCAGCGCATCGAAGAGCTCCCGGTCGGCGCGGCCGCTCGCGCGCCAGCGGCGCAGCAGGTCCACCTGCATCGCGTGCATCGGGTCGAGGTAAGGCGCGCGCAGGAGCACCGAGCGCTGCATCTGCGGGCGGCTGTCCAGCAAGTCGACCTCGCCCTTGATCCACGTGATCCAGCGTTTTGCGAGCGCGTGCTCGCGCAGGATCGCCTCGGTGAACCCCCTGGACGGCGCGGTCGCGAGGCCATCGTATTGCGCGGCGATCTCGAGATCCGCGCGCACCAGCTCCATCTCGACGTCATTCAGCAGGTTTTCGAAGAAGGGCCAGTTCGCCCAGGCCTTGGCGAGGCGGTCCGCGCCGAGTTCGCGGGCGGCGGCGTCGAGGCCGGTGCCGATGCCGAACCATCCAGGCAGCGAATGGCGGCTCTGCGTCCATGCGTAGACCCAGGGCACGGCGCGCAGCGCCTCGATGCCGCTGCCGTCGCGGTGCGCCACGCGTCCGCCGATCTGCATCCTCTCGATCACGTCGATCGGCGTGACATCACGGAAGTAGCGCTGGAAATCCGCATCCTGGTAGACGAGCGCGCGATAGTGCGAACGGCTCGCGTCGGCGACGCGCCGCATCAGCGCCAGCCGCTCCTCCACCTGCTCGGCCGGGCAACCGGGGGCCGTGCGGTCCAGCAGGACGGCGAACACGCCTTTCTCGAAGGTGCGCAGCGCAATGCGCCGCAGCCCGTAGCTGTTGCTGATGCCTTCGCCCTGTTCCGTCGCGCGCAGGCGCCCATGTGTCGCGCCGGGCGGCGTGCTCGCGACCAGCCGGTCGAGCGGCAGGCCGCCGCGGCTCGCCGTGCCGCCGCGCCCATGGAACAGCGCGAGTTCGACCCCGCCCTCCGCCGCCGCTTTCATCAGCTCGGCTTGCGCGCAGTAGACGAAGTGCCGGGATGCCGCGATGCCGCATTCCTTGTTGCTCTCGGAGTAGCCGACCAGGACCGTCTGCCGGTTGCCGCGCGCGGCCAGGTGCCGGCGGTAAGTGTCTTCGGACAAGAGCCCGCGCAGGATCTCTCCCGCGCCCTCGAGGGCGGCCGCCGTCTCGACGACGGGCGCGATGTCGAGCGGCACTTCGCCGACGCTGCGGTCCGTGATGTCGGCCCAACGCGCCAGCAGCAGCACCGAGAGCACGTCATCCGGCCCCTCGGTCCCGCTGACGACGTAGTCGCCAATGGCGCGATCGCCGTACTTGTAGCGGCCCTGGGTCAGCGCCTCGAACACGGCGAGCGTGCGCCGGCCGACCGCGTCGAAGGGGCCAAGTGGGCCGCGGTCGCGCGCCAGCGCCTCGCGCAGCACGGCGCGGCGCGCATCCACCTTGCGCCGCTTCCAGTCCGAAAGGGCAAGCCCCTGGCGGACGACTTCGCGGTGCACGGACGCGTGCTGGCGCACGTCCAGCGTCGCGAGGTGAAATCCGAATGTGCGCGCCCGGCACAGCAGGCGCTCGACCGGGAAAAGCCCTGCGTGCTGCCCGTGGTTTGCGCGCAGGCTGGCGGCGACGATCTCGATGTCGCGGATGAAGTGCTCGGCCGACTCGTAATGGTTCGGGCGGCCGTCGTAGGTCGTGCGCAGCCGCGCCGCGACCTGCGACATGAACATGCGGTACGGCATGCGGTCGTGCCGCGACGGGGTCGCCTGGCGCGCATTCGGCAGCAGGATGTCGTATTCGGCGATCCGCTGTTCGAGCTCGCGGCTGACGCCGACCCGGCTGGCGCTCTGCGAGAGCTTGCCCGACAGCGTGCGGCATTCGTCGTAATAAGCGGAAATGATGCGCTGCTGGTGGCGGTGCAGCGTCTCGCGGATCGTCTTCGCGTGGACCTCGGAATTCCCGTCCATGTCGCCGCCGACCCAGGTGCCGAAGCGCAGCAGCAGCGGCAGGCTCCCGGCCGCAGGCGTCGTGCCGAAGACGGTCTCGAGCCAGAACGAGAGCTCCTCGTAGAGCGCCGGCACGACCCGGTAGATCACCTCGGCCAGGTAGAACAGCACGTGCTCGCGCTCGTCGGCGACCGTGAGGCGCTCGCGCGGATGCACCTCGGTCTGCCAGCCGGAGGTCACCTCCATGCGGATGCGCTCCCAGACCGAGCGGCGCTCCGCCGGCGTCAGGGTCGGGTCGAGCCTCTCGATCATCAGGTCGGCGATCTGCTGCTGCTTGCGCAGCATCGTGCGGCGCGACGACTCGGTGGGGTGCGCCGTGAACACCGGATAGATCGTCACGTCGCGCAGCAGCGCCAGCACCTGCTCGCCGTCGAGGCCGGCGGCCTTCAGCCGGTACATGCAATCGCCGATCCCCTCCGGCTGCGGGCGGTCGCTGCGGTTCATGTATTCGCGGCGCCGGCGCACGCGATGCACGCGCTCGGCGAGATTGACGACCTCGAACCACTTGCTGAATGCGCGGACCATGTCGCTCGCCTGCTGCGCCGGCCGGTTCGAGCAGCGCGCGACGAGCACGGCGGCGCCGTCCGGTTCGCCTTCGCGGCGGCGGATCGCGGCGACGCGGTCGTCCTCGACGAGCTTCAGCAGCTCCTCGCCGCCCTGGTCGCGCAGCACCTCGCCGACCAGCGAGCCGAGCGCGTGCACGTCCTCGCGCAGCGCGGTTTCCTTGGTCGGGAACTGCAGGTTGTGGCGGTGCATCACGATAGCTTCACCAGCCGCGCACGCGGGCGCCGAGCGCCGCGGCCCTTCCGGCGCTCAGTGCTTGTGTCCGCCCGGCCCATGCACGTGGCCATGCGTGATCTCCTCACGCGTCGCCTTGCGGACCTCGGTGACCTGCACGCTGAAGTGCAGCGACTTGCCGGCGAGCGGATGATTCGCGTCGACCGTGACGAGGTCCTTCTCGACCCGCGTCACGGTCAGCAGCCGCGCGCCGTGCGGCCCGTCGGCATGGAATTGCTGGCCCGCGGCGATTGCCGCCGAACCGGGAAACCGGTCGCGGGGGATCATCTGGACCAGGCGCTCGTCACGCGCGCCATAGCCTTTTTCCGGCGCGACGACGATGTCGATGCGGTCGCCGGCGGCCTTGCCGGCCAGCGCTTCCTCGAGGCCCGGGACGATGTCTCCCTTGCCGTGCAGGTACGCGACCGGGTCGCCGCCATCGGAAGACCCGAGCAACGCTCCCTGGTCGTCGCGCAGCGTGTAATGAATCAGGACGACCTTGCCATCGCCGACATTCATGCGGAATCCCGAGACCATTCCCAGGACCCAATGTTAGCGCATCAAAGGCAATCAGGCGGGGAAGAACTCGATCGGCTTGGTGGTCGTGATGGTCTCGACGTCCTTGGCCTCGAACTGGAACATGCGGATGCGGGCCACGAGCTTGCGCTCCAGCTCCGCGTCGTCGAGTTCGCTCGAGACGATGTGACACGCGGTCACTTCGCCGGACGGCGCGATCGTCAGTTCGATGACGACCTTGCCTTGCAGTTCGGGCCGGTCGCGCAGCGCCCGGTTGTAGATCGCGTAGATCGCCGACTTGTTGCGGTCGAACACCATCTCGATTTCCTCGCGGCTGCGCGAGGCCTTGCCGCTCTTGCCGGTGCGCGCCGCTTCGGCCTTGCCGGCGGCGAGCGCATCGGAGAACGAAGCGACCCTCTGGGTCGCCACCTGGCCGTGAAGCGAACCGGTTCCGCTGCCATAGGCGCGGCTGAGCGCCGACGTGTTGATGCCGCCGCTCGATGTCGCGACCTGCGAGGTGATCAGCGAGCGCTCGGCACGGCTCGGGCCGTCGGTCTTCGCGGTCAGGTTCTTGGTCGGCAGCAGCGAGCTCGTGTCGAGCGTCTCGCGCAGGTCCTCCAGCTGGTCTTTCATCGCGAGCAGGCCGGCCTGGTTGGCCTTGCGGCGGGCATCTTCCTGGCGGTTCGGGACCGGCCGCGCCTCGACCGGCTTCGCCGGCACGACGGGCGGCGGCGGTTTCTTGATCGCCGGCGGCGGCGGAGGCTTTGGCGGCGGCGTCAGCACCAGATCGATCACTTCTTCGGGCAGCGCGGGCGCCGGCGGTTTTGCCGGCTCGGGCAACAGCGGCAGGGCCAGCCCGAAGATCACGAACACGCCGAGCGCGATCCTCAGCATGCGGCGGAAACGGCGCTCCTCCTCGGGCGTCGGGGGCCAAGGCAGGTCGAAGATCCGATAGTTGGCTGCAATCGCCGTCAACGCCGGTCTCCCTCAGGTTCCGGTGGGCGCGTATGCACGCTCTTTCTCGATCACCGCGAGCGACAGCTTGCCGTACCTTGCCGCCGTGCAGGTCATCATGATCCGCTTCAGCACGCTGTACGGCAGGTCCTTGTCGGCGAGCAGCGTCAACTCGAGCAGCTCGTTCGGCTTGCCGGCCGTCACGCGCCGCGCCTGCGAGGCTCTCACCAGCGCCGCCTGCAGGCGGGGATCCACGACGGCGTCCCCGACCTTCAGGTCGACGACACGGGTCGTCGCCGCGCCATTCACGAACACCATGTCGCGGGTGACCATCACCGTCACGCTGTCGCGCGGCTTGGTCTCCGACACCGACTGCGGGATGCTGATGTTCTTGGTGTTCGGCAGGATTTCGTAGTCGGCCGAGTGCACGAGCAGGTAGACGACCATGATCGTCAGCATGTCGATCATCGGGATCAGGGCCGGCATGCCGTGGCCGCCCTTCGCCCCGCCATGCCGCTGGCGTCCGCGCCTCAGGGTCCTCATGTCGGTGCGTCTCCGACCGAGACCAGCGGGAACAGCTCGCCTCTCGCGGGCTCGCCGTCCAGCGTGCCTTCGAATGACTTGACGGTGTCCATCACCTGCACCAGCAGGTCGTAGGGCACGTCCGGCTCGAGCAGGACCGTCGCGTCGCGCTTGTCAGGGAACTTCGACTTCACGCGTTGCAGGAACAGCGACAGGCCCTCGAGGTCGGGACCATCCGCCTTGGCCGGGAGCGTCTGCAGCACGCCGGTGCCGCGGTCCGCGATCTCGATGACGTTCTTCCGCACGACCACCTCGAGCTCGAGCACCTTGGGAAGCTCGAGCTGCTGGGTCGCGTTGGCCGGCAGGTTGAGCTCAAGGATGTGCGTCTTCGAGAACACCGCCGTGAAGATCAGGAAGAACACCAGGATCGTCATGACGTCGAGCATCGGAACGATGTTGATGTCGTTCCGGCCCCGGTAGCGCGCGTGATTGCGCGACTGCCGCCGTGCGATCCGGGAACCTCTCACGCGCGCGCCCCGCGGGGTGCGGGCGGCGCATGCGCTTCGCCTCGCCCGGCGGCAGCCGCCGCCGCCTGCGCTTCAGGATCCATCTTGCGCTCGTGCAGCGAATTCAGGAACTTGACCGAAGCGATTTCGAGGCCATCCACGATGGTCGTGGTCCTGGTCTCGAGATACATGTGCGAAAGCAGGAGCGTGATGGCGACGATCAGGCCGAGCGCCGTGTTGTTCATGGCGACCGAGATGCTCGCCGACAGCAGGCTCGCCTTCTCGGCGGGGTTGGCCTGCGACACCGCGGCGAACGCCGTGATCAGGCCGACGACCGTGCCGAGCAGGCCCATCAGCATGCCGATGTTGGCGAGCGTCGCCAGGTAGTGGGTGCGCTTCTCGAGCTTCGGGATCACCTCGATCAGGCTCTCCTCCATCGCCTTCTCGATGTCCTCGCGGCGACGCGCGGATCCGATCCGCGACATGCCGTAGCGCATCACGTGGCCGAGCGCGCTGTCCGAGTTGGTGACCCGTGTCATCGCCTCCCGGAACCGGCCGCTCTCGAACATCGGCTGCAGTTCGTCCCACAGCCTCCGGTTGCCGTGTGCGGCCCGGGTCAGCTCGATGAACCGCTCGATGGCGATCACGATGCCGACCACCCAGATCAGGGCAATGGGGTACAGGAAGACCCCGCCTTGCCGGAAGAAATTGACGATCATGTCCCAGGATTCCATTCGCGCTGCTCCTATGGGTCGAAATCACGACCATTTGGCGGCATCTTCACAGTCAAACCGATCTTTGCCCCATATTCCGTGGCTTACTTCTCAGGTGCCGCAGCCTGTGGCGGCTGCGGCGTCGAATCCTTGGTCAAAGCGCCGAAATAGGCCACTTCGCGCTTGAAGACGTCCCGGTCCACCGGGGCCAGGACCTCATCCAGCAGGCTGTTCGCCGGGCGGCCGTTCAGGTCGCCCAGGTCGGCCTTTTTCCAGGGTACGACGTACATGACCTTCGGCAGCTCGCGGTTGCCGGTAATGGTCGTCTGCTCGAGCTCCAGCCGGTCCATGGCCTTCGATGGGGCCGGGGCCTCGGCAGGCGGTGCCGCTGCAGGCGCCGGCGTTGGCGCAGCCGCGGGTACGGGCTCTGCGCCCCACGCGGCGGCAGCCAGCAGGCACAGGCCGATCACGACGACGGGTTTTCTCATGGCAGGACTCCTGCGGACTGCGCCGCCGGGGCGACGCGTTGCCGCAATTCCGCGATCCAGCCGGACACTTGCTTGTCCGCGGCGCCGGTCAGGGCCAGGTACCGTTCGAAGTGCGGCAGCGCCTCGGCCGGCTGCTGCAGGTAGAGATCGAGCAGCACGCCGATATTGCGGTGCGTCGCCGCGCGGTCCGGCGCCGCCTCGAGCGACGAACGATAGACCGCTTCTGATTCGCGGAAGCGGCCGAGGTTCCGGTAGGTGATGCCGAGTGCGTCGAGGATGGCGGCATCAGCCGGCGCGCGCGTGCGCGCGGCCTCGAGCAGCTCCAGCGCCTGTGGCCACTGATCGCGGCGCATGGCCAGCAGGCCCAGGTTGTAACCGGCAGCCGCGTGCGTCGGCACGCGCGCCGCCAGTTCGGTCCAGACCGCGGCCGCGTCGTCGAGCCGATCTTCGGCAACCAGCTTGGCGGCGGCCTCCAACGGCAGCTCGACCGCGGGATCGGGTGGCGGCGGCGCCGGTGCCGCGGCGGCCGCGCCTGTGGCAGCCGCACCTGTGGCAGCCGCGCCTGTCGTAGCCGCGCCTGTAGTAGCCGCGTCGGTCGCGGGCGCCTGCTCGGGCACAGCCGGCACAATGCTGACGACGTAATCGCTGATGACTTCGGTCTTTCCGTAACGCGCAGGCTTCAGCCCCGCGAGCGCCGCGAAGCTCTTGCGGACCCACTCGTCGTAGACGCCGCTGCCGGTGCGCGCGGCATTGATCGCGTGAATCTCGATCGCCTTCTCCTCGAACGGATACGCCTGCTCCTCGAGCAGGGTCACGTATTGCTCGAGTGCATCCTCGTCGAGGCCCGCCGGCCGTTCCGATTCCAGGAGGTCCTTGCCGAGCCGGCGATACAGCTCGGCCAGCTCGAAGGTCGCGGCCGTCGTGACCTCGGCGACTGCGTAATCCGCGGTCGCGGTATAGGCCTGGACGGCCGTTTCCATCGCGGCCTTCTTGGCCGCCAGCGAACTTTTCAGCGGCGCTGTCAGGCGGATCGCATAGAACGCGTCGCGCGCCGGTGTCGCGAGCTCGAGCGATGCCCAGGCGGCGAGGTAGCGCGTCCGGTCGCTGCGGTTGCTGCCGGCCGACGCGTCCGCCGCAACGATCTCCTTCAGCCAGCGCTGCCGGCCCGGCGCGTCATGCGACAGGGCCGCGAAATCCGCCAGCTTCTGGCGTGCCTCGATCGCCGGGGCCACCGGTTCCGGATAGCGCTGCACGAAATTCGCCCAGTTCACGGCGGCGCGCTCCGGATGGCCGGCCTTCTCGTTCAGTTCAGCCGCCTGTTCGAGCGCCTGGCGCCTGAGCTCGGCGGACTCGGTCGCCGTGTCGGCGATCCGTTCGAGCTCGACCGCGGCCTCGAGCGGCCGGCCCGCCTCGATGTAGGCGTTGGCGAGGCGGCGCGGCACGTCGGCCGCGAGCGGGCTCGACGGGTGGTCGCGGCGGAAGGCCTCCAGCACCTCGATCGCGCGCGGCCATTGCTTCTCACGCAAGAGCAGCGCGCCCGCGTCGTATTCGGCATTGACGCGGATGCTGGCATCCGGTGCGCTCTTCGCGATGCGCAGGAAATCGTCCACGGCGCCGTTGGCATCGCCGGCGGCCTGCTTGGCCTCGGCCTGCTTGTAAATCGACGCCGCGAGCCGCTCGTCGATCGCCGTGCGCGCCTTGTCGCCGGGCGGCACCAGCGGCTGCAGGCGCGCGTACGCCGCCTCGGCGCGGTCGAAATGCGCAAGCTCGAATTCGGCGTCGGCCGTGATGTTGAGCGCGATGCGCTCCCGGTCGACGGTCATCGGCGGCAGCCAGGTCAGCACCTTGCCCGCCTCGGTGATCGCGCGCTCGTAGTCCTTGCGGTCGAACAGCTGCTGCGTGGCGCGCACCTGCACAGCCGGCGCCTCGGCGTGCTCCGGGAAGGTGGACGCGAACTTGAGCTCGCCCTCGATCGACTGCGCGCGCCAGGCCTCGAGTTCGGCGCCCTTCAGCGACTCGGCGGCGCGATCGTAGGCGAGCAGCGACGAATAGGCGGCGGTGCCGCTCCTCGGGCCGCGCGGCCGCTCGTAGGCCGTGCGCTCGTACTCGATCGCCGCGTCGCGGAACTGGCCGCTCTCGAACAGGAGATCCGCCAGCAGGTAATTGGTGTCGGCCGTGTCCGGCTCGTCCGGGAACGACTTCAGCAGCTCGCGATACCAGCGGGCGGCCTGCTGGTAATCCGCGGCCTTGTGGTCCTTCTGCGCCAGCGCATGGTGGTGCTGCGCCAGGTCGCGCAGGTTCGCCTTCAGCTGCAGAACGACTTCCGGCGCGCTCTCACGCGTGCGCGTCGCCCAGAATGGCCCGTCGAAGGCATAGAGCTCCACGTACTCGCGCTTGCCCTGCAGCGCGAGCTCGGCGAAGCCGCCCTTCAGGTAGGCCTCGATCGCGCGCCCCTGCAGGACCGGAGAATGCACGTCGCCCGGGTGCTGCGCCGCATAGGCCCGATAGGTGTCCGCCGCGTCCGTGTAGCGCTCCTTCTCGACCAGCAGGTCGCCGAGCGACGCGTGCAGGCGCCAGGAATAGCCGGGGGATCCGTGCTTCGCGAGCGCGGCACTGAGCGCGCCAGCCGGGTCGTCGGCCGCGAACTGGATGCCGAGCACGCGCATCGTGTCCTCCACGAGCTCGCGATCGGCGCGCGACAGCTTGTCCATGCTCTCGATCTCGACGCCGGGCGAGGCCAGCAGCTTGCGATCGAGCACGGCAAGGAACGACTCGGAGCTTTCCTCGATGCGGGACTGCTTGAACAGCGACCATCCGTGCTTGTAGAGCGCCTGTTCCTGGAATGCCGAGCCGCTGCCGCGCCGGATGACCTCCTCGTAGGCGGCCTGCGCTTCCTGCCAGCGTTGCGCGCTGAACAGGATCTCGCCGCGGCGGAACTGCGCTTCCTCGATGTGGCTGCTCGAGGGGAACTTCGCGACCAGGCGGTCGAGGTAGGAAAGCGCGCGCTCCGGGTCGCCCTCCGCTTCCCAGGCGCGGCCGAGCTGGTAGAGCACGGAATCGATGCGCGGGTGGTCCGGCGACTCCGCAAGCAGCCGCTCGTAGAGCGCGATCGCCGCGCGGGTCTGCTCGCCGCCAGCCATGGGCGTCGTACCGTCACCGCGCGCGGCGTCTGCCGACTCGAGTTCCAGGTCCGCGAGCCGCCGCAGCGCCTCGGCGCGCATCGCCGGGTCGCCGGCATTCAGCTCCAGGAACCGCCGGTACGCTTCGCGCACCTTTTCGGGGTCCACCGGCGCGGCCGGGCCGACGACCACCGGCTGGCTCTTCTTGCGCAGATCGCCCACGGTCTGCGCCGACGCGGCTGCCGCAAGGACGGCGAACGCGCATCCGGCGATCGCTGCCTGCCACCGGCGCTTCATGGCTTCCCCGCACTGGCGCGATCGTAGATCGTCGCGATCGCATAACGCGCCTGCACCGAATACTCGTCGAGGCGCTGGCGCTGCAATTCGAGCTCGCCGATCGCGATGTCGGCGAGGTGCCGTCCCTCTGCCTCCTTCGCGGCCTCGACGCGCTTCGCGAGGTCGGCGACGCGCGGCGTCACGGCGCTGACGCGCGCGGCGAGCAGGGCCGCGCGCTCGGGCGTCCCCTGGCGCGCCTTGACGGCGCCGGCCTGGCGCGCGCGGGCCTCGTAGACGGCCGCGTCGAGTTCACGCATGGCGCGTTCGGCCTGCCAGACGCGCGTCTTCCATTCGGCGTCCAGGTTCCAGGTCACGACGCCGCGCGCGAGCCGCGCCTTTTCCCGTGCGTCGTCGTATTCGGCATCGCCCGCATGGGCCGCAAGCTCGGACTCGACGCCCGCCAGCATCGACAGCCACTGGCGCTCCTGTTCGGTCGCGAGCACGGCGGTGTCGCGATCATGGATCGCGGCCTCGAGGCGCGCGCGCAGTTCGTCGCGGCGCCGGTTGATGTCGGGCACGTCCACCGTCGCGAGGCGCCGGTCGGCCTCCGGCAGCTTCGCCGCGAACGCGCTCTTGCGCGTCTCGATCATGTCCGAGAACGCCCCCAGGCTGGTGGACCAGTTGTAGAGATTGAGCGACATCGCCTCGAGCGACCGGTAGCTCTTGAGACCTTCCTGGAATTCGTTGCCGGCCAGCAGGTAGTAGAGATACCGCGACTCGGGCGCGTCCGGCAGGGCGGAGAGCTGCGCAAACCAGTCCGCGCGCTCATCGTGGTCGACCGCGAGCGCGGCGTCCAGCAGGTGCCCGGCGCGGATCGCGGTGATCGATTCCTCGATGCGGGCGCGCTCGGCGTCGTACGCCGTGATCGCCTGTTCGTAGTATTCGACGGCCTGGCCGATGGCCGAGAGTTCCGCATAGGCATAGGGAACCGCGAGATAGGACTCCTGGACTGCGGCGTCCAGCAGGTCGCGCCCGTGCAGTTCGGCCCAGGGCGCGAGCGCCTGCTGAAAGTCGCCGCTGGCGGCATCGGCCCAGCCGGCGCCCAGCAGGGCCTTGTTCGCCTGCGGCCCATTGAGCCGCACGCGGTCGAGCGCCGTGCGCGCCGCGGCCGGCTGGCCCGCCTGCAGCAGCGCATACCCCAGCGCAAGGTTGGCCTTGTCGCGCAGCGCCAGCATCTCGGGGTTGGTCGTCTGCAGCAGTCCGACCCGCTCCAGCATCGCGTGGCCTGCCTCGGCGCGATTGGCGCGCACCAGCGCGATGCCCAGGTTGAACCGGCCATAGGCGGTCCATTCGTCCGGCCCCTGCCAGCCGTCGAGTTCGGCGATGGCCGCGTCGAACTGGCCGCGGTACATCAAGCCCTGTGCGATCAGCAGCCGGCGCTCCGAATCGAGCTCGACCGGCAACCCGGTGCCGACCGCGCGCAGCGCCTTCTCGGACTGGTCGAAATTGCCGGTCGCATAGAGGACCTTGCCGAGGTAAAACCAGGCCCGGTCCCTGACCGGCGCCGGCGTGGTCGCGTCGGCGAGCAGCTTCTCGAAGATCTCGCGGGCCTCGCGATGCTGGCCGAGCGAGAGATACAGGCCGCCGCGCAGGAGCTCGGCATCGCGGGCATGCGGGTTCAGGTGGCCCTGCTCGCGATACGCGGACAGGCGCACCAGTGCCTCGAAGTGCTCGCGGCTGTAGAAGTAGAACAGCACGTCGCCGTAGTGCAGGTCCTGCACCTTGACTGCCGGCAGCCCCATCGGGTCGGGCACGGAAATCCGCGTGGCGCCGAGCGGGGGTTCGGGCGCCGCCGCGGGCGCGGTGTCCGCCGCACTGTCGGCGGGCGCAGCCGAGCCCGCCGCCGCACTGGCCCAGCAGGCGGCGAGGACGGCCGGAACGAGGGTCAGGCGCCACGCCAAGCGATCACTCCCAGACGCGAACGACGAATTCGGGCTGCAGCTTGCGGACCCGGTCGCTGATGCGCAGTTCCACGTACTTCGCGCCGACGCCCTTGTCGATCGTCAGCGTGGCGCCGCGCTTGTAATCGCGCTCGTGCGTGCCCTGGCCCGTGAAGAAGGCGACCAGCTCGTGCTCGCCGGCCTTCATGTTGCCGACCCAGATCCGCTGCACACCGCCGCGCAGGAGCGCCTCGCGCTCACGCGCCGTGTACAGGTAATTCGAGACTTCCTTGCCGTCGATCTTGATCTGCACCGAGTCGAGGTCGAAGAACGTACCGACGTCCATCGAGACGAACACCGCGATCTGCGTGCTCGCCGGGAACAGCAGGTCCTCCTCGAGCATGAACAGGTCGCGGTTGAGGTCCACGACTTCACGGCGCAGCGATTGCACCTCGGCGTCGAGCGCTGACCGGTCCGGCGCCGCCGCAGGCGCGGGCACGGGCTCGGGTGTGGGCGCGGGCACGGGCTCGTCGGCCCGGCTGGCCGCCATGGCCAGCAGCATGATCGCAGGTACCGCAATCGCCTTGATCCAGGGTCTCATGTCGGGAATTCCTGTCTATTCGTCGATTAGGTCGCGCAATTGCACCAGGAGGCCGCGTTCCTCGCGCTCGTCGAGTGCGTCATAGCGCGCGCGGATGACGCCATTCCGGTCGATCAGCAGAATCAGCGGAAGTTCGTCCGCCTTGTAGCTGCGGCTGACTTTCTTGCCGTCATCCAGCAGCACCGGGTAGTCGATGCCGGCGGACTTCGCGATGTCCGCGGCGCGCGACGGTTCCTCGTCCAGGCTGACGGACAGCACGACGAGGCCCGCGGGGCCGTAGGTCGCCTGCAGCTTCTCGAACCGCTCGAGCTCCCGCCGGCAGTCGCCGCACCAGCTCGCCCAGAAGATGAGCGCGACGACCTCGCCGCGGTGCTCGGACAAGCGGTGATTGGAGCCCGCGACGGAGCGCAGGGCGAAATCGGGCGCGGTCGAGGCCATGACCGGCGCCACGAGCACGATCAGGATCGTGACCGCAAGGACGAAGCGCCCCACGCGCCGGTCGTCGTCCGCGAGATCCTGGCTATTGCCCATGTTGCTGGCCCGCCGGACGGCCGACGGCTCATGCTCCTGCTGCCCGTTCCGGGTGACATAATGCCGAGGCAGCGGGCACGAAACCACTGCCGTTTCAGGCATCGTCCGCCGCGGCTCGGCGGGACTCACACGATGGTGCCGTTTACGATCGGGTTGAACGCGATCAGGCTGTCCTGCAGGGCCGCCGATCCGAGGCCATTACCCGGGAACTTGGACCCGAATGTGCCCTGCTCGCCGTGCAATGCCATGTAGTTGAGGATCACCGTTTCGACCAGCAGGTTGACGTTGTTGGCTGCCGGCGTCCCGGCGGTCTCCACCGAGCCGTCGCGCCGGAACCAGCCGAGCTGCTGGTGCTGCTCGGGCGGCCGGCTGTCGCCGGAGTAGAGCTGGGAGCGGCCGAGCGGGTTGTAGACGAGGAAAAACGAGGCCGCGGTCTGCTGGTTGTCGCTGGTCCAGTCGAACTTGCCGCGCCCGTCCACGCTGTTGTCGGCGACGCCGTCGGCCGACAGCGAGCCGTCGCTGAACACGTAGAGCATCAGCGGGACGCCGCGCCGCGCCGCGTATTCGAGGCAGGCGCCCATGCAGCGGCCCGCCCGAAGGTCGCGCAGCTCGCCGGTCGCGCGTCCCTGGCCGTGATAATCGTAGCCGCCCATCGTGATCGTGCCGGCGCCGGCATAGCCGTTGATCACCAGCTTCATGACCGCCGCGGTCTTGCGGAACTCCTCGTCATTGTCGAATTCGGCGCGCGTGAAGATGCCCGCCGCACCGACGATGTCCGGGTCGAGCTCGGGATTGAGCGCCGACGGATCGCCATAGCGGTCGGTCAGGTCGGCGGCCTTGACGTAGTTGCAGCGCACCAGGTCCTTGATCACCGCATCGCGCGTGATCTCGGTGCTCACGCGCGCGAGCTTGTTGTCCGACAGGCGCTGGATTGACTCCATGACGCGCACCGCGTCGGACTGGTCGAGCAGTCCGACCAGCTTGCCGGTGTCCACGAGGCCGGTAACGTCGCTGGTGCGGTCCACCTTGGTCGGCCGCACGGACACGTCGACCATCGATGCGGGCGCCATCGAGTTGCCGCCCGATTCGGAGCTCTCCGATCCGATCAGCGTCAGCAATTCTCCGTCCGCGCCGGCCTTGTAGATGCCGTACATCGGGTTGTGCGGATTGTTGCCGGTGTCGTTCTCGGAACGCGCCGGGATCACGGCGCCATTGATCGAGGCGGCCGTCGTCGGGCTGACGCGCTCGATGATGCCGCGCTTGAAGGCGCTGTCGAGGTGGAAAGCGAGTCCCAGGCTGCGGTCCACGAAGTCATTGGTGGCGCTCGCCGGGTTCGGCGCATTCGGCACCATGTCGCCGGGCAGGCCGAGGGTCCCGTAACCGGCAACCGACAGGAAATCGAGCTGGCCGCCCGTGCCGCCGACCAGCACGTTGGAGCCGGCCATGTTGGCGCCGCCCGCGAGGTCGATGCAGATGAAAGGGATCTTGCCAGCGCCCTGGACCGCGATGCCGCAGGCCTGCTTCAGCGCCTCGAGGTCGGGCGACAACGCCGCCTGCGCGGCCCGCGGATCGGCGAACAGGCCGAAGATCGTGGGCGCGATGACGGTCGCCGCGCCGCTGATGAAGCCCTGCGAGATGAACTGGCGGCGCGTCACCGGATGCGGGTGATCCGGCTGGCGAAGCGGCGCGTCGGGATGGAGCGCGCCGCGGCGTGATTTTCTGCTCATCGGTGCAAGTACCTCATTGCAGCAGCGTGCTGGCGCTGCCGACCACGGCGGAGCAGGCCGACTTGACGACGACCATCGTGCGATCGGCGGCGCAGCCTGCGCCGCAGGCGGTGAGCCTGCCGATCAGCGCGTCGATCTCGGTCGTGACCTCGGCCGCCGACGGCTGCGACGTCATTCCCGTGCCGACCGCGCGGGCGATGAGCGGGCCGGTGACCATCGCGCGCTTGGCCGGCGTGTCGAACGCGGTCGCGGCCGGCGCGGCGAAATTGAAGCCCGGGAAGTAGGCGGCGCGCATCGCCGGGTCGTCCACGAGCGCGTTGCAGTACTCGATGGCGAGCTGGGCCGTGCCGACCTGGTGCGACGACAGGAAGCCCTCGATGTTCTCGACCGTCGGCAACTGCTGGCGCACCCGGTTGTAGGTGTCGGCGATCGCCGCATTGGTGGTCGGCACGCCGGTCATGACCGACATCGAGGCGGAAATCTCCTCGAATGTGCGCAGGCCGATCGCCGACGCGGGCGGGCCGTCGGGCGGCGGCGCCAGCGGCGTCGGCGCGGGTTCGGTGCGCGGGCGTGTGGTCGAGCCGATCTTCTCGAAGCTCAGGAAGAACTGGTCTGCGGCCGGGCCCTTGTCGAGCGCGACGACCGTGCCGATGCCGGAGAGCGGATAGCCGAGCGTCGTGCCCTGGTTGTAGCCCGAGGCCATGACCGTCTTGTCGAGCGGGATGTACGCCTGGCCGACGCGCGCCTCCGCGCCGTTGATGCCGATGCGCACGCCGCCGACGGGCACCTGGTCGGGTGTCACGGTCGGGTCGAGGCTGATGAATGCCGGCTTGTTGAACAGGTACGAGTAGCTGTCGAACTGGCTGGCCTCGAACATCAGGTAGCTCTGCGGCACGTTCGTCAGGTCCGCGACCGAGAACAGCAGGTAGAAGCGCTCGCCGACGCCGGCGTCGAAATTCTGCTGGATCTGCGCCTGGGTCAGCGCGCGATTGTGGATCGCGAGCATCCGCACGACGCCCTGCCACGGCCGGTCATTCGACACTTCATTGCCGACCACCAGCGCGAAGGTGTCGTCCCAGTCGGTCAGCAGGCCGGGCGCGACCGGGTCGGGTTGCGTCGACAGCACGCCATTGACGTAGATGCGCCGCCCGTTGGCCGGGTCGTAGGTCGCAACGACGTGCTGCAGCGTCGCCTGCAGGACCTCGTTCGCCGCGGGCGTCGAAAGCGTCGGCGTGCCATTGGCGCCCGTGGTCGTCTCGCGGTTCAGGAAGTCGTAGTCATACATTGTCTGGCCGAGCGTGACGTTGCGCGTCGTCGTGCCGCCCGAGTAGCCGACGATGAAGGAGTTCTCCTGGACGACGTTGGCCGGCGCGACCCAGGCCTCGATCGAGTATTCGCCGGTCGCCAGGATCAGGTCGTGCAGCTTGCGGCTGGCGGCGGTCGAGCCCTGGGCCTTGCCGCCGCGGATGTCAATGCCCCAGCCGCCGACCCAGGTCACGCTGCCCGACAGCGTCAGGTTCAGCGCCGGCTCGACGCCCGAGGTGTCGTAGGCAACCGTGCCGGTGCCGGTCTTGAATTCGTAGAGCGCGATCGCCGAGTTGTCATAGCGGTTGCCGCCGCTCGCGACCGTGCCTTCGTACAGCGTCAGCGCCTTGGACACCACCAGGTTCGGGTCGACCTGCGTCGCCGGCACGCGGTTGGCGAAGTCCTCGATCGCAGCCTGCATGATCGAGGCGCTCGTCGCGCAGTCCGTCCAGCAGTTGTGGAATTCGTCGCGCAGGCGCACGACCAGGCGTGAATCGCGCGGCGTGTCGAGATTGATCTTCGCGCGCACCGCCGCATAGGCCACATCGACGTCGGCCTCCGCGAAGAACGGCGACTGCGGCGTCGTCGCATTCGACGAATGGCAGCGCGAGCAGTACTGGGAGAGCAACGGATAGACCGTCACCGCGAACGCTCCGGAACTCGCCGGGAACGACTTGCTGGCGCCGACGTCGTGCAGCGCAGGCGGCTGCAGGTTCACGCCGCGGCTGCCGCCCTGCGTCGCGCCGGCCCAGTTGCGGATCCAGACGGTCAGCTGGTCCGCGCAGGCCGAGTCGGCCGCGAGCCAGCAGTTGTGGCCGCCGCCGACCTTCGTGACCATCATCGACGCGCCGGGATTCCCGAGGTCGACGACGCCACTGGCCGCCTCGTACGCCAGGTTGATGTCGTCATTGCGCGCAAAGCGCGGCACCTGCCCGCCGGTGCCGTGGCAGGCGCCGCAGCGATTGGTCGACTGCAGGTTGTCCCAGACATTCAGCTTGAAGGACTGCACGTCCTGGCTCGCGGGCGGCGGGCCCGTGTATCCCGCCGGCGGCGGCGGGGTGACGACCGGGTTCTGCTCGGTGGACGCGCCGCCGCCGCAGCCGGCGATGAGCCAGACGAGCGCGAACGGCAGCACGCGCAGGAGGCGGGACAACGACATGGTGTTTGCTTTGCTCATGGTCCTCACGGGCCCATGCAATAGGTCGCGGCGTCGGCGAACGCCTGCTTCAGGCGATAGCCGCTTGCGCGGAATGAAGTGACCATCGATGCGATCTCGTTGCGGTCGGCGCTGTCGGTCGGCGAGCGCAGGCACACCGTCCGGAAGACCTTCTCGACCTGGCAGGACGCGAAAGCGTCGCTGTTGGCGAGTTCCTGGCCGAGGGACTTCGCGCCGTTGCCGGAGCCCGGGAGCGCCGGGTCCCAGCCTAGGAGCGCGTTCGGGCCGTGGCGCCAGCGGTTTTCCCAGGCGTCGCTCTGCGTCACGTAGCCCTGGCGGAACGTATCGGCGTTGATCGTGTACTTCGGCTGCACTGTGCCGCCGGTGTAGATGAGGCGGCCCTGCGCGTCGTCATAGTTGTAATACGCGAAGGCCTGCGCCATCGGGTCCATGCTCGCGTGGCAGCCGACGCAGTTGTTCAGGAACAGGCGGGCGTCGCCGCCCGGGCTGCGGCTGACGTCCTGGCGGATGCGATCCGGCGGGCGCGTCGTGTCGTGCACCTGCTCGAGATTGCGGCACATCTGGTTCAGTACCGTGAAGCGGAACATCGCGCGATTCGTGCCGGCGATGAAGAACGCCTTGGCGGCGGCGCGGCTCGTCATCACGCCGGCGGTGGCCGCTGCCGGAATGCCGTACGCGCCCGACTGGGTCGTGCGCTGCAGGCCGGTCAGCAGGTTGACGCCGCGGGTTTCCATCTCCTCGTAATGCGTGTTGCTCGAAGCCGACACTGCGGGCAGGCCGAGACCGGCATTACCGATATAGAGGATGTCGCCCGAGAGCAACTCGTTGAACGGGACGTCGTCGCGAACCATGCCGATGACGGTCGCCGTGTAGTCGTTGAGCGGCGCGAACACCGTCTGGTCGCGGTTCGTCCAGGGCGTCACGAGATTCTTCAGCGTGACCGAGTAGAACGCCGGGTCATCCATCGCGCGAAGCGCCGCCTGCTGCGTGCGTCCCGCGGCGATGTCTGCCTCCATCGCATTCAGCACCGCGTCCGACGGCGGCACTCCCGCGATGCGGTCGTGCATCCGCTTTGCCTGCTCGCGCGGGCCCGCTTCCGCGGCAGCGGCGAAAATGACGACGGCCGCCACCGCGGCGGTGACGCGCATCACGATCGATCGGGTGTGGCGTGGCCACAAATGCATTTCCGTGCTCCACTCACTCGCAGTTGTTCAGGTCGCGGTCGAATATATCCGCGCGCACCGGGTCGCATAATGTCTCTGAACGGCGACATTCACCCGTGACGCGTGTCGAGTTACTCTGCATCCGTGATTGGACGGCGACTGCGCAAATGCCTTGTTCCAAAGGGAAGAAAGCGCGGTTCGCGGGTCGCAAATGCGGGCTTGCAAAGGCATTCTGTTACATGATCTGCCGCGAGTCGCCGCAATTGGATGAGGTAAGTTGAGATGCGTGTCACGTTAATGCAATCGCGAATCACGCTGCTGGCAGCCCTGGTGCTCGCCGTGGGCGGCTGCGCGACCGGTCATGACGGCGACATCAACGTCGGCGGCGGCCAGGACCCGGATCCGGTCGTGCTCGATTTCCCGATCGCATACATAAAAGGACCGTTGCCGGACGGCACCGAGGACGTGCGCGAGCTCGAGACCTTCCAGGCCGGCTCGGATCTCTGGCTGCGCGATCGCGCTGCGCCCGATTCGCCGGAACGCAACCTGACCTTCCCGATCACCGGCGGCCTGTGGGATGTCCGCGACGTCGACGTGTCGTTCGACGGCACGAAGCTGATCTTTTCCATGCGCATGCCGCTGATCCCGGGCGCGATGGACGACGAGCAGCCCAAGTGGGCCATTTATGAGTACGACCGCCCGAGCGACACGATCCGCCGCGTGATCGCATCAGACCTCGTCGCCGATGAAGGCCACGATGTCGCGCCGCATTACCTGCCGGACGGGCGCATCGTGTTTTCGTCCACGCGCCAGCGCCAGTCGAAGGCGGTGCTGATCGACGAGGGCAAGCCGCAGTTCGCGGCCCAGGACGAGGACCGCAACGAGCACGCCTTCGTGCTGCACGTGATGAATGCGGACGGCACGGGCATCCACCAGATCTCGTTCAACCAGAGCCACGACCTGGACCCCGAGGTGCTCGCAGACGGGCGCATCGTGTTCAGCCGCTGGGAGAACGCGAGCGGCAGCTCGATTCATCTATATACGGTCAACCCGGACGGCAGCCATCTCGAGCTGCTGTATGGCGCAAACAGCCACGCGACCGGAACGGGAACGACGGACGTGCAGTTCCTGCAGCCGCGGCCGCGGCCCGACGGCAGCATCGTCGCGCTGCTGCGCCCGTTCGCCGACACGGAACTCGGCGGCGACCCCGTGTCGGTGGACGCCACGAGTTTCGTCGAGATCCAGCAGCCGACACTGGCGAGCGCGGGTCTCGCCGGCCCGGGACAGACCCGGCTGTCGACCAACGACGTGCGCACCGATCCGGGCCCCTCGCCCGGCGGCCGCTATGCCTCGATCTTCCCGATGTGGGACGGCAGCAACCGCCTGCTCGTCAGCTGGACCATGTGCCGGCTGCTCGAGGGCGGGCTCACCGTCCCCTGCACCGCCAGCCGCCTTGCCAATCCGGCGGCGGTGACGGCCCCGCCGCTGTACGGCGTCTGGATCTATGATCCGCGCGACCGCACGCAGCGGCCCGTGCTTCAGCCGACCGAGGGCGTGCGTTATTCGGACGTCGTGCTGATGGCGCCTCGTGTGCCGCTGCCCGCCGTGATCCTCGATGCGGTCGCGGGCGTCGATTATGACGCGGAGCTGGCAGCGGAAAATGTCGGCATCCTGAACATCAAGAGCGTCTATGACGTCGACGGCGTGGACAGGTCGCCCGCCGGAGAGACGATCACGACGCTGCGCGATCCGGCGCAGACGACCGCGGACGAGCGTCCGGCCCGGTTCCTGCGCGTGGAAAAGGCGGTCGGCATTCCGGATGACGAGGTGCGCGACTTCCGCGACACCGCTTTCGGCGCCGCGGGCGGCCTCGGCATGCGCGAGATCCTCGGCTATGCGCCGATCGAGCCGGACGGCTCGGTGCAGATCAAGCTGCCCGCCGGCGTGCCCTTTGCTATCGGCGTCGTCGACCGCAATGGCCGGCGCATCTCGCCGCGCCACCTCAACTGGATGCAGCTGCGGGCCGGTGAGGTGCTGACCTGCAATGGCTGCCACGTGCCCGCCGGTGCGCAGGCCCCGCCGGCGGTCTCGCACGGGCGCAGCGGATTGACCGCATCGGTGAATCCGGGCGCACCGACCACGGGCCAGCCATTCCCGAATACGAACGCAGGCCTGTTCGCGAACATGGGCGAGACGATGGCGGAGGTGCGCGCGCGCATCAGCTGCCAGACCGACTGCGCCGCGCTGCTGCCGTCCGTGAATGTCATCTATGACGACGTCTGGACCGACCCGGCCGCCGCCGGCCGGCCCGCCGACACCTCATTCAGCTACCTCTACAGCCAGTTGCAGACGCCGGCACCGTTGAGCGCCACGAGCGGCAGTTGCCCGTCGCGCTGGAACATGCTGTGCCGCATCGTGATCAACTATCCGATCCACCTGCAGCCGCTGTGGACGCTGCCGCGCCTCACCCTCGACGCGGGCGGTGCCGTGATCGCCGACCGCACCTGCGTCACCTGCCACAGCCCGACCGATGCGGCCGGGGCCGTGCGCGTGCCGGCCGGGCAGCTCGACCTGTCGGGCGTGCCGTCGCCCGACGAGGCTGACCATTTCGTGTCCTATCGCGAACTGTTGTTCCCGGACAATGCGCAGGAAGTTAACATGGGCGCGCTGCAGGACATCCTGGTGCCGGGTCCCCCGGATCCGATCACCGGCTTGCCGACGCTCGTGCCGGTGCCCGTGAGCCCCTCGATGAGCGCCGCGGGGGCCGGAGCATCGAGGTTTTTTGGAGAATTCGACGCGGGCGGCACGCATGCAGGCGACCTGACCCCGGCGGAACTCAGGCTGATCGCCGAATGGCTGGACATCGGTGGGCAGTATTACAACGACCCCTTCATGGCTCCGACGAATTGATGCGATGAGGATCCTCATCGCCTGCGCGCTGCTGCTGTGCGCCGGCGCCGCCTTCGCCGACCACGACGCGCTCGAGGTCATCGTCGTCGATCCCTACCTCGAGATGCACACGGGCCCCGGCCGCGGGTTCCCGATCGTGCAGGTCGTGCCGCGCGGCGACAAGGTCCAGATCCTCAAGCGGCGCACGGACTGGTT
>Ga0326726_10001469_pt1 | contig 21877 bp, 12 predicted proteins | sample MHFenrmetagenome_2_FD_207603 | JGI IMG/M metagenome (GOLD analysis project Ga0326726, IMG submission 207603) | Lab enriched peat soil microbial communities from Michigan Hollow, Ithaca, NY, United States - MHF15MN | ecosystem: Environmental > Terrestrial > Soil > Wetlands > Peat | place: USA... | reverse complement strand
CAGGCGGCAATCCCAACAGCTCGGCGACTTCATTATTGCCTTTGCCTTGCTTTCGCAAGCGAATCACCTGTTTGCGCAATAACGCGCGCTCTCGGTCAGAGACTTTTCTAATATCGATTTTTTCCATACCCGCAATATAATACATTTGCGAGTTTTATTGGCCGGATTAATAATCAGGTAAGAAATGTTGAAAATTATTGCAGCAATACATTTTACTCAATATTTGGCCTACATTTCATATCAGCATCTCTATAGAACGTTAACTTATGACAGCTGCGAATACTTATTGATCTTCTCGAGCTTTTCTTGATTTTAGGAAAAAAGTCTTTTTCATTAATATAATGAATCCAATACACGCATTCGATTCCGTAGCAATTCGTCATGAAAGATAATTAATATCTGTCATAAATACTTACTCTACATTATTCGTATTTTGTCTCATCCTCAAAGATAGTAAATATTGCTAAATAAAGAGAGGTAGTAAATATTTTTATTGATAGTTATTTCTTGTTTTTTTGAGGTTAATTTTTACACCGCTCTTATATTTATACTACTCACAAGATATTTAATAATGTTTTTTTAATTTTTTCTTCTTTTTTTTATAAGTTAGCTATTAATAAGTAAAATTATGCTATAGCATTCATAAATATTCATATTCTTTCGTAACTTTTTCTGCCAGTGCCATAGCTGTTGTCCACTTTCCGCCCAATACCGTAACAACCTTCCTCGTCCGATAAATAGCATATTCTCGGGTAGCCTTGTTTGGATCTTTAGCACTAAGCAATAAAGGGCGAAGCCCCGCAAATGACTCTTCTACATTTGGTCTGCTGTTCGGAAAGTAATAACTGAATGCATTAAGGAGATATTCGCGTTCTTCAGAGCTACATTTAACTGGATTGTCGAGCGTTTGTCGTTTTTCTGTTGTGCCAATTAAGGTTTTGCCTTTCCATGGTAACACAAAAAAGATTCGACGTTCTCCTGGTATCTCAAGTAAGTATGCTTGAGTACAAGGCCTCACTAAAACAAGGTGACTGCCACGTACAAGATCGAGTTTATATGGGGTAGATACACCACTTCGTGTTAACAATTGCTCAGCCCATGGCCCAGCCACATTTAAAATCATGTCATGAGCTATAGTTTTTCCGTCAACGGTCATGATATGTCCATTGGTATCTATCGTCTTAATTTCGGTATGTTCGAAAATGGATACGCCATGTGCAACAGCTTGCCTTGCAACCCAATGGCCCAATGCGTAATCATCCATCTGGGCATCTGAAAATTCATATCCACCAAGTAAACCAGTCTTATTAACGAAACCATCTCTTTTATAAATATCCTGTGCAGTTAGCTTTTTGGCTTTAGGCAGTATGCTTGCACCAGTCATATGATCATAGAGATACATCCCAATTGCAATCATCCAGCTTTTACGACGGGCATTTTTGTATATCGGTATCACTATCCTTAAAGGCTTCGCAATATTTGGCGCTCGCTTAATCCATGCATCGCGTTCACAAAGTGACTGACGCACAAGACCAAATTCTTTGTTTTCCAAGTAACGCAATCCGCCATGTAACAACTTAGATGAATTAGCACTTGTAGCACTCATCAGTGTATCACGCTCATAAAGGTATACCTTATGGCCTTTCTTTGCAGAAAGTAACGCACAGCATAAACCATTTATACCACCACCAACAATGCCAATTTCCACTTAACTCTCCTAACGAATTTAAAATATACAACATCATCTTTAAACTACTTATTATTACCACTACAAATACAATAATCAGAAAATGAAATTGTCTTTCAGATTTTTTTTATTGAATTTTAATAATTGATCTGTTGGTAATGCTCTAGTTTTTTCGTTGCTCATCAATGCGCAACATATTTATACGAAAAATGATTTTAAATATATATCCTTCGTCATAATGACATTTACAAACTTCTCCTTAAGGATAAGAATCGTAGTTTTATCCTAACAATTCATATGTTAAATTTTTTCATGATCTTGATACAAATCATCTAAATGTAAAAAATAGTCCTCATGGCAATATAGTCTTTTTTGCTCGTATCACAGATGGGTGTTACATGCATAATGTTCATCGAATTGATCAGAAATCACAATTAAATGAGTAATTTGCACTCGATTCATTATTTTCTTTTCTTTTCCTTTTATGCATTCTTCTCATCTGTATTCAGTTATTTTTGCGACTCCATTTTAATGACTGATCAAGTTGTTTGAGCTTAATCAAAGAATAGGCTGAGATAAATCGCCAGTTAATCGTTTTCTTTTAGCTTTTCCGTTCACATACCCTTGATGAGAATTCCTTTTTCACTTATGTGATATGCGCAATTCGTCGATTCATATACGTCCTTGACAATACTCGCATCTCTATTTCAGTCATGATCAGCCATTTATCGTGTATTGGGCGTAGACAAATTCAAATCTATCCAGAAGGGCTTACGCATATGTCTCATAAAATTAACTAAGAACGTGTGTGTTGATATTATCCTTGATCAGTATAATTTTGGTATTTCATAGCAATATCTGCCAGTTAGTCCTAGCTTTGACGGAATGGGCATTCTGCTTTAACCGGGCAGTTTTTTAGAGATTTCTTGTATGCAGTCCACGGGGTTAAGCGAATCAGACAGCTGCTTTAACTCATATAGTACAGTATACATATTCAACACGAAACCGCATCTTTGTTTCGACTGATACACCCAGCCGTCCTGCTTCAATTGCTTAAGGGCATTTTCTTAGAAACTTCCATATTCGCAGCAAAAACATTCTTGGGTTGGATTGTGAACCCATATGAGTCTGCGCGGCGTCGCAAGTGGACACGGATCCTTGATTTATATTGCTCTTTATAATAATCTACGCCGGGATCATTAGAGTGCATTCCGTATCTGAGCGTGTTATAGAACAGTATAGCGATCTTTCTGGCGGTAGCGGTGATAGTCCTGGCTTGTCCGACTCTTGCCGAAAAAGCCTTCGTCAAAAAGCGCTTAATGCATTCTTGGTCCGACTAATGGCTGTTGCTTCAAGTCTCGGCAACGCAGCGGCCCGACTTGAGCTTGGACGCGTTCTTGATGAAAGAATCTTGCCGCCTGAAATCTTGTTGCCTGGTGCCAAGCACAACCATGAGGTGAAGTGTTTGGCTGCGGGTTATTTCGACATATCGGTTCAACATTCGGATACAAGCTTCGCGCTAGGTATGGTCACAGCCCGTGATTTGCGTGAGATCAACGCCGATAATGTTGAACGGGGCTTGACGAACATCGAAATCGGGAGCGTTCTTATTGACCGTGCGTGATTTGCTTTCGGCAGGCTCTGTTCCGGTAGCGTGATGTCTTGCTGTTTCCGATTAAGAAGCACCTGAATTTCCTGATCGCATGACTCTGCTTTCTCGTTATAGATATCATAAAGATCGAGCGAAAGCTTGAGGGCAAAAAAATGCTCTGACTTGTAGTTCCCTGTCAGGGCAGCCATCATGGTTTCTGCTGAATTCTTGCACCTGACGTCTCCGAGTTTCACCAGCACTTGCGGATCCCGATTATGCTTTCAATGATACTCATGCCGGTTTTACCCGTATTGGTTGTGACCACATGATGAAGCTGAATATTTATCTGCAACAGGGCTTTCTGCATGTACTGGATGTGGGTAGCCTTGCAGTTAAGAAAATTTTTTCGTTAACACAAGTAGGCGCGAAGTTCAGCAATATCGACATTCGGATATAAGCTTGCACGCAACAATCCGAACTGATGCAGCTTCTGGAGCCACTTGGCATCGCCGAAATCAGTCTTGTGACGCGGTACATTTTTGGCTTCCCGAGCATTGACAAGGAACACTTCGAAGCCATAACTTTCCAGGATTTCAAATGCTGGAATCAAGTAGATCCGGTTGACTCCATGGCAATGGTCTCAATGCCGGACATCAGTAGCCAAGTCGCCATGGCGTGAAGATCACCGGTGAAACTCTTTACCGTTTACTACACCCTATCCGGAGGAATGGTCGCGACATGAAATTGCGATCCAATATCAATGCCTGTGGCATTGGGATGGACCATCGTCATATCGTGAATTTTTTTTGATTTGCTCATCACTCCTCCTGAGATGATAAGCCGAAAGGCGGGCTTGCGATACAATCATTTTTCTAAACGTGCTCATCTTTCAGATGTCGCCACTGTTGAATCCGCAAAAAGCCCTGAACCCTGTTTTTTTACGGGGTTACCCATTAATAAGCCTTCGGTTGCTTCTTTCAGCATGTGACTGTCATCCTGTAAGCTCAGAGTGATTGAATTCCTTTCCATCAGAGAGTTTTTAAGTTTAGGGGATAGCTTTGCAGATAATCTGGTCTTCACGACAATTCGGGAATAGCTTACATACCTTCAGGTGCAGTTGAAAATCTGAGCTTAATAATTTGCCTTTTTTGATCGCTATCTACTTTCCGGTAATAATAACACTTCGTCCGTTTGCGAGTCATGACCGCCCCCCAGCCTTACCTAAACTAACTACTTTTTAGTCTTTCAATAGATTTCATCCTCACATTCAGCACCTGCGAATCGTAACATTGATCAAACAATCATTTTGTTTCTGAAAATCATCTAAACCCAATAAAATCAATGAGTACAATACAATCAGCGCTACCTGTTAGATAGTACTTATAATGATGTACAGCTACTATCGTTCTTAAATTGTCAGATTAGCCCTGTATTTTTACCCTATTTATATATCTTGATTTATCTATAAAGATATAATTAATCTTTTTTTGCATCTATTTTCGGTGCATTTACATTATTATTATTAATCAAGGTTTTCTTAACTATATTTTCTTAGAATAACCTTTATTAATCTTCATTTTATTCATAGTATTTTTATTTTTCAATCAATCTAATTGCAACAAGGCTAGTAAATTGCCTTTTGAAGATTTTTGGCGCAAAAGCGATATTAGAAAATACTGATGACATCATTTGAGATAATACTGTTGCAACTGCAGCGCCTATAGCGCCATACTTTGGAATTAAATAAAGATTTAATCCAATATTTGTAACTGCTCCAGTTATTGTTTTTGCCAAAGAAAGAGTATTCTTTTGCTCATTTACTATCCAGATACTCTGCATTACTCCAAGTCCTACCGGAATGTTTGCAAATATATGTATCGCCAAAACCGTTGCGGATGCTAAGTAAGTTTCTCCATACAATATTCGAACAATCATATGAGAGAATAAGGCAATCAAAACACTTATCGGTATCATGATCCACCATATGAGCGAGAATAGCCTATCGATATATAGATCATATCTTACTGGATCGCTATCCTTTTTTATTGCTATCGATGGGCCAACGCTCTGTGATATCATCATAGGGATAAAATACCATGTAGTAGAAAGCGGCATAGCTGCAGAAAAGATTCCAAGCTCATGAATCCCAAGCATTTCTCTAAGCATGATCTGGTCTATACGCATGTATATTATAATTGCAATGCTCGAAAACATGTATGGCCATGATTCTTTAAGCAATCTTATCCCAATTTCAATATCCCAATGCCATTTTAATGGCGCAGGAAATATTCGATACGAAAACGACAAAGCAATTGATGCGAGCACAAACTCTAAAAGACCAGCGACCGCAAAATAGATTAACTGTGCTTTAACAAGAATAAGTACAACCTTAGCAAGGCTGATAATTATATATGCTAATGTTTTAGATAGCACCGTTCTTTTGCTTTGCGTTTGACTCTGAAACCAGAGGTCAATCGTTTCAGAGGCCTGAAATATCATGGTTCCGGCAACAATGGCTGTCAAAACGAGAGTATTTGTATCTCCTGGTCGAAATATTGCCATTGATCCAACTGCACACAACCAACATAACAGTCCCGCAAACAAGCGTAAACGGAATACTGTTCCGAGAATTACATGAGATGCTTCACGGTTTTTTGCCATATCTCTTATGGCAATTGCGTTTAGTCCTAGCAGACTAATCGTTTGAAAAAATGCAACAAAAGCCAGTACATAGGATAATTCACCGTATTGAGATGGACCCAAATATCTTGCAACCCATGCCCCGACAAGAAGGCCAAACACCATTTTTAACGCTTGAAATCCCAACAACCATCCTGTATTATGAATGACAGTAATAAGTGATTTGCGTTTCTCTATTCGACGACGCATAAACTGTGGTACAAGGCGAATCCATAATGGATTCTTAGAGATTGTAATTTCTTCTGGCAACTTATACGTATTTTATAGTCAATTCACGCTATAACAATTAATGAGATAAAGTGAGTCTCTTATCTCTATAATTAAGGTAATTGAAACCATCTCATCTTTATTAGTCTTTCAATTATAGGTTTCATTTACCATTAATCATAATCTTCATTTTCTTATCATTCTTAGCGTAGAGATATATTTAGAAGTTGTTGATTTATAGTTAGATGAATTATTATAATGCTTAATATTTATTTATTTGGTTCTTCTCAGATTATCGTGGGTGATTGGTGAGTATGGGTGAATTGAGTGACCAAAAGCCCCTTATACTACCCTATTCAAACCTTAGCTTATCAAATAGAAAAACCCACTATCTTATTAATACTTATAGCATTTTTCGATGGATTTTGTTGAGCGGCCTTGATATTTGTCTGAGCTACTCTCCTTGAACTTACCCGCGAAATTCTGCGAAGAACCTTTTAATCTAAATATAAATTGATATAAATATTCTTATAGATCCATAATAAGCTTTTCAATATTTTAACATCATATAGATATTTGATATTAAAACATATAATAACTTATATTTTAATTCACCTTATCATATAGACATTACCTATATATTTGACGATAAACCATTCGCATCATAGCCTTTCACAATTTTTCTTATTAATACTTTAATGTCATTTTCATTTTCGCTTCCATCTACAATCATATTTTCAAGATAATTAAGATATTGTCTTAGCTGTTCATATTTTATATAGCTCTCATGTCCCTTAAATATTCGCGAATGCATTGTCTCAATTGGATTATCTGCAATAAGTAGTTCTTCATACAATTTTTCACCCGGACGAAGTCCGGTAATTACGATTTCAATATCTCCATCAGGGTTATTTTTGTCTTTAATCGTAAGTCCAGAAAGTTCAATCATGCGCCGTGCAAGGTCTATAATCTTAACTGGATCTCCCATGTCGAGCAAGAAAACATCTCCACCTTCAGCCATGGCTCCTGCCTGTATAACAAGCTGGGCTGCTTCTGTGATCGTCATGAAATATCTTGTTATATCCTTATGAGTTACGGTAACTGGACCTCCATTTTTAATTTGTTTCTTAAACAATGGCACAACTGAACCGCTCGAACCAAGAACATTACCAAACCGAACCATGGAAAAGCACGTACCAACTCCGTTCAGCTCTTCCGCCATTGCTTGAAGAATAAGCTCAGCGATACGTTTGCTTGCCCCCATAATATTCGTAGGACGCACAGCTTTATCAGTGCTAACAAGAATGAAATTTTTTACTCCACTATTTTTTGATGCTTCTGCTACAGTTAATGTTCCAAATACGTTGTTACGCAAACCCTCCAAAGGATTGCACTCTACAAGTGGCACATGTTTATAAGCTGCTGCATGATAAACAGTTCCTGGCAGGTGTTGTTTAAATATTTTATTTATATACTCACGTTCCGTGACGTCAGCAAGTAAGGCAACAAGCTGAACACCATATCCATTTACTTTTATTCGTTCTTCCAATTCGTTATTTAAAGCATAAAGATTGTATTCAGATTGTTCAACAAGAATCATTTTCTGAGGCTTTAATAATATAATCTGACGACACAACTCACTGCCTATACTTCCCCCTGCGCCCGTCACAAGTACAGTCTGGCCCTTGATACACCTCGCAAAAAGGTTTTGATCCGGCTCAACAGTATCACGGCCAAGAATATCTTCAATTTCAACTTCACGGATATTAGATACCGTTATATTTCCTTTAGCGATATCCTCAAGTCCAGGAAGTGTTCTGACATGAACACCAAGCTCAATAAGTAAATGATATATTTCCTGACGCCTTGATCTTTTTTCCGAAGGAAGCGCTATTAAAATACTTGATATATGACGTTTCTCAATTATTGTATTAATTAACTTAAATGAATATACTGTCAAACCATTTATACACTTACCATAAAGCCGCTCATCATCGTCGATGAAACCCTGAACATTATAATTTGCATTATGTTGCAACGCATTTGCAATCTGAATTCCAGCACTTCCTGCTCCATAAATCAGAATATTTTCTTTATCGTATTTTTTCGAAACACTTAATCCAGCAGGATGTAACCAGAATCGAGCCATCGCACGACTAGATCCAACACCAATTAAAAGAAGAAGTGGTTGCAATACGCCTATAGATTTTGGAATACTTATTGGGAGCAATACATTTAATGTAATATAATAGAGCACTCCGTATCTTAAACATGCAATTGCAACTGAAATCAATGCCGAAAATCCACTATATCTAAATATTGATCGATATAAACCAGATACAGTAAATATCGGAAGTGCTATTAAAATCGCAGCAACATAGGCATACCATTCAGAATCTTTTGGAATATCTACACTCTCGTACAACAATGAAAACGAAAACCATACGCTAAACAAAATATAAAAACTATCGATAGTGAATACTATACATTGTTTCACAATTCGAGACAACCCAAGAAACTTATACATTATATGCTGAATACTTAAAATATCTTTTTTTCGATTAGTCTCAACAATTGGCTTAATAAACCTCATGAAATATTTAAATAAAACAGTAAAGTTATATTATATATTTTTTAATATCGTGCGGGTTTTCAGACTAAATATTATTGCCTTATGTAGCTTGAAGTTAGATGAGCCTTAAACGATTACCCTTTTTGTATTTTTCATAATTAAAGCACCACACATAACGTGCGTTCAATAATATTTCTAAATATTTATTGCGCAGTATTTTTCACAACTTTTCAGGATAGACACTACTGTACCGCCCATACCCCGATCTGCCGTAGCCATATTTACCTTCTCCATAACCATATCGAGTTTTGCTTGGCCTAGGTTTATCAATAATTGCCACTCCGATTATTTTAGAATGAAGATAATTATCAGATGCATACTGCTTCAGTGGCGCTCTACTTGAATAATGCAGGCGCGCCGTGATTAATACCCCGTCAACTTCATTGACAAGCTGTGCAGCATCACTTATAAATATTGGTGGACTATCAATAACAATTCTTTCAAACTTATTAGATAGCTTTGATAGTAAATCGTGCATTTTTTCAGAACCAAGCAACTCGTTAGGATTAGGAACTGGAGTGCCGGCACTCATTAGTAGCAGATTATCTATATGTGTTTTCTGGAAGTATTTCTCATCAATTTCGATTTCTTCGTTTATTAAACAATCGGATAAACCTAGAGATCTTTTTTTACTTAGAATGGTATGTTGAGATGGACGCCGCAGATCGCCATCGATAAGAAGAGTTTTCTTATCTGCAATGGCCCATGCTAATGCAAGATTCGTACTAACAGTAGATTTTCCTTCTCCTATTGAACATCCTGAAATAAGAATAGTTTTAAATGGCTTGTCAATCCTTGCGAAATTCAGATTTGTACGAAGAGTTCTGAAACTTTCAGCAAAACTTGAGTTGAGCTTGTCAGTCATCAATGGATATGAAATCACTTGAGACATAGTCATTTCCGGATCACTTTTCTTATGTTTTTCCTTATCAAACATTCCCGATAATCTCTTAAGCATTGATGCATCTTGTTTTTTAACATTTTCCATATTCATGTAATCATTTGATAACGACGTATAAGGTATAACTCCCCATATATTGAATCCCAGACTTTTAAAAAACTGCATCTCCTCATTAACAGTATCATCAAGGGCTTCAATAGCAAGCACATACCCTCCGGATAGTAAAATACCTATAACCAAACCCAAAATAATATTTGTGATCAGTACCGGTCTTTCAGGGAGAAATGGCATGAAAGCTGCTCCAATAATAGATACACTTCCAACTTCCGAACCGATTAATATGCGCGTTTCATCGAGTTTTTCTTTCAAGAATAAATATGTTTTACTTACCACTTCTCGATCTCTTTCTAGCCTAACAAAAGCTTGCTCTTTTTCTGGTAATCGAGCCAACTGGTTATCATAATTCTGTTTCACTCTCTTGTATTCAGATGCACTGAATTTTAGACGATTGAGCTTCTGTTCAAGTTGTAATTTTTCTGATATAACATCAAAACGATACTTCTGTGCCTTACCTACATATTCTATCTGACCAGCTATCTTGCTTCGGCTGAGCTGATCATATCTTGCTTTCACTTGGTCAAGACCTTGTTTTTTTAGCTTGACTTCTGGATCATCCATCTTTTTCTCTCGAAGAATCGCTATATATTCTAATTCTTTTACTTTTATTTCTTCCTGAATAGTTCCTAGCTGTGTATTGACGTTTCGTGAAATCCGATCGCTAAGTTCTCTATCTGCCTGGCTTAGTTGTTTTTCAAGAAATTCTTTGCTATTCAATAAAATGTTATATTCTGCCATGATATCATTGTATCTTCCTTCAAAATCGACAAGCTTTTGCAGCAATCCTGCTGTGTTGCCGCTAACTTCGTACATCTGATTCTCTGACATGAATTTTGATAATGCTGCATCAGCTTTAGTAAGCATCCCTTTTTGTTCTTGCAGCATATCAGCAACAAAACGATTTGATTGAAGATACTTTTCAGAATTGCGTTGTATGTCAGATTCCTTATAAACATTACACAAAGTATTGGTTAGAATTGTCGATTCTTCTGGAAAAGGACTTCCAACTGAAACACGAAGAACGCTTGTGTCCCTTGATCCTTGTACCTCTATACGTTTATTGAGTTCAAGGGCATAAAATCGAATCATTGTATCAAATGCAGGTGTATCTTCACTAATATTACGATCATTTTCTTTCAATTGATTAATCGGCGCTACCCAACTTACTATTCTCCTCAATGGAGATATATATGCACGATTACCAAAAAACTCAAGTGAATCTCTTTTACTGCTATTCCAGAGAGCTTTTACTGTCATTTCTGCAATTGGCAATGATTGCATTAATTCTATATCTTTCTGTGCTATCTTACCATCCGCAGCTGATCCACCACCTAGTACAGCTTCAACTATATCATTTTTACCTGGCTGCTGATTTATCATTAAAACTGATGTTGCCCTATACTCAGGAGTCAGAGAATAATATATTAGTATTGATGTGAAGAGTGATATAAATACTATTATACTAATACCTATTTTCCTTCGACCGATAATCTGAATTATTTCAGATATCGTAAACTCTTTTCCTTCTTTAGAGTGAACTGAGTTTCCTGTTGAAAATTGTTTATTCAAGTAATCCATGAGCTTGTTCTACTTTGATACTGAAATTCAATTATTATTATTGTCAATAAGATAGTACATATAAATAAATGGCGATATTACACCTGCATATTGAGATATCTTTGCAATACTAACACCTTTTTCTGGAATAATTATGGTATCATTAGGTTTCAATGCAATAAAAAATGATCGGTCACCCTTTTTATAAAACGATTTTAGATTTACAACATAAGCCTGCTTTCCGTTGTCATCTGGTTCATGTCTAATAACCAAAACCTTCTTAAGGTCTGCATCCGGCCCTAACCCGCCGGAAATAGCCAAAATGGTTGTAAAATCAGCATTCTCACGCACAATATATTGTCCTGCACGAGCTACTTTTCCAAGGATATTCACGAACATAAGGATATTACCAGAATCATCTGTAAAATATGAATCTTGGGCAACAGGATAAGATGGGCCGGCAAGAGGATTGTATGTCGGTGCTACTACTGAAGGTTCATTGCCCATCATTGATGTCATCTCTGCTCTTGCCGTTTCGGTTATACAACAAATCGGTGCCAACCTAACCAAAAATGTAAGAGATAGAAAAATAGTTGATATAATTTTTTTAGTCATATATCTTTGGTTTATTATGCGACATCTATTAATAATAATAAAATAATGAAATATTTACATTCAATGATACCGACTCAGCCAGAATGATTATGCCGTGTTATTAGTATGCTATAATAACCCTCAAAGAGATATAGCCAAAGGCTCTGTTATTCTGCGTGAAGAGTCGCGTAATGAATAATTAATCTTATTTTTAAACAATAATTTGTGGATTCTTCCCTTAGCTCAGAATAACTACAGAACACAAATTAAATTAAAGACTGAGGACACATTTAAGTCTATGACTAAGAATAGTATTACGGAATTCCTGTTTAAAGCTGGGTACCAAAATAATTACCACATTTTCCTTTGCGAATAAGAAATATATATGCAAAATCATATAAAATATACTCTCACATAAAAGCTCCGCCATTTTCAGTCACAAATTCAACTGAACATCACTTTAAACCTGCTTTAATAACTAATTCTCTATCGCTCTATATCCGCTTGCTACCAAGTATTATCAGATTCACCTATCGTAATCCCGCAACCTTAGTTCCACTGTACTCATGTTCACTTATAAATAAACTATAAAATATATCGTTTTATCAAAGCAAAAGCTTTTTACAAACCCATAAATACGCCATTAACACACAGATAAACTTATTATTTCTAACACTATTTTACAGCATTAATTATCTGTATTTCTAACCATAGGCATTACCTCTAACAACCTGCAATCGACCACTTGTTTATTTAAAAATACCCGATTACGCATATGTCCCCTCCCCTACTCATAATCACACAAAATTCACTTGCACAGCAAAACTATATCCATCACTAAGCACAATAATTATGAGCGAACTGCCGAGTCGGGTATTCTTGCTGTACGGTCGGTTGACACCAAAATCATATACGCTGCTGCCGTATTAACATTTCCGTTATTCAGGAGTCTTTTTAAGCATCTCCCGCCGTAATATGGCAAGTGAAAGCAGCAGATAACATCGTCAGTAATTTAAACTCTTAGAGAGTAATTTCTATCGATTTGTCGGCAGGTAAATTGAGAGACCAACCGTCAGTCATGAACGTGCACGACGATGAGCCGTAAATTACTGCATTTTACCTGCTTTCTACTAAATCAGAAGCACTTCTCACAATCATAGAATCCGCTTTGCGATTGTCAATATGGGAAAATAGTTGTAACGCAAGGTAGAAAGCATTTGGTTTTTCAAGCAGTATATCCGTGCGATTATTTTATACGGCATTTGTTTCAAGATCGTGTAAGCACTTATCGTAATCGCGATGTATATCAGCAATATTTTCTGGAAATACTCGGCAAGCAATTTGCCGTACTGATCAGGTAGGTTAACATCCCAATCAGCAAAGCCATAACTGCTGCTATCGAAAATGCATTTGAATTCTATGGCTGATTTTGCCGTAACTAACTCGTATCCGATACTACCAAGAATCATAACCGATGAACTCCGACGCTCTACATCGCTCTCAACAAAAACTATCCGCCTCTTTAAAGGTCTGCTCTGTGTTGAGGATTTCTGCATAAGGTACCTATACACATACATTTACATTCACATTGTCATAAGATAGCAATTAAAACCGCATCTGACAAGAACCATCATCTTCTTACCTCAACTCATGTTTTCTCATATAGTAATAGAACTTACCTACTTTTTATTCCTCAACATTTTATCCGTGTAATATAAAGCGAACAGTGTGTAATTAATAGCGAATAGATGTATTTATGCTGTATATTATAATATTTTTATCCGTTCAAACACAAAAAAACCGCCCCGTTTTAATTGCAGGGCGGTTTGAAGATAATGATGCTTTTTTTTCTGCTTATCAAGCACTCAGGGTTCCGCGACTTGTGCAACCTCGACAGCTTCAGTCTCCTCTGTTCCGTGATTATGGAGCCGGATCGAACGATATTTACGCAGACCGGTACCGGCGGGTATAAGCTTGCCGACAATGACGTTCTCCTTCAGACCGGCCAGATGATCGACCTTGCCCGCAACGGCAGCGTCGGTCAGCACCTTGGTGGTCTCCTGGAAGGAGGCTGCGGAGATCACGCTTTCAGTCTGTAATGCGGCGCTCGTAATGCCAAGCAACACTGGGTGCGAGGTAGCCTGCAATGCCGACTCGATAGTGATAAGCTGCTTGCTGTTCCTGCGTAATTCACGATTCAGCTTGGTGATGTCTCGCTGCTTGTAGAGCTGTCCCTCAATGATTCTGGCTGGCGCATCACCACGGCTGATGACCCGCACCTTCTCGGCCACGGCTTCGTTCGCTTCGATAAAAGCGCTCCTGTCAATCAGATCGCCCGGCAGCAGATCGGTATCTCCCGACTCCTCGACGCGCACTTTCTGAAGCATCTGCCTCACGATCACTTCGAGGTGCTTGTCGTTGATCTCAACGCCAGCGTTGATCTGGTAAACTTTCTGGATCTCGTTTACAAGATACTGCTGCACGGCGTTTGGCCCCTGGATTCGCAGGATATCCTGAGGAGAGACGGCGCCGTCGGTCAGCGGATCGCCGGCCTTGACTTCGTCGCCCTCGGTGGCCAGCACGTGCTTACCTACCTGCACATAGTACGCTTTTTCCTCACCAAAATCATTCTTAACCTTTATCTCCTTGCTGCTGCGGCGCTGCGAACCGAAGCTCACGTAGCCGTCAATTTCAGAAACAATCGCGGGATCGGTCGGGATACGCGCTTCGAACAGCTCGGTCACCTTCGGCAGACCGGCCGTGATGTCGCCGCCGACGCGGTCGAGGTTCCTTGGCACCTTGGCGATAATGTCGCCAGGCACAATCTTCTGACCATCCTCGACATAGAGGTTCGATTTGATCGGCACTGGATAGGTCTTCCTGATCTCGCCCGCTTCAGTCACAATCGCAATACGCGGCTCGCGGGTCTCGGAGGCGCGAAGCTTCGAACGCCAGTTGATGATGGTGTGCTGCGCGAAGCCGGTCTGAGGGTCAACCTCCTCCTTGTAGGTAACACCCTTCTCAATGTCGATGAATCTTGCGATACCCGGCATCTCGGCGATGATCTGCGTGCTGTTCGGCTCGCTGCTGAAGAGCACCTGATCCTTGCGCACGATCTGGCCATGCACCACGTTGATGTGCGCACCGTGCGGTACGACATAACGCTTGAGTACTTTACCGGAGTCGGAATCGATGATGTTGAGCTTGCCGTTCTTCTGGATGACAATTTGCCGTGTTTCCTCGACACCATCCTCGGTGATGATGCTGTGCTCGACGCTCTTCACATCTTCCAGCTCTACCTGACCTTCGTAGAACGCCTTGGTCTCGGTTTCGGAGATACCGCCCTGCGCCGCGCCGCCCTGGTGGAAGGTACGTAGTGTCAGCTGCGTGCCCGGCTCGCCGATGGACTGAGCCGCGATCACGCCGACCGCTTCGCCCATCTCCACAAGCTTGTGCACCGAGAGGTTGGTGCCGTAGCACTTCGAGCAGATACCAATCTTGGATTCGCAGGTAAGCACCGAACGGATTTCAGCCTCTTCGACGCCTGCCGTATCCTGGATCAGATCGGCAAGTTCGTCGGTAATAATCTCGCCAGCCTTGACGACAACCTGGTCGGTGATCACATCGACGATCTCACGGGCTGCGACGCGCCCCTTGATCTTCTCGCGGAACTTGATCTGGCCGCTGGTCTCCTCCTCGATGTTGCGCTCGACGTGCAGGCCGCGGGTGGTGCCGCAGTCGTCGATGGTGACGATCACATCCTGCGCCACGTCATGCAGACGCCTCGTCAGGTAACCGGCGTCAGCCGTTTTGAGTGAAGTATCGGAAAGACCTTTTCGGGCACCGTGCGTCGAGATGAAGTATTCGAGCACCGTCAGCCCCTCCTTGAGGTTCGAGATAATCGGGTTCTCGATAATCTCGCCCGGCTGTCCGGACATGGACTTCTGCGGACGGGCGATCAGACCTCTCATACCGGTCAGCTGCCTGACCTGCTCGCGGGAGCCTCGGGCGCCCGAATCAAGCATCATATAAAGAGGATTGAACCCTTCGCGATCCTTCTTGAGCTTCTCGTACGACTCGTCGGCGACAAGGTTGGAGGTCTTTTGCCAGACGTCAACGATCTGGTTGTAACGTTCGTTGTCGGTCAGCGTGCCGCGGTTGTACTCCTTGACAACCTTGGCGCTGTCACGCTGCGCGTTCTTGATATGCTTCACCTTGGTTTCCGGCACGATCGCGTCGGAGAGACCGATGGAGAGACCGCCCCTCATGGCGTAGCCGAAACCGACCTCCTTGATATTGTCAAGGAAGCGGGCAGTTTCAACGTTGCCAACTTCGCTGGAAAGCTGTGCGATCAACTCCTTTGCGACCTTCTTGTTGATCAGCTTGTTGATAAAGCCGATCTGTTCAGGAACGTGCTGGTTGAAGATCACTCTGCCAACCGTGGTGACCAGCAGCTTTTTCTGCTCAATCTGGCTCTTGAGCCATGCCTTCCGTTCAGGCTGATCCTCTGGAATCATCGTGTCTACCAGGCGAACCGGATCGAACTTCTGATCGACCTTTCCATCGTATTTTACAAGTATCTGTGCGTGCAGTCCTATGCGAGCCTCGTTGTAGGCGATGATCACCTCTTCCATCGAATAGAAAAGCTGGCCTTCGCCCTGGTCGCCAGGACGCGACTTGGTGAGGTAGTACATGCCGAGTACCATGTCCTGCGAAGGCACGGTGACCGGTTTGCCGGACTGCGGCAGAATGAGGTTGTGCGACGACAGCATGAGCAGCGACGCTTCGAGCTGCGCCTCCTGCGACAGCGGCACGTGCACGGCCATCTGGTCACCGTCGAAGTCAGCGTTGAACGCCGTGCAGACCAGCGGGTGGAGCTGGATCGCCTTGCCCTCGATAAGCGTCGGCTGGAATGCCTGGATACCGAGGCGGTGCAGGGTCGGAGCACGGTTCAGAAGCACCGGGCGTCCGTCGATCACCTTTTCGAGCACATCCCAGACCACCGGGTCTTTCTTGTCGATGAGCTTCTTGGCTGACTTGACCGACTTGGCGATGCCGCGCTCGACGAGGCGGCGGATCACGAAGGGCTGGAACAGCTCGATGGCCATGCTCTTCGGCAGACCACACTGGTGCAGCTGAAGTTCGGGGCCGACCACGATAACCGAACGGCCAGAGTAGTCAACGCGCTTGCCGAGCAGGTTCTGGCGGAAGCGCCCCTGCTTGCCCTTGAGGGCGTCGGAGAGAGACTTCAGCGGGCGGTTGGACTCGCCGGTCTTGACGGCGTTGGCCTTGCGCGAGTTGTCGAACAGCGCATCGACAGCCTCCTGCAACATGCGCTTTTCGTTGCGCAGAATGACCTCGGGGGCGCGGATGTCGATCAGCTTCTTCAGACGGTTGTTGCGGATGATCACGCGGCGATACAGATCGTTCAGATCGGAAGTGGCGAAACGACCACCTTCGAGCGGCACGAGAGGACGCAGCTCCGGCGGAATGACCGGCACGACCTCCATCACCATGTACTCAGGCTTGTTGCCCTCGTAGATATACAGTTCCGGCGAGTCTTCCTCGGGGAAGAGGCCGGTTGATTTCTTGCGGGTGCGCTTCTGTGGTTCGTAGCTTTTGCGGAAAGACTCGACCACCTTGAGGCGCTTGAGGGCGTCAGCCCTCTTCTGCTCCGAGCCGCTCTCCTTGAGCACCTTGCGCAGGTGGACGGCGATCTCGTCGAGGTCGAGCCCCTTGAGCAGCATGTGAATCGCCTCGCCGCCCATTTTGGCGACGAATTTGTTCTTGTCGTGATCGTCGAGATCCTGGTTGTCTTCGTACTCGGTGACAATCTGGAAATATTGTTCCTCGGTCAGGCGGTCAAACTTCTTGATGCCCTGCTTTTCGCCAGGTTCACCAGGGTTGATGACCACGTATACCTCATAGTAGATGATGCGCTCGAGCTCCTTGGTGGAGAGATCGAGCAACGCGCCGATCTTGCTCGGCACGGAACGGAAAAACCAGGTGTGCACCACCGGTACGGCCAGCGAAATGTGGCCCATGCGCTCGCGGCGCACGCTCTTGGTGGTGACTTCGACGCCACAGCGGTCGCAGATGATGCCTTTGTAGCGCACCCTCTTGTATTTGCCGCAGTAGCACTCCCAGTCCTTGGTCGGGCCGAATATCTTTTCGCACATCAGGCCGTCGCGTTCCGGCTTGAAAGTACGATAGTTGATGGTTTCCGGCTTGAGCACCTCACCGCGAGAATGGGCAAGAATGCTCTCCGGAGAGGCGATGCTGAACTTTATCTTTGAAAAATCACCCTTGAGCGGTGATGATCCCTGTGAAAATATCATGGTCGATATCCCTGTTAAAACAACCTTGAAATTATCTTCGTTACTTCATTGCACTTGCCGGAGCTTTCGCTCCGGCGTGTCGTTCTATCATTTCAGGGCACCCTGTCGTCGATCCTGATTTCGAGGCCAAGTCCCTGCAACTCCCGGATAAGAACGTTGAACGATTCAGGCGTTCCGGGTTCCGGAAGATTCTGTCCCTTGACAATCGCTTCATAGGTTTTGTTTCTGCCGATGACGTCGTCGGATTTAACCGTGAGCATCTCGCGCAGGATGTTGGCCGCGCCATACGCTTCCAGCGCCCACACCTCCATTTCACCGAACCTCTGGCCGCCGAACTGCGCTTTACCGCCAAGCGGCTGCTGGGTGATGAGCGAGTATGGCCCGATGGACCTGGCGTGAATCTTGTCATCGACCAGGTGGCTCAGCTTGAGCATATAGATATAGCCGACCGTGACCTCGTCGTGGAACTGCTCGCCGGTGCGTCCGTCAAACAGCTTGACCTTGCCGTGACCCGGCAGACCTGCCTTTTCGAGCTGCTCCTGCACCTCGGCGTAGGTCGCGCCGTTGAAAATCGGGGTCTTGAACTTGACGCCGAGCTTCTTGCCCGCCCAGCCAAGCGAGGTTTCGTACAGCTGGCCGATGTTCATACGGCTCGGCACGCCAAGCGGGTTCAGAACGATATCGACCGGCGTTCCATCCGCCATGAAGGGCATATCCTCGATCGGCAGAATCTTGCCGACCACACCCTTGTTACCGTGGCGTCCGGCCATCTTGTCACCGACCTGAATTTTCCTCTTCTGGGCGATATAGACCTTGGCCAGCTCCTCGATGCCGGGCGGCAGTTCGTCACCAACGTTGACTTTGTACTTTTCGTTCTCGCGCTCGTCGGCCAGATCTTTCAGCTTCAGGCGATATTCGCGGATCAGGCGGACGACATTCTCGTTGGTCTTCGCGCCAGTCACGATGCCTTTAGTGACATCGATCGATTCGAGGAACGGCAGACCGTTGAATTTCGCCAGGAGCGCCTCGTCGATGATCGTGCCTTCAGGAACGAGCGTCTTGCCCTTGTCGCTCTGGATGGCCACGCTCTTCTTGCCGTCGAGGTGCTGCTTCATCCATTTGGCGAAGCGCTTGCGCAGGTCGGCCTCTTTCAGATCAAACTGCTTGTCGAGCGCCTCTATTTTCTCTTTGACGTCCATGCCGATCTTCTTCTTGCGGCTGAAAAGCTTGGTCTTGATGACGATGCCCTTCATGCCTGCCGGCACGTGCATCGAGGCGTCCTTGACGTCACTCGACTTGTCGCCGAAGATAGCGCGAAGCAGCTTCTCTTCCGGCGTCGGATCACTCTCGCCTTTTGGCGTGATCTTGCCGACCAGGATGTCGCGCTCCTTGACTTCCGCGCCGATTCGCACGATGCCATTCTCGTCGAGGTTGCGCAAAGCCTCCTCGCTGACGTTGTAGATGTCACGGGTGAACTGCTCCTCGCCGCGCTTGGTGTCGCGCACGTTCGACTCGAACTCGTGGATGTGGATCGAGGTGAAGACGTCGTCATAGACCAGCCTCTCGCTGAGCACGATGGCATCCTCAAAGTTGTAACCGCGCCAGGGCATGAAGGCCACCAGCACGTTCTTGCCAAGCGCCAGTTCGCCGTTTTCGGTCGAGGAGCTGTCGGCCAGCACGTCGCCGTTGTCAACGCGCTGACCGTTGCGCACGAGAGGACGCTGCGAGATGCAGGTATCCTGGTTGGAGCGCTTGAATTTGATGAGCTTGTAGACCTTGACCCCTTCGTCGGGATCGAGCAGCGAGACCGTGGCGTTTTCGGGATCGAGATCGTATCGAATCTCGATGCGATCCGCCGTGACGCTTTGCACCACGCCGGGCCCTTCGGCCACGATCACCGCGCGGGAGTCGCGGGCGACTTTGGCCTCCATGCCCGTGCCGACCACCGGAGCGTCGGAAACGAGCAACGGCACGGCCTGGCGCTGCATGTTCGCGCCCATGAGCGCTCGGTTGCCGTCATCGTGTTCGAGGAACGGGATGAGCGCAGCAGCCGCGCTGACGATCTGCACCGGCGAAACGTCCATGTAGTTCACATCCTCGGCCAGCACGAGCGGATAGTCGCCCTTGGTTCTGGCCTGAACCGACTCGGAGGCGATGCGGTTGTTCTCGTCCATCGGAATGCTGACCGGCACGGTGATCTTGTTCTCCTCGTCCTCGGCGGAGAGCATCAGCACTGTGTCCGTCACCTGACCTTTATCGACAACACGATACGGCGTCTGGATAAAGCCTTTGTCATTGATTTCGGCGTAAACCGAGAGCGACGAGATCAGACCGATATTCGGGCCTTCAGGAGTCTCGATCGGGCAAAGGCGTCCGTAATGCGTATAGTGAACGTCGCGCACCTCGAAGCCCGCGCGCTCGCGGGTCAGACCGCCGGGGCCGAGAGCCGACACGCGGCGCTTGTTGGTCATTTCGGCCAGAGGGTTGGTCTGGTCCATGAACTGAGAGAGCTGGCTGGTGGCGAAGAAGCTCGACACGACGCTCGACACCGTACGGGCGTTGATGAGGTCAGCCGGGGCGATCTTGTCGGAGTCGCGGGAGTTGAGCTTCTCGCGGACATTCTTGCCCATCCTCGCCAGACCGATCACGAACTGCGCGGCGAGCTGCTCACCCACAGAACGCACGCGGCGGTTGGCCAGGTGATCGACGTCATCGACCTCGGCCATGCCGTTGACCAGCTTGATGAGGTAGTTGATGACCGCGATAATGTCGTAGTGGGTCAGAACGAGAATATCCTCGCCAATCGGCTCCTCTGAATAGGTGCGGATCGTCTGGAGAATGCGCTCGTAGATCGAGTCGGAAAGCTCCTTCAGCTCCGGCTTTTCTTGGAGGAAAGCGGTGAAGTCACCAAGCTCGGCCTGCAACTTCTTCTGAATGCGGTAGCGTCCGACATCGCCGAGATCATACTTCTTCTGGTTGAAGAAGGTGCGTTCGAGGAAGCTTCTGGCGGCATCGATGTCCGGCGCTTCGTTGGCACGAAGCTCCTCATAGACGATTTCGAGCGCCTCTTCCTCGGTGGCGGAGCTGTCGTTAAGAATCGTGTTGATGATGACCGACTTGTCCACGCCCTTCTCCGGGGAGGTGGTCTTCATCACCTTGACCTTCTTGTAGCCAGCCATGACGATCTGCTCCATGATCTCCTCGGTAATGGCCGCCCTTGCCGGGACAACCTCGCCGGTGTTCATATCGATGATGTCGGAGGCGAGATACTGGCCAAGCAACTGCTCGCGCTTCGAGCTTTTCGAGGAGATATCGATCTCATCGACCAGGTCGAACAGTCCGAGAATATCCTCGTCCTTCGCGAATCCGATGGCGCGAAGCAGCGCAGTGACCAGAAAGTTCTTCTTCTGGTCGATATAGACGAATATCTGGTTGTTGATGTCGGTCTGGAACTCGATCCATGAACCGCGGGTCGGCACGATCTTGGCCGAATACATCTTCTTGCCGTTGGGATGCACCGCCTCGCTGAACACCACGCCGGGCGAACGGTGAA
>Ga0326726_10001468_pt1 | contig 21880 bp, 11 predicted proteins | sample MHFenrmetagenome_2_FD_207603 | JGI IMG/M metagenome (GOLD analysis project Ga0326726, IMG submission 207603) | Lab enriched peat soil microbial communities from Michigan Hollow, Ithaca, NY, United States - MHF15MN | ecosystem: Environmental > Terrestrial > Soil > Wetlands > Peat | place: USA... | reverse complement strand
AGCCCGGAGCTGGGCAGGAACCCCTTCTCGATGAGGTGGGTGTATTCGTACGCTTGGACCCCCACGAAGGTGGCGCCCCCCAGGACCGTCAGCAGGAGCCACTTCTTGAGGCCGGCCTGGTCGTCCCTGGTCGCGGCGGCGTAGGCCTTCACCATCGAGACCGACGAGCAGATGAGGATGAAGGTGTTGAGCGCGGTGACGGGGATCGCCAGCACGGTCCGCGGCTCGGGCCAGGGGGCGCCGGTGCCCCAGCGCAGGATGATGTACGACCCGATCAGCGCGGTGAAGAACATGACCTCGGAGACCAGGAAGACCCACATCCCGACCTTCTGGGTGTAGACCCCGACGCCGCCCTGCGGCGCTTCGTGCCCGAGAGCCGTGGCGTGGGCGGTCATGTCGCCTTCCCAGCGCCCGCAGGCGGCGTGTTGACCGGGAGGAAGTCCTCCTCCATCCCCGGGACGCTGTATTCGTAGGGCCCGTGGTAGACGGTCGGCGTCTCCGCGAAGTTCCCGTGCGGCGGCGGTGACGGCGCCGTCCACTCGAGCCCCGTGTCCCGCCACGGGTTCCGCTCCGCCTTCGCTCCCTTGAAGAGGCTCCCGATGAAGTTGACGGCGAACGGGATCTGCGAGAGCCCGAGCAGGAAGGCGCTGATCGTGATGAACACGTTGATCGGCTGGAGCGGCCGGAGGAAGTCGTAGACCGTCGGATCGTAGATCCGGCGCATCTCGCCGCCGACACCCAGGATGTGCATCGGGAAGAAGGTGAAGTTGTAGAAGACGAAGGTCAGGGCGAAGTGGATCTTGCCCCACCGCTCGCTCATCTGGCGCCCGAACATCTTCGGATACCAGAAGTAGATCCCGGCGAACACCGCGAACAGGCTTCCGCCGAACAGCACGTAGTGGATGTGCGCGACGATGAAGTAGGTGCCGTGGATGTACATGTCCACCGGCGTCGAGGCCATGAAGATCCCCGACAGCCCGCCGATGATGAACATCGAGACGAACGCCAGCGCGTTCAGCATCGGCGTGGTGAAGTGGATGCTGCCGCGCCACAGCGTGCCGAGCCAGTTGAACACCTTGATGGCCGACGGCACCGCGATCACGATCGTCGAGACCATGAAGGTGCTGGCCAGCGTGGGGTTCATCCCGCTCTGGAACATGTGGTGGCCCCACACGATGAAGCCGAGGAACGCGATCGCGATCATCGCGTAGACCATCGAGCTGTAGCCGAAGATCGGCTTCCGCGCCCCGTTCGCGATGATGTCGGAGGCGATCCCCATCGCCGGCAGGATCAGGATGTAGACCTCCGGGTGGCCGAAGAACCAGAACAGGTGCTGCCACATCAGCGGCTGGCCGCCCGCGTCGGGCTGGAAGAAGTGCGTCCCGATCGTCTGGTCGAACAGCAGCATGATGACGGCGCCGGCCAGGATCGGCACGGCGAGGATGGCCAGCACCGCCGTGATGAACAGCGCCCACACCGACAGCGGGAGCCGGAACCAGGTCATTCCCGGCGCGCGCAGGTTCACCACGGTCGTGATGTAGTTGACCGAGCCCAGCAACGAGGAGAGGCCGAAGATCACGATGCTGACGCACCACAGCTGCTGCCCCAGGTGCACCCCGCTGTAGTCGGGCGTGCCCGACAGCGGCGCGTAGACCGTCCACCCGGCCGCCGACGCGCCACCCAGTACGAACAGGCTCGCCAGCATCAGGCCGCCGGAGGGGATCATCAGCCAGAACGACCACATGTTCAGGCTCGGGAAGGCCATGTCGGGCGCGCCGATCTTGAGCGGGATCAGATAGTTGGCGAACACCCCGACCAGGAGCGGCATCACGGCGAAGAAGATCATGAAGGTGCCGTGCATCGTGACCAGGCTGTTGTACGTCTTCGGGGCCACCACCCCGCCCGGCGCCACGGACGACGGCAGCCACCCGCCCAGCGGCATCGGCTGCCCGGGGAAGCCCAGCTGCCACCGGATCCCCATCGCGAGCAGGCCGCCCACGAGCAGGAAGAACAGGCTGAGGAAGAGGAACTGGATCCCGATGATCTTGTGATCGGTCGAGAAGACGTACTTCCGGATGAACGGCCGGTCGTCGTGGGCGGCGTGGGAGACGGACGCGGCGTGCGCGGTCATGGTGCGCCCTTTCCTGCGGCCCTGGAGGCGTCGGGCGCGCTCGAGGAGGCGACGCCCTGGCTCTGGAGCCAGGCGGCAAACTCCGGCGCGGTCTGCACCACCACCAGCGCGCGCATCCGGTAGTGTCCGAGACCGCACAGCTCGGCACACGCAAGCTCGTAGGTGCCGGCCACCGTGGGCCGCACCCATACCAGGATGTGCATCCCGGGCACCGCGTCCTGCTTGATGCGGAATGCCGGGATGAAGAAGTTGTGGACCACGTCGCGGCTCGTCAGCTCGATCACGTAGTCGCGGTTCACCACCAGATGCAGCTCGTCCTTCTTCATGAAGTCGTCGTCCGTGCCCAGCTTCCCGTCGGGGCCCGGATAGGTGACGTGCCACTCGAACTGCTTCGCCTCGACGGCGAGCCGGTCGGCGTTCTTCGGATAGGTGTCCGGGCTCTTGATCTTGGACCAGAGCGGCTGGCTGATCAGCGCGAGCGAGACCAGGATGACGGCGGGGATCGCGGTCCAGATGATCTCGGCCCGGTTACTCCCTTCCACGTACGTCGCGCGCCGCCCGTCCTGTCGCCGGTATCGGAACAGGAAGATCAGCAGGGCGGCCTCCACCAGCACGAACACGGCGCCGGTGACGTACAGGATCACGTAGAAGAGGGAATCGACCTGACCGCCGACGCTCGACGCGTTGCTCGGGAACCACCAGTGCATCGAAGGATGTCTCCGCCGCGACCCGATCTCCCGGCACCCGGGGCGAGTTGTCCCGGGCACGGGTGGAGAGCCGCTGAGGGTGTGAAATCAGCGGGGAAAAGTAATTGCGACACCGAAGCCTGTCATTGGGCCCGGAACTCAAGGCTGGAAGCGGACTTCCGGGCCGGTCACTTCCCCGGACTTCCTGCGCGGCGTACACTACGCGGATGAGCGAGCCCGCCTCTCCGGCCACGGCCCCGTCCGCGCCGCGCGACGAATGGGGTGAGCGCCTCCCTCGCAGCCTGGGTCTGTTCTCCGCCATCTCAGTGCTGGTCGGCTCCACGATAGGCAGCGGCATCTTCCGCACCCCCGCGCTGATCGCGGCGCGGGTGCCGGCGCCGGTCCCGATGCTGGCCGTCTGGGTGCTCGGGGGTGTGCTGGTGCTGTGTGGCGCCCTGACCTACGCCGAGCTGGCCGGAATGCACCCGCGGTCGGGCGGAGTCTACGTGTACGTGCGCGAGGGTTTCGGCCGGCTCCCGGCGTTCCTGATGGGGTGGACGGAGATCCTGGTGATCCGGGCCTCCGCCCTGGGGGCCATCGCGACGGTGTTCGCGGAGTACCTGCTCCGTTCCGCCGGGATGAACCCGGCGCTGCCGGGGAATGCGCGGGCCGTGCACGATCTCGCCGCTCTGGCCATCGCGGTGACGGCGGCCTTCAACTTCGTCGGCGTCAAGTGGAGCGCGCTGGTGCTGAACCTCACGACGGCGGCCAAGTACAGCGCCCTCGTGCTGCTCTTCGTCCTGGCGTTCGTGGTCGGGCACGGGGACTTCCGGCACTTCGCCGGCGTCGCGCCGGCGGCGGGGCAGGCGCTCGACGCCGGGCTGTTCGGCCTCGCCCTCGTCTCGGTGCTCTGGGCGTACGACGGATGGGCGGATGTCTCGTTCGTGAGCGGCGAGGTGAAGAATCCGCGGAAGAACCTCCCCCGCGCCCTGCTCCTGGGCACGGCGGCCGTCGTCGTGATCTACCTCCTGGTCAATGCGGCCTATCTCTACCTGATGCCCCTGGCTCAGGTCGCGCGGTCGCCCCTGGTGGCGGCCGACGCCGCCCAGCTCCTGGTCGGCCGGATGGGCGTCGGGATCGTCGCCGTCGTGGTGATGATCTCGACCTTCGGGACGCTGGCCGGCTCGATGATGACGGGGCCGCGGATCTTCTTCGCGATGGCGGATGACGGACTCTTCTTCAGCGCCGTGGCGCGGATTCACCCCAGGTTCAAGACTCCGTCCGTGGCCATCGTGATGACGGCGGGGATCGGGATCGCGTACGTGCTCGCCCGGACGTTCGAGCAGCTCGCCGACACCTTCGTCCTGGCCCTGTGGCCCTTCTATGCGCTGGGCGCGGCCGCCGTCTTCGTGTTGCGCCGGCGGCGGCCCGACGCGGACCGTCCGGTGCGAGTGTGGGCGTATCCGCTCCCGCCCATCCTCTTCCTCCTGGCCGCGGTGCTGATCCTCGGCAACGCGCTTGTGACGGACCCGGGCGGCACGGCACTGGCCTTCGGCGTCATCCTCACGGGCCTCCCGGCCTACTGGCTATGGCTGCGCCTCCGTCGCGGAGCGCCGCTCGCCCGGTCGGCGGGGCCGTAGCCGCACTCACGGGGCGCGTGCCGCCCGAGGCACCCTCGAAATGAAGCCGCCCCCCTTGCGGAGGGCGGCCTCGTGTATCCGGCTGCGCCGGGAATCAGTTGAACATGTAGCGCAGGCTGACCTGGAACCGCCAGACGTCGCCCGACCCCGCCGTCTTGGTGTACGACGAGGCAATCAGATTCGTGCCGACGGTGGCGAGCCTGTACAGCGCCGCGCCGGTTGCGTCGGCCTTGACGAAAGTCAGCGGCCTGGTCGAAGTGAAGGACTGGCCGATGCCCCAGTTTCTGTTGATGAAGTTCGTCAGGTTCAGAATGTCGAGCCGGACTTGGAGCCGGTTCCGCTGGCCCCCGACCATCGCGCCGATGTCCTGCGAGATGCTGCCGTCGAGCCTCCACACCCATGGCAGGAAGGCGGCGTTGCGCTGCGCGTACTGCCCCCGGTGCTTGCTGAGGTACGGGTCCTGATTGATGAAGGCGTCCCACGCTGCCGCCTCCTGCGCGGGCGTGTAGACGACGGAGCCCACTTTCAGCGTGTCGAAGTTCATCTCCTTGGTGCTCTTCGGGATGTAGACGAGGTCGTTGCCGCTGACCCCGTCCCCGTTCATGTCGTTGCTGAACACGTAGCTGCCGTTGCCCCAGGTCTGACCGTTCAGATAGAGGCCCAGCGTGGTCGCCCCGAGGCCGAAGAAGTCACGGTTGTAGGTCATCGCTGCGAAGAGCCGGCTGCCCGGCGAGAACGAGGAGTATCCCAGGCCCGGGTTGTTCGGGTCGAAGGAGCTCGTGATGCCGGTCCAGTTGCCGAACGCGATCGAGCCGGGGTCGCCGGTGTTGAAGCTCTCACCGAACGTGTACCCCACCTTGAAGTAGAGGCCCCTGCTCGTCGGCCGCTCGATCGTGAACGAGAGGTTGTAGGCGTGGCCCACGCCCTCGTTCGTGAGCACGGGTGCGTCGCTGACGTTGTTGTAGATCCGGTTGGACGTCCACCGCGGCCGGACATCGAAGCCCGTGAACCAGGACTGCGCCGCCGGAAGGTTGACGTTCACGTACCCGATGCCGTTCATGTCCTTGGTGTACACCCACTCCACCGTGCCCGTCAGTCCCAGGGGCAGGCGCTGGTCGACCGCGAGGTTGGTGCGCCAGGACTGCGGGAACTTGAAGTTCTTGTCGGTGAAGTTGAGCTCGAAGCTCGCCGCCGGTCCGCCCGTGATCGCGGACGCGGGAGGCGCGTACGCGGTGTTGTTCGGGTTGAACGGATAGGCCGTCGTGTTGGTCGCGGAGATGAAGCCCGTCAGCACGCCGGTATTCCCGACCTGGTTCGAGATCCACACGTACGCGGGTCGGCCGGAGAAGACGCCGGTGCCGCCGCGGATCTGGGTCTTGTGCTGGCCCAACAGATCGTAGTTGAAGCCGAGCCGCGGAGAGAGCAGCGGATTGACCGGCGGCAGAGCGCCGCTGTTGTACTGCCCAATCGTGCCGTCCGCGTTGCGGAAGTGCATCGTGTCCGCGACCGCGTTGTCGTACGCCGTGTGCCCGAACTTCGGGGCGTCAACCCGCAGCCCCGCGGTCAGCGTCAGCTCCGGCGTAGGCCGGAACTCGTCCTGGACGTACAGCCCGGCGTAGATCACGTCCAGCGGCTGCACCGGCTCCTTCATGCCGGGGATGTTCGCGTACCGGTACTGGAACAGATCCAGCGTGACGGGCGCCGGACCCGTGCGGCTCGGATTGGCGATGTACGCGTTCGCGTCGGTGTAGAAGTCGGCCAGCGACTTGTACACGTAGACGCTCTGCGCGCCCGGGAAGAAGACGTTCTTCGAGTGGTACTGCTCGAAGCTGAAGCCGAAGGTCAGCGTGTGCTTCGGCAGGTAGACGTTGAAGTTGTCCTGCACCTGGAAGCTGTGGTAATACAGCTGGTTGTCCGGCGTGAACGGCTCGAAGCCGAACGTGGTGTAGTTGATGGAGTTGTTGAGGATCTCCACCAGCGGGAACCACGGAGGCGCGATGACGGTCCGGCTCTCGTTGTTCGACGTGTACCCCACGATCAGGTTGTTGGACATCCTGGAGCCGATCGTCGAGTTCCACTCGGCCACCGTGGAGCGGATGTTCTCCAGAATGCCGTAGTTCGACCCGGCGAAGTTGAGCGAATTCAGGCTGCTGCGCCGGCTCCCGCGGCCGAGCGACGACGAGTTGGAGAGCAGGATGTCCGAGCTCGAATTCAGGACGTTGTAGCGCAGCGTCAGCTTGTTCCGGTCGTTCAGGTTGTAGTCGAGGCGCGCCAGGAACCGCGTGGACGGGACGTTGAAATTGTAGCCCTGATACGGACCGGTGGTGTAACCGAAGTTGGTCTTCACGTAGCTGCTCAGCGCGTCGAGGTCCGACGCCAGGACGCGCGTGGTGTTGCCGATGACGGTCTGGCCGCCCGTGTTGGCCGTGTACGAGGTCCCCGGCGCGGCTTGGAGGTCCTGCTCCCAGCTCGCAAAGAAGAACAGCTTGTTCGGGATGATCGGTCCGCCGACGTTCAGCCCGATGTCGTGGTACTTGAACGTCCCCGGGTTGAAGGTGTTCCCGCCGGCGTGGGTGCCGACGTAGTTGTTGTTGCGGAAGTTGTAGAAGATCGATCCGGTGTAGTTGTTGGTGCCGCTCTTGGTGACCATGTTGACGCCGGCGCCCACGAAGTTGCCCTGGCGCACGTCGTAAGGCGCCACGTTGACTTCGATCTGCTCGAGCGCGTCCAGCGACACGGCCGCGACTGACGTGCGACCGCCCGGCTCCCCGGCGAGGCCGAACGAGTTGTTGAAGTAGGAGCCGTCAATCGTCATGTTGTTGAAGTAGTTCTGCTGCCCCGCAAACGAGTACCCGAACCCGTTTGAGCTGTACTCCGGGGTCAGGCGGAGGATGTCGTCCACGAAGCGGTTGACGCTCGGCAGCATTCCGATCTGCGCGGTCGACACGGATGTGGCGGCTCCCGTGCGCTGCGAGCTGAAGATGGGGTCGGCTCCGGCGCTTACGGTGACCTCCTCCAGTTCGATGCTCACCTGTCCCATCTTGAACTCGAGGTCCGTGGCCACGCCAAGCGTCAGGTAGACGCTGTCCTGCACCGCCCGCCGGTACCCCAGCAGGTTCGCGCTGACGCGATAGGGGCCCCCAACGCGCATGCCGGGGATCGTGAACCGGCCGTCCGACCGGCTCACCCCCCTGTACGAGCTCCCGGATCGCACGTGCACCGCCGTCACGCGGGCGCCCTCGATCGGCGAGCCCGAAGAGTCGGTCACGACGCCCGTGATCGCCGAGGTGGTCACGCCCTGCGCGCGCAGTGCCGTCGTGCCGGCGAACGCAATCAATGCCAAGACCAGACAGACCTTCCAAGTTTGCTTCATGCGGAATTCCTCCATCACTGGATGGCAGGGAGACGAGGGGTGGCGCATGTCAAATCCGGGCGTGCCGTAGCAGCCGTAAGCGAGGTGACAGGGCACACAGAACATTTCGCTCGGCGCGGTGCTCGTCAAGTCACATTACTGTCTCAAGTCCTGGCTTTGGCGAAGAGCACGGCACCGGCGGCTCCGAACAGAGTATTCGGGATCCATGCCGCCAGGAGCGGCGGTACGACGCCGCCCGCACCGACCGCCCGCATGATCTGTACCATGGTGAGGAAGACGATCGTGGTGGCCAGGCTCACCGCCACGCCGTAGGCTGGGCCGCCCCGTGTTCCCGCGATCCCCAGGGGCGCCCCGAACAGGGCTATGATCAGGCAGGTGCAGGGGATGGCGATCTTCAGCGCCCGCTCGACCTTGAGCTTGTTCGCATCCCCGCCCGCCCGGTCCACCGTCTCAACGTAGTGTCCCAGTTCAGCATAGCGCATCTGGTCTGGCGCCTTGGGCTCCACGGTGAGGTCGAGGGGGCGCTCCGTCATGCCGCGCTGCCGAAGCGAATCGAAGCTGAACGCGATCTCGTCTCGCCCGAGGAAGAACCGCAGCGCTCCGTCCCGCAGGGTCCACCCCGTACCGGGGCTGTAGCCGGCGCTCACCGCGGTGAGGAAGTAGCTGGGAAACTCCGGCCCGGTGCCGCGCCGCTCGATCTGCACACCCTGCATCGCGCGGTCGGGGACGGACAGGGTGCGGACCGAGTACAGCCGCCCGCCGTCGGCGCGATAGACGAAGTTGAAGCGCGCCGTCTGGGAGCGGGCGGCCACCTCGTCGAGCAGGGTTGCCCGGCGCTCCTGGCCCAGCGGCGCGAACTCCCCGAGAAAGAAGGCGAAGATGCTGGCGATCGCCGCGAGCGCGAAGATCGGGCGGACGAGCCGGTGAAACGAGATGCCGGAGGCTTTGGCGGCCGTGATCTCGGAATGGCGGGCGAGCGACCCGACGGAGAAGACAGCGGCGAACAGCACGGCCGCGGGGGTGATGAAGAAGACCTGCTCGGGCGTGCCGGCCAGATAGGCGAGCGCGACGCGCCAGGCCGGCAGCCCCTTCCTCAGATACCGATCCACATGGTCGGTCAGATCGATGAGGATGGTGAGCACGGGGAAGCCGAGCGCCGTGATGCCGAAAATCTTGACGAATTCGGTCGTGACGTAGCGGTCGAGGACGCTCAGGCCGCGAGTCACCGGCGCGCCTCCTCCCGGGCGGCGCCCCAGCGGTCCCGCAGCGCCGCGAACCGCTCGCGCCACCCGCCGCGGGCCGCCACCCGCTGTCGGTTGAGGCGCAGGAAGAGCGCCACGCCGACGCCTGCCATCAGCAGGTTGGCCGTCCACATCGCCCAGAACGGCGTGACGATCAGCTCGTCGGCGAGCGTCTCGCCGCCGATGAGGCCGACGTAGTACAAGCCGAAGATGAGGACGCTGGCGCCGATCACCAGGCCGACGCCGCCGCGGGGGAAGCCGAGCGCGATGGGCGCTCCCACCAGCACGAACACCAGACAGGAGGCGGCGATGGCGAGCTTCTTGTGCATCTCGATTTCGTAGCGGGCCGCCTGCTGGAGTACGGTGCGGCGCCGCGCCTCGTTCTGGCCGAGCGTGCCTCGGAGCTGGGTGCCGGACGTGTCCGGGACCCAGCGCGGCGGCGGCGCGGCGGCTGCGGGCGCGGCCGCGCCTTGCGCCGGTGGAAGGCCGACGAAGCGGCGGAGCGAGTCGGCCGTGCCCGGGCGGACGCCGGGTTCCTGGGCGGCGAGGGCGCGGGGACGGAACAGCCGGAGCAGCCCGCTCAGAGCGCGGCAGTAGAGGTGCGCCGCCACCAGGCGCTGCGGCGGCCGCACGGTGACGGTGTCGAAGGCGTTCGGCGACGGGACGCCCAGCAGCCGGTGCAGGTCGCTGGCCCGCGCGACCTCGCGGTCGCGGGCGATCGCGGCGATTGCGGTCATCTGGCCTCGCAGCGCCGAGTCCATCTCGCAGGTGGACATCTCGCGGTCGCCCTTGAAGGTGTCCTCGCCCGTCCGCTCGAACGTGTTGGAGATGCCGTGCACCTTCACGAGGTCGGTGCGGAAGTCCACGCGGCGGAAGACCGCCGGCTGCGCGCGGTCGTAATCGTAGACGTAGCCGTCGAACAGCGTGAGCAGCAGTACCGTGCGGTCGGCGTTGAAGGCCATGTAGCCGCTGTCGGCGTAGATGGTGCGGCGTCGCGTGTCGCCGGTGAGGTCGTAGATGACCACGTCCTTCAGCCGGTCGGTCGCCTGGTTGATGCGGTTGGCCTTCAGGTAGTACTGCGCCTGGATCACCTCGTTGACCATCTGCTCCTTGAGCTCGAAGGTCGGCCGCTTGCGCGCGATATCCACCATCAGCGCCGCGAGCTTGTGATTGGTGCGCGGCAGAACGTGGTCAATGAACAGGAACGAGATCACGGCCAGGCCGAGCGCGGCCGCCAGCACGGGCCGGACCAGCGCCACGAGATTGACGCCGCTGGCGCGCAGCGCGGTGATTTCGTTGTCTGCGCCGAGGCGCACGAAGGCGTAGAGGACCGCGACCAGCACCGCCATCGGCAGGGTCATCGCGACGATGAACGGCAGGGAGAGGGCGAAGAACTCGGCGATGACGCCCCACGTCAGACCCTTGCCGACGAGCTGCCCGAACTTCTGGGCCACCTGGTTGAGGAGCATCAGCCCGGTCAGCGCCGCCAGGGCGAAGACGAACGGCGGAAGGTGCTCGCGGAGGAGGTAGCGGGACAGCAGCTTCACGGCGCGAATGAAGGCCCGGTCGGGGTTGAGAGGCCCTGATGGCTCTCGTATAATACCCCGAAGCAGCCGACCCGAATACTACCCCAAGTGCGGACGCACGTGACGCGCACTCTCGTCGCGATCACCTTCCTCGCCGTCCTCGCCGCCCCAAGAGTCATCGCGCAACAGCCCGAGTCGTTGCGGGGCGTACCCCCGCTGCGATTCGCCGCCGACACCCTCGTCGTATCCCTGCCCGCGTCCCTGCTCGGCGCGGGTCGCCTGGTGTTCCCGCGCCCGGACCCGGCGCGGCTGGCCCGCTCCTGGGCCGACTCCACGCGACGCGCGCTCGCCGCGCGGCAGGCCGCCCGCTGGCGCGCGGCGCTGGTGGGAAGCGACAGCTCTCCGGTTGCGGCTGCGCGGCCGGCCCCCGCGCCCGCTCCGCTCGCGGCAGTGCTGCCGGCGGCCGAGGCGGCGCGATCCCCGACCGCCTTGTCGCGCTACGCCGATCTCGGCATCCTGCTCAACTCGCGCTTCGAGCTGCGCTACGACCACCTCACCAACCTGCGCTGCCAGCCGTCCGAAACGAACCAGCTCTCCTCTGGCTGCAGCTCGGGCTTCACCCCGCCCTCGCTGGATCCCCAGTTCAACGTCCGCACGGGGGGCGTCATCGGCCAGCGGATCCACCTGAACGTGGACTACAACTCCGAGCGCGAGTTCGAGGCGTCGAACAACATCCAGATCTACTACCAGGGGCTCGAGGACGAAGTCGTGCGCCGCGTCGAAGTCGGCAACGTGGCCTTCAAGACGCCTCCGTCGCGCTTCATCACGGGGGGCATTCCCGCGAACAACTTCGGCTTCCAGGCCGCCGGGACCGTCGGCCCCATGGACTTCAGCGCCATCTACGCGCAGCAGAAGGGGAACGTCGTCCGGGACCGGGTCTTCACCGTCGGCCAGCAGACGGTCCAGCCGCTCGACCGGTCCGTGGTGGACCGCGACTTCGAGCCGCACCGCTTCTTCTTCGTCGCCGATCCCGCCACGCTGCCGGGCTACCCCGAGGTGGACGTCCTCAACCTGAACCTGGCCGCGCTCCCCCTGCAGGCCCAGATCGTCCAGGTGCGGGTGTACCGGCGCCGGGGCAGTGCGGGCCAGACGACCGTGCAGCAGAGCATCGGCGGCATCCCCGCCGTGGCCCTGCGTCCCGACAGTCCGCAGCGGGCGGGGCCGTTCACCTGGGAGCTGCTGATCGAGGGGCGCGATTACTACCTCGATCCGTCGGGGCTGTGGGTCGCCCTCGCCAACCGGCTCGACCTCGACGCCTACCTCGCGGTTTCCTACGTGACCGCGGCGCACGACACGATCGGCACCTTTCCCGCGGCCGCGGCCGCCGGGCGCGTGGACACGCTGCGGTTGATCCACGAGCCGCGGCGCGGGGCGGACGTGCCCACGTTCCGCTACGAGATGCGCAACGTGTACCGCGTGGGCGGCAGCAGCGACGTGGTGCGCGACGGCGTCCGGCTGCGGATCCTGGTGGCGCAGTCGGAGCGCCCGGCGTCGGGCGCCGCCACTTTTCTGGCGCTGCTCGGCCTGGCGCAGTCGAGCGACCAGACCAGTTTCGATCAGTTCAACCGGCTCTTCCCCCGCCAGCGCGATCCGCTCGGCGGCGCCCCCCTGCGCGACCTGTTCATCGTCTTCCCCAGGTTGCGGCCCTTCGCCGACAGCACGGTCCTCCCCCCGCAGTTCCGCAACGACTCGCTGTACCGGACGCCCACCTACCTGCTCCTGTCGCAGGGCCCGACCCCGATCTATCAGCTCCTCCTGCACTATGATGCCAGGGGCGGTGACGACCGGAGCGTGCTGTCCCTCGGTGCGGTCCAGCTCCGGCCGGGAAGCGAGCACCTCACCGCGGGCGGCGCGGCGCTGAAGCCCAACGCGGATTACACGATCAACTACGAGATCGGGCAGGTCACCTTTCTTCGCCCCGACTCGCTCTTTCCCGGTCCGACCACCGTGACGGCGCAGTACGAGGAGCAGCCGGCCTTTGCCGTCGCGCCGACCTCGATCTACGGCGCGCAGGCCCGCTACGATCTGGGCGACCACGGCTCGGTGACCGTGCTCGGGCTGCTGCAGCGGCAGCAGACCACGTTCACGCGGCCGACCCTCGGCTTCGAGCCGCAGTCCAACTTCATCGGCGGCATCTCGGGGAACCTGCGCTTCGAGCCGATGGGGCTCACCAGGCTGCTCAACAGCCTCCCGCTGATCCACACCGAAGCGCCCTCGCTGATCACGCTCGACGCGGAGCTTGCGACCTCCCGGCCCTCGCCCAACCAGATCGGCATGGCCTGGGTGGAAACGTTCGAGGAGACGGGCGGGACCTTTCTGCCGTTGACCGAGAACTCCTGGCAGCTCGGCAGCCGGCCGGCGTCGGGGCGCGGTCTCGGCGGCACCGGAATCGATCCGGTCGGCGGGTTTGAGGACGCGGACGCGGCGCAGCTCGTCTGGCAGAACCTCATCACCACGCCCGCCGGGATCCAGCGGTTCACGTCCACCCAGATCGATCCGTCCATCGTGCTGCAGGGGACCGGCCAGACGGCCGAAACGGTGCTCTGGCTCACTCTGCATCCCGACACGGTCGGAGGCGCGCCGGACCCCGCGACCGGGCGACCTCGGTGGGTCGTGCCGCACGCGAGCGGGCCCCGCTGGCGCTCCATCACGTCGCCGCTTTCCGCCACGGGGGTGGATCTCTCGCGCGTCGAGTTCCTGGAGTTCTGGGTCTTCGAGGATCCGCAGCGCCGCGCGCGCGACCTCGGCGCCTCGATCGTCTTCGATTTCGGGCGCGTATACGAGGACGCGGTGGACTTCCTGCCCCAGAGCTTCACCGTCACGCCGCAGGGCGACACCGTCTACTCCGGCCGCCGCCGCGCCGGCGAGGGCCGCCTCGATACCGAGCGGGACACGCTGACCAACACGTGGAACGCGGCCACGAACGACAACGGCATCCTCGGCGCCGTGGCGGACAGCATCCCCGACGCCCGCACCGGCGCCGTGGTGCACGGCCTGCCGCTGTGCCGATCCGCCCTCGCCGGCGGGCTGGTGGTGTACCCGTGGGGCGATCAGCGCGCCCAATGCAGCCGCCACAACGGCGTCCCCGACGGCGAGGACCTCGACGGGGACGGCCACCTCGACACGCTGGTCTCCGCTGTCCAGGAGGGTTACTTCCGCTACGTCTTCCGGGTCGGGGATCCGCGCTATTACGTGCGGGACGGGGGCCCGCAGGACTCCGCCGGCGGACGGTGGCGCCTGTACCGCATTCCGTTCCACACCGACACGGAGCAGGTGGGCATCCCGAACATCCGGCAGATCCGCTCGCTCCGCCTGACGGTGGTGGCGCCGGACGAGCCGGGGGGCGAGCAGCCGGCCTACGTCGCCCTGGCCCGGCTCGAGCTGGTTGGCGCTCCCTGGGTCAAGCGCGCCGAGACGCCGATCGCGGGGCTCTCCGGTTCCCAGGGTGCCGCCCATGGCGAGGTCATCGCGAGCGTCGTGAGCACCGAGAACCGCAACGACCTCGGCTACCAGCCTCCGCCGGGCGTGGTGGACCAGGGCGCCACGACCACCGGGGCCCTGCAGATCGGGACCGTCCAGATCAACGAGCGCTCGCTGCGGCTCGTCGGCCGCGACGTGCGGCCGGGGGAGCGGGCCGAGGCGTTCTTCCGGTTCCCCGAGGGTCAGCGGAACTTCCTCGGGTACCGCCAGCTGAGGGTCTGGGCGCGGGGTCGGGGCGCCGGGTGGGACAACGGCCAGCTGTCCTTCTACATAAAGGTCGCGCAGGACGAGAACAACTTCTACCTGTTCCGCGCCCACGCCCACGGCAGCACCTGGCTGCCGGAGCTGATGGTCGACTTCACCCGCTGGCTGACGCTCCGCGCCGACATCGAACGGCGGTTTCTGAGCGGCCAAGCGCCGTCGGGAGCGGCCGCGTGCGGCGGCGACTCGCTGGCGTACGTCGCCTGCGACAGCAGTCGCTCCTACCTCGTGCACGTGCGCAATCCCGGGGTCGCGCCACCCAACCTGGCGAGCGTCGCCGAGCTGGCGGTCGGCTTCGTGCGCGACAGCGGAGCGCCGGCCGACAGCACGGAGCTGTGGGTGGACGACATCCGCCTGGCTCAGGTGGTGAACGATGCGGGCTACGCCGGAGCGCTGAACCTGCGAGTGGTGGCGGCCGACGTAGGAGAGCTGACGGTCGCGATGTCGCGGCGCGACCCGCAGTTCCGTCAGCTCGGCGACAATCCGTCATATACCACCAGCTCGCAGTTCAGTCTCGGCACCACCGTGCGATTGGAGCGGCTCGGGCTGGACCGGCTCGGCCTGACGGCGCCCTTCTCGCTGCGGCTCGACCGATCCTCGGACGAGCCCTACTACCTGGGGGGTACCGACGTGCTCGCGGGTCCCCTGGCGGGGCTGCGCCGGCCGCAGACTTCCACCGCCACCTACAACCTGATGCTCCGCCGCGCGCGCCGAGGCACCAGGTGGTGGCAGCGCTGGATCGTGGACAACCTCGGACTCTCGACATCGTATTCGAGCGGGACGTCCACCACGCAACTCGCCCAGAGCTCGTCGGCGCTCTGGACACTGAACGGCGACTACACCGCGCTTCCCTCCGACCGCTCCTTCCGCTACATGCCGCGGTTCCTCCTCAGCCTGCTCCGGGCGCTTCCCCTGCTGGGGCGGGCGGACTTCGTGCGCGGCCTGGGCGACGCCCGACTGCGCTGGAGCCCTGCGTCCATCCGGCTCTCTTCGGGGTTCACTACCGCGCACGCGGACCTGGAGACCTTCCGCGTGCCGATCGCCACGGCGAGCGATACCCTGGCGACCGCGGTCCGCACCGTCGCCGCGGCGTTCCGAAACCAGGCAAGCGTCGAATTCCGGCCGCTCCGCTCCACCGCGTTCGGAGTGGATTACGCCTCGACACGGGATTTGAAGGACTACGGCGACACCACCACCATCGGCATCCTGACGCATCAGGCGGGGCGGCGCCTGGCAGGCCTCAACGTGGGCTTCGAGCGGGACCGGACCGTGGGGACGCGCTTCACCTGGACGCCGAGCCTGTTCTCCTGGCTGCGGCCCCGGTTCACGACGACCTCCGTCTTTTCGATGACACGCGACCCCAACGGCTCGACCCCCGAGCGCACCGCGGGCGACAGCGCCGGGGCGTTCCGACTGCCGACGGCGTTCACCAACGCCCGCTCGACCGATCTCGGCGCGTCGGTGGACTTCTCGAGGCTGCTGCGCGTCGTGTTCGGCGACACCGCGCACGTCGTGGCCCTGCTCGACCGTCTCGCCCCGTTCGACATCTCGACGCGCACCGACCGGCGCTCCCAGTACAACCGCCCGGGCTTCGACCCTGCCTTGGGCTACGAGCTCGGCCTGGGAAGCACGGAGGCGTTCCGGACCCTCGGCGGCCGTCTGGCGACCTATGCCTCCGATTCCCGCCAGACGCGCCTCGCCTCGGGGCTCCGGTTGCCGCTGGGCCTCTCGATGGTGGCGGCCTATTCGGTCGGCCGCCACCAGGGATGGACGCAGCGGGGGGACGGCCAGGCGGAGAACCGTCAGGACGACACGCAGTGGCCGGATCTGACCGGCCGCTGGACCTGGTCGCCCGCAGGGGGATTCCTCAGGAAGGTGCTCTCGAGCGTGAGCGCGTCCGCCGCGGTGCAGGTCCGGCAGGCCACCACCGTGCAGCCGTCGCTCGCGCTGACGGGCGGCACGACCACGAGCACGGCGAACGAGATCCGCGGCCTGCAGGAGTCGCGGTCGTATCCGCTGTCGCTGGCCATCACCTGGCTCCAGCGCGTCACCACCAGCCTGACCTACAACAGCGGCAGCATCCTGGATGAGAGCGCCGGCAACGTCACGCGCACCGACCGGCAGGACGCGTCGGCCGCGCTGATGTTCTCCTTCCGCCCGCCGAAGGATCTGTTGCCGCTTCCCTCCGACGTGCGCACCTCGCTGCGATACGCGCAAAGCATGGACAACGGCTGCCTGACACTGGCCGGCGGCGAGGCGTGCGTGCCGATTTCCAGCGCGTCGCGGCGCCAGCTCAACTTCTCGATGGACACCGACATGCCACCCAACGTCTCCGCCGGCATCTCCGTCGGTTACATTCTTACGGAGGATGCACACGTCAACCGCAAGTTCGCCCAGCTGGTGGTCACGGCGGCCGTGACGGTCAACTTCCAGGCCGGAACGCCGCGATGAGGCGCGCCTGGCTCCTGCTGGCGGCGGCGGTCGCTGTCTCCTGCCACAGCCGCTCGTCCGAGGCGCTGCAGCGGTTCGACGCGGCGCAGGCGATGCGGTGGGTCGAGTACCAGGTCGCGGCCGGTCCACGCGTGCCCGGGAGGCCGGGGCACCGCGTCATCGCCGAGTGGCTCGAACGCGAGCTCAGGGCCAGGGCCGACAGCGTCGAGGTCCAGGCGTTCATCCACGTGACGGTGGCGGGCAGGAAGCTGGAGCTGCGCAACATCGTCGCCCGCTTCCGCCCGTCGGATCCCAACCGGATCCTCTACGTGACCCACTGGGACACCCGCCCCATCGCCGACTCGGACCCGGATCTCGCGAAGCGGGCGCTGCCGATTCCCGGTGCCAACGACGGCGCGTCCGGCACCGCAATGTTGCTCGAGGTGGCCGACGCGTTGAAGCAGATGCCGCCCTCGGTCGGCGTGGACCTGCTGTTCGTGGACGGCGAGGACTACGGCTCCTTCGAGCCTGCCGACAGCCTGAAGGACGTGCTCATCGGGGCGCGCTACTTCGCCCAGCACCTCCCGGCGGGCTATCACCCGCTGTTCGCCGTGCTGTGGGACATGATCGGGGGACGCGGCCAGGTGATCTACCAGGAGGGCTACTCCCTCAATCGTGCCCCGGAAGTGGTGGAGCGCGTCTGGAGCACCGCCGACAGCCTCGGGCTCGGCCGCATGTTCCGTCCGACCAACGGCGGGGGCATCACCGACGATCACGTCCCCCTGCTCGAGGCGGGAATCCGCGCGATAGACGTGATCGGGTTCGAGAACTACCGCGAGTGGCACCACACCATGCAGGACACCGTGGACAAGGTGTCGGCCGAGACTCTGGCCGACATCGGACGCCTGGCCCTGGCGCTGCTGCGTTGATTCGCTACGCGCCGCGTGCGTCGGGCACGTGGCGCCGACACCGGGCGCGTAGGTTGCGCCCGTGTTCACGAGGGACGAGCGTCGGGCGCTGATCTTCCTCGCCGTGGTCACGGTGGCGGGGGGCGTGATCCGGGCGACCCGCGGGACGGCATCCGGCCCCGCAGTGGCGGCGGTGGCACCCGGCCTTCCCGGGGAGGACCTGGTCCGTCAGGCGGCGCGGTCGCGCCAGGCCGAGGCGGCGCAGCGGCCCCTCGCGCCGGGAGAGCGCGTGGACGTGGACCGCGCGACGGCGGCTGAGCTGGAGCGGCTCCCGCGGGTGGGGAAGCGGCTCGCGGATCGGATTGCGGCGAACCGGCTGGCCAACGGACCATTCGGGTCGCTCGCCGGGCTCAGCCGGGTGTCGGGCGTCGGCGCCAGCCTCCTCCGCGACCTCGCCCCGTACGTCACCTTCGGTGGCGACGTGCCCCCGGCGGCCGTGTCTGCGCTCTCCACCTTCCCACGTCAGGCCGTGCCGTCCGCGGCCCCGTCGGCCGGCGCCGCGGCCACGCCGACGGCAGGTGCGGCATGCGCGGCGCAGGTCCCGCTCAACCGCGCCACGCACGACGAGCTGATGTGCCTCCCCGGCATCGGGGCGGTCCTGGCCGGAAGGATCGTGGCGGAGCGGGAGGCGCACGGGGCGTTCCGCGACATCGGCGATCTGGCGCGGGTTCCGGGGTTGGGACCGGCACGGATCGAACGTCTCAAAGGGCACGTCACAATCCCTTGACAGGGGGGGTGGCGCCGGTACTATTCCCGATTGTTCCCTAGGCGTAGCGCGCTCTATCCCTTTCCCACTCGGCTAGATACGATGCCGGCACCTGCAACGGCCCCTGGCGATCGTCTTGGCGACCTACTCGTCCGCGAAGGCCTGATCACCAAAGAACAGCTCGACAAGGCGCTCCAGGAACAGAAGAGCAACGGCCAGCGACTCGGTTACAACCTGGTCAAGATGGGTTTCGTCCAGGAGACCGAGATCACAAAGATGCTCGCCCGCCAGTACCGCATGCCGGCGGTGGATTTGGCGCGCTTCGAAGTGGATCCGAAAATCGTCAAGATGATTCCCGCGGACGTCGCGCTGAAGCACCTGGTGCTGCCCCTGAAGCGCGAGGGGCGCACCCTGACCGTGGCGATGGCGGACCCCACGAACCTCAGCGTCATCGACGACCTGAAGTTCATCACTCGCTACGACATCTTCCCGGTCATCGCCGGCGAGTACACGCTCCGCACCGCCCTCGACAAGCACTACGAGCAGGTGGACCAGCAGCTGGACTCGCTCCTCAAGGACATGGAGCAGGAGGGGGTAGACGGCGAGCTCGAGGTCGTCGAGCAGAAAGAGGACGAGGCGGAGGCCGGCACGGGCATCAGCGCCGACGACGCGCCGGTCGTCAAGCTCATCAACGCGATTCTGACGGACGCGGTGAAGCGGGGGGCGTCGGACATCCACATCGAGCCGTTCGAGCACGAGATGCGGGTGCGCTATCGGATCGACGGCGCGCTCAGCGAAGTCATGAAGCCGCCCATGAAGCTCAAGGCGGCCCTGACCAGCCGTGTCAAGATCATGTCGTCGCTGAACATTGCGGAGCGCCGCGTGCCGCAGGACGGGCGCATCAAGCTCAAGATGGGCAAGCGGGTGATCGACTTCCGCGTCTCGACGCTGCCGGTGCTGTTCGGCGAGAAGATCGTGATGCGGATTCTCGACAAGGGGAACCTGACGCTCGACCTGTCGAAGTTCGGGTTCGAGCCCAAGGCGGAAGCGGACCTCCTGAAGGCGATCCTCAATCCGTACGGCATGGTGCTGGTCACCGGGCCGACCGGCTCGGGGAAGACGACCACCCTGTACTCGGCGCTGTCGCGGGTCAACACGATCGAAGTCAACATCATGACCGCCGAGGATCCGGTCGAGTACAACCTGATGGGCGTCAACCAGGTGCTGGTCCGCAACGAGGTCGGGATGACGTTCGCGGCGGCGCTGAAGGCATTCCTCCGCCAGGACCCGAACATCATCATGGTGGGGGAGATCCGCGACATCGAGACCGGCGGCATCGCGATCAAGGCGGCGCTCACGGGGCACCTCGTGCTGAGCACCCTGCACACCAACGACGCTCCCTCGACCATCACCCGCATGATCGACATGGGGATCGAGCCGTTCAACGTCGCGTCCGCCGTCAACCTGATCGTCGCGCAGCGGCTGGTGCGGCGCATCTGCAAGGAGTGCAAGGCGGAGCACCAGTACGCGCCCGAGGAGCTGAAGGCCCTGGGCGGCGACACGAAGGAGTTCGAGGGGGTTAGCTTCTACAAGGGCGCGGGCTGCGAGACCTGCGGCGGGACCGGGTACAAGGGGCGCGCCGGGCTGTACGAGGTCATGGCGCTCTCGCATGAGCTCAGGCGCATGATCCTCAAGGGGGCCTCCACCACCGAGCTGTCGGAGCAGGCGGTGAAGGAAGGCATGCTCACCCTGCGGATGGACGGACTGGTCAAGATCCGCAAGGGCGTCACCACACTCGAAGAAGTGGTCAAGGAAACGGCGGTGGCGTAGACACGTGACGGCACCTCAACAGCATCCGACGGCGGCCCCGAGCGCCTTCAACCTCCGTGCCCTGCTCGAGGAGATGATCGAGCGGGACGCCTCCGACCTCCACATCACCGCGGGCGAGCGCCCCAAGCTGCGGGTAGACGGCGAAATCACCAGCAGCAAGATCGAGGCGGTCCTCAACCCCAAGGACACGCTGCAGCTGGCGTATTCGATCCTCACGGAGCAGCAGAAGAAGCGGTTCGAGACCGAGGACGAGCTGGACTTCTCCTTCGGCATTCAGAACCTGGCGCGGTTCCGCGGCAACGCGTTCAAGCAGCGCGGCTGCGTCTCCCTGGTGATCCGGCAGATCCCGTTCCAGGTCAAGACCTTCGAGCAGCTCCAGCTTCCGGCGATCGTGGCCAAGCTGTCGGAGAAACCCCGTGGCCTGGTGCTCGTGACGGGCCCGACCGGGTCGGGCAAGTCCACCACCCTGGCGGCGATGATCGACAAGATCAACCGCGAATGGAAGGGTCACATCATCACGGTGGAGGACCCGATCGAGTTCATCCACCGCCACCAGCAGTGCATCGTGAACCAGCGCGAGGTGGGCACCGATACGAAGTCGTTCGCCAGCGCGCTCAAGTACGCGCTGCGGGAGGACCCCGACGTCGTGCTGATCGGCGAGATGCGCGATCTGGAGACGATCCAGGCGGGGCTCACCATCGCCGAGACCGGCCACCTCGCGTTCGCCACGCTGCACACGAACTCCGCGGCCGAGACGATCAACCGCATCATCGACGTCTTCCCGTCGCACCAGCAGTCGCAGGTTCGCGCCCAGCTCGCCTTCGTGCTGGAGGGGATCATCACCCAGACGCTGCTTCCCAAGGCCAAGGGGAAGGGCCGCGTGATGGCGTGCGAGATCCTGGTCTGCACCCCCGCCATCCGGGCGTTGATCCGCGACGACAAGGTGCACCAGATTCAATCGTCCATGCAGGCGGGCAAGAAACACGGCATGCAGACGCTCAACGACTCGCTCTACCAGCTGTACATGAATCGCGAGGTCGTGGTGGACGAGTGCCTGCGCGTGTCGTCTGACCCGAACGACTTCCTCCGGATGATCGGTGAGCCGGTCCCTGGGGACGAGGAAAAGACGGCGCCGAAGGATCGGCCGCTCACCGGCGGTCTGAAGCCGCGCTGAGCCAGCGCACAGGAGGGTGACGGATGCCGGTTTTCAATTACACCGCCAGGACCCTGACCGGGGAGCTGCAGTCGGGGTCACTCGACCTGCCGAGCCACGACGACGTCGTCGCGCACCTGCGCAAGAACCGGATGATCGTCGTGAAGGTCCAGCAGGCGCCGAAGGAGATCAAATTCTCCTTCGGCTCGGGGATCTCGACCCGCGACATCGTCATCTTCACGCGCCAGTTCGCGACCATGATCAACTCCGGCCTCCCGCTGGTGCAGGCCCTGGACATCCTGTCGGAGCAGACGGAGAACAAGGCCCTCAAGGACGTGACCCGGGCGGTGGTGTACGACGTCGAGAGCGGCCATACGCTCGCCGACGCCCTCCGC
>Ga0326726_10001466_pt1 | contig 21900 bp, 16 predicted proteins | sample MHFenrmetagenome_2_FD_207603 | JGI IMG/M metagenome (GOLD analysis project Ga0326726, IMG submission 207603) | Lab enriched peat soil microbial communities from Michigan Hollow, Ithaca, NY, United States - MHF15MN | ecosystem: Environmental > Terrestrial > Soil > Wetlands > Peat | place: USA... | reverse complement strand
TCCCGAAGCGTCATGCGGTATTAGACCCGCTTTCGCAAGCTTATTCCTCACTCGGGGGAAGATTACCCACGTGTTACTCACCCGTTCGCCACTGCCCTCAAGTATTGCTACCCGAGGGCCGTTTGACTTGCATGTGTTAAGCACGCCGCCAGCGTTCGCTCTGAGCCAGGATCAAACTCTTCAATTATAAGAACTCTTGCGAGTTCCTATCAAGTTTGATTTTTGGCAAAAAAGATCAACAACTGGTCGCTCCGCTTTTTGTTTCAAAGATCTAACTTCTCTCTAACCCGAGAGAGAAACCTCAGTATCTATCGAACTCTGACGATTGTTTCAACCAGTGACGGTTGTCAGAATGATAGCCTTAAAGGCCCCTACAGTATAGGGGTTCACCGAGGGCTTGTCAAGGGCTGAAAGGAACTTTTTGCCGGTTTTCCGAACGTCGACGCCGGTTGACGCAAAACCCCATATTTTTCAGATGATTAGCCCCGGCCGTTGACGCCGCGGCAGGTCCGGGCGCCGGTCCCGTCGAGGATCCTCTTCGGCGGCGATGGCACGCTGGACGCTTGGAGAGGGTCAGGAGGAGCGAACGGTGAAGCGCGGCGCGGCGGCCACAGGATCGAGCCTCGTCGAGGTCCTCGTGGCCATGGCTCTGGCCCTCGTCCTCGTCGTCGGCGCAGGGGAGATGCTAACGCTCGCCTTGCGGGCGAAGCTTCGGGGCGACATCGTCGCGGCGCTCACGTGCGCCGTGCAGGACAGGCTCGAATCCCTGAGGTCGCGGCCGTTCGGGGACGTGACGCTCGCCGCTGGGGAATACGCCGAGACCGTCCGCGTCGAACCGGGCGGATGCCTCGTGGCCGAAGCCTGGGAGATCAGCGACGACGGCGAAGGCTTCAAGCGCATCAGGCTGCGGGCGAGGCAGGCCGGACGGACGGGGCCGGAGACGGTCGCAGTGCTCTTCATCTCGAGGGACCTGGGTTTTGCGCCATGAGGAAGGGCGGTTTCACCCTCATCGAATGCCTGCTCGGGCTGACCCTGTCCCTCCTTATCATTACGACGGGCTTTGAGTTCTTCGCCCGGGCGGAAAAGGCCTTCGCCCGGCTCAAGGAAAGGGAGGAGACGGGCCAGGCGGCCCTCGCGGCGCTCGACAGGATGCGGATCGACCTCCTCCATGCCGGCCGCGGCCTGTCCCCGGAGATCGGGCTCGGGCTCGTCGAGGCGGCGGCGGCGACCGATGACGAGCTCCGGACGGTATCGCTCGAAAAGGAGCTGACGCTCGCCTCCCCAGCGCGCGCCGGGGATACGCGCATTTCCGTCGCCTCGACCGCCGATGTCACGTCGGGACAGCGGATCGCCCTTCGAGAGGACACGGCCGGCGAGGTCCGGACGATCGCCCGGGTTGAGGCCGGCGCCGTCCTCATCGACGCACCGCTCGAACGGGGCTACGCGCCGGCCGCGGCGGTCCTCTCCTTGCTCGAGGTCGTGACCTATTTTCTGGACGAGCCCGCCGGCATCCTCAGAAGACGGGTCAATACCAGTCCGGCCCAGCCCCTGCTCGAGGGCGTCGCCGCCGCGGCCTGGAGCTTGGACACGGCGTCTCTTCTCGTCCGCATCCGCCTCGAACCCGAAACCGAAGGAGCGCATCCCCATGAAGCGACTGTATTCCTCAAGAACCCGGCCCTCGCCAGGAATTCCGGGACATGAGAAAGGCTCCGTCACCGTGACCGTCCTGCTCCTCATGGTCGTCTTCTCCGGACTCTGTTTGGCCATGCTCCACGCCTCGGGCGTCCACATGAAGATCAACGGCTTCCGCCGGTTCTCAACACTCCTTGATTACGCCTCCGAGAACGGGCTCAAAAGAGGCCTCCGCGATCTGACGTCCTGGCTCGAGTCCGAAGCCCTTCTGGCGCCCGTGCCCGCCGAACGCGTCGAAGCCGTGCGGGCCGATCCCGGACCGGGGTTCCCTCTTCTCATCGATGCGGCCTGCGGATCCGCATTTCCCCGGGTCCTCGAGGAAACCTTCGATGGCATGACGTGGGAGAGCCGGGCCGATTGCGCGTTCGGTGAGGTCACGGACATGGGGGCCTATCTCAGGATCACAGCCGTGCTCAGGATCGAAGCCTCCGGCGGACTCCTCCAGGTCCGGCCGCGGCGGCTCTCGGTCCTCGAGGGCTCGCTCGGCTTGCTGGCCGGCCGTCTGCCCCTGGCGGCCATCCCTCTCTATATAAGAGGAGAGATGACGGCGGGGGAGAAAGCCGACTTTTTGGAGAAGAACGGCATAAGCCTTCCGGGGAAGCCCGGCCAGCCGATCGGCGCGGGCCTCACGGCGGCCGCCGGGGGAGTCCTTCCCGGAGGTGCCGGCGAGCTCGCCGCCAAGGCCCTGAGCATCGGCGTCTTCAGACCCGGGGATCTCTCTCCGGCCCGGCTCCGCGAGGCGCTCGGGCTCGAGCCCTCGACGGACCCCGTTCCTGACGGCGTCTATCTCATCCGGAACGACCTCGGCTTGGGAGGCCTCTTCGTCCAGGGCGATCTCGACGAGATCGTTCTTGCGGTCCGCGGCGACACACAGGTCGTCGTCTTCCGGTCCCCCGGCAAGGAGTGGCGTCTCGAGTGGAGCCCGGCCCGGAGCCGAACGGACTTCCTCGCGCCAGAAGGAACGGTCTCGTACGATCTCGTCCCCCTGCCGATCCTTTTCGTCAACGGCGAGATCGCCGCGCTCGGCGGAGGGACTGTCGGCGCCGACGGCCGGGTCGAAATGTGTTTCGACGGCGAGACGCCGGCCGTCCTCAACGGCGTCGACCTGACCATCGTCTCCGCGGACAAAGTGACCATCGCCTCCCACCTCATCCTCGAGGGCGTCCGCTGGCAGGACGGGGTCCCCTACTCCAGGGAGTCCCAATCCCAGCTCGTCATCTATTCGGCGGGACAGGATGTCGTGTCCGGCGAAACGACCGGAGGAGGGATCCAAGTCGCCGGAGATGCGCCCGGCGACCTGAAGCTTCAGGCCTCGCTGACCGCGGCCTCGGGCGGATTCCGGATCGAGGGAACGGGAAAGTCCGTCGAGCTCCTCGGCGCCCTCCACGCCGACGCCTACGGCGGCAACGGCAACCGGCTCGTCCTCTATCGCGACGACAGGACGGCGGCCGCCGAGTTCCCGCGAAACGCGCCGCTCACGGCCGAACCCCAGCTCGCGTTCTATGGCCTGAAGGTCCTTGTCTGGAAGGAATATTGATTGGACACGCGGCGGAAAGGCTTCACGCTGGTTGAGGCCGTCCTGGCGCTCGCCCTTGCCAGCCTGTTCGCCTTCGGGGCCACGTCCACGGTCCAAAGGCTTGTCCCGGGATTCCATCTGCGAGCGGGGATCTGGGAGGTGACCTCGGGGCTCAACCAGGCCCGCTTCCGGGCCATCCTATCGGGCGCACCCGCCCGCGTCCGCTTCGCCGCGCCGGGCTTCGTCGTCGAAACGTACGACGACGCGGCGCGGTCGTGGCGGATCTGGCGAGCGGTCATCCTGCCCGGGGTCCTCGTCCGGGCGAACAATGCGCCGGTCTTCCATCCGCAGGGTACGGTCTCCGACCTGGCCACGATCTCGGTAGGGAACGGGCGGGGGAGCTACAGGATCACGGTGGCGATAACGGGCCGGATCCGGACGGTCAGGACCGGCCGAGGCCGGAAGCGACCGGTGCGCGCTTCGGCGCGGGAGAGGGCCGCCCGTCGTGAAGGTTCTTCATCAGGCTCACGACCGTCACCATGCTGGTGTGCTGGAATTCGACGCCCATCTCGTAGACGTTCGCAGATTCGTCCCGCCGGCACCACCTGACGATGCATTCGACACGGAGAGTCTCCCTGGTCCGGCCGAGCTCGATCTCGAGTCGGAGCAGGGTCCCGACCTCGAACAAATCCGCCGTGTGGAGCCTGGCGCCCCCGAGAGAGAGGTCGTAAGTGAAGGCATCGATGGGGGGATGTCCGTTCGAGTTCCGTGGATTGGTCAGTCGGGTGAGCTTCGTCTTGTTCCACTGCTTGAAGCGGCGGTCTTTCCTTGGCGTCATGTCGCTTCCCATGCTCTCTCTCGCGGCGGCCGGCGTCAGGGGGTGACCTTGTCCATCTGGGCAGCCGGCTGCCCCTCTGCCTCTTTGCGCTCGGCGTCGTGATAGAGGTTCCTCATGATGGCCTGAAGCGTGGCCTCGACGCATTCCCGGAACTCCACGCCGAACTCGTGGATCTTCTGCTCCTCGTTCCAGCGCGTCCAGCGGACCTCGCCGTCGATGCCGATGAACTCCCTCGAGCGGACAAGCTCGAGGTGGATGCGGAGGACGGCGCCCACAGGAAAGGACTCCTCGCACTGGAGCCGGGCCCCGCCGAGCGACAAGTCCCAGGCGCAGGCGTCGACCGGGCATTGGGGCATGATCCCCTGCCCGCCGGAAGCGGACTTGATGATGGCCTTGTTCCATTGCTGGAACCGGCGGTGCTTGCGTCGTTCCCTCATGGCGGTACTCCAGTCCGAGACCCGGCATTCGGTTCTCCGCCATTTTGGAGGGGGACGCCGACGGGAACAATCCCCCCTAGGGGTGAATCCGGCGATGAAATCCCCTCTCCCCCGGAGACACCACGATGGGGGGGCGGGGCGCGCGGATTGACTTCCCTCCGCCCGGGGACGTATAAGAATATTCTGAACGAGGGAGGATGTCGTGGATCCCATCCTGACCGGCCAGGCTCTCCTGCATTACCGGGTCGCCGCAAAGATCGGAGAGGGCGGCATGGGCGCCGTCTATAAGGCCGTCGACACGCATCTCGATCGGCCTGTCGCGATCAAGGTCCTGCCTCCGGAGAAGATGACGGACGGCGAGCGGAAACAGCGCTTCGTCCAGGAGGCCAAGGCCGCCTCGGCCCTTCGCCACCCCAACATCGTCGTCATCCACGATATCGCCGCCGACCGCGGGCGGGATTTCATCGTCATGGAGCTCATTGAGGGGCGCTCGCTCGACCAGCTGATCGGGCGACGCGGCCTCAAGCTTTCCGAGGCCCTCGGCTACGCCGTCCAGATCGCCGACGGCCTCTCCAAGGCCCACGCCGCGGGGATCGTCCACCGCGATCTCAAGCCGACCAACATCATGGTCACCGACGAGGGCCTGGTCAAGATCCTCGACTTCGGCTTGGCCAAGCTGACGGAAGACGTCGCCGCGGCGGAGGCCGCCCGGACGATGACCCTGGGCCAGGACGAGAAACCCCGCACGGAGGAAGGCTACGTCGTCGGCACGGCGGCCTACATGTCTCCCGAACAGGCCGAGGGGAAGAAGGTCGACGCGCGGTCCGATATCTTCTCCTTCGGAGCGGTCCTCTACGAAATGCTCACCGGCCGCAAGGCCTTCGGCCGGGACAGCGGCATCAAGTCGATCGCCGCCGTTCTCAGCGAAGAGCCGCAGCCGGCCTCGGCAGTGAACGAGGCTGTCCCGGTCGAGCTCGAGAGGGCCATTGTCCGCTGCCTGCGCAAGGACCCGCAGAGACGCTGGCAGACGATGTCCGATCTCAAGGTCGCCCTCCAGGACCTCAAAGAGGATTCCGAATCGGGCAAGCTCATGGCGGCCGCGGCCCCGGCCGGGCGCGGGAAGAAGAGAACGGCGTTTCTCGTGGCGGCGGCATCCCTTCTCGTGCTCGCCGCCGCGGCCGTCGTCCTGAAACTGTACGTCTTCAAGCCGAAAGGACCGGTCGAATACGAGATCATTCCCCTGACTTATGATTCCGGCATGACGGGTTCTCCGACGCTCTCCCCCGACGGCACCCTCATGGCCTATGCCTCCGACCGGGGGGAAAAAGGGAATCTCGACATCTGGATCCAGCAGGTTTCCGGGGGCAAGCCTCTCCGACTGACAAGTCACCCGGCCGACGATTGGTTCCCCTCGTTCTCGCCCGATGGGTCCCAAATCGCCTTTCGCTCGGAACGCGACGGCGGCGGGGTTTACCTCATCGACGCCCTGGCCGCGGGCGGGGAGCCGCGGCGGATCGCGGACAACGGTTCCAATCCCAGGTTCTCGCCCGACGGCCGGTTCATCACCTTCGTCGTCGTCCCCGCCTCCCTGGAAGCTCGGCTCTACAAGATGTACTTGATCTCGCCCAAGGGCGGAGATCCCCAACCCTTTCATCCCGAACTTTATCCGGACTTCGTCGGCCAGGGCGGCGCGCTGGTCTGGTCCCCTGATGGGAAATACATGATCTTCCGCGGCCGGCGCGTCGACGACCCGAAATCCAGGGATTGGTGGGTGGCGCCGGTCGACGGCGGGGAAGCCGTGCGAACCCACGCCATCGAGAACCTCGGCCTGACCACCATCGTCCAGTACCCGGTCGGCTGGTCCGGCGACAGCGTCTATTTCGTTTCGGGGACGACGATCGAGGGCGTCAACCTCTTCCGCGCGTCCATTGACCCAAAGGACCGGGAAGTTCGCGGGCCTATCGAGACCGTCACGACCGGGCCGGGCATGAAGATCTTTCCAGCCGTCATGCGCGATGGCCGGATCTTCTACACCGAGATGACGGTGGCGATGAACGCCTGGAGTGTGAGCGCCCGGCCCGACGAGGCGGTGGTATCGGCGAACCCGCGGCGGCTCACCCAGGACCTGATGCAGAATTTCAATCCGTCCATATCCCGGGACGGAGCGAAAGCCGCCTTCAGCGCCTTCGGCGGGGCGCAGGCGGCTAGGATCGAGGTCCGGGTCAAGGACACCAAGACCGGCGCGGACACGACGATTCCCGTTCAGGGGATCAACATCGGCCAGGTCCCACGGTTGAGCCCGGACGGATCGCTCCTCGCCTACCGCGACGTTGTCGATGGAAAAGCGAGGGCTTACATCGTCGCGCCGGGCGCCTCGGCAGGTCGGGAGCTCTGCGAGGGCTGTACCGTCCTCGGCTTTCTCCCCAATAATGATTACGCCCTCGTTCAAAGCAGGCCCAGCGAGCTCGAGAAAATGGACCTCCGGACGAAGGAAAGAACGATCGTCCTAAGCTCGGGGCAGGACGTCATCGAGGACGCGAGCCTCTCCCCGGACGGGAAATGGCTCGCCTGGCTCGCCGGGAGGCCGGACGGACGGGTGGCCATCCGGATCACACCGTTCGAGGCCCGCCGGGGCGGGTCAACGAGAACGATCACGGTCGCCGAGGCCGGCTATTATCTCGGCTCGCCGGCCTGGTCCCCGAATGGCCGCTGGCTCTATTACTTATCCGAGAAGGCCGGCGGTTGTTCACTCTTCGTCAGGGAGCTCGATCCCCGGACGAAGGAGCCCGCCGGCGATGAGCGCAAGATCGGTTTTTCCCCCGAGCGGCCGCTCAATCTGAACTTCCCCAAGGGCAACGGCGCTATCGGCGTGGCCGCGGACAGGATCGTCTTCGAAGCGACCGACATGGTTGGGAACATCTACCTGGCCAGGCCCAAGAAGCGCTAGTCCCGATCGCTCCCGCCTCCTCCACGCCCGGGCCGGCGGCGGGCGTCGCGCCGGGCCTGCCGGCGGATGCGCCAAAGGTCCATGAGCATCCCCCAGGAGCCACGGAAGATACGCACCCGGCTCGGCCGGGCGTCGCACCAGACGACCGGGATCTCGGCGACACGATAGCCGAGATCACGGCAGAGGAGGAGGACCTCGACGTCGAAGCCGAAGCCCGGTGTCCGAAGACGGGAGAAGATATCCCTGGCCGCCGCGCGGCGGAAGGCCTTGAAGCCGCACTGCGTGTCGCGATAGCCCTTGAGGACAAAGAGCCGGACCAGGACATTGAAGGCCTTGCCCATCCACTCGCGCGGCCGGCGCTGGCGGACCCGGATCTCGGAATCCGGCAGGGCCCGCGAGCCGATGACGACGTCGGCTCCCTCTTCGAGCGCAGCGACGGCCTTGTCGAGCTCCTCGATGGGCGTCGAAAGGTCGTCGTCGCAGAACAGGACGAGCTCGCCCGACGAGGCCAGGACGCCTTCTCGGACCGAAGCCCCCTTGCCCAGGTTCCTCTCCCGGCAGATGATCTTTGCGGGCAGGCGGCCGGAGAGCGCGGCCCGGGCTACGTCGGCGGTCAAGTCGGAGCTGCCGTCGTCGACGACGACGACCTCCGAAGCATAGGGCTTCCCGGTGAGATAGGCGACGACCGCGTCGAGGCTGGCGGCGATCCGCGCTTCTTTATTGTATGTGGGGATGACGACGGAAAGGCGGATGCTCTTGGGCTCGAGGTCGCTCATCGGAATGCCTGGAACGCGGCACGGGCATTATAAATGAACAGTATCCAAAAAACGAAATTTGAATTAAAATCACGTCCGATCGTCGATCGTTAGGAGGACGCCCTTTGAAAAACCTCGCATCCCGTCTGGCCGTCGTCTTCGCGGTAGCCCTCGTCATCGTCCCCGTGCTGTCGGCCCAGGAGCCCTACAAGATGCCGCCGAAGGAGGTCGTCGACATCGTCGACGCGCCGCCGACGCCCGTGGTCTCGATGAGCCCGGCCGGCGACACGATGGCCCTCGTCGAGCGCGAATCGATGCCCTCGATCGCCTATCTCGCCGAGCCCCTCCTGCGGATCGCCGGGATGCGCATCACCCCCGCCTATAACAGCCGCCAGGTCCTGAGCTTTTCGACCGGCCTCTCGCTCAAGGACATGAAGACCGGGATGCTGCGCCGGGTCGCCCTGCCCGACGGCGTCAAGTTCACCTTCCCCTCCTGGTCGCCCGACGGGCGGACGATCGTCTTGCTGCGGTACGTCGAGGGAGGCGTCGAGCTCTGGGCGGTCGACGTCGCGACCGCGAAAGGCAAAGCCTTGACCCCGCCCGTCCTCAATGCGGTCCTCGGCGGGATCGAGTGGACGCCCGACAGCCGCCGCATCGTCGTCCCGCTCGTTCCGGACGGCCGCGGCCCGGCCCCGGTCGCACCGCGCGTTCCCATCGGTCCCGAGGTCCAGGTCTCGGGAGGCAAGGAAGCCAAGGCCGCGACCTACCAGGACCTCCTCAAGAACGCCTTCGACGAGGTCCTCTTTGACTACTTCGCGACGTCCCAGCTGGCCGTCGTCGACGTCACCACGGGCGGCGTCCGCGCTATCGGGAAAGCCGGCATCTTCGATTCCATCTCGGTCTCACCGGACCTGAGCTATCTCCTCGTCGAGCGGATCAAGCGGCCCTATTCCTACGCCCTGCCCGCGTCCGGATTCGCGCATTCGGTCGAGGTCTGGGACATGGACGGCGGTCTCGTCAAGGTCCTCGCCGAGCTGCCGACCGAGGAGAACGTCCCCCTCAACGGTGTCCCCAAGGGGCCGCGCAACGTCAATTGGATGACGCATCAGCCGGCAACCCTCATCTGGACCGAAGCCCTGGACGAGGGCGACCCTAAAGCGACGGTCCCCTTCCGCGACCATTACCTGAAGCTCGACCCCCCCTTTGCCGCCGGGCCGCAGGAGATCCTCAAGCTCAAGGAGCGGGCCGCGGGGATGAGCTATTTCGCGACGCCCGGCAAGGCCTTGGCATCCCAGAGCGAATGGAAGCGGAGCTGGCGGACGACCTTCCTCGTCGACCTGGCCAATCCCGCGGCCGAGCCGGTCAAGATCTGGGACATGAGCACCCAGGACCGGTATAAAGACCCCGGCCGCCCGGTGATGACGAACCTCAAGACCGGCGAGCGGGTCATCCTCCAGGACAAGGACTGGATCTACCTCTCCGGGGCGGGCTCTTCGCCCAAGGGCGATCATCCCTTTCTCGACCGCATGAACGTCAAGACAATGAAGGTCGAGCGGCTCTGGCAATGCCAGGACCCCGCCTATGAGACCTTCGTCGATTTCGCCGGCGCAATGCGGACGAAATTCATCACCAGTTGCGAGACGAAGGCCGATCCCCCGAACTACTTTCTCTACGACCTCAAGACGAAAAAGCGGACGGCCCTGACCGATTTCAAGGACCCGGCGCCTCAGCTGACCGGCATCAAGAAGGAGCGGATCACCTACAAGCGGGCCGACGGGCTCGAGCTCAGCGGCACGCTCTACCTGCCGCCGGGATACCAGCCTGGGACGCGCCTGCCGGTCGTCGTGTGGGCCTATCCCATGGAATACGACACCGCAGCCACGGCCGGCCAAGTCCGGGGCTCGGTCAACCGGTTCACGTTCTTCCGGGGGACGTCCCAGCTCTTCTTCGTCACCCAGGGCTACGCCGTCCTCGACAACGCCGAGATGCCCGTCGTCGGGACCCCCGAGACGGTCAACGACACCTTCGTCCAGCAGATCGTCTCCAACGCGGAGGCGGCCATCCATAAGCTCGACGAGATGGGCGTCGGCGATCCGAAGCGGGTCGGGGTCGGCGGCCATAGCTACGGCGCCTTCATGACGGCCAACCTCCTCGCCCACTGCGACCTCTTCGCCGCCGGCATCGCCCGGAGCGGCGCCTACAACCGGACCCTGACCCCGTTCGGGTTCCAGAGCGAGCGGCGGACTCTGTGGGAGGCGCGTGACACCTACACCACGATGTCCCCGTTCATGTTCGCGGACAAGATCAAGACCCCCCTGCTGCTCATCCACGGCATGGCCGACAACAATTCCGGCACGTTCCCCATCCAGTCCGAGCGGCTCTTCGCCGCCCTGAAGGGTTTCGGCGCCACGGCGCGCTTCGTCTATCTGCCCAACGAGAGCCACGGCTACTCGGCCCGCGAATCGGTCCTCGACGTCCTCGCGGAGATGTTCGAATGGTTCGACCGGTACGTGAAGAACAGAAAGTGAACAAAGATTTTCCACAGACTTTGTGAATAACCCTGTGGAAAAACACGGGGATGGATATTCTAAGAGCTTGTCAGACGCGGACTTTTGATAAATTGCACAGAGTCTGTGCAACACGTCACGCGGCCGGAAGTGAGAGAGCGATGAACAAGCGGCGTCGCGCCAGCGAGATCGTCGTCCTGGCCCTCGTCTTCGCGGCGGCATGCGGCGGAACGCCGAAGGCGCCCGCCTCAGGGCCCCTCGACATCCTGGTCACGAACGACGATGGCATCGAGGCGCCGGGGATCGGGGCTCTCGCGGAAGCCCTCCGCCTCTTGGGACAGGTGACCATCGTCGCGCCCGAATACGGCCGCTCGGGCACGAGCCACGGCGTCACCTCGGAGCGGCCCATCCGCGTCAGTGAGAGCGACCGGGAAGGGGTCAGGTGGATCGCTGTCGACGCCCTGCCGGCGACCTGCGTCCGCCTCGCCGTCGAGGAGCTCCTTCCGTCGAAGCCCGGCCTCGTCGTCTCGGGGATCAACAGGGGCGAGAACCTGGGTACGGTCACCTTCTATTCGGCCACGGTCGGGGCGGCCCGCGAGGCGGCCTTCCTGGGAATCCCCTCGATCGCCGTCAACCTGGCGTCCTCGGAAAAGATGGATTATGAGGCGGCGGCGTCGGTTACGGCCGCGATCGTCCGCTCCCTCGGCCGGAGCGGGATCGCCAGGGGAACGTTCCTGAACATCAACGTCCCGGCCCTGCCCCGGGAGCGTTTGCGGGGCGTGCGGGTCACGCGACAGGACACCCGGGCGCCGATCGATTTCTTCGAAAGGACGGTCGCCCCCGACGGATCCACGTTCTACAAGCCCCGCTGGGAGCACCTCGAGCCGAGCGGTGAGGGCACCGATATCTGGGCCTTGCGCAATGGCTACGTTTCGGTTTCTGTCTTCGGCTTTGACCAGTCGGCCGCCGTCCCGCCGGCCGCCTATCTCACCCTCAAGCGCCTCGAAACGACGCCTCTTCCGGGCTCCAAGTAAGACCGAGTGACGATCCGCGCCTCGAGTCGTGTTGCACCGGCCGGACGGAATTGACTTCCCGGGAGCTCGCTAGTAGCATGAGATCAACTCGCGCCTAGGGGTCCGGCGTTGACCAGATGTCCTAACTGTTCGGGCGAAAATGCGGAGACGCAGCGTTTCTGCGGCGAGTGCGGCACCCCGCTCCCGGTCGACCTTCGCCGGGTCGTGACCGTTCCCGAGGTCGATGGGACCATGCCCCTTCCCTCGGTCGACCTCCCGCCCGGCAGCCTATTCGCCCGCCGCTACCAGGTGATCGAGGAGCTGGGCGTTGGCGGCATGGGCCGCGTCTACCGCGTCCTCGACAAGAAGCTCGACGAGGAGATCGCCCTCAAGGTCATCCGTCCCGACGTCGCTTCGGACCGCACGATCATCGCCCGCTTCTCGTCCGAGCTCAAGCTCGCCCGCCAGGTCGTTCAGAAGAACGTTGCCCGGATGTTCGACCTCAACGAGGAGGCCGGAGCCCCCTACATCACCATGGAATACATCAAGGGTGAGGACCTGAAGCGCCTCATCCGCAAGGTCGGCCGCCTATCAGCGGGACAGGCCGTGCCCATCGCCTGCCAGATCTGCGACGGGCTCGCCGAAGCCCACCGTGTCGGCATCGTCCACCGCGACCTCAAGCCCCAGAACGTCATGATCGACGAGGACGGCCAGGCGAAGATCATGGATTTCGGGCTGGCTCGCCTCCTCGCCAAGGACGGCCCGGACGCCTTCGGCTCGCGAAGCGGCTCGCCGGCCTACGTCTCGCCCGAACAGATCAAGGGCTCGCCTCCGGACGGGCGGTCCGACCTCTATTCTCTCGGCGTTCTCATGTACGAGATGCTGACCGGGCGCACGCCGTTCAAAGCGGAGAGCGTCGAGGCGATCCTCGATATGCATCTTCACGAGATCCCGGAGGAGCCGCGCGAGCTCAATCCGGCGATCTCGGCGGAGTTGAGCCGGATCGTCATGAAATGCCTGGAAAAGGACCCCGGGCAGAGATTTCAAAGCGCGGCGGAACTTCGGGAGGCCCTCGGCTGCCTTACGGAAGGCCCCGGGACACGGATCTCCCGAGTCGTACGGCGGGCGCTTCGGATCGCTGCGGCCGCCGGGGGGCTGGCGGTCGTCGCCGCCGCCGCCGTTCTGATCTTCGGGCCGCCCGAACCCTGGAAACGCTCCGTGGCCGTCCTCCCCATCGAATTTACCGGGGTTGAACTGACCAACTTGACTTTCCTGGATGGCCTCCAGACCGAGGTCACGGACCGGCTCTCCAAGATCGAGAGCCTGCGCGTCGTGCCCCTGGTCTCGGTGAATTCTTACGACTTCAAGGGGAAGAGCGCTCCCCAGATCGCCAAGCTGCTCGGCGTCGGGTATCTCGTGAAATTGAAGCTTACCGTCGAGGGTAATAAGGTCGACGCCAGGATCTACCTCATCGACGCCAGGAAGAACGTGAACGCTGCGCCGATGACCTTTAGTAAGGACCTCACCAACTACCGCGCCCTGCAGGACGAGATCGCGATCCTCACGGCGAAGGCCCTGGGCGTCGATCTCGGCGCGGAACAGCTAAAAAGGGTCCGGCGGCGGGGAACGGACAGCATCGAAGCCTACAGTTCGTTCCTCGAAGGGACGAAACTCCTCGAAGAGGGAGTCGGCGAGGAGGATGTCCAGCGGGCCATCGCAGCGTTTCGCCGGGCGATCGAGATCGACCCGAACTACGCCCTGGGCCACTGGGCGCTCGGCTACGCCTACGAGAACCTTTATTTCAGCGGGCCGGAGACCAAGGTCCCGGCCACCCTTGAGAAGATGTACGAACATCTCGACAAGGCCTCCAAGCTGGACCCGTCATTCGCCGAGACCAACCTCGGCCTCGGCTGGTATTATTTCTACAAGGGCGAAAACGCCAAGGCTTTCGATTCCTTCCGCAAGGCCCTCGCGATCGAACCCGACGGCTACATCGTCAACCGCGATTCCGGCGCCTTCCTGCGGAGCATCGGCCTCTATAAGCAGGCCATTCCCTATCTTTCCCGGGCGGCGAAGCTCTCGCCTCGAGATCCTCTGCCTCTGGTCCAAATCGCCCAATGCTGGCTCTTCCTCGGCCGGTGCGAAAAAGCCTTGCCCTATTCCGAGAGGGCGCTCGCCCTCCGCGAGAACGACCGGGACGCCTGCATCATCCATACGGTCCTCCTCGTCTTGACCGGCAAGTTCGACGAGGCCGACCGCCAGGTCAAGACCATGGAACGCTTCGACTTTCATTTCGCAAGACTTCCCTTTCTCCAGGAGACCGCGACGGCTTTGCGGAACGGCGGGGGAAAGCCCCACGTCTTCCAGACCGAGCGGCCGTCGATGACCCCGCAGGGGACGTATTTCTATCTTGCGTTCGGGATGAAAGAGGAGGCCCTGGCCAATATCCAGGCCGGGATCGAGCGGGGCTTTTCGGACGGGATGTACCTCTATTCCTATCCCTCGCTGGTCAAGAATCCCTGGTACGAAGGCCTCTGCGGCGATCCGCGGTTCGAGGCCCTCTTGAAGCGCCAAAAAGGGCTCTATGACAAGGAGCTCAAGGCATTCGAAAAGCTCTAGAAGAGGAGGGAACGATGGAAAACGGGAAGGTTACGAGAACGTGGGGAATGGCGGTCGCGATCATCGCGGCGATCGTCTGCATTGCGGCGGCGGCCCTATCGATCACCGCGCTCGCGAGGGCGCAGCAAACGCCGCCGTGCTGTCCGGCGGTGGTCGTCCAGTGGCAGCCGCAGTCGATCCTCGAGACCAAGTTCACGGCCCGGATCCTCGAGGATAACAAAGCCATCCTCAACGGCCTGCAGGCGTTCGCGAAGAACCCCCAATTGACCCCGGGCGACATGATGGCCTACGTCGGGAATACCTATCTCAAGACGCCTCGCCTGTGGACGAAGGAGGGATGGATCGATGGATGGGAAAAGGTGCTGCCGCTGCTCAAGAAGATCATCTTGCAGGGCAGCCATCCGGCCATCGGCTCGGTCTCGGCCGTCATCGAGTACGTCCCCTACGCCGGAGCCCGTGAGCCCGCCAGCGATATCGACGCCCGGGCGACGGTCCGGATGACCTTCTCGGCCAGCCCCGGCGACAATATCCTAGGCGGAGCGCTTTGCCACAGCCGCATCTGCGAGATCGTGGCCTGCGACGGCATCACCGAGTGAGCAGCCAGTTGACGAACGCGGCGATGTAGACGGCGAGGAGGACGATGACGGCGACGTTGACCGCGCCGTCGATCCGCTTCACCAAGGGGAAGTCCCGCCGTGCCCGGCGGGTGTTGAGCTTGGGCAGCGCGTAGAGGAGCGCGATCGCCAGGAGCAGGACGAGCCACTTTCTCATCGGCCGGGATTATCGCCGAAAGCCCGCTCCCGGGCAACTGACGGTCCCGGCGACGAAGTTCATTGCGCCGCGTTGACACCGGACGGAGGCCATGTTATCTTGCGCGGCATCGACCGTTCTCCTGATCGCCCAAGGAGGCCCAGAGTGAAAAAATTCCTTTCGATCCTCATCGTCCTGGCCCTGGCCGTGCCCCTGGCCGCCCAGAGAAGACCCCGGGATCCCAAGACGGCCCAAACGCCGCCCGCGGCGGCCACCAAGCAGGAAGCCGCGCCCCCGGCCAAGCCCGGGGAGGCGGAGCCCAAGCCCTACGGCCAGGTCATCACCGCCGATTTCAAGACCCAGTCGGGCCTCGTCAAGGTCCACACGTTCAAATCCAAGGTCCTGTTCGAGATCCCCAAGGCCGAGCTCGACAAGGACCTCCTTCTCGTCGTCCAGATCGCCAAGAGCCCGAGCGAGGCGAGCTACCCCGGCCAGTCGGTCCAGGACATGGTCGTCCGCTGGGAGCTCCGCGAGAACAAGGTCCTCCTGCGGTCGATCTCCTACGCCAATATCGCCGACCCGAGCGAGCCCATCCACACGGCTGTCGAGGCCATGAACACCGGCACGATCATGATGGCCTTCCCGGTCGAGGCCTTCGCCGCCGACGGCGCGCCCGTCATCGACCCGGTCAAGTTCTTCACCGGCGACATCAACGAGATCCCGGTCAAGAAGGTCCTCGGCGCCCTGTCGATCGATGCCTCCCGGACCTTCTTCGACAAGGCCCGGGTCTTCCCGATGAACCTCAACGTCGAGGCCACCCAGACCTTCAACCCCAAGCCGCCTGAGTTGCCGCCGGGCTTCCCGCCCCAGTATGCGTACATGCTTCCCCCGACGCCGAGCCCGACGGCCGTCGTCCATTACTCCTTCGTCGCGCTTCCGGAGAAGCCCATGATGGGCCGCCTCGTCGACACGCGCGTCGGCTACTTCACCCACGACCACACGGACTACGGCCGCCCGGAGCACGAGACGACCGTCCGCCGCTTCATCGCCCGCTGGCGTCTGGAGAAGAAGGACCCCTCCGCCGCCAAGAGCGAACCGGTGAAGCCCATCGTCTTCTACGTCGACCCCTCGACCCCGGCCAAATGGGCTCCGTACATCAAGCGGGGCGTCGAGGCCTGGCAGCCGGCCTTCGAGGAGGCCGGGTTCATCAACGCCATCCAGGCCAAGTACGCTCCGACCCCCGAGCAGGACCCTGACTGGAGCGCCGACGACGCCCGCATCTCGACGATCCGCTGGGTGCCCTCGACCGTGGCCAACGCCATGGGCCCCCACGTCAGCGACCCGCGCAGCGGCGAGATCCTCGAGGCCGACGTCGAGATCTACCATAACGTCCAGCAGCTCGCCCGCGACTGGTACTGGACCCAGTCCGGCCCGCTCGACCCCCGCGTCAAGACCTTGCCCATCCCCGACGAGGTCATGGGCGACATCCTCCTCTACATCGTGACCCACGAGGTCGGCCATTCCCTCGGCCTGCCTCACAACTTCAAGGCTAGCTCGACCTACCCGATCGAGAAGATCCGCGACAAGGCGTGGGTCAAGAAGAACAGCCACGTGCCGACGCTCATGGACTACGCGCGCTTCAACTACGTCGCCCAGCCCGAGGACGGCATCGATCCGATCGACCTCATCCCCAAGATCGGCCCCTACGATATTTTCTGCGTCAAGTGGGGCTACACGCCCATCCCGTCGGCCAAGACGCCCGACGAAGAGAAGCCGACCCTCGACGCGTGGTGCAAGCCGCAGGAGACGACGCCGTGGCTGCGCTTCAGCACGGCCGGCACGCGCGGCACCGACCCCGGCGAGGAGACCGAGGCCGTGGGCGATATCGACGCCGTCGAGGCGACCCGGCTCGGGATCAAGAACCTCAAGCGGGTCATGGACATGCTGCCCGGCGCCGTCCTCAAGCCCGGCGAGGACTATGACGATCTCGATCACATGTACACGTCCGTCTGGAGCCAGCTCCGCCTCGAGCTCGGTCACGTCGCCAACATCGTCGGCGGCTACGACAGCGAGCCCAAGACCGGTCTCGCGCCCGGCGTCCGCTTCACGCCTCTCTCGGAGGCCCGTCAGAAGGCGGCCGTCAAGTTCCTGAACGACAACCTGTTCAAGTCCCCCGCTTGGATGGAGCCGGCCGAGATCGTGCGCAAAGTCGAGCCGACGAGCGGCCAGGCCCGTCTTCTCGCCCTGCAGCAGGCGATCCTGTCGAGCCTCCTCGGGCAGTCCCGGACAGCACGGCTCCAGGAACACGAGGCCATTCTCGGCCCCAAGGCCTATACGGTCGCCGAGCTCCTGTCCGACCTCAGCTCCGGCATCTTCGCCGAGTACGCGGCCGAGGCGGGCCGCGTCGACCCCTATCGCCGCAACCTCCAGAGGGCCTTCGTCGCCGTGCTCGGCGCGCGCCTGAATCCTCCGGCCGCCGCCGCGGCGGGAGCGGCCTCGGCACCCGCCCTGCCGAACGACGACAGCCGCGGGGCCATCCGGGCCGAGCTCAGGTCGATCAGGGCCCTGCTCCAAACGAGGATCCAAGGCGCGGCCGACACGCCGACCCGGAACCATGGCCGGGACCTCATCGACCAGATCGCCGTCATTCTCGATCCGAGGGGCGCCTCCCGCTGAGCGTCGAGGCGGCCCGCCGGACCTGGCGGAAGCGATAGCTCAGCGCTGGAACTTGTAGCCCAGCCACGGCACCGTGATCAGGTGCTTCGGCGCGGCCGGATCATCTTCGATCTTGCGGCGCAGATTGTACATGAAGGTGTCGATCGTCCGCGTTGTCGGGTATTTCTCGTATTCCCAGACCTTGTTGAGGATGGTCTCCCGGGAGACGACCTGGCCCTCGCAGCCGGCGAGGAGCCTCAGCAAGCTGAACTCCCGGGCGGTCAGGTGGAGGTCGCTCCCGGCTTTGGTCGCGATCTTCTTCCGGAAGTCGATGGCCACGTCCCCGAACGCGAGATCCTCGATCTCCGGGACCTCCGGGCGCGACCGCCTCAGGACGGCGTGGACCCGGGCGATGAACTCGTCCGTGCCGAAGGGCTTGGTCAGGTAATCGTCGCCGCCGAGCTCGAGCCCGAGGACCTTGTCGATCTCCTTCTTCTTCTTCCCGGACATGACGATGACGGGGATCTGGCGGCCGGCCTCCCGAAGCTTGCGGCAAACCTCGAGCCCGCCCAGGGACGGCATGACGACGTCGAGCACGACGAGGTCGAAGCTCCCCTTGAGCGCCTTGTCCAGTCCCTCCCGGCCGTCGGCGGCCTCGGCCACCCCGTAGCCCTCGGTCTGCAAAGCGACGGCCAGCGTCTGTCGCAGAACGCGGTCGTCGTCGATGATGAGGATCTTTTTCACGGTCACCGCCTTCCCGGGAACTTCAGCGTGAAGGTCGTCCCGCGCCCCGGCGCGCCGGAGACGGCGATCTCGCCGCCGTGGGCGTCCATGATGTGCTTGACGATCTTCAGCCCGAGGCCCACGCCTCTCGGGTCTTGCCGGACGGCCTCGGGGGCCCGATAAAAGGCCTCGAAGATCCGCTCGCGGTCTTCGGGCGAGATGCCGATGCCGCGGTCGCTGACGCTGATCTCGGCCCCCCCCGCCGAGGTCGGGGCGAGCCGCACGGTGATGTGCTTCCGGCCGGCGCTGTACTTGATGGCGTTGTCCACGAGGTTGAGCAGGGCCTGACGGACCGCGTCGGGATCGGCCTCGACCGTGACCGACCCCGCCGGCACCTTGGCCTCGAGGTCGAGGTCCTCCTCGGCCGCGGCCGACCGGACGACCTCGACGACGCCGGCGACGACGGGCCCGAGGTCGGTCGGACGGATATCGTAACGCATAGCGTCCTGCTCGATGTGCCCGAAGTCGAGGACGTTGTGGAGGTAGCGGCCGAGACGGCTGCACTCCCCCGCCATGAGCCCGATGAGATGCTTGCGGAGCGACGTCTCATCCGCCTTGCCCGAGTTGAGCAGCTCGGAGATCGCCTGCAGTGACGTCATCGGCGTCCTCAGCTCGTGGGACACCGAGGAGATGAACTCCGTCTTCAGCCGGCCGAGCTCCTCCAGCTTTTCGCGCGAGGCCCGTTCGTAGATGACCTCCTCCTGGAGGCGGATGCGGCAGAGCGAGGCGGCCATCTCGGCCGCCAGGGTCCGGAGGAGCTCCCAGTCCTCGTCCGTGAGCTTCAGGCCCGATCGTTTCGGCCCGACGAAGATCCAGCCGGACGGCCCGTCGTCCCCGAGGGGAAGAGGCAGGGCGGACTCGAATCCGAGGCGCTTGAGCTCCGCGGGCGGCAACGGCCCGTCAGGGCCTGCGGGTGCGGTAAGTAGCGAAGCGACGGCGTCGTAATCGAGGCCGCTCCGAAGCGCGATCCCGGGAACCCCGACCCCCGGCGCCGGGACGAACGCGCCGACCTTCTCGACGGGGAGCGCCTCGTCGAGCGTCGCGGAGAAGAGGGTCAGGAGGTCCGGGGCGGTGTGGACCTTCTCGGCCGCCGTGGTGAACCCGAGAACGGCGCGGCGGTAATCGTAGCTCTTCCTGAAAAAGGCCCTGTCGACGACGAGCTGGATGCGGGACCGGGCGGGCGCGAAGGCCAGGGCCGCGATGAAGGCCGCGCCGACGGGGATCCATTTCCGGCCCGCCCCGGAGCCCGCGGAGAAGAGCCCTTTGAGCCCTTCGATCGAGGCCAGGTAGACGCCGACGGTGACCATCGTCATGAGGGAATAGACGACGCTGCGGTTGATGATAACGTTGATGTCGAGGAGCTTGTACTTCAGGATGGCGAAGGCAAGGGCCAACGGCATAATAACGAAGAAGGCGCTGGCCGTATCCTCGCTGAGCGGCGGCCGCAGGCCCGCGACGAGGGGGAGCGAGTAGAAAAGCATGAAAGGGCCTAGGCCGACGATCATGCCGCAGAGGACCCAGCGGATCTGGTCCCGCCGTTCGCGCGAAGGCGCGGCCCGGAAGGCCAGGAAGAGGATGACGATCGCGGCGATGCACACGGCGCCAAAGAAGAGCCGGAAGAAGATGAAAAGGGTCTTCTGGCGGAAGATCTGGATCGAGGGAGAGAGGAGGGCGGTGACGAGCACCGCGCTGAAGAAGCCGCCGAAGAGGAGCGAGACGATCCAGAGGAGAGGCCCGCCCGGGAGCCGCTCGCGGGCCGTGAACGTCAGGACGAACCTCAGCAAGATGACCGGGGTCAGCGCGTAGGCGAAGAAGAACAGGACGCCGGGCATGAGGTGGAGGGCCCGGCCCTGGACGCCGTACCACTCGCCGCTGATCATGACGGCCGAGGAGAAGGCCATGCACAGCCAAAAGAGCAGGCGGGCCCTCCGGTCTTCGGCGCGCAAGATGAAGACACCCAAGCCGACGAGAAAGCCGAACATGCCAGTCAAGAAGAAGATGACGGGCGTACGTCTCTGGGTGTAGAAGAGGACGAGGGGTTCAGTCACGGCCAGTTCCCGGCCGTCCTTGGCGACGACGAACTCGATCGGGTCTCCGATCCGATGACGGGCGGTGATGAATTTGAAGTCGAAATCGCGGTCGCGGATCTCGAAGCCGTCGGCGCGGACGATGGCCCGGGGCAGTAGGTCGCGGCTTATGCCGGTCGCCCGCTCGAGCGCTCCCCAGGGGATGGCCGGGCGGCCGAGGAGTCCGACGAATCCGAAGACGCTCAGGCCGAGGATGAGCGCCCCGGCGCAAAGAGTGAGAGTGAAGTCCGCTTTTCTTCGTCCCACAGTGGGCTCGGTCCCTGCCGGGCCGATTATACCGACTCCGCCCGGGGATGACAAGGCGGCGCCGGGATTGAACCCCGGCCTGCGGCGTGGTACCCTAATATCTCCCCCAAGGAACCAAAAAGGACAAGGAGGCGACATGGTCGGCAACGCGGACCCCTCTCCCATCATCACTATCGAACGCCACATCCTCAATGAACAGACCTTCCACCCCGAAGCCACCGGCACACTGACCAACATCCTCTACGACCTGGCCCTGGCCGGCAAGGTCATCGCCAGCAAGACGACGCGGGCCGGACTGGCCGAGATCCTCGGGCGCACTGAGGACATCAACGTCCAGGGCGAGACGGTCATGAAGCTCGACCGCTTCGCCGACCTCACCATCACCCGGCTGACGGACCACACCGGCCGGCTGGCCGGCCTGGCCTCCGAGGAGAACGCCGAGTTCATGCGCATTCCCGACCAGTACCCGATGGGAAAGTATTTCCTCGTTTTCGACCCGCTCGACGGCTCCTCGAACGTCGATTTCAATATGCCCGTGGGCACTATTTTCGGCATCTACAAGAGGCAAAAAGAGTCCGGCCCGGTCGAGGAATCCGAGTTCTTCCAGCCCGGCCGGAACCTGGTCGCCGCGGGCTACATCGCCTATGGGACGAGCACGATGTTCGTCTATACGGCCGGGCACGGCGTTCAAGGCTTCACCCTCGACCCGGCGGTCGGCGAGTTCCTGCTGTCCCATCCGAACATCAGGATCCCCGACCCCAAGTACTTCAGCGTCAATCTCGGCTATGAGATGTACTGGAGCCGCGGCGTCAAGAGCTACACCCAATACCTGCAGGGTCACGGCGGCGGCATTAAGGGCTTGTCTCTCCGCTACATCGGGACGCTCGTATCCGACTTCCACCGTAACCTCCTCGCCGGCGGCGTCTTCTATTACCCGGCGGACTCGAAGGACCCCAAGGCGCCGTCCGGGAAGCTGCGGCTCCTCTACGAGGCCGCGCCCCTGGCCTTCGTCGCCCAACAGGCCGGCGGCTACGCTTCGAACGGCCGGGGGCCCA